>JAABUU010000387.1_pt1 | contig 102254 bp, 143 predicted proteins | sample 5559301 | NCBI WGS metagenome assembly JAABUU01 (sample SAMN10711884, study PRJNA513360) | rock metagenome | isolation source: Antarctica rocks | place: Antarctica: Victoria Land, Richard Nunatak white | reverse complement strand
GCCCCCCCCCCCCCCCCCAACAAGCCCCACGCTCAGCCTGCCCGCGCGCGCGCAGACGAGATCGACGCAATTGGGCGCGCGCGCGGGCGCGGCGGCTTTGCGGGCGGCAACGACGAGCGTGAGAACACGCTGAACCAGCTGCTGGTGGAGATGGACGGCTTTGCGACCACGGCCGGCGTGGTCGTCCTGGCCGGCACCAACCGGCCCGACATCCTGGACCAGGCCCTGCTGCGGCCGGGCCGGTGCGCGCCCGCGCCGCGCGCCCGGCGCTGCGCGCGCCGCCCACGGCCGTGCTGCACGCATGCGCTCGCAGCGTGCTGGGTGCTGCTATTGAGCAGCAGCAAGGTGCTGTGTTTCCTCTTGCAGAACACAATGCGTTCTTGCGAGACACAACGCCTTCGTTAGGTTAGCTGTGCCTGCCAGCAACAGCAGGATCACAGGCTCATGCAGCCCTGACGCGCGCGGCGGCGCCGCCCAGGTTCGACCGCCAGATCTCTATCGACCGGCCGGACATCACCGGCCGCAACGACATCTTCCGCATCCACCTCGCCAAGCTCAAGCTGGACCAGCCGGTGGAGTTCTACTCGGAGCGCCTGGCCGCGCTCACGCCCGGTTTCGCGGGTGCCGACATCGCCAACGTGGCGAACGAGGCCGCGCTCATCGCGGCGCGCTCCGGCAAGCTGTGCGTGTCCATGGTCGACTTCGAGGCGGCTGTGGACCGCGTCATCGGCGGCCTGGAGAAGCGCAACAAGGCGCGCGCGCGCGCCTGCGCCCGTCCAGGGCGCGGCGCCGTCCGCAGAGAGAGTGTGGCTCGTGTGCCTGTTGTCAGGGTTGACCGTGCTGCACGGCAATATGGCCGATATAGGTTCAGGAAGTACATTTCTAGACCAAAAGAAAACGCTACGGGGGTGACTGTCTCATGTGTGGCTCACAGCATAAGTGATGTAAGCTTGGACAGCTGCAGCGGCGCTGCCATGTGTGTGCGGCGCGCGCTGCCATGCCAGGCGCCCGGACCTGGCATGCCAGCCTGTGCGCACGGCAACAAGCCCTACGCGCCGCCGCAGCTGTTTGTGTCCCGTGTTTGTATTAAGCAGTGAGCATCCGCGGCCTGGCGGCGCAGGTGATCAGCGTGGAGGAGCGGCGCACGGTGGCGTTCCACGAGGCCGGCCACGCGGTCGCCGCCTGGTTTCTGGAGCACGCCGAGCCGCTGCTGAAGGCGCGCTCGGATCAGTGGCGCTGTGTCTTTGAGGGCTTGGGGGGCTGGAAGCACGTGAGCTGGCAAGCGCGCATCCCCGCGGGCTGCTGTCTGCCTGGGCTGCGCGGGATGATGCACAGCGGAGCCTTGTGGCAGCCGGGCATGCTGCTGCATGCTGGTGCATTGCTAGCCCTGTGTCGTCGGCTACATACTTTCTTGCTGTGCATTTGGCCATGATGATGCAGTTTTCTGGGCAGCGTGGATCGGACAGTGGCATTGCATACTAAAAGATGGTGGCCTCTGTCACAAGTATGCAGAAATTTGCATTTTTTTTGCAGGCGCTCCAACGTAGGGCTGGGTGGGCGCAGGTCAGCATCGTGCCGCGCGGCAGCGCGGCGCTGGGCTTCGCGCAGTACCTGCCGAGCGAGAACCTGCTGATGACGACGGCGCAGATGGCGGACATGACGTGCATGGCGCTCGGCGGGCGCGCCGCGGAGCAGGTCCTGCTGGGCAAGATCTCCACTGGTGCGCCCTGCGGCTGGGCGCGCGACGGCCGCTGCGGCATGCGCGCGCGCAGCAGCCCCGCTGGGCGGGGCCTGCTGGGCCTCAGCGCTTGCCGCCGCCGCACAGCTCATGCGGTCAGCATGGCGGACCTGAGAGCTGGGCGTGGGCGTCGGCGTGGACACCGCGGTGACCGCACCTTGCATTGCGACGCCTCGCGGTCTGCTTGCCCTCATCTCTCTAGTGAACTGCCTGTTACGGGACCATCCCAACCGTGAGCGGCGGCGTGGCAGGCGCGCAAAATGACCTGGAGCGCGTCACGAAGATGGCGTACGCGCAGGTCGCGGTGTATGGCATGAACGACAAGGTGTGCCCCCCGGCATGTGCAAGTTGAGCATGGGTTGAATATATTTGTGAATAGATTTGCGGTCTGGAATGAGTGCGCCTGCTGGGTATGAATGCCTGTGGTCGGGGCTAATTGTTGGTGGCTGGTGCGCAGGTGGGCCTGCTGTCATTCCCGGCCAAGGAGGGCGAGTTCAACAAGCCCTACTCCGACGCGACCGCGCAGCTCATTGACACCGAGGTGCGCGCGCCGGCGCCGCCGCCCCGACGATACCTGGTGGCAGCGCGCGGCGCGGGCTGCCAGCGCGTGCGTGCGCGTGAGTGTGTGAGACTGGTTGTATGGCGCGTGCGGCCGCCATGGGCTCCTGGTCAAGTGCGCGCGCTCGCAGCGCCAGCTCGCCGGGGCCGTGTCGCGAGCGCGGGGCGCCGCGTGCAGGTGCGCAACATCGTGAACACCGCGTACGAGCGCACGCTGGCGCTGCTGACCGGCAAGCGCGACCTGGTCAAGGCGCTGGCCGACACGTTGCTAGAGAAGGAGGTGCCGCCCCGGCCAGGCCCAGCCAATCATAATCGAGAGGTTAGCTGGGCTGGAGGTTGTGGAGCTCTCAAGTGCAAGTGTGCGAGAGTGTGGCAAGCAACCTACCTGTACGGCTGGCATGGCACCTGTCTTGCATGCCACTTCATGCCGTTTCTCTGCTATTTGCGGATTGGCGGGACACCTGTGTTGTGCATAAAAGCAGGAGGGCCACTCGGCGTTGTTGCGGGCCGTCCTGCTGCGGGCGCCTGGTCAGACGCGATGGGCGAGCGCGCGCCGCGCGCTCGCAGGTTGTGAACTCGGCGGACCTGGAGGGCATTCTGGGCCCGCGCCCGTGGCGCTCGACCGAACTGCGCAACATCGACAAGTTCCGCGACGGCTTTGGCCAGAAGCCAGCAGTCGGGGACGCCAGCGCGCAGGCGCGGCCCCTGCCTGAGGGCCGAGCGCGTCCTGCTTGAGCCGTGTACACCATGCTAAATCATGGTGGACCTTTATATCATTCAGCAGGATTGTGTGCTGCTGGAAGAGGGCAGGCTCGTGAGATAGGCTCAGACCTTGGGCTCAGACCCTGGTGCTGAGGGTGCTGCGCGCTGCTGTGAGTTTCCCCCGGCAGCGCGCGCGGGCGCATGATGCATGCTGGCCGTCTGACGGTGAGCCTGCTTTCGCGCAGGGGACGGCGGCGGCGGCCGCCGCAGCTGACGGGAATGGCGGTCAGTCTGCAAGCGCGGCCTTGACGGCTGTCGGGCTGCCGGCGGCGCGCTAGCTTCAAAGCGCTGCATCCTGAGCTGCATTGATGGGCCAACATGTCACGGCGGCCCGGCACGGGCAAGCCTTCTGCGCAGGGGTCAGTGTTCTGGATGGTGCAGAGAGTCTGGCAGGGGAGTAGATGGCGCGCCAGGCGTGTCACCTGCTAGCTTTGGGCGGTCTGTTTGTCATGCCTGGGGCAAGTGTCACACAGCGGTGGTGTGGTTTGTGCCCGCGTGGCGGGTGGCTTCATGCGACGGTGCTGACAGGCGTCCTGATCAAAGTGCGTTGTTGCGGCAGTGACTTGCCGGTGTATGTGTTTGTTCTTGTGGGATGCAAGGTCTGTGCACCTCTGCGTCGACCCAGGCGAAGTCGTACGACCGCCCAAGGGCCAGCGAGTTACTATCTGCAACATGCATGCTGTAGAGACCAGGGTACATTGTAATTATATCTGGGAGTAGTGCACAAAGGTATGGGGCCATGTGCTGGCGGCCCTTGTCTCCGCCATGCTGCGTAGCAGAGCGCGCGCGCACCGAGCGGTGGCAAGCCAGTGTTCGCTGAAGTGGGCCAGCGTGCTCCTTGTAGCGCACGATGGCCTTGCGCAAAGTTTGCCCTCCAGGCTTGCACTGTGCCTGCCCAGGCAAGGCTGCTGGCCCAATCTGGAGGCTGTCCCAAGGCTGGCAACAGCATGCGCGCCACTCTTGGGTTGTTATGTTTCATGATGATCTCTGCGACCTATCAGGCCGCCTCTGTCAGGCCTTGACGCTGTCGGCAGATGGTCAGTCGCACCATCGCCTGAAGGAGCACACTGCGCTCGCTCGTTCCATGCACTGCCGACAAGCAGCTGTCATGCGAGGACGATCGGCACCCCTGCCTGGATGTATGGAGCCATGGCAAGACTGTCACACCATGGTGGCCCATGCCGGTGGCGCCTGACACATGTCCTAGGGCTTGTGAAGAGGGGGGGTGCACTGCAAAGAAGTGTGCTGGATGCTATGACCATGCAGACACCTAGGGCATTACACGGCTGGAGCACAAAGGCAGTCTCAAACACTCCGCCTGCCTACATTACACACACACTCGCTGGCCGGACCACGAAGACAACACAACGGTGAGCATGCTACCTAAAGGGTACTTGGCGCTGCTCTGGCGCCCGCGAATGGGCAGTATCTCCACGGGGTGTGCGGACGAGCACCGCTGAATGAACTGAGGCACGTTTGCCAGACAGCAGAGGCTGCAGCGCCACCACGCTGCAAAACAGTTTCTTCAATGTGACAGGCTAAGGCAGCGCCGAGCGGCAACGGAAACTCAGCGCCGAGCGGAGCTGGAAACTGCGGTAAAAAAAGGGAGAAGATGCACCCCAGGCCTGCGCGACAAAACCAGGGCTGAAAGTCAAATCGCGGTGCGCAGCTACGCCCGGCGCATTCGGGCCTCCGATGGACCCACGCACCCAACACGCATGATCGCACCAAGTCTGGCAGGCGCAAACCCTGGCCTGATTGCCAGCGGGCGCGCTGCTCAGCCGAGCAACCGGGCGAGCATGGCGGGCCATCCTGTCGCGCCGGCACTCCTGCCCGCACGACAGGGCGCGTCCAAAGCAAAATCTCATGGCGCGCGACCCCGCCGGCAGGCGCAGCTCCGTGACGGCAACTGACTCCGGCCTGGCCAGCCCCGGTCGCCTGCCAGCATCGCAGCGCGGCGCCCTGCCCAGCGCGCGCGCACATGCACACCCAGGAAGTCTCTCTTGCCGGCCGGTGCGCCTTTTGCACAGCCTGACCCCAGCGCTGTGCCAGAGGCCATACCTACACCGCTGTCAGCCTGACACCAGACGACACGCAGGAGCTCTGTCCCCCTCCAGGCTCCGGCTCTGACACGTCTATTGGTCAACCTCACGCAGGGGCCGCCGGGCTCTGAAAGGCAAAGCCGCACCCTCGTCCTAGTGGTCAGCGACATGACTGGCCGCTGTATCACTAATAGAGTCCTGCATCCTCTCAGACCCACTCCACATAACCTAGCCTCACCGCCTAAAATGGACAGGAGCGCCGACAACGGCGGCCCCAGGGACGCCCAGTCGCGCCACGACTCGCAAAAAGACCATCCTATGAATTGCTGGCGGGCGCGGGCGCGCGGGGCCCGCCATGTGCTCCCGGCCGCCAGCACGTCAAGCACCCAGCATGCCGCATAAAGCACCGCAAGCGCGGCGCGCGAAAATGCGCCCAGGCAGGCGCGCGGGGAGCGCGGGCCGGCGACCCGCAGCGCCGCCTGCGCCGGTGGCATCAAATCATTGGGGGCTCACGGGGGAGCTCGGAATGCCGAGCGAGTCGCCAGAGGGTGCATATAAAGAAGTCAGGGTTGCATGTTGCCCCCACGTACCCATGGGCCAGGCGGTGGGGCGGACCGCCCCGCCGCACGCGGGCGCGAGCGCGGCCCCCGCCACCCCCACCCACCCCCCTCCGCCTGCTAAAAAATGGGCCTCAGGCTGCAGCACCATGGCAGCTGCAGCCCGGCCAGATGCGGGCCGCCTCGTTCCATGAATTGCGCCCCCCGCTGTGCTGCCCCTGACACCCAATCGAATGCCAAGTGCTCTTCCGGCGACACGTCTGGTGCCTGGGCTCACCGCGCGTCTGATGCCTGGGCTCACGACCCTACTGTTCCCATCTGTTCCACACAACCGCCGCTTCCACATCCTAACACTCCAGTCAGATCCCGGCGTGGGGCCTCATGCGTCTTGCAGGGAGGGCGCGCCCGCCAGGCACCACCATATGTGCATATTGCCTGGGCGCGCCGCGCAAGGGCCGCCTGAAGCCCAGTGATGGGGTAATGTTTTTGTACGTTCTGCCCGTGTACATCTATGCTACACCTAGCCATACCCGCCGCTCCGCCCACACCAGGGGCTGGCTGACAGGGGTCCCATGCGCAGGCAGGCGCACCCTGTCCGCCCCAACCGCCCTCATGCTCTGTGCCCGCGCGCGCTCCTACTCGACGCACCCAAAAGTCCTCCCCAGCTGGGGTATATTGCTAGCGACCGCCTCATGATGTGGATAAGATAGGGAAACCTGACCCTACATCACCGACAGTGATGCAGCGATCAGTGCGCCCGCCTGCGCGCCGCGCCGCGCCGCTCGGCCGGCGCCGCTCGGACGGCGCGTCACCAGTCCAGGCATGCGGGGCCCGCCAGGGTGCCCTCGAGCGAGGGCAGGCCCTCCATCTCCTCCAGCAGCGCCTGCAGCGTGTCCGTCGGCAGGCTGCCCTGGCGCGCAGGCTCCGCGGGCGCGCCCTCGGCCAGGGCATCGCCGCCGTCGGGCGCGTCCGCAACCCCAGGCGCAAGCGGCCACGGCAGCGCGGCACGCCGGTCGACGCTCTGCGGCGTGCCGGCGAGCGGCCCGGCGTGGAGGAGCAGGGCGGGCGGGCGGGCGGGCTGCGCGGGCGCGGCCAGCACGAGCGCGGCCGCCGTCTGCTGCGACTCCTCGCTGCCGCCGCCCGCCGAGCAGCCCGGCGAGCCCAGCTGCGCCGCAGGGCCGCATAACCTTCAGTGCTCTCTCACACACCGCGGGGCAGTGCACTTGCCCCTTTACAGTAATGACTCATGACCGTAATGCAGCAACGTGTTTGATGACTCAGTGTCTGTGCTGTCCCGCACATGCACCCTGGCACAGGGCCTCCTGGCGCGCCCGCCTCGCCGGAGGCGGGCCTGCCAGAGGCGCAGAGGCGCAGAGCAAACCCTGGAGCAGCCGCGCAACGAGCATGCGCCAGGCAGGCGCGACCAGGGGACAGCACGCGACGGCGCTCGCAGACACACGCAGCGTTTGGCGCCACATGACCGCGCCTTGCTGCGCCTGGTCTAGGACCCCGACGTGCACAGGGTTCAGCCAGCAAGGCGCGCGAGGCGCGCACCTCGTCGCTGCTGCCGAGTGTGGCCAGCGCGCAGGCCGGCGGGCGCGGCGCGCAGGCGGCCACCAGTGGGTCCTCCTCCAGGGTGCCCGCGCACAGAAACTCCGCCACGTCGGCGCCGGCGTCCTCCTCGGGCAGCGGCCCGCCCAGCGACCCGCCGCCGAGCAGGAGCAGGTCGTCCGGCAGGCCGCCCGGCGGGGCTGCCGCGGCCGCAAGCCCGGCGTGCAGGCCGGCGCACCCGCCGGCGTACGCCGGCCGCTCGCTGGCAAATGCGGACAGCGCGCACGGGCCGGCCGGCGCGTGCGCGGGCGGGCCCAGCATGCTGCCGCCCAGCTCGGCCAGCAGCTCGGCCTCCAGGCCGCGCGGCGGCGGCGCGCGGCCGGCGGGCGCGCTGACCGTGCGCGCGAGCTCGTAGCGCAGCGGCCCGGGCTCACCCAGCTCGGCCGCGCCGCCGAACAGCGGCGCGCCGGCGGGCGCAGAGAACGGCGCGCCGCGCAGCGCCGGCCCGGCGCGCCGGTCCAGGCCAGCCGGCCGGCGCATGTGCGCGGCCGGGCCCAGGTCGACACCGGCGCCGCTCGGCACAAGCGGGCCAGGCGCCTGCCACCAGCACGCCGCGTGGCCGGGCGGCATCAGGCCGGGGCGGCCCCAGCCCGGCGCCGGCTCGCCGCCGTAGTCCTTGACCCAGACGGCCGAGGTCGCGCGCGCGCCGCCGGCGCCCGGCCACGAGCCCGCATCCGTGGCGACCAGCGGGTAGCCGGCCTGCGGCGCCGGCGACGGGCCGGCGGCCACGCCGAGCGGCAGCACCCAGCGCAAAACCTCGGCGCCCAGGTCCAGGGTCTCGTCGGCGCGGTCGTCGTACACGACCCGGTGCCGGCCGCTGGCGGGGTAGTAGGCGGCGACGTCGCCGCTGTGGAATGCGGCGTCGCTGCGCCAGTACACGGCCACGCGCCAGCCGACCGCCGCAGAGCCGCACGGCGTGTCCAGGCCTGCGCGCAGGGTATGAGTAGGGTTAGGGTCAAGAGGCAAGCCGCACAGGCTTCCACGCTTGTGCGCTGCGGCCGGCGCTGGCAACACCTGCTGAGAGCCAAGGCGGGCCACGAGCCCCGCCGCACCAGGCTGCTGACTGGCCCCACACAAGGCGGGCGCTCGACGGCTTGGGCAGCAGGGTGGTACGCGCAAGCGAGTACAGAGTGCATCCTGCGCCTACAGGAAATGCAGGCAGAATGGCAAGGCCGCCACCTGCTGGCACTCCCCTGATGCAGGGCACACCCCACAGGGCACAGGGCACAGGGCTCTGGAAGGGGCGCCACCTGCCGGCAGCCCAGCAGACACAGCGGCGGGCGGCAGCGCGCGCACGGCCTCCACGCGCAGGTCCAGCCACTCGTCCTCGCCGTCGTCGTACAGCACCTGCGCGCGCGCCCCGCCTCTTCTCAGCCTTTCTGCGGCTGAGTATTCGCGGCAGCGGCGGCCTGTGCAGGCGTGCAGGCCAGCAGGCATGGAAGGACCAAGCGCGCCGTACGCAGCAGCGGGGGGCAGTGCGGCTTCGAACTGAGCAGTGGCCTTGCTGCGCGCAGACTGTTCAACTGCCAGATGCAGAGGTAGGCTTAGGCGAATCCACCCTAACCCCCGGCGTTTCGGTGTAAACGGGGGCGGCACCTGGTGCAGGCCCTGCCGGTGCGCGAGCACCAGGCCCGGGCACCAGCGGCGGCTGGCGCCCCAGAAGATGGACACGCGCGCGCCGACCGCGGCGCCGCCGGCTGGCGGCGCAGCTTCCGCCGGCACGGCCGGCAGCGCGGGCGGCTCAGGCGGCGAGTTGTCGGCGCCAAGGCGCGCCATCTCCGCCTACGCCGCGCAACGCGCCTCAGCACTGACGCCCCAGGGGGCGCGGGAGAGAAAGGCTGGGCGTCATGCCAACCCACGCTTCCATGGCACACCCTTTGGTCACGCCCCATGCTTGGGGCGCAGACAGGTCCGCAGGGGCTACAACACCACAATCTGAACAAGTCCCTTCTGACAGATGCGCCCAGCGAATCCAGCAAGGCGCGGCGCGCGGGGGGCGCGCGCACGTAGAGCGCGGGCGTGGCGCCGGCGGAGCGCGCGCGCGGCGCCAGCCAGCGGAAGCGCTCGCGCGGCAGCGCCAGGCGCTCGGTCATGTCGTCGTCGTACAGCACGCGGCACTCGCCCGCGCCGCCCAGCGCCTCCAGGATGCGGCCCTGCCCGGCCGCATCCGTGCGCGGGTCAGACGCCATTACATCCATCCAATGCGCCCGCAGGGTTGCGCGCTTCCTCGCCGGAGCCCCCAACGCATGGCCGCACACATACAACTGATGGCAATATACTTTGCCCACGCTGTCTGCTTGCACGGCAACCCATTGCGGCGCCGCCGTGCTAGGACCCCCGGGCGCGGTCAGCCAGCTGCGTCCCAGGTGCCTGAAGTAGAGTACGCAGCGGTGCCAGCCAAAGCAGCGGCCAAGGCGGCCCACCTTGTAGAAGGCGTCGTCGTCCGGCCAGAACACGCTGATGCGCGCGCCAACGAGCAGGTGCGCAGGCGGCCCGACATAGTGGTCCAGGCGCGCGGTGCGGCCGCGCTTGGGCGGCCGCGGCGCGCTGGCGGCCATGCTGCGCACCTCCGCGACGAGCGCCGCCGCGCGCTCCGCCTGTACGCCGGGCGCGCCGTGCTGAGCGCGCCGCCCTGGGCACCCCGCTGGGCTGAAGGATTCCAACATGTGAACAGTCCAGTTCCCCAACACGTGCCTGCCCAGGCGCACGCCGGCCCCTTGGAAGCCACCCCAGGTCATGCACGTCCTCCGCCGCCACACACTCCCCGGGGTCCTGGCGCGGCAGGTGCGGGCGGGCGTAGCAAGCGGGCGTGCCTTGGCGCGCGCGTCCGCCCACGCCGCACTCGCCAGAGCGCGCGCGTTGCGCGCCTTCTCCCCGGGCGTGTCGCCCGCCACGCGCGGCAGTCGCGCGCCGCCTGCGCACAACATGCACCGCGTCTGCATGTGCTACCGGTGCTGCTCGCGGCGTCGGGCCTCAGGTCTACTTACTCAGGCAAGCCTGCAGGCGACAGAACGCCGCAGGCAGCACACGCGACCCGGGACCTCGCGGCTGACCCAGGTTGCACTCGACTCATGTGACACTCCATGACACGCGTTCCGCGGCGCTGCTCACACAACCCCATGCTCACGTAATCCCGGGCTCAGGCGCGCACTTGGCTGGCGCCCCAGCACGCCGCGCAGCGCAGCCTGCCGGGCAGGCCACGCGCGGCCCTCTGGCCCGGCCGGCGCGCCGGCCGAGCGCAGGCTTTTGCGCGCCGCGCTCGTCACGTCCGCCGCGCCCGCCTCGCACGCGCGGCGGTGCTGGCTGCTCGTCGCCTGGCTCGCGGCGCCCGCGCTGCTCGGCTCCGACCTGACCGCGACAGAACAAGGCGCGCTTCAGGCAGGAGCCTCCTTTCCGATCCAGCCACGCCGGCTGGCGGGTGCGTAGGGCGTCGGCTGTTTCAGCGGCCAGCTCACAGCTGTGTGCACTCACGAGTATACACCGTAACACAGTCGCACGCACCACTCCGGCAGGTCTGGGAACCACGGCACGCCACACCGCCCGCTGGCACACACTCTTGAGGCACCACCAGACTCCACAGCAGGACGCGCAAGCGGCACCCGCCGAACGACACCAGCGCGCTGCTTACGCTCTGCTGGCTCTGCTGGGAAGGTTGCGCCCCAGCAGGTCGGCGCCCCAGCGGGGGCGCGCCTGGACGCCCAGGGCGAGCCGGGCGCGCTGCCGGCGGGCTGTTGCGAGCGCACCACGCTGCTGGACGCGCCGCCGCCGCTGCTGTCGCTAACGGCGCAGAACGCGCGCTTGGGCACGCGCCCCTGGGAGCTCTTCTCCGACGAGTGCTCGCAGCGCGGCGCCGGCGCCGCGCCGTCGTCCGGGGCGCACGCCGGCGCAGGCTGTGCGCCGTGCCGCGGCGCTGACGGCTGTGCGTCCGCCCGCGCGGCTTTTGTGGGCGGCAGCGCCGTGCGCTCAACGCCCAACGGCCCCGCGCCGGGCTCGGGACACACGCCCAGCACAGGCCCGGCTGCCCCCACCTTGACCGCCGCCTGCTGCGGCGGCCGCTGAAGCACCGGCTGGCCTGCCCCTGGATGCTCTACCGCTGCAACCATCCGCTGCTCCGCCTGGATGCTCATTGCGCAACCTCTGCGCCCAGCCTCCCTGCCCTCGCTCGCACCGCCTGCAAACAATGTGAGTACTGTCAATAAAAGCAGGCACGTTTCGCCTTTAGAATAAGTATGTGCATTACCAATGGGCAGACAGAGAGTCGACCCCAACAATCCCCGAGGGGCCAGCGGCGTCGGCAGCCCCAAGGGCTAAGACCAACCAGCAACGGTTGCCCTGTGCGCAGAATATGCTGAGCGCCTGCTCGTGCATCGAGCGGTGCCCGCTGCCCGTTGAACGTTCAACACACCCTCGCCGTATGCAGCGCTCAGAACTCGGCGTCAACCAAACAGACGTACTCGCTGCCCTCGCCCAGCGGGGCTGGTAGCCTCGGAAACCCGCGCTGATGGTGGAATAGTGGCCGACTATTCACAAGCCAGGGCAAACCCGCAGAGAGATGTTGGACGCCCACAAAGAGCTCCCCTTGTGCCTGCGGAACGCTGGTGGCTAAGGGGCCTCTGTGGTGCCCTCGGCACATCAGGAGCGGACGCTGGCAGCAGTCGTCACATGTCGCAATCTACAGCGGGCAAGTGCAGGCCAGCCGCTCGCAATACCGTGCGTAATGCCGTCAGCAAACCAGCCCTGTACCTTTGTACAGGTATAGAGCCGTGCCCATCCGTAGCAGCTGTGTCCCACAGCCCAATGTGGGCTCTGTCGGGAGCCCTCAGCGCCAAGGAGGCAGTGCGCCACAGACCTGCCCCCTCACACGGCCAACGAAAAGCTGCTGAGACTCCACCGCGAGGGGGCGGCTCACCTATGCAACCAAACTGGTTTGCCCTGATGTCCGCAATCGTACCCCACATCGACGTCCTCGCCTCGCCGCTCCGATATGCGTCGGAGTACACCGGAGAATACTCAATGCAGCACAGGACTGGGCTCGGAGCCTGAAGCAAGCAGAAAGGGCCCAAGCAAGCTTGCTGCCATGTGCCGGTAGGTTAATGCCCTTTATCCTGCGTTTTTGGAGTGGCGTATGAAAATCAATGGCTGACATTCTCAAACACACAAGTGTGGAAAAGTATGTCAGGCAATCTCTGTGAGCTGTCGCATACACCTCCCGCAGCAGCGGCTTGCTGCACGGTGAAGCGCATGGACTTGCTTTCTAAATAACACAAACTAAATAACACAAACTTGTCAGGCTCCAGTGTGACTTGTGTTCGAGGATGGCTTTCAGCTGGGCAGGGCCATATGGTGGCTTATTGCGCAGAGTGGGCCGCCAAGTGATTGGGAACCTTTCCAGGACAGCCGGCTGCCTAGCACAGTCACAGGCTGCACTCGGGCAGGCTCGCATAGTGTTGAGGACACAGGCTTGTCAGAGGACCGAGGGTCCTGTGCAGACACGAGATGCACACTGCCGCCGGGTCGCCCCAAAGCACTGTGTTTGAGTCATCTAGTCTACCGCAGCCTGAAGCAAGCAGTCAAATTCGCTATGCCAACTGAAAACCACACGTCTACGCCCTGCCGTCAGAGTGGTCGCTCGCTGGGCGCCTCCAGCAGGCTCCGAGCCGGCGTCCGCAACGCCGCGCAGCCGCCCGGGCTGACCCGCGTCAGCCCATCTCCTCGGAGCGCCGCGCGGCGGCCTTTACGGCGCGAATGAGCGCGCCGCGCACGCCCGCCGACTCCAGCTCGGCCAGGCCCACAATGGTCGTGCCGGCCGGGCTGGTGACCTTGTCCTTCAGCAGCGCGGGGTGCGTCAGGCGGTTGTCGCCGGCCGCCTCCAGCACCTGCGCACGTGATAGGGTAGGGTTAGGGGATAACCTCCAGCACCTGCGCGCGGCCGCTCGGTCGCTCAGCCTGCGCACCCGGCCCCTGCAGGCCAGCGACAGAACGCGCTGTGCCGGCCGTCAGCCAGGCGGCGCAGCTCCGCGCGCCGCCAGGCACGCCCGCCGCCGCGGGGCGGCGCGGCGGCGCACAGAGGAGCGGGCTGCGCGGCCCAAGAGATGCGTGAGCCGGCGGGAGAGTGCAGCACGTGTTTGCCCGCGACGTCGCAGCGCACCGAGGCCTCCGCTGCATTCGGCGCCCGCACAAGCCCCGGGGCTGTATTCGAGCCCTAAGGCCGTGCCGAGCGAGCCCCTCGTCACACCATGCGAACAAACGCAAGGTTTTGGTACGAGGCCGCTACAACGGGGCGGGCACATCATATGCTTGGGCGCTCCCAAGCCACCCCGCTGGTTTTGAAGCGCGGCGCCGCGCGGGCGCACCATGCGCGCGGCGCCGGCCACGGTCTGCGCGGCCAGCGCGAGCGCCTTGTCGCGCGGCAGCCCGGCCGCGACCGCGCCGTCTGCCAGCGCCTCGATCGCCAGGAACACGTATGCCGGACCGCTGCCGCTGAGCCCCGTCACTGCGTCCATCATGCGCTCCTCGACCGGCAGCGCCAGCCCTGCGACCGCCCCGCCCCGAGTCGCTCAGCCGGCCGCCGCTCAATCATGCCAGCACTGCCTAGGTGCGCCTGTTCAAACAGAGTCGGCCGCCGATGTACGAGCGGCAGCTCGGGCTCAGGCGCTTGTCCGCGCGGCCGGGGCTGCCGGGGCGCCGCGCGCAGCGGCGGCGCGCGAGCGTGCGCGCGCCCGCTTATTCAACCCTACACTACACCACCCTACCCTACCCCTAACCGTAACCCCCGGCCGCGCACCCACGGAGGAGAAGAGCGCGAACGCGCGGTCGCCGTCCTCCAGCGTGGCGTGGTTGCCCAGCACGTACGCGCTCGCGGCCTGCCCGATCAGGCACGGCGTGTTGGGCATGACGCGCACGACGCGCGTGCCCTGCGCCGCGCCCCCAGTGCGTCAGCGCGCCTGCCCAGCGGGGCTCCGCTTGCGCGCGCATGCGCGGCGCGCGCGGCAGCGGCCAGTGTGACATGCGGCCAGTGTCACGCCCTAACCCTCTGCGCGGCGGGCTCGAGGCGCGCCTCCGGCAGGTTGGCCTCCAGGCTGGCGATGCGCACGCCGGCCGCGATGGAGATGACCAGGTGCCGCGGCGCCAGGTGCGGCTTCAGCGCCTCCAGGATGCTGTCCAGGTACTGCGGCTTCACCTGCGCGGGCCGCGGCACCTCGCTGAGCGCGAGCTCTCGTGAGGGCCCCGGTGTGCGCGCCCTGCCGCCGCGCCTCGCCGACACGCCGGCGCCACTGGGATACCTGGCCTCTGCCAGGAGCGGGCTCGCAGCGTGGGTCGTGGGCAAGGGGCCGCGCGGGCGCGCACGCCCAGGAAGATGATGTCGGACGCATCGCACAGGTCGGCTGCGCCGCCCATCAGCGCATTGCCAAACACCTGCGCGGCACCCACTGTCAGCGCTGTGTGGTCGATTCCCTGGGCCATGCCAGGGGAGGGCGCGGCCTGCGACAGCAGGCCGCCTGCCTGCCCGGCGGCAGCAGCGAGGCGGCGGCGGGCGCGCGCCTGGATGCCGAGCTGCTGCATGGCGCGCTGGCGCTCCTCGGAGCGCACCGACGCGCTGAGGTTGCCCGCGGACGACACGCCCGACTGTATGAACCCGCGTATCAACGCCTCGCCCATCTGCCGCCCCGCCGCCCCGCGGCGCCTCAGCCATCAGCGCCGCGAGCGCGCGCGTTCGCGCGGCCGGCGCGCGGCAGGCGCCTCCGCCGCTGCACCAACCAACGGCGCCTGCACGCACAGCGCGTCCCGGCGACAGCGGGAGCGGCGCACGCGGCGCGGCGGCAGGGCCGGCACCTGCCCGGCGCCCACGAAGCCGATGCGCTCGCGCAGCCCGGCGGGCTGCGGCTCTGCCAGCTCCTGCGCGGCCTGCGCCTCCAGCTGCTGCGCCTGCTGCTGCTGCATGAGCCGGAAATTCTGCTCCTGCAGCTCCAGCAGCTCGTCGTCCGGGTCTGTGTCGTTGTCGAAGGTGGGCTGCGCGCCCCCCTGGAGCGTGTCATTTTCAAAAAGTGGGCTGCGCAGCCCCCCGGAGTGCGGTGTTTCAGGGCAGTGCCGCGCCCTCGCGAGCGCTCCCCCACCGGAGGCGGCCGGTGCGGGCTCGCTCGCCGGCTCGCCGCCGGCACAGCGGCGCTTGCGGGGGCAGCGGCGCGCGCAGGCGGCCTCACCGCGGGCATCGACGCCGACGCAATGTCCTGGCTGAAGCCGTTGTTGCCGTCCGCTGGGAAGCTGCGCGGAGCATCTGCGCCGTGCAGCGTCCAGCAGCAGCGTCCGTAGCAGTTTTACAAGCTCGGCTGCACCCTGGGCTGGTGCGTTGCTCACAGGGAGCGAGCTCCGGGCGCCAAGCACATCAGCGTGCCAAAGTATTTGGCAAGATTGCCTGCACCTGCTGGGGATACATACGACAGGGGACCACATAAAGGCACAGCCGCAACCGGACGCGCAGGGCGCACCCAGGCCCCGGTGGACAGCGCTGCTCGGCGCTGCCAAGGTCGGCAGCAGCCGCTGCGGCAGAAATCCCAGCGGGCGGCTGCGAGGCCCGTTGGAGGTGCACGTGCACAGCTTTGGCGCTGCGAACAGCGTGGTCTGCGCCATGCTCGCCACGCGCATTGCGGAGCGCCGGGCGCAGGTGCAGTCAATGCCTGGCGGCGAGCTAGTATGCGCCTCCAATGTGCTGCCGGCGACTGGTATGGCACAGGCTCGCTCTCCAGGTGATCACGATGGTCGTGTTCACGGGGCGTGAGGACCTACCAGGCCTGATAGGGCTCCTGCTGCGCCCAACTGTTGCAGAGCAGTTTATGTGGAGCGCCTGCAATAGAGTGCTTGTGCGCACTGCCGCCTGTCTGTTTGGAACATGGTGCAAGAAGCAGCACATCCGCTAATCTGAGTACTGTCTGTGGGACGGCGCGGGGCGAGTGTGTATTGACAGCAGGAGTACTGTCTGTGGGACGGCGCGGAGCGAGTGTGTATTGATAGCAGGAGGACAGGAGCGCAGCAATGTCCAGTGGGGTGAAGCAGCCGATTGGTGAGCACCCCTCTTGTGCTCTTATAGTGAAACGCATGCCTAGCTGTGTCGCAGCGGACTGGCAGTGCGGCGCCGCAGGCCAGAAGCGCCTGACCAACGTGGCCGTGGTGCGCTACAAGAAGAAGGGCAAGCGCTTCGAGGTCGCCTGCTACAAGAACAAGATTGTGAACTGGCGCAACGGGATGTGAGTCACCGGCGCCCCGCCCGCTCCGGCGCTGTTGCGCGCGCAGCCTGCCGCTCTGTGAGGCGCCTGGCGGCCCCGTGCGCGGCGCGCCCGTGCCAGCGCAGGAGCTCGGCAGCGCAGGAGACCGGGCCCCGCGGCGCGCAGAGAGAAGGACCTGGACGAGGTGCTGCAGACAACGACCGTGTTCGTCAATGTCTCCAAGGGCGTGCTGGCCAAGCACGAGGACCTGGTGGACGTCTTTGGCACCGCGGATGAGGAGCAGGTCTGCCGCCTCATCCTGGCCGAGGGCGACACGCAGGCGCGCTCACGCTCACGCCCCCCCCAGGCTGTCGTTAGGGGTAGGAAGACCTCACCCTCAGGTGTGCCTGTTCACGCTGCTCAGCAAAGCGTCTTGGCAGCGTGGTGCGCCGCCCTTGCGCTCGGGGCGTGCCAAACTGCAATGCAGGCCCCATGAAGGACCGTCGCCCGCCGCCTGCATGGAGAGCGGCAGCATGCAAATCTCACTGTGCTCAAGCGTGGTGCCGCGCTGGCGCTGTATGAGGTGCACAGGCTGGGTTCGTAGTGGTGGTACACGACTGCGCGCGCCTCAAGCACGTGCAGCTGCGGCGCCCCGCGCGACCCCGAGCGCCAGCTTTGACAGGGAGCGCGAGCCGAAGCCGCCGGCGCTCCACAGGCGCCCGCCCTCAGCGTGACAGCGTGCCGCCGCAGTGGGGACCCGCGACCGGCCCGCACTACTGTATGGGGCTCGGCCTGCCGGGCCCTAGCCCTACCCCTAGCCCTAATCCTACCACCGCGCGCGCCGCCAGATCTCGGACAAGGAGCGCGAGCTGGAGTTTGCCACGCTGTTCAAGGACGTGGCGGGCGTGCTGGCGGACAAGTGCATCAACCCGGACACGCAGCGCCCGTACACGCTGTCCATGGTCGAGCGCGCGCTGCGCGACGTGCACTTCTCTGTGGACCCCAAGCGCGGCGCCAAACAGCAGGCGCTGCAGGCGCGCCGGGCGCGCCGCGCAAGCCACTTTGCATATCGCCGCGTCCTGTCGCGCGGCTGCTGCGAGCTTCTACGCAGAGGCGCCTGCGTGCCTGCCTGGGCGGCCTGCATACTTTGACCACCGCCTCGCTCTGCTCACGCTGGCACGACCGGGGTGGGTGTGACTGAGTACTGCCACAGCAATAGTTATCTCCGCTGTGGCCCGGCCTGCTGCCGCTTACGGCGCGCGCCTGTCGCGCGCGCGCAGGCGCTGCCGCAGTTGCAGGCCAAGCTGCGCATCGAGCGCGCGCGCATGCGCCTGCGCATCCTGGCGCCCCTGAGCGCCAAGCCCGAGCTGGACCATCTGCTGGACGCACAGGGCGCGGCCGTTGAGTACCAGGACCTGGGCCTGAGCGGGCAGCAGGCGCGCGCGCCCGACGCCTGCCTACCCTACCCTGATCCTAGCCGCGCTGGCAGGCAGCGGGCGCGCGCGCCCTGCATGCAGGCGGCGCGGCGGCGCTGGGCGGCGCGCGCTGGTGCGGGCCGAGGAGGCGCGGGCGCCGCGGGGTTCCGTGGTGCGGGCGCGTGTCGTGGCGGCAGCGGCTGCGGGCGTCACGCGCGGCATACGCTGCACTTGCGCGATGCCGCGCAGCCCATGTGCTGTCACGCCCGCAGTGTGCGGTGTCCTTGAGCGGCGAGGCCGCCTGACAACGCGCACGCGCGTGCAGCTGACGACGCTGTGCCTGGCGGAGCCGGGCTGCTACCGCACGCTGCACGCGTTCGCACAGTCGCTGCCGGGCGGGCGCCTGGAGGTCGTCGCACTCGCCGCGACCGGCGCCGGCTCCGCGCAGGACGCGTTCGACGCGCCGCTTGCGGCCGCGCCGCCGCCGCCGGCCGGCGCGGCGGGAGGCGCGGCGGCGGCGCCGGCGGAGCCCAGGCACGGCCCGAGCTCCACGCCCAGAGGCGTTGCACACTGCTGTGCACGCCGCTGCTGGGCTTACGGCGCTGGCGAGAGCCGAGACGGGGCGAGCATGCATGCACCTTCTCACGCGCTTGCGCAGGCGCAGGCGCAGAAGGCTCTGAGTGCATGCGACGCGCGCAGGGACAGCGAGGCAGCGCCGCCGGCCGACGCGCGCGGGCCCGCGCAGAGGCCGGCGCACAGGCGGCCTGCCGAGGCGGGCGCGCGCGGGGAGCCGGATCCTGGCGCAGAGGTGCGCGCGTGCACCCCTGACAGAGGGGCAAGACCGCCGGGTCAGCGCCTATCAGGAGGAGTGGCGTGCGCTCGTGCCGGTGCAGCGGTTGACCGCCGGCGCCATGGGCCGCGCGCAGCGTGTGCCTGCGCTCACTGGCAGCAGCGCCGGCTGTATACGCAGGGAGGGCCTGCAGCGTGTGCCAGTGCTTGCCGGCAGCAGCGCTGGCTCTACATGCAGGGAGGGCCTGCATGTACAAGCTCCAGTCCCTGTCCCTGTCCCTGTCCCTGCCGGGAGCAGGCGGCGTGCTCCTCAGGTCAGCGTGTCGCCGCCTGTTCACCTCCGCCTGGCGCGCAGGTGCTTTACGCGGCGGGGCCGGTCGGCGACATGCCGGAGCGCTTTGCGGCGCGGCGCGCGCGCTTTGCTGACCTGGATGCACTGCAGCCCGGCTGGCGTGTGGAGCTGCGCGGCCGCGGCGGCGGCGATGACGCCGTCGACGCGCTCTTCTTCTCGCCCGCCGGTGCGCCGGCTGTGGCCGCCCTGGTGTCGCGTGCGCTCGATATGTGTGAGCGTGCCCTGGTCGCGCATGCTTCTAGTAGGTGTGAGCGCGCCAGCAGCCAGGCGCGGGGGGCGGGTCTGCCAGGAGGCCCGCTGTGCAGGCCAGGCTGCCATGCACCTGCCGAGCGGACTCCCTGAGTGCAAGTGGACCTGGTCTGCTCTAAGCTGGCTGATGCGCACCGCGTACCTCCTCGCCGTCGCGCCTGCACCGGCGCGTGGCAGGGCCGCTCCTCACCTGCTTGGGCAGGCGTACGTGGAGCGGGGTCCTGCGCGCTCTCCTCAGCCATCGCTCGCATGCGCAGGTGACGCTGTTGGCTCCTTTGCCAACGCGCGGCGGGCGGCGCTGGCTGCTCACAAGCAAAGCGGGACCTAGGCCTCAGAGTAGGGTATGCTTGTGCAAAATCACAGCTCTGGGCTTTTATACGCAAGCTGCGCCTCAGGAAGAGGCACTGACCGGTGCATGCACGCCCCGGCCACTGTCAAAGACTGCAGCCTGCTTCACCCTGGAACCCCTCTCTCATGCACCTCATCGTCTGGAAGCCATTGCATCAGCCCAGTGCCACACTGGTTTCTGCCACAAACTGGCACAAACCGCCAGTCCGTAACTGCCAAGTTCGGACCCTGATCTCGCTGACGTCTATCTCGCAAATAGACCATCAGAGCACCCTCGTGTTTGGGGTCATGAAGCCCGTCCCGCACGACTTGTGCAAGATTGTGCTAGTGAGATAAAGGCCAAGGAGTGGGACGGCGCCGGCTCCTATTTGTGCAAGATTATGAGCATGCCAGGCTCAGCGGCAAGACCACATGCAGTGATCGCTTACAGCGTGTGCCATACGCCGTATGGCGCGCACGGGCACGAGCAATGAAGCTGACGTTGCGCAAGCTTTTCCAGGTTGCACCCGGCGTGCACTGCTCGCCGCACAGTACTATCCAGCCGCAAAGCATCAGAAACAGCGCCGAGAAGTGTAGATACACTGGTCAGGCCCCCAGCAGCCACGCCATGTCACCTCCTGGCCGGCTCGATGGAGAGCACCGTGACGGCCATCGCGGCCGAGCCCAGCACGAGCAGCACGACCACGCGCAGCAGCGGCTTCTTGGCGGGGCTGCCGGGCCGCTGGTCCAGCCAGGCGTCGATGCCCGGGCAGACCACCAGCGCCGAGACGGCCAGGTCGGCCGCGTTGTAGGCGAGCACGGTGGGCAGCCCAGGCCAGAACGCGGACATCAGGCCCGCCGCTGCGCGCGCGCGCGCCGATGGTGTCGGGGATAGGGTTAGGGTAAGTAAACGGCAGGACGGCGGCTGCATGCGGACGCAGAGGGCAAGCTGAGGGCGCAGGACGGCAGGCGCATCGGGCACCAGCTCAATGAGGGGGTGCGCTGCAGGCAATGCTGCGACCGGCAGCGCGTCCAGCACGACGCGCTTTGGCACAGCCCTGGCGCGGTCTTGTGGAGCACGGCGCGCTACAGCCTACGCCAGGTCCACGGTGAAGTACACCGCCACAGTTGAGCGGCTTTTGTCTGCTGGTCGCACAGCCCTCTGCGGGGAGCGCTGCACGGGAGCCCTGCGGGGCACAGTCTGTGGCAGCTTCCCGCGCGCGCACCCGCGGAGGATGTCAGCAGGCAGGCCGAGCAGCGCAGCACGTTGGCGCCCACGAGCCGCGCGGTGCGCTGGCTGGTCAGCGCAGCGCCTAGCGCCGCCGGCAGCGCGCCCGCCGCGCCGCGGCGCGGCGCGCGCGCGCGGCGCACCGTGGCCGCGTCCGGCAGCGGGCCCTGGTTCGCCAGCGCGCGCCGAACGGCCTCTAGCTCCGCATCGGCGGGCCGCGTCAGGTGCTGCAGCTCCCGCCGCACGGACCTGCGCGGGCGGCCCCGCGGTGACGCAGAGCGCAGCACCGCATGCTTAGGACGAGCGGATGTACTCCAACCGCGCGGCCTCCGGCATCAGGCACGGCCCTGCGGACCCGGCGGCAGGCAGCCCTCGCCCCGCGCCTGCGAGCTGCTCCGCGCTACCGCCTCTGTTCGGACCCGCGCTGCGCAGCGCGGGCCGCTGCACCGCATGACCGGGAGGCTTGGCCGCGTCGGAGCCTGCCCAATCCCGTCAGACGAAGCGGGTGAGCAGCGCTGCCGCATCAAGAGCGCCGCAGGGCGCGCGCAGCGGGCAGTGCACTGGCGGCCGGGCGCGCGTGCCTGTAGGCGTCGATCGCGGAGGCTACCAGAAAGTCGGCGGTGTAGGAGAGCGCCATGGCGCGGTACGTGCTCACCCAGCCGCGCAGCACGCGCTGCGGGCGCGGCAGGCGCCGCGCCTTGCGCAGCGACGACTCCTTCACGTCTGCGCAGCACGCGTGCTGCGTGAGTCGCCGCCGTTTGCTGCCACCGGCGCTCGCACGGGCTAGGTGAACGCGCGGCAGCCTGTGTCTGAGTAAGCGTGAGGTTGCCTGCCATCTACGCTGGCATGATGTCTGCTTGCACGTCCTGGGCACATCGTGTCTGCAGAGGTCAACATAGCTAGCAAGCTTTGCGGCGCGCCCGCGCGCGTACGCATCCATCACGGCAAGCCGCGCGCCGCCCAGAGCGCAACCGCGCGCAGCTCCTGCGGTGCACGGCAGGCGCGCGCCTTTCAGCAGCTTCCAGGCCAGGCGCGGCGCCAAGCGCGCGGCCGCGCGGTGCTCCAGCGCGCGGCGCGTGGTCGCGGTCGCGACCTCGCGGCCGAACGACGCCAGCGCCGCGCGCGCGCGGCGCGGCAGGTCGCGCCACGGCACCGGCGGCAATTCCTCCAAGAAGCCCTCCTCGTCCTGCGCGGCGCGCGCGTGCTCGCCATGCCGCCGCGCCCGCTGCTGTGCAGTCCCGTGCCCGAGGGCAGTGCGGTCCCGCGCTCGAGGGCAGAGCGGTCCCGCGCTCGAGGGCAGAGCAGTCCTGTGCTCGAGGGCAGTACAGTCCCGTGCTCGGGGGCAGTGCGGTGCCGTGCTCGAGGGCGGCGGGCGCACCCCGTTGGCCTTCTCCTCCTCCTTCACGCGCTCCATGTAGCTCTCCATGAACATCAGCGCCTGCAGCAGCATGCTGCGCGCCGCCGGCCGGCCCTCGTCAGCGCGGCAAGCAGGCTCTGTGCTCCACTCCAATGACGCCCCCCGAGCTGCGCGGCAGGCTTCCAGCCGCACACTTGTCTGGGGCACACACAGCAGACTCATGCAAGGTGGAGCGGCGGCTGTGACAAGACCAGGTGCTTGCTGTGACGCTCCTGGCACTCAGCATTCAGGCGGGTGCAGAGAGGGGAGGGGGCGCGCGCTTCTTTAGCGCGGTGATGGCCAGGTTCTTCGGGTAGAGCGGGCTCCACACGCTCACGAGCAGCCGGTCGACCGGGTACCCCTGCACGTGCGGCCCGCTCTGTACCTTGGTCCCATGTTCCAGGCCACCGCCGACGGCAGCGCCAAGCAGGAAGGACACGGGACTCGCTGCCACTGCCGCACCACAGCGGTGTCGCCCCAGGCATCAACCCGCCGGACGACTTTGCCCGACGCGCGGTAGCCCGTGGCGCCCAGCCCCGTGACGAGGCGGCCGTCAGGCGCTCGGGCGCCAGCCTCCCATGCGAGCGCGGTGGGCGCGCTGCACACCGCAGCCGCCGCGGCAAGGCCGCCAGCGGCAAACGAGCCTGACAGGCTGAGTTGCTGCGCCAGCTGCGCTGCGTGCACGCCCTTGGGCCACGCCATTCCGCCGCGTGTACCTCAGAGCATCAGAGCGCAATTGGTGCCCGCGTGTTGCTTGGCGGCTCTCTTTCTGCCTCGGCGCTTGCACGCGGCAGGGCGTGTGACGCAGGAACCTCCAATGCGGTGAGCGAAGGGACACAAAGAAGCTTTTTTACCAGCGTCAGTACACTATTTTGAACAACACCAGTTGGAAGCTGTGAAGGGGCTGATACGGCAAGCCTGATTGCGCGCAAGTTCAGCCTCTCACGAGCCAGCTAGGGCTGCTCAGGGCCTGAACATCACTTTTAATTGACCGGCTTGCCTGTCACACAGTGTGCTTTTATTGCTGCGCTCCTGTGTGGAGGGCCAGATACATCTAGCACGATTGCACAGTGCCGCGCAGCTGACACCTCGCATAACCTGACTGCAAGCGCTGCCGTGGAGCACTTCATCCACCTCAGGTCCCTCTGCTTGTTTTCTTGCCTAGAACAACCTCCATACACGATCATCGTCCTGTGTCTGCCTGTAGGTTCACACGCACCTACGATAACAAGCTTGCGCTGTGAGAGATTACCCAAGTTTAAGATGGCCTGGCCTGGCGACACTCGCACGAGCTGCGCTGGTTGCCGTTGCCACTCTGACTCAGTCTGTTGCAGTTCTTAGAGTGTGTCTGATTCTGCAGCGCTCGTGGTGATACTTGGACCTGCGGCTGCATCCTGCTTTGCCAGCTGCGGCATCGTGCTGCTACAGCTGCGCGTCACCCAGGCGCGCAAGCCTGCCTGCCTGCCTGCGTGTTAGCCAGCCACCCATGTGCATGGCATGCCATGCTGTGTGGCAGGGGAGCAAAACATAGCCTTTTCAGCTGAAGCTCAGCATGCGCGCCTCTAAGAGCAGCCGCATGAGCTGTGGCTGGGTGCTGTGAAAGCTGCGGCCTGCATGCCATGCATGACATGCCATGCCATGTGGTAGGGCCATGCCCCTAACATATTCAAGCTCAGCGTGCGCGCCTTTGTTAGAAGCTGCATGAGTTGTTGCTGCGTGCTGTCAAGTGCTCTGGCCTGCGTGCCACCGTACCATGTGGCATGGGGAGCGTGGGCCTTCTTAACCTCTAGCAGCAGTTTCGTGAGCTGCGGCTGGATGTTATTAATTGCCATGCATGCATGCATGTCGTGCAGGGTGTGCCAGACTGTGCTCCTGCTGCTGCTGCAGCATTATCACATGTAAGGATCACAGTACCGGCTAGTCGAGCGCGGAGTGTTTGTCAGCAGGAGCTGATAAAAAGAACAGCAAGGACGCTCGGTTTGAGCAGCATAGCAAATTGGAATGGTCGGCAGCATGTCCTGCATGAAAAGGTGCTTGGCTGTGACTGGTCGACAACTGTGTTTTTTACTGCACGTGCTTGCTAGCAGGGGGTGCAAGCTTGGTGGGCCCGCGCACTGCGCGCTGCCAGCGATGTCTGCACATGCATGCCGCGCCGGCCGGCGTGCCTGCCCTGCATGCTCAGGTGCCACAACGATGAGGACGATCATGCGCGCGCAGCGCGCCGTGCCGCGCCTGCGACCAGCGGCCGTCGCCGCCGCGTGCAGACGCGCCGTGCGGCGAGCGCGCGCGCTCATCCCGCCCGCCCGCCCCGCCCTGCCCGGGGCGCCGCACCCTGCCCCCGGCCGCCACCCCGCCACCAAGACGGGCGATGCCCCTGCGCGGGGCCCCGCCGCCCTCGGCGCTCGGCCCTGCGTCAGCCGCGGCCGATGCCGACGTGGACCCAGCGCCTGCCGCAAAGCGGCCACGCATGGAGGCCCGCCCGCCACGGCGTGTCAGCGTCCGTGAAGCGCAGGAGGCCGCCTATCTGGACCGCTTTGCGGCGTACGTCAATGGCAAGGCTGAAGCGGCGCAGCAGCAGGCCGACGCGGACGCGCAGCAGGCGCAAGCGAAGGCGGAGGAGGTTGCTGCCGAGCTGAGCATCCAGAACGCAGAGCTGCGCGCCCAGCTCGCAGAGCTGCACGCCGGGCGCACAGAGGCCATGGCCGAAGACGATGAGCGGGTCAAGCTGGCGCAGCAGGCCGTCACCGCCCTGGTTGCAATGATTGAGTCGGAGCAAAAGCACGCTGAGCGCGTGACTGCTGAGGCAGCGGCGGCGCAGGCGGCCAGCGAGGCAGAGCGCGCGCGCGGGGCAGCAGCGGCACACCGTGATGCAGCCGCCGGCGAGCGCCAGCAGGCAGCGGACCTGGCTGACCAGGCAGAGGCGGAGGGCAGGCGTCAAACTGAGCTGCTGTGGTGCCCCAAGACCCCTGCGCTTGCACAACCTGTGACGGAGCTCAAGGCCGCCGCGGTAGTGGCTGCCGAGACACTGGGGCGCAACGACATGCGGCCGCCGATCCTCAGCGACCGCAGTCGCGCAGCGTAGCGACCGGGGTGCAAGACGGGCAGGCTGAGGGTCCGGCCGCGCTGGGAGGCCTGTGCGCATGCGTGACGTCCGCAGCGGTCTAGTCTATGGTTTTGATCGCCGGCCATGCATGTGGTGCCGCAGCGCGTGAGACCCCGCACATTGCCGTTATTCTTACGCTTCATGCGTGAGCTCGGGCTCTCATCCATGATACATGAGGTGCTGCACCGTCTAGCTATATGCGGCATCACCTTGTTAACAGGAGATGTCCAGTCTATCACCTTGCACGGGAAGCGTGGCCAATGCGCCACCAGCACGGCCTGGCCCCACCTCATGTGGCCTGCACCATGCGCACACGCCCAGCACGCATGTCAAATGCAGGGTAACCACGTTTGGGAGGGTTCACATTATGCATAGAGGCCATGCACACTGTCGGACATGCTCGTGCCGCAGGCTTGCCCAGCGGCAGCGTGAGCACGGCTTAACGCGCAGGAAAGCCAGCCACATTCGCCACCTTTGCGCGAGGCAGCGCCGCGTCCAGGTCGCGAGCGTCCAGCAGGTAGAGGGATGGCAGTCTGGCAGGCGCTTGTAGCGCGTTTCAGGCGACCGCGAGATCACCAGTAGCTTGGGCACAGATGTTATTAAGTACGCGGGCTCCTCAAGGAACCACTCGGGGTCGTGATGGCTTGGACAGACAAGCCTTGGTCGCGCCTGCTTGAAATGAAATGAATCACATCCGTGTATCAGCGAACATTGGCTGCTGACGGGTGAAGAGGAACGCCCAGGTCGCGCGCCAAACCTAAGGCAGACCTGTGGCAAACCTAAGGCCGATAGCCCCGTGAGCCGGTGGCCAAGTCCAGGGGCTTTTCTTGTCACGGTCACTCAACCGTTTGCCATGGGCTCTCTGAGCATGCAAAGGCATGTGGGCCTTGACGCAGTCCTCCCCTGGTGGCAGGTTTGAACGACATGAGGTCGCAAGCCCTGAGCAACCCCATGTCTGCGACAGCATGCTTAGAACTCTGATGTGCATTGTCTCACATGTGCTTGCTGGACATTTCCAGCTCATGGCGATTTTGGAGGCCTGCAGAATGACATGCAGGAATGTGGCACTCAGCAATATCCAGGCGGGCAGAGGGGGTTGGGTTACACAAGCGACTGCATGCTTACAAGCAGCAATACACACCAGGTTGCATCCGCAAGGTGCTAGCAAAGCAACCAAACCACCCTCGCAGCCATGCAACACAGCATGCGCTCCAGGCTGGAGCCTCCAGCACATCACCAAGCGCGCGTTCAGAACCAGCCAAATGAGCTTCTGTGCGAGATATATGCATGCATGCCAGCAGGGCGCCGCAGGTGCCATCAGCATGCTATGTACACCTTGGCGCACATGCATGCAGCCACCAAGTGTTTAGAGCATGGCGCCGTCATCACTCAGCTGCCCGTGCGGTGTAAATAGCTGCTGACCGCCAGCATGGTCTGTGTAGACCTCTGCTAGAACACATGTACTGTACATAAAACAGCAATCCCCGGCTGTGGAATCCCCATGCCTGCTCACATCCCAGCAGCGCCACAGACTTATTCGCTATTGCGTGAGCATGGCCGAGCCACGCACACCTCGCCGCTCTTCTCTGCCGCGACACAGGCGTGGGGCTGCAAGCATGCCTCCTCCTCCTAGCTCATGGCGGATCGTGGTCTCAGCAGACTCCGTCACGCCCTCCGCACTGCCGCAACAGTGCTGGATCTGCACTCTACGGCATGCTTCATGCATGGCAGCGCTCTGGCTGCGTGCGATGCCGTGCACCGCGCCCGAGCTCAGCTCAGTAGCGCGCACACGGAAGCTGTGTTCACTCCAGAGCTGCAGTAAGACCCTCCCGCGCTTTGCTGCGAGGCTGTGCGACCTGCACCTGTCTGCAGACGCCTAGCACTTGCCCGGGACATCGTGTTCAGAGCTCTGGAGCTTTGTCTATTGCATAACACAAAGCTTGGTACATGCAAGGCTGTCGAGCAACGGAACGTCCGATGCTGGGGTCGCATTGCAGAGGGACGTGGCCGCCTGTTTATTTGCGCTTCCGTCACAGCTAGGCCCCAGCTTGCATACCCTAGCGGGCCCATGAGGCCCCCATGTCTCAGGACTTAACGTCAACCTGTATCCACATCCCAGTTGACGGGACGCTCGTTAGCAGACAGCCCGCCATAATCTCAAGCTAGCACAGCTCGCGTCTGCCACCATGGCGCCCACTCGCAACGTCCTCATCTCCTCCCTGATGCTGCTCCTGGCCGTGGGCCTGGTGTTTGCTGCCACTGCTTCGGCCGCCGACCTCCCCCGCCGCATGCTGCCCGCGGTCGCCTGGCGCAACGGCTACTCGTGCTGCTGGAATGTCTGCCGTGGCTCATGTGCGTCACTCCTCCCTGCTCGGCAGCAGTACGCTGTGCTAGGCCAGCCTCCTGCTTAAGGGCGCCCGTCAGCACAACGCCAAAGCACCGGCTAGGATGGAGGCGTGAAGCACTCAGCGCTCCTGCATTGGGAATTATGTGTCAGCGTGAAGCTTGCAGTTGCTCCCATGCAGTGCTACAGGGATTGCTTGAACGCCTCCTTGCCAGGGGTGAGAAGTGGGTTGCGTACTGACGCCTGCACCTCCAGCTGGGGTGCCGCAAGCTTCCAGCAAGCTCTCGTTTGTTAATAACGCCGGGCGCGCATGCTGTGCCTGATCGGTCCTGATGACTCAGGCGTGGTATTTGCTGTCCTATCAAGGTCGCCTGCCGCCTACAGCCTGCCTGGCTGGGACTGCAGGCTTGAGTAGCGCTGGTCAAGGGTGCGCACCCGACTTGAGACTGGCTTGAGACTGGCTGACACGGAGCGCTCACCCTGCTCCGCAGGCTACCACGGGCCCGACTGGAACGTCTGCACCGGCCACTGCAACGGCTGCGACCACAACTGCTAGATCATCACCGCCTGCACGCAGCACGGCACGAACATCAGCCTGCAAGGCACGAACTAGCTGGATAAGGGCGAGGCGCATCGAGTGACGTCCAAGGCCTCCATCAGCCACGCGTACATACTCTTCTTGCACTCCTCTCTCTTTTTAGAGGTTCTGGATGACACTTTGCGGGCCTGATGGACCGTTTCATTGTGCATGGACTCCCGTTGAGGAGACCGTTTGACCGGTGTGGTGGCCCAGGCGTTGGGGCTAGAATATGAGCGTTGTCCAAGGCCTCCATCAGCCACGCCAACATACTCTTCTTATGTTTGTCTCTCTATCCATAGAGGTTTTGAAACAATTTGCGGGCCTGATGGACCGTGTCATGATGCATGATTATTAGCTGCGGAGAGCTGGGACATACGGCAGGCGTGGTGGCCCAGGCGTCGGGGCAAGATTATGTGCTGTTGAACAAAGCGAATGCTGGTAACTTTCTCCTTTTATGAGCTATCTCTAGCGCATAGTGCTGGGCCCCTATTGGGCCGTACACTGCTTCCCATGTCGTATGTGCGGGCGCCAACCTTGCCTCATTTAGTACGTATGATCACGTGCCTGCATGATGTGCTTTGCATGCTGAGGAGTGCTATCTTGGTAGGTACATGCTGCTGTTCTGATGTGGGCGCGGACAACACCAGTATTCAGCTGACGCGACCTGTGCTGACATGCAAGTTCGTCTTTAGTTGTGCGAATTTGCATGGGACAGAGTATTCGGCGCGTTTTGGCATCTATTGCATGGAGGCACGTATTCAGAGCAAGTTAGTCTGGTGTTGAGATTCGAATGCTCTAGTCGAGGATACGCTTGCAACGGCCGCAGCTGCAGCTCTTGTAACATTCCATGCCAGACTTACATGCTGGCTTGCAAACAGGTACACAGCTAGACGAACACAATGACACAGATCAGCACTGGTAAATGCACGCTCGTGAATGCTGCTTGCATTGTTAAATCTCACAATGTCTGCTATCCTGTGGTGGGTCATGCCCGCTCGGCGTTGCTGAGAGCAATGCTACAGCTCGCTGTGCACCCTGAGTGACACACATAGTACGGTGCCAGCTGCAGGTGCATGCACTGAGATACGTGACCAAGTAGTCCTTCAGCTGCATGTGCACAGCCTGTCCAGCAACCCGACCTTCAGTCTGGGCGTCATGTGGGTCGAACACGCCTCCCAGCAGGAAGGTGGGGAGGTGCAGCAGCCATCAGTCACAGTGCATGAACAGCTGTAGCCAGCCAGCTCAGGTGGTGTTGTACAACGCGAAGGTTCAAGGACTGAACTTGCTGTAAAAGTGAGAAACCTTGGAGCCCTAGGACAGCTGGCCAACGGTCAGCGCTGCGCCGGCATCATTGGCAGATAAGAGATCTCGCGCATCTCGCTATAAAGGCTGCTTGTTGCTCGATCCGCAGACAGCAGCAGCCAGCTCAAGCCTCTCCTCAAGCCAGCACAAGCCCTCCAAGCTCCCTCACTTGCAATGGCTGCCACTCGCAACATCCTGATCTCCTACCTGATGCTCTTCCTGGCTGTGGGTCTGGTGTGCGCCGCCACCGCAACGGCGGCTGACCTCCCGCGCCGCATGCTGCCCGCGGTCGCCTGGCGCCCTGGCTACTCGTGCTGCTACGCCGTCTGCCGTGGCAGCTGTGCGCCCCGTCTTCTGCTTGGGAAGAAGCTGCTGTGTCGCACCCGCACTGTGCTCAAGCACGTCACCAGAATAATGCTGATGCGAGGGGTTAGCCTGCGGGCGCCCAGCACGCTCAACGCTCCTCCCTTGTCCATATCAAGGATATGACAGTGTGGGCAGTGCTTTTGCACGAGGCCATGGGCCTGCCGAGGCGTTCCCTTGCCCTACCTTGAGAGGTGCCGTGCACGCTGACGGCTCTTTATTGCTGGGGCGCAACAACGGAAATCCAACCATGTCAAGCTCTTGCCTGGCCTCATCGTGCGCGTGGCGGTCCGTGCCTTACACGATAGATGCGGGAATTTTATTTGAGGCACTGCCCTAAGGTGGTGCAAGTGGCTGCGTGCCTGTTTGCGTATGACTCCCGCACGCCGCCCGTCTGCTTGCGCACAGGCTCGGCAAAAAGCGTGGGTTTGAGCCTGAGCAGCCCTGTCGACTATCTCAGGCTGTCGCTGAGCAGGTTGGTTTTGCCGAGCGTGCAGGCTATAACGGGCCCAACGTTAACGTCTGCTATGGCCATTGCGACGGCTGCGACCACAACTGCTAGGCCGCACCTTCGTTGCAAGCGGCGTGGCGATGTTGGATGCACACCAAGATGCGCGCTGGCTGGTGTGGACAAGGCGCCTGCCGCCAGCGACACTCAAGACCTTCGAACAGCATGAGGCAGCTCTTCCCTTCTTGTAGCTGCATGGTATATTTGCAGGGCCCTGATGACGGACTGCTTGAAGCTATGCTTTGGTGCCTACTTCACGCTGTCAAGGAGAACGTGGGTCGTATCGTAGCGTTGACGCTCCAGGCTTCGCAGCCGAGCTGAGCTGGTATGTATTTAGTTGGTCTGTGTTTTAGCGCCGTTTAGTGCATGCAGTAAATTGGGCGCTCCTCGTCGGTTGGCTAACTGGTCTGCTGTGTTGGACGCGCAACTTGATTTGATGTGCTTTGTGCGCGGTTTCACTTGGCGCCTGCGTTTCTGGCTTTGCGTGCTGCTGAGCACTTGGCTCCATGTATGGGTGTTGTTTTCGTGCGAGTGCAGACGTATTCAGGACAATTTTGATGCATTGACGTATATACCTATACAATACCGACATGCCAAAGAGTGCAGTAGTTGTGCTGGTTGCAGTAAGGACGCGCGTCAGGCATATAGTCCTGGAGTGTAATACAGGCGTATATGAGATCATGCTAGGATGTCGTGGCCTCGCTCATTTTGGCAAATTGCCCCGTGTCCATGACAACATAATATACATGAAGGTGTCATTGAGCGGTGATGCAAAGCCTAGCAATGCACCCACTTCACGTCCTCTGTGCACATGTTCCTGCAAAGTCCTCTGTGCACATGTGCCTACAAAGCAGGCTGTGCCCTTTGCCACCCAGCAGGCCTTGCTGTGGTGTGGGGTATAACACATCCGGCTCAGCAGGCTGGGTCGCTTGACTTGTGCTCGCTCCCCCTTTGCAGAGCGGGGCTGTGCCATGCGCGTTGCGACATCCCACACGATGTGCACCCATGGTGACTGCGATGATGTTGCACTGCAACATTTGCAGGCTGGGCTTTGTACCAAGGAGTTTGCCCCCAAATTACTTTTAGCTTAAGCTTGACTGCACACATCGAGACGCTCTGCCTCACCGTGATTGCAACACCGAGACACTCCCTCGCTGATAGGGGCCATAATCTGCGGCGCATGCGACGCAGCCAGGAGCATGCCCAGCCCGCTGGCAGACGCGGCGGACGCCAAGAGTGCCCGTAAGAAGTTTGTGAACAAGCTCACCTACGGCCTGCTGGACTACCGCCACCACACCCTCGCCAACCTGCACAAGTGCGTCGAGGTGCTGCTGGCCGTCTGCAGCAACGTCGTGAAGGAGCCCGGCGATGCGCGCTTCAGAAAGGTAAGCATGGGCAAGTCCGCTCGCCAAAGAGCCAAGCTTGGCGTTGCATGTTGCGCTGGTGCACACAGGGAGCGTGTCCATGGGACTCACCCCTCCTCGCAAGCCCGAGCTCATTGCTCGTCATGCTCTACATGCGCCAGGTCACACAACGTCAAGCAGTGTGTGCAGCTACCAAGACCACTGCACTCAGCGTGCGTGCTGCCCAGGTGCGCGCCAGCAACAAGCGCATAGCCGCGGCGTTCAGCGCGCACCCGGCCGCGCCCGAGCTGCTGCACATTGCTGGCTGGCGCACCAAGGTGGAGGAGCTGGAGCGCTACTGGACCTTTGACGCGCCCGCCGGCAGCCAGGGCATGGAGTGCGCACCTGCACTCAGCCTCAGCAAGTGTGACGGCTTTGGCAGAACTGGCAACAGGCAGCCAAGCATTCCGATCCAGCGCTGAGGCACAGAGCCCGTGCAGGCTGCTCCAGTTCGCCGTCGAGCAGCTGCAGAAGGTGCTGGACGAGCTGGAGGCCAAGCAGAGCGTGCGGGCCCGCTCGCGCCGCCCTGCACGGTCGCGCTGAGCCGCTTGATGCGCACAGGCAGGGCCTGTGGCGGGCCGAGGCGAGCGCTGTGCACGTGTGCCGCGCAGGCCATTGGCTTTGACAAGAAGGCTGCGGACGCGGTGGAGCGCGACAAGGTGTGGCGCGCTGCTGCCCGACCTGCGGCGCCCTGACCCGCCGCGCATGCTCTCCTGGCTTGATGCGCAAGTGTGAAGTGCATGACGCGGGACTCTGTAGCATGGAGCCTGTGCATGACCTGGCCGTAGTCGTGTTCCAGTCCCTGGCTGTTGCGGACATGGGCTGAATGTGGCTCTGACGTCGCCCGGGGCTGGTCTCGCAGGTGCTGCGCAGCATCGAGGAGGACCGCAACGAGCCAAGAGAAGCTGGCGCGGCAGCGCGCGGCTGCCGCCGACCCGCCCGCGCCACCGGCCGCCGATGTGCCACCGGCCGCCGAGGCGCCGCCGGCCGCTGATGTGCCACCAGCCACCGATGAAATGTAGCGGCCTTGGCGCTGGACGCACCCCGCCCCGCAGGGCCACCGCCTGTTGAAACTGCCGGTGCATTGCGTGCGCATAGCTATGTGAGACGAGCGCGGCATGCAAGCTTAGGGCATGGGGCCTGCTGTGGCTGTTGTCACTGTCCTGCTGGACGCCTTGCTCTTGAAGCAACCAAGCAGTCTTGTTGCAATGCTTGCCGGCAGCAAGTTGCCGCACTGCTAACGAGGCATCCCAAGCAACAGAGCTGCACAAAGAGTTGAGCTCATGCCACCTGCATCCTGACGCCGCCTGTGCACGACCCAGCCGCAGCATGTGAACTGCACACTGGCTCCATCATGCACGGCAGGCCAACAAGCTGCCTCGCCTAGATAAGGTGTGCAATGCTGCCGCCAGCAGGCACAAGCCAAGCCCTGAGCGCACATCCCGATGTGACACACGGCCCAGCATATAAATAAACTAGGTGACGACACGGCCGAGCACATGCAAGTGCATGCGCGTGGCTCCCGCAGTTAATATGCCAGCTTGCTGCTCTCAGCGCCCGGCAACAGCCCGAGGTGCCTTGCGTCTTCGGCACAGCATGCACGGCGCCCACGATAGGCGGCTCGAGCTTGCGCTGGCCGTGCTGACCACTGCGGCCCCGCCTGGTGTTCGCCAGGTTGCCCGGGCCATGTGCCAGCACTAGCCGCCGGGACGACCGCCATATGCCAATCAGGCAGCAGGCAGCCGCCACCCTGGTGAAGTGCCCGACGACCCAAAAGCGTTCGCGGCGGCCCGGCAGGGCTGCGCCAGGCGCTGGCCAGCAGCCGCCTGCGCGGCCGGATCGGCAAGCCCCAGCCCTGCCTGGGGTGCTCGCGCAAGCCTGGCCGGGCGGCCCTAGTCCTGCGCCGGGCGGCCGCCCGGGGGCATGCTTATCATATGTACCGCGCCGTGCCCGGGCCCGCCCGCCTTGACCACCGACTTGCCCTTCCTCCGGCCCTTGCTGACGCTCGAGACCAGCAGCCCGGCAAACACCAGGCCGACCGCGGCCCACTGCTGCGGCAGCAGCGGGTTGCCGTTGAGCAGCACGCTGAGCAGGATGTTGAAGAACTTGCGCGTGGTGCACACGAGCGTGTTGGCCAGCGAGCCGAAGCGGCGGATGGTCGCGAAGATGAACAGCTGCCCCACCGCGCCGCACAGGCAGAACAGCGCCACGTCCCACGCGGCCTGCGCGCGCGGCGCCCCTTGACACATCCACGCTGCCTGCGCGCACGCGGCGGCTCGGCACTATGCGGGAGCCTGGGCAGCCCCTCCTGGAACGCTGATATCTGTCCGCCGTCCGCCGCCGGTCCCGCCTGAGCCGCATCATGCAGCACGGCGTGCATCTGACAGGTCATACGAACGAACGCGCCCTGCGCCTGACTCCAAAGGCCCAGGCCGGCGGGTGACATGCACAAGGTGGTCACGCGTGCGCTGCGTCGCGCAGGCGCTTTCCGCACGCATGAAGCTGCACTTGGGCATGCCAGCATAGGCGCACACACACGCGCAGATCAGATACAGCGACTGGGCTGTCCATAGAGGGAGGATGCAAGGGCGGGCCCGGCGGCGGACGCGCCTCTGGGTAGCGCCGGCAGAAGGCGGCGAGCTCCCAGCCGGACGACGTCGCGACGAACAGGTAGACTAGATTGTACGCGCCGCACCAGAAGTTCATCCAGCACATCGTCCACAGCGCGCTCGTGTCCGCATAGCGCTTGAAGATCTCGTCCTGCGCGCGCGCGGCGCCTCGCTGTACGAGGCGCAGTGGACTGGCAGTGTGCTAGCGCTGCCGGCAGCGCTGCCAACAGTGTTCCTGGGGGCGGGCAAGGTTGCGGCGCCGCCTGCACAGGGCAGCAGTTCCCCACACCAGGTCGAAGCGCCCCCGCGCTGCACCCCCAGCCTTGTCCTCGGCGGCAGGGCCTGTGCGTGCATGGTGTGGTGGGCTCGGGGTCTACCTACGCGGCGTTGGTGTAGCCGTCAAAGACGACATACCCTAGGCAGCAGGGCCTGTGTGCGCGACGCGCGTGGGCCTAGTGCCCACCTGCGCGGCATTGGTGTAGCCGTCAAAGACGAGGTTCAACAGGCACAGCGCGTAGCCCAGCGGCGCATTGGGCGCGGCCAGCTTGCTGGTGACCTTGCTCGAGCTCTGCCGCGCGAACAGCGAGATGCCGGCCGCAATCATCAGCGCGCACGCGTACTCCAGGCCGCTGTAGAACTTGCCGCCGATGAGCGTGCCCATCAGCATCACCGGGATCATCTTGCACGACTTGGCCAGCACCTGCGCCCGGCGCGCAGCCGCTCAGCCCTCCGCGTGGATGCTCGCCGTTTGCACGCATGCTCGCGACGCGCGCACAGCCTGGTCACAGTCCTGGGCCCACCACAGCTCCGGCCCCAGCGCAGAGAGATCCTGCACCACCAGGGAGCAGGATCACTCAAGGCAGGCGCGCAGCGGGGGCGCGCCTGCGCCGGGTAGCTGATGTTCTTCAGCGCCTCGATGCCCAGCGCGGGGCCGATGCTGTTGGTTACCCCGACCTTCCAGAACGCGGTCACGGGCGGCAGGCGCGCGCCCTTGGCCGGCCGCGCGACGAGCGCGAGCAGCAGCGCCGCCCACGCGAAGCACGCCACGCTCTGCACGCCGGCGAGCGCCTTGAGGCCCTCGAAGCGCTCGCGGCCGGGCCCGAAGCGCTTGATCGCGAGCGCCTCCTGCACGACGCCCTGCGTGAGGTAGGACGCGTAGATGCCACCCGCGCACACGGCGAGCGTGGCCGCCTGCCGCAGCGACGGCATCCCGGGCGCCCCCCCGCCCCCCGCCCGACGAGTGGCTGCGGCCAGGCGCGGCGCGAGAGTGACTTTGTGGCTTTACGCTGTACTCTCTACAGGAGGATCTCTTGAGGGACTCTCCTTTCAGCGCGCCCAGACCGCTCGTATTGAATTTGTCACCACCCAAGCCTGCCTTATCCCGTGCACAGCTGCTGTCTACAAAAGGTTGCTATAGGAGATGTTCAGCAGCAGATTGCAGCCTGCAATCAGTCCAAAGTCCACCTGCGTTTTAAATTCGACCTGATTGGCTCAGCTAGGCTCAGCATGCAGAGCAGGCCCTCGGTCGTGTGCCCCACATGCACAGCTCGCGCACATCAGGCAAGAGCGCCACCGCCCATCGCCCCGCCTTGCCCGCCGCCGTCGTCGTCGCTGTCGCCGGCGCCGCCAAACAGCGCAATCCGCCAGTCGGTGCCCGCCGGGGACGCGCTGCCCGGGGACGCGCCCTGGTCCGCAGGGAACCCGCCGCCGGCCTCCGCCAGCGCCACGCTGTTGTACATGCTCAGGCGCTGCACCGTGCTGGGCGACAGCGGCGCCGCGACGGGCGAGCCCTGCGCCGCGTCGGGCGCGCCGCTGCGCGCGGCGCCCCGCGCGGACCATAAGGGGACGGCGCCCGCTGCGCCGTCCGGCGTGCGCAGGTCGACGGGGCTGTAGCGCCGCGTGCTGCTCGCCGGCGCGCCCACCGAGGGCGAGGACAGCGAGGGTGAGGCCCTGGGCCCCAGCTCCAGGCCCGGCAGCGCGCGCGCCCACGCCGCTCCGGCCTCGCTCGGCGGCTGTCGCCCCGCGGGCGGCCCCCCGACGGGGTCCCCCGCAGGGCTGGACTGCACTGCGGGCAAAGCGGCCGTGCCGCCGCCCGAGCGCGCGCCTGCGGCGTCATCGTGGCCTGCCTGTGCCAGCGCCGCCTCGAGTGAGCGGCGCAGCGTGTGCGCGCCCTGCGCGGGCCCCGAGCCTGGGCTGGCCCGCCCCGCCGGCGCCCGGCTCGGCACCTCCGGCGACAGCGCGGGCGCGGGCGGTGCGACGCCCCAGTCCGCGGAGCGTGCTGCCTGAGCCGCGCCCGGGCTTGCGTCCAGCGTGGCGCCGGGGCTGACGGGCAGCGACGGGCCGTCCCAGGCGTCCACCTCCGCGAGCGCGGCGTCGAACGTCAGCCGCAGCCGCGGGCTGAGCGACGGCGACGACACGAGCGAGGCGCGCAGGGCGGCGTGCACCGCGCCCGCGCCCTGCAGCGCCTGCCCTGCGGCGCCCTCGCCGGGCGCGGTCTCGGACGCCGCCTGGTCCCCTGCGCGCCCTAGGGCCTGGGCCACGCGCGCCGCATCCTCCGCCCACGTCTCCGCCCAGGCCGGGAGGGCGTCGGCGGCCGCGGCGAGGTCGGAGCTGCGCTCGGCCTCGCCGGCCTCCGCCGGGCTGGCCTCGGGCGGCGAGAGCAGCGGCAGGGCGCCGCCAGCCGGCGCAGGTGCCCGGGTGATACCGCCCCGCGGCCCGTCCACGTGCCCCGCACCCGGCCCCGCCCCAGCGGGCTCGGCCGCCCCGGGCGCTGCCGCCCCAGCGTGCTGCAGCATGGGCGCGCCGGGAGGCAGCAGCAGCTCAACGCCCTGCTCTGCCAGATCAGCATCCCTCTCCATAGCCGCGGGTGCGGGTGCGGCGGCGGCTGCCTCAGGCCCAGCGTCAGCCGGGTTGCATGGCGCAGCGCGGTCCGGCGAGAGCGCGGGGCTGCCGAGCTCTGGCAGCGGGCTGTTGGGCGCGGCGCCGGCGTGCTCGGGACTGGCCTTGGGCCCTGCAGGCACCGGCGCGCCCGGCGGGCTGCGACGCGCAGGCCGGCGCACGCTGGTCGCCAGCAGCAGGTCCGCCAGCGCGCCGCCCGGGAGCGGGGACAGCAGCAGCTGCGGGCCGCCTTCCCGGCTAGGGTTGGTACAGGGTCCGCCTGCACCGGCGCCGCCGCGCTGCTCCGACCCTGCCGCCGGCGTGGCGGCCGCGCCGCCGGCGGGCGTCCGCTGAGAGGTGAGCGGCGCGGCGCGCGGCGCGCCCCACGCGTCAGGCTCGTCGCTGCTGACCAGGACCCTGTCCAGGGATGGGCCGCCGTCGGCGCACGCTTCCAGCGCGCCGGGCGCCGACAACGCGCCGCTCAGTGGGCTGCCGGCGGGCGGCCAGCAGCTGCTAGGGTCCAGCGCCGCGGCAGCGGCGGCGACGGCAGCGGCCGCGCGGCCGAGCGCCGGCGACCCTAGGGTTTCGGGCAGGGTTGGCAGGGGGCTGGCCAGCAGCTCCTCCTTCTCCGCGTACAGGTTGCGCAGCGTGCTCTGCGAGCCGCGCTCGGGCACTGAGTCGGCTGCCAATCTGGGGTCAAGCCATGCGGTGCACAGGCGTTGCGCGCCGTGCGCGGCTGCATGCTGGTGCTGGAGCGTGGAGCGGTGCTTGCACATGGGGCTGCTGTAACCGTCGCCAGCTCTAACCAGGGACACATCAGTTTGCTAGGGGCAAGCGTCGATGCATGCCCTCCTCAGGGCCTGACTGAGGATGTGCATACATTCGCTCCATCTTGCCTTGCCTTGGTCGGCGAGCACGCGTGACACGTGTGTTCTGAAACGGTGCGCTGAGCACAAGGGGGGCTCCGCGGGGTGGTGCTCCGCGCGGGCCAGCCGCGCCTGGATCTCCTCGTCGAAGGAGCCCCAGTACCAGAGCTTGAAGAGGCGGAAGGAGATGCGCTGGCGCGTGACGCAGCCCGCGACGCGCGCCACTGCGGCCCGGTGCTCCTGCCAGGCGCCGTGCCACCTGCGCGCGCGCGCCGGCCAGCGTTGAGCGGGCCAGCCAAGGTTTGCTCGGCCGCACATCCCGCTGCAGGCGAGCAGGCGGGAGGCACGGCATCCCCGCCTTTCACTGCAGATCTTGACTGAGGAAAGATAGAGTGGACCATGTGACAGCATTGGTGGCCCGCAAGGTGACGAGGCAGAGCTGCTGAGCGCCGCAGGCGCCCGCCGCGCACAGCAGGGCGTTTGTCGCCGCATGCGCCCCGCTGGGCCCTGCTGGGCAAGCTGTCAGTGGGGACGACGCCACACCATGGCTCAAAAGTCCAGCTACTTGTGAGCCGCCTCAAGCCCCTGCCCATGTACTATAGACCTTTTGTTTCTTCACCAATGCACCCCCATCTCTCGCCTCTGTCTCTCTGATACCGCTGTGAGTGGCCCGCAGCGCACCGCGCAAATGCGCCGCGCACGCACGCCAGCCGCGCCCGGGCAGCGAAGCGCTGCAGCGCGACGCGCTGTACACGCAGCGCAACCGCGCGGGCGCGCCAGGCGCGCAGCGCGGCGCGCTGCAGCTGCGCCGCCCGCCGCTCCAGGCCGCGGCGGAGGATGACAAAGTGGCGCCGCTGCGCCTGCAGGGCGGCGTGCGCTGCACTATGTTACGTCATAGGGTAGGGTCTGTCATAGGGCAGGCATGCGCTGCACTGCGTGACGCCATCTCCGCCCGTTAGGAACACGGCTGATTGCGGGGTTTGCAGGCAGCTGGGAGCGGCTTCATGCCATGCCAGGGACGCCAGAAGCGCCTGCAGGGCACCAAATGGCGGCACACAAAGCAGGGCAAGTCTATGTTCTCAAGCGCTCGAGCTGCACAACATGCGTGACTAGAGTGATGTATGTCAACGTGTTGCCCAACACAACATCGGCCTATGTGCGACGCAGCGAGCAAGGGCATGCACCATGACACAGTGCGAACTGTAATGCATGCAGGCAACAAGCACAGAACATGCGCTTGGGCTGCCTCCGTCCGTCCACAAGGCCACAAGCCTGGGCCGGTCCCAGTGCAAGGCACACTCCATGAAAACAGCCGCGCGCCTGCACATGCGCACGCCAGGCGGTGACAGCCGCCAGCTGCAGCGCCCGGCCGTACGTGCTGGCGGCGACGCGCGGAGCGCCAAGGTCGGCGGGCGCTGTGGCGGGCAGGGCCAAGGCGGCGGGCAGGCCGCACGCGGCGAGCACGCCGCGCGCCGCCGCAGCGTCCAGCAGCGCCGTGGCCGCGCGCCGCGCAGCCAGCGCGCCGCGCCAGGCCTGCGCGCCGTCGTGCGGCGTCTGCAGCTTGCACGCTGATGGGTGAGCTGAAGCTTGAGGCGTGCGGGAAAAGGAAGCCGTTGCATTGATCAAGCATAGCCCGGACGCGGCGCACCGCTTCTCAAGCAGTCCAGATACAAATAGGGTTGTGGTATCGGACGCTGCAGGAGCAGCAGGTGGGTTGCCACAGCGCAGGACAAGGGTTTTCACAGCCTGGCGGTGCAGCTCATCATACTTGCAGCGACGCGAGCAGGTCAGGCCAAGCAAGGACGCTCCAGCGGCGGCCTGCGGTGCTGCACGCAGCGAGCTCAGGCAAGGCAGGAGCGCACCTCCAGGGCACCGCGCAGGGCCGCAGCGCGCGCGCGCGCAGCGACGCGGCGCCCCGCCGCGCGCAGCCGCCGCGCCTCCCGTGCCTGCCCATGCCAGGCGGCCAGCGCCGCCGCCAGCGCGCCACGCGCCTGCTGGCGCGCCAGCTCGCCGGCGCTCTCCCTGGCCGCACCCAGGGCGCGCGCGCGGCCCCGCCATGCGCCGAGGCACGCGGACAGCTGGTAGCGCGCGGCGCGCGCGGCGACGCGCCGCCCGGCGCACGCCAGCCTGCGGTGCTCCAGTGCGCGGCCGCGCCAGGCGGCCAGCGTGGCGCGCAGCATGTGCGCGGTGTGCGCGGCCGCGGCGCGCTGCTCCAGCCGGGCCTCGCGCCGGCGCTCGTGCGCAGCGGCCGCCGCCGCGCCGCGCCAGCCGGCCACGGCCGCGCGCAGGCGCAGGCGCACGAGCTGCCTGCGCACGCGCTGATTGCCTGCCTCAATGCCTGCACAGTATGCCACGGTGACATGAGACAAAAGCGCCGCCTGTGCAGGTTCGGGCATTTCCCAGGCACGCGCCCAGCCGGCAGCGCAGGCCAGCTCGACGCAGCAGCGCCGCCTTTCGCAAGTGCGCGGGCGTACAGCATGAGCTTGGCGGTGTCCGTGCACTGGCAATACCAATACCAACCTATGAGCATGGATGTGAGTGCCAAGATAGGCATGCAGCGCTGCCGCGGCTCGGGGGCGCGCGCCCGGCGGCCTTGGCTAGCAGTCGCTGCCGCACGCGGCGCGCGACAAGCCATCCGCGCCAGGCGCGCAGCGCGCCGGCCTGCCGCCGCGCCGCCTGGGCGAGCACTGCGCGCATGATCAGCGCCTGCGCGCGGCCCCGCGCGGCAGCAGGCGCTGTCAGCAGTGCCTATAGGTTCAGGTTTAGGGTGCATGAGCAGTGCTGCGCCGCGGCCCCCGCGGCTGCGATAGCAATCAGCTGTCTGCCGCTGCAGGAGTGCAGTGCAGCTGCTCAGCTGGGGACCCTACGCTGAGGTTCTCAGCGGTTCGCTTTCCCACAAGTACTTTGCCTGGCAATGGTCAAGGGCTTGCAATGGTCATGCGCATCACCGCAGCGACCAGTGTGCATGCGCATTACTCCTCAGAAACCTCACAAATAAAAGACACGCATCCCTAGCATCACAATCACAGATGCCTGCAGCACCGCTGTTTCTCAATCAGTAGGTATGCAGGGCGCCTGCAGACGCACAACCGGAGCCAAGCGCTGACAACGCCCCTCCAGTCAGGGTCGCGCCTCGCGGGCGCGCCGCACATCCACGGCGTCCCGCCATGCCGTCAGCACGCGAGCAACGACTCCGCGATCCGCGGCCGCGGCCATACGCTGCAAGGCCGCGCGCCCCGCGCGTCGCCGCTCCGTAACCTCGCGCCAGCCGGCCAGCCCGGCGGCCGCCGCAGCGACTCGCCGCTTGGCGGCGGCGCCGTTGGCGGCCGCGGCCGCCGCGTGTGCACGCGCCGCTGCGGTCCGCATCGCCGCAAACCCTTGACCCAGGGCGTGCGCGCGCGCGCGCCGCCGCAGGCGCGCTGCCATTGCGTCGGCGGCAGCGGCGCGGTCCGCTGCGCCGGACGCGGCGCCGCGCCAGGCGTGGAAGGCCGACACGGCGCATGCGAGCCCCCGCTCGGAGGCCAGGCGCGCGGCGAGCGCGGCGGCGGCGGCGCGGCGCGCGACCGCGGCGCGCCATGCGGCGAAGGCGCCGGCCGCGAGCTGCAGCAGGTGCTTGTTGACGGTCACACGCACCTGGCGGTCGGGCGCGGAATTAGAATTGACTTAGTACACCGCTTGCCGCCCTGGGGTGTGCGTGAGGGTGGGCCAGACACTGCCGTTCAGTCGCAGGATGGACTGCCGCCTCCGCAGCAGGACAGGCTCACCTGAATCTCAAGGCGTGTAAGGCTCCATGACTGCGAACGTGCGGAAACGAAGCGCCCCGACATGCTACGGTCATACAGCAGGCAACGGGCACCGCCGGACCTTGTGCGCGCGCGCGCGCGCGATGGCCACCGCCTGCTGCCAGGCGCCGAGCGCGGCCGCCTGGCGTGCGCGCGCCTGCCTGCGGCGCCCAAGACAAGCACGTTTGCTGTGTATTTTACAGCGAGATGCGCTTCAGGAGGCCGTGCTGCCTTGCTTGTGACTTTGTCCCAACAGTGCCCGTCAGTAGCCTGTTTGCTTCGTTGACGGTACCCATCAGCAGCGTGTTTGACCGGTTGGGAAGTGGTTGGCGCAGCACCAGACCCCCTGCTGTCAATGGTAGAGTCCTCTGGTCTCCTGACTTCGGGGCCCTGAGGAGACCAGAGGACTCCACCATTGACAGCAGGGGGCACAGAAACAGACCCACGGATTGAGGTCCGCGCCTCGACAGCATGGTGTGCAGCGCCCGGCGCATGCGCCGCCGCGCCGCGGCCGCCGCCCGCCAGGCGTCCAGCGCCGCCGCCTGCCGTCGCGCGGCGGCGCGCGCCAGCGCGCGCCGCAGCAGCGCGCCGTGCACGCGCCGCGCAGCGGCCTCCGCCGCCCACCCGGCCAGCATGCCAGCCGCGTGCGCGCATGTCGCCGTCGCCGCCCGCCGCGCGGCCTCCGCGGCGCGCTCCCTGGCGTTTGGGCGGTGCGTGTTGGGGTTTGGGTCTTTGGCAGGCACGGTGCAGAGCCGGATGCAGCCTACCCGCTGCGCGGCTTCAGCAGCAGCTCACCAGGCATGTCAGGGGCCCACACACAGTATGACTCTTTTCATGGGGCCCGGCGCGCATGACCAGCAACGGCGTGCCTCGCCTGCAAGCAGACTGGTGGCGACTGCCCAAATCGCCCGCCAACACATCAGCGACCGCCGCACGCTCAGTCTCACTGCGCAGGGAGGCGCCACAGCGGCGCACTTGCTGGCGTCAGACAGAGCGCGCCAGGCTGCAAACGCCGCGGCGAGCCGACGCGCCGCAGTGCGCAGCACCGCCGCGCGAAGGCGGCCCTGCGCACCCACGCGCACGGTCATTTGCGCATTCTATGTCAAGCAGGGCATGCATTGGTGCCTGCCGCAAGGATTCTTTGGCACAGCTGCTGGCGACGCGCATGCAGACGGGGTGGCATACTGCCAGGCATGCGAGCTGGGTCGCCGCATGGCCCTGCATGCACGGCATGGTGCATGGTGCGGCCGGCGCCTGCAAGTCGCGGCGGCGCGCAGCTGCGGCCGCCCAGCCGCGCAGCGCCGTGCGGCAGCGGCGCGCATCGCAGCGCGTCTCCTGCCGCACCACCGCCGTGGCGAGCCGCCGCTGCGCGGCCGCCGCTCGGCTGACGGCAGCGCGCTCGTTTTGTCAGAGCCAAGCAACTGGTGTCAGCTCTGCCAAGTAGGGCTGCTGCTACATGCAGGCCTCTTTGATGGCGGTGGCGGAGTGCAAGGCTGCATGGTGCTACAATCCGCATAGGCATGCAAACGAAGTTTAGGCAGTCTAGGCCAATTAAAAACTAGACCCCAAGCTGGCATGGCGGCGAAGGCACTGCATAACGCACCCCAATGGACGCTGGCAGGCAGCATGCAGGGGCTGCCGCGGCCGAGCAACACTTTTCTGCGCTACACTACTACCTACTGGCGCGGCACTTGGGTGAAGGCGCACTGCCAGGCAGCGAGCACGGCGCGGCAGACGCGCGCGTCCACCAGCCGGCGCAGCAGCGCGACGCCCCAGCGCAGGCGCACGGCCAGGCGCGCCTCCGCCCCGACCAGCTGGCCGCCGCGCGCCTGCAGCGCCGCGCCGAGCGCCTCCAGCTCGGTCTGCATTGCCGCTCGCAGCGCCACGACCTGCGCCGCACACAGGGTTTTATAGGGTAGGGGGCTGGCGACGCGTGAAGCAGCTCTTTGCTCGGCGCCGGCTCAACACACTCCGCACGTGCAATCGGTTTGCTGTACATACAAGCTCAGTTTGCAGTCGGACCTTGAACAGCCACATGCAATTGTGAGCACGTCCTCGGGCACATGCAGCCCGGCTGAGGGGCCGGGCTGCGCCCGTGCATGCGCCAGCAGTCTGGCGCGGGCCAGCCATGCACAGAGCGCGCGCGCGCCTGGTCGATGGTCCACTGCTTGAGCCCGGCCGCCTCCTCCAGCAGCTCGTTCACCTTACCCTCCAGGCGCTGCCGCACCTGCAGCCCATGCCCGCGCGGCGCTTCACCTAAACCTACACTTGACACAACCCTAACAAATATGCAAGCCCATGCCCGCACAGTGCGTAGCAGCCTGGCGGCCGCCCCAGCCCATGCCCGAGTACTGCTTGGCAGTCCTGGCTGTGGTTGACGCCATGGGGCGCAGGCTGCGATGGCAGCATGGCCACAATGCTCAGAGCCATTACGCTGCAGCCGCTCGAGCAGCGACACGCAGCCCAGCACCCCACCTCAGACAGCACCCTAGACGCCTGCGAGATGCCTGGCCAACATTGTCATGCGAGCTACTGCCGTCATCCAGGTGCGCTCAAACACCCTGCTTAGCCGCGCGCGAGCCCTGCAGCACCGCGCTCGCGGGCGTCCGGCCGGCGAGCGCGGGGCAGGCCGCACCTGCTTCTCGCGGCGCACGAACTGGAACCACTCCTCGACGACGAGGCCGCTGATGCGCTGCACCGCGGCCGGCTCCGACAGGCCGCCCGCCGGCGGCATCAGCGAGCGCGGCGTCAGGAACGCGTGCTCCGGCAGCGCCAGCGAGCCCACGCGCACCGCCTCCACCGCCAGCAGGCACTGCCGCCGTGACAGGGTTGGGGTTGACTGCCCTGTTCGGCCGCCGCGCCGTGCACGCTGCAGCCCCGGGCCATGCCCCGCGCGCCAGGCTGGCTCTGCATGAGCGGAGTGACCAGGCCAGCAGCCCTGCGGATACTGGCAGGCTCATGATCCTGGGCTGGCTTGCGGGAGCTGCCGGCGCGATGGCGGTGTGACGCACGGCAGGTTTGGCGCGCTGACGGCCCGTGGCTCTGACAAGCGGCCGCGCAACTCCTTACAGATATAGGTCAGGCTCTGCTGCGTCAACAGAGGCCCCTTTGCCTGCGCGGCAGCGCGGCGCTTGGGTGAAGGGGTCTGCGGACGCGCGGCGCCCACCTGCGGCAGGCGGCGGCTGCGCAGGCTGACGCGCAGGCGCGCCCAGGGCGCCTCGGGGCCGCCGGCGGCCAGCTCCCACTGCTCCCACGTGCCCAGGTTGGCGTTGGAGAAGCCGAGCCGGTCGCCGCCGCGCCGCCGCGCCTGCAGGAAGCGGTCGCCCGCGGCCGCCGCGCGGAAGCCCAGCCACGCGCCCTGCGACAAGGTCTAGGCTTGCAAAGCGCTTGCGCCGCTGCATGCTGTGACGGCGCGAAGCAGGGCCAGGCAGCGGCTGAGCTGCAAGCGCGGCTGCACGAGCACAGGAGCATGTCGCGCTGCCCGCATCGGGACGCCGCAGACGTTTCGACGGGTCGTCATGCGGCAAGGCCGCACGCACTGTGAGGCGCGGCTGCGGCAGGCAGCACAGTTCGCGTGCGGGCGCGCGGGCGCCGGCAGTGGCGAGCAAGGCCCGGGGGGCCACCTGGCGGACTACCTCCAGGTGGGCCGCCCGCGCGTCTGCTCCGGCGGGAAGCGCGGTCGGCTGAAAGCTGTAGTGCCGCGCGCCCGGGTCCCCGGCCTCCGCGCCCTCTTGCACCACCGCATACACGCCGCCCTGGCACGGCGCGGCGCCCGAGTGAGTGCTGCGAGTGCGCACGCTCCCTGACACCACCCCTGCACAGACGAGCCGGGCAGCCCTGCGTGCTGCAGCCCTAACAGGGCGCCGCGCTTGAGTGAGTGCTGCGAGCGCGCGCGCTCCCGGACTGCACCCCTGCCCAGGCAGGCCAGGCAGCCGTGCGCGTTGCAGGACGGGAGTGAGCGCGCAGCGGGGGCCGGCGCGCGCCTCCTCAGACAGGAAGGCGACCACGTCGCCGGTCTGCAGGCCGGGCCGCTCTGCCGTGGAGGCGGTGAAGATGCGCGGGCCGGCTGCACGAGCGGGCAGCCCCAGCTTGATACTGCAAGCGCGTTGGCAAGGACACAGCGCTACGCGCAGCAGGGCGCAGCAGAGCATGGCACAGCTGAACAGGCGCAGGCAGGCGCCACGCGGTTGGGCAGACGTGCAGCGTGCCTGCATAGCTCTGCCGCACAGCAGCGTCGCCGCCGGCTGCGAGCTGGCCCATGGAGCGGCACAGATCGCCGCCCTGTGACAGCGCCGGCACGTCGCAGAGGCTGCTCGAGCGCGCCAGCAGCGGCGCGCGCGCTGCCAGCGCGCTCACGCTGCACACCTCCACGCTCTTGCGTGCGAGGGGCAGCGCGGCGCGCTTCGCGGGCGGGGCGCCATGGTGCAGCTCCGCGCTGGTGTTGTGCAGCGCGGCAAACGGCCGCCTGGCGCGCGCCGCACGCTGCGGGGACACGTCCGGCAGGGGACTGGGCAGGCCTTCGGGGCCGGTCGCATTCTCCATGGCAGCCCGCGGATCGCTCTCGCAGTGCAGCGCGGTGCAGACCAGGTCACCAGTCATGGCGTTGAGCCATGAAGGCCTCGGAGCCTGCCCGATGCGCGGTGGCCTTGCAACTGTCAAAACAGCTCTGCTTCGAATTTTGGATGCAGGGGGGGTCTGGTTGGGGTTGGGATTTATTTGTATGTCATAAGCTTCGTTTTTTGTGGCTTTGTCACAGGCTGCACTGCCACAGTGTCAGAGCCGTATCTGATTACAAATAAGCACACTGTACAGAAGCAGCAGAGTGACTGTCACCACCCATCGAGTCCACATCCTGAGTAGAGCTTGCAAGAAAGCACATAAGTCCTAGGGCTTGCCACACTGAGCTCCAATCTGTGCCAGTGTTGCATTATCAAGTTGCCCGCATCCCCTACTTGTGCTTGACAATGCCGGACCAGGCTTTTACATAGGTTATCACTTCCTCGGCAGGCTTGCCTAGTCAGGCTTATGAGCCCCACGCGCAGGCAGCCGGCCGCGACACCTAGCACTGCTGCACTGCAGCAGGTCTTGGGCGCTTGGTTGCGACCAGCTGCAGCGGCGCTTCCACGCCCGTCCTAGAAGCGGTCCTGCCCCGCGCCAAAGCCAGGCCCGCCACCCGCCCCTCCGCTGCCGCCGCCGGCCCCGCCGCCGCCGCCGCCGCCGCCAAAACTCGCGTACTCGCCGCCGCCGCCCTCCCTCCCGCCGCCGCCGCCGCCGCTGCCAAAGCGGTCAAAGCCGCCGCCGGCGCCGCTCCCGTACGAGTTCTGCGCGACGCACAGGTGCTGGTTGTCAGCCTAAGCTTTAGGGTAGGGTGAGGGCTCCTAACCTAGGGGCGGCGCATGTGTGGTCGCTGGCGCAGCCCTCGTGCACTTCTGCTCACGCACCTGGAGCGGAGCTGCTCAGCGCAGACCAAGCAGCAACATGTTCTGCAGGCCCACACAGTGCAGCGGCGCTGCACATATCACCGGCGACATGGTCTGCTGTCTGCCCGGCTCGACGCGCGGGCGCACGTCGTAGAACCCGCGCTCCGAGTTGCGCGGAGCGCCGCCGCCGCGCCCGCCACCCTGCCCGCCGCCGCCGCCGCCGCCGCGCCCGCCGCCAAAGCCGCCGCCTGTGGGCGAGCCAAAGCTGCCGCCCCCTGACGCGCTGCCTCCATACTCGCCCGCGCCGTTGTTATAGCCCCCCCTGCAGCGGTGACGCTGGCGCGTGTTACTCAGGTCAAGAATGCACACACCTGCTTAAGCGGCTTGACTTATCAATTGCCCGCAGAGCACGCACTCGTTCCACAGGCCTGTTGACAGAAAGAGCAGCCGCCTTTGGGGGAGGCAGAGGCTGGTGCAGTGCAAGTCCTCTGGAGTCCTCTGCAAGCAGCCCATATGCAACTGTCATGCAGCAACAGCAGTCCAGGCAACCACATACAGTAGGGAGTTTGTCAGATGCATGCAAGCGCACCCGAAGCCGCCGCCGCCGCCGCGCCCGCCGCCGCCGCCGTAGTCGTACCCGCCGCCGCGCCCGCCCCGGCCCCCGCCGCCAAAGCTGTCGCCATAGCCGCCACCTTGGCCGCCCCCGCCGGGCGCCAGGCCGGCCTTTGCGGCCTCCTCCTCTGCGCGGCGTCGCCGCTCGGACGGCCGCATGCCGATCTCGCCGCTCCGCGCGCGGTCCACGGCGAGCTTCTGCGCGCCCGCGCCGCGGCGTCATGCCGGCCGCGGGTGCCACAGGGACCGCCGGTGCATGCGACATAATGGTCCCATGCACGGTGTATGTGCGGCCAGCCAGGGCGCACGCAGCACCTGCTCGCAAACCTACGCCCAGGCTCGGGAACAGCCGGTGTGTCAAGGACCGCCTGTGGCGTAAGTTGATGGTGGGACTGCATGGCGGCCAAGCGAGCCGGCCCTGGCCACGCGGGCCGCGTGCCTCGAAGCCGGCGAGCAGGTCGTCCAGCTTCGCCTTCCGGGAGTCCACCTCGGCCGCCTTCTCCGCCTTCAGGCCCGCGTCCTCCTCCTGATCAGCCTCAAACTGGGCCTCCTCGATGGAGGACTCGAACGCCTGCTTCTCATCCTCTTGCTCGCGCGTGAGCCGCAGCTGCGCGCGCAGCGCGGTGTAACCAGCCGCGCGGCGCGCAGCATTGGGGTGCGGCGCGTCAGCGGCCCGCCCGGCGCCGCGCCGCCGCGCGCACCTTGACGCGCTCCTTGAGAACCTCCTTCTTCAGAACGTCCTCCTCCTTCAGGCCGAGCTTGTCGGCGAGCACGGCTTCACGGGGCTTGGCCGCGCCAAAGGGGTTCTGCACGCGCGCGCCCGCGCCGGTCAGGGCGCCGCGGGGGCGCGACAGGCAGGCAGGTCGGCCGCGGGCCCCGCACCGCCTTGCCGGTGCTGGAGCGCTCCACCGCTGCCGCGGCGACGGCGGCCTCGTTGCGCGGTTTGAGGTTGAGCTTCTTGCGGCCGGCAGGGACTTCGTCCATAGCTCCTGGCAGGCTTCCCTGTTGATCCTCCTGTGCGTATCAGTGCGCCTGCTTCAGCTTTCCCGGGCTCTTTAGCCCTAGGTGTGCTCTAGGGCCTTGTGACTAAGGACTCGCATTGCCAAGCTGGTGCCTCCCCACCTACGCTCTGAGCGTATAAAGAGATGAGCGTGGCCTGATCTTATGTTAGCAAGTCCTTCGTCTTGCGATAGCAGACTTTTATGCATCTGCATCACTCTGCAGCCCGATCTGTCTGCCGGCGCTCTCCGTGACGGAGCTGATGGCAGCGTGACGTATGGACATCGACGACCTGCTCTTCCTTGAGGAGGGCTTGTGCGAGGAGGGTGCGCGCTCTATATAAACAAGATGCCAAGCTGCCTGCAGGCACTGGCCCATCAACTTGGCCTGCTGCACGTGTTTTTGACCTCGGAAGCGCCTGCAGACGGCGCTGGCACAAAGCGCCACCTGCGCGAGCTCGATCTCAATGCGCCGCTTGGGCCCGGCGCCGACCCGGGTGTGACGACTGGCCCAGCCCTCGAGCGTGCAACTTTCCTTATTTCTGTCTTTCCTTGTCATCCTTGAAGCTGCTGTCCGACGCTGGGGCTATGCAGCAGGCGGCCTGAGCAAGCGCGCACGCGTGAGCCACGATGTCGCGGACGATGACGAGCTTGCCGAGCTGGCGCGGCAGCCGCTCAGCGGCGCAGCCGCCGCCCGGCCCACCATGGTGCCGGCCGCTGCCGCCGCTGCCGCGCTCAGCCCCGCCGCCGGCGCGTCCAGCGCCCCGCCAGGCGCGGCGAGCGGGCCTGCAGCGCAGCCCCTGCTGCTGCCCGCGGCTGAAGGCGCGCCCTCGAGCTCCAGCGCCGGCCCCGCGAGCTCCGCCGCCCCAGCGCGCCTGGACTTTGGACACGCCGGAGCGCCGCTCGCGCGCGGCGCCGCGGCTGCCCGGCTCGAGGCCGGCGACGCGCTCGGAGGCGCCTGTCAGGACGCGGCGGCCGCACCCCCCGAGCCGCCGCGCGCGCCGCCGCCGCCCTCGCGCCATGCGGGCGACGTGTTCGGCGACGCGTACGCGGTGACCAGCGGCGATACCGGCGAGCGCGTGTACTGCCGCCTGGCGCCGCCGGCGGCGCCGGCGGCGGCGGGGCCGGCCGCGCTGCGCGCACTGCAGCGCGCCCGCGGCCCGCTGCTGTGCCGGCCCATCGGTGATATCATCGAGGCGGTGCGTGTTGGTTAGGGGGTATGGGGTTAGGTTTAGGGTGAGCGCATGGCAGGAAAGCGCCAGGGCCAGGGCGCTGCGACCATGCAACGGCACCTCCCGGCACAGCTGGGCCCTGCTTAGTCGTCCTGCACGTCCTGCGCATGATCACGACACAGGGTTCTGCAAGAGGATTCTGCGACAGGTCGAGCGCGCCGCCCTGGAGCGCGCGCTGGAGCAGTCTGCGGCCGAGCTGGCGGGCAGCCAGCCGGCACCCGGCGACCTCGCGGCCGCCGGCAAGGCCGGCCCCGGCGCGCCTGCAGGAGTGGCCCGGGGCGGGCGCGCGCCGGGCGCGGGCGGAACGGGCGCGGCGCTCTGGGTAGACCGCTACCGCCCGCGCGCATACTTTGACCTGCTGAGCGACGAGGCCACGAACCGCGAGACGCTCAGGCGCGCGTGCGGCGCCCTCCGGCACACCAGGCGGTGTCGCGCATCCTCGCCGCAGCCCCATGTTGATTGACTTGTGCAGCTAATGCGTTATGCAGCGGTGACAACTGCACAGGTGCAGCATACGCGTACCGCATGCACCCGAAGCTCCGGGCATGTGCAGTGCATGCTCTGTCCCACATTTGCGCAGATCTAACATACGCCTTCGTCCACTATTGTTACGTTGAATCCTGTTGCACAGGGTCGACGGGTGTACCCAGCCTGCGCGTAGTGCACCGCTGAAAGGCGCATCGCATGCGCCGCAGCGCTCCACCTCAGCCGCGGCGCGCACCCGGCGCCTGCGCGCGCAGGTGGCTGAAGGGCTGGGACGCGTGCGTGTTTGGCGCAGCGGGCAAGGAAGCCGCTGGCAAGCGGGGCGGGGCTGCGGGCGCGGCTGTGGGCGCCGGCGCCCCCGCGCGGCCCGAGCAGCGCATCCTGCTGCTGAGCGGCGCGCCGGGTGCGCTCACGCCGCAGGCATAAACCCGCTTAAGCTTCAGACCTTGGACACAGGCCGGTGCTAAGGTCCAAGCAGCACCGCCTTGACCTGTTGCTTCCATGCCTCCAAGCATGGACAGTCCTCTGCCCAATGGATGGCTTCTGTCTGCAGCACACTGGTGCGTTTTGCATGCCGGGTCGGAGGGAGAGACTCCTGCCGGCTCTGCGTGTCAGCTCGGAGCGCCTGCAGGCCTGGGCAAGACGACACTGGCGCACGTGGCAGCGCAGCACTGCGGGTACCGCCCGGTGGAGATCAACGCCAGCGACGAGCGCACCGCGGCCACGCTGCGCGCGCGCGTCGCGGACGCGGTTCAGATGACGGCCGTGCTCGGCGCGCGGCGGCCCAACTGCGTGGTCATCGACGAGATCGACGGCGCGACCGGCGCGCCGCGCGCCGGGCTCGACGCACCATTCCGCCAGCCCAGCTTTCTGGGGCTACTTTGAGGGGGGCTGTCGGACCAAAGAGGCTCACAGCGCTGTCCCGTTCCGCCACTGCCCGCTTCCGCAGGGAGCCTGGAGCCGGCGCGGTTCGGCGGTGTGCGACACGTCGCGCATCAGGTCTGAGCTTGATCAGGCCTGAGGGCACGGCTCCGTTGCCGCGCAGGCGGCGCGGAGGGGCGCGGCGCCATCAGCGCGCTGATCCAGCTGGTGCGCGCCGAGGGCCGCCGCGCCGCGCGGCCCGGCGGCGCTGGCGCTCGCAGCGGCGCCGGCACGCGGGCCGGCGACGACGGCGCCGGCAGCGCCAGCGACGAGGAGGGCGGCCAGGGCGGGGCCGGCGAGCCGCCGGCGCCATCAGGTGCCTTGGTGAAGAGTGCCAATTGCTGCCTGCCTCTGTGCTGCTCGCACATGCGGGCGACTTTCAAGCACATAGGAGAGATGCATGGCTCCGCTCTCGCACCATTCCCCTTGCAGGCCGTGCCGGTAATGAGGAGGGTAGCCCAGGGGGCTTGCGCTTGGTTCGCCAGCCTCGCTCGCGCCTGCTCAGCAGCGCAGCGACCCTGCGGCAGCACATGCAAGCTGGCGCTGCGATGCAGCCTGACCTGCCATCACAACACCCCCGCGGCACGCAGGCGGCGCGCCGGCGGCGGGGCGGCGGGGCCGCGGCCGCGCCGCGGCGCAGCCGCTGCTCCGGCCCATCATCGCCATCTGCAACGACCTGTACGCGCCCGCGCTGCGCCCGCTGCGCACGGTCGCGCGCGTGGTCCAGTTCCGGCCGCCCGCGGTGCGCGCGGCGCGCTGCCCGGGCGCCGTTCACCTTTGCGTACACAGAAGGCATTGCGAACAGGTAAGAACAACCTCATGCAGTCAGCATATCACCAGTTGGCTGGCGCACTGCGCATGTGTGCGTGTGCGTGTGTAAACAAAGCATAAACGCTTGCACGGCATACCCCAGGCATTCGTCAGCACGCAAGTGCGGGCACGCCCGCATGTACCACCGGCAGACGGCGCAGAGGCCTGCGGCCTGCGCGCGCAGGCAAACGGCATCATCAGCCGCTTGCGCCAAGTCTGCGCGGCGGAGGGGCTGGCCGTCGACCGCACGGCGCGCCGCACGGACCCTGCCGGCCACAAAACCCTGCGTGCCATGCGCGTGCCGTGTGCGTACCACGCGGGCAGGGTTTGCCACTCTTGCACGCCGGCCCGGGCCGGCCGCAGGAGGGCCTACACCCCTGCCTGCCATGCCCGCATGTGAGCTGGGGAACTGGCGCCGGATAAAGGCCAGGGCTGCGAGTCACGTCCTCATGCGCTTAAGGCAGACATGCGGCGCTGGCGAAGGCAAGGCTGCCACACACGCGCTTCTTATAATACCCTGGCACAAACCCTGGCGCGCGCAGGCCCTGGAGGCGCTGGTGGAGCGCACGGAGGGCGACGTGCGCGCGTGCCTCGGCACGCTGCAGCTGCTGGCGCGCGCGGGGCGGCCCGTGCGCGCGGCGGACGTGCGCGCCGCGACCGCCGGGCACCGGGACCGGGGCGCCTCCGCGTTTGGCATCTGGCAGAGCCTGTTCAGCAACCGGGTGCGCTCCGTGTTAAGTTGACCGATACGTTTGCCTTCCAAGGCCGCAGTGTGCATCTCGCGGGACCTCTTTTACAACCTGGGCGTGCACGACATCACACAGCTGTCCATGCTGCCTGCCAGCCGAGCTCGGCATCATTTGAATGACGCAAGCATGTGACTCAACGGCCCAATGGTCGTGTCCTGACGCGCGCGCGCGCGAGCGCAGCGCGATGGCCGGACGGAGCCGCGCGGGCGGCTGCTGGACGCGCTGACCGGCTTCGGCGACAGCGAGCTGGTGCTCGCGGGCCTGCACGAAAACTTCCCGCGCGCGCGCTTCCTGGACGCGCACGGCCGACGCGCGGCCGCCGCGGCGGCCGCGCTGGGCGAGGCCGACGTGTTTGCGCGCGCGGCCGGCCGCCGCGGCGACTTTGCGCTGCTCAAGTACCTGCCGGCGGCCGCGCTGCGCGTCAGCGAGCTGGTCGCGGCGCCTGAGCGGTGCGCGCGCAATCTCCGTGATATGTCAGACCAGCTGTAGGCCAGTCGCTCACACTGCGTAGGCCGGATGTGGGTTATGCTGCGCCGCGTCATGGATGTCACCAAACACGTACGCAGTGTGTGGTTGTTACAGCTTGAGCAAGGGCGCCCTGTCCTCGAAGCGGCGGCTCAGCAGCACAGCCGCTGGCCAGGAGCGGTGCCGCGCGCGCGCAGGCTGCAGCTGCAGTGGCCCAAGGCCGGCGGCGAGGCCGCGCGCGCGCGCGGCGCCAGCGAGGCGCTGCTGCAGGCCTGGCGCGCGGAGCTGCCGCCGCGCGCGCTCGCAGGCCTCACCGCGCGCTCGGCCGTGCTGGTGTGCCATTCCCCGGATCAGGGTAGGGTAAGGTCCCACTACCCTTTCCGCGCGCTCGGCCGTGCTGGTGCGCGCCGCGCGCGCGGCCCATGCCCTCCTCCGTTCGGTGCCCACCGGTACCCTGACGTGGGTGCCGGGTCACAGCGCTTGAGCAGGACAATGAGGTCGGCCTCTGGCGCCAGCAGGCAGGCGCTCCAGCGGCGCGCACCTAACTGCCTAGTTGTAGTTGGTGAGCGAAGGGCCTGGGCACTCGGGCTGCCGTCGCTGACTCCGTCCTGCCCCATCTCCCTGCCTGCTGTGGAGACTTTCCAACCAGCGGGCACGCGGCGCGACGTGCTGGACACGCAACCCTGCTGCAGCGCCCGCACGGTGGTCCGCCTGTGGAGGCCGTGCTCAGCCTATTTTCACCATAGCCTTGCGCCGCTGCACGTGCGCGCCAGGAGGTGCTGTTGGGCATCATGGACACCGTGCTGCGCCGTGTCCTACCCTTACCCTACCCCAACCGCTGCGCGCGTGCGCCAGGAGGTGCTGCCGGGCATCATGGCGGCGCTGGCGCGGCCGCTGCGCCCGGTCGCGCCGCACCTGCACACGGCCGCCGAGCGCGCCGCGCTCGCCGGCCTCGTGGCCGTGCTGCTGGGCTACGCGCTCACGTTCGCGCCGGCCGGCGCCAGCGCGGGCGCCGGCGCCGCGGCCGCGGCCGCCGCCGCCGCGCTGGCGGCCCCGCGCGGCGCCGCCCCCGCGGAGGCTGCTGAGGAGGTCAATGCGCTCGCGCCGCCCGTGCACCGCCTGACGCTCTTCGCGGTGCGCCGGCAGGGCTTGTTCCTGTGCTGTCCTGACGCATGGGCGCGCCAGCCCCCTTGGCACAGTTGTCGCGCGCTCACGATGTGGCACCGCCCCCTCATCGGCTCCTGCCTGCCCCAAGGCCCTGCTTTCGCTCATGACTGCCTGTTGTGTGTAAGCAGGTCTGCCATTCTGTCCTGTGTATCGATCACTTTGCCTCCAGCACCTGTGCACGCACCAGCATCGAGCCCCTGCCGAGCGCTGACGGACGCCCTCGCCGACGAACGCTGGCACACCGGTACTCCTCTGCGATCAGGCCGCTTTCAGTGGCAACGCTATGATGTGAACCAATGCATGCCTGTGAGTGTCCAGCCTGACGCCCTGCGCCCTGGGTCGCGCGGCAGGGCTTCCGCGCGCAGCGCGGCGCGCTGCCGGCCGCCGTGCGCCAGCTGGTCGTCGCGCAGGTGCAGGCCGAGGCCATCCGGCAGCGCGAGGCGGTGCGCTGCCGCCACCCAGCCCCTGCAATGGCTGGGCGGTGCTTGCCCTCCGTCTGATGCAGCTGCATGTCGGAGGCTTGGAGGGGTTTCTGCACGCTCTTTTCCCTGTCCATGGCATAGCAGATATGCTGCTGCGGCTGGGTCAGTGCGGATCTGCATGCATGCCTGGGTGAGCTGACGCCCAGCTGCCCGCAGGCGCGCGCCGCGGCAGACCCCGCTGCTGGGGCCTCGGGCGGCAGCGGCAGCAGGGCGGCGCCCAGGGAGGGGCCCGGCGGCGGCCAGCGGCCGGGCTCGGGCGGCGGCCGCCTGCAGCTCAGCGTCGCGCAGCGCGCCAAGGAGGCCACAGCCGCAGGTGCCCCCGCGCGCCCGCTGCCCCGGCCAAGCAGACGGGCTGCAGGCACTCCGCCCACGGTAGCCCAGGATCCATGCTGTGTGGTCGCGGATACACAAGTGTAAAGCATGTACTCGCAGTTCTGGCAAGTGCAGGAAACATGAGATGTGATGGACGCTTGCATGACGTCGACATGGGTGTCGGCTCCGCATGCATGCCTGGCATGCCAGCGCCGCGCCTCGATTGCCCCGAGCCTCTGCGCCGCAGCAGCCTGCAGACCGCTGCACACCCGGCTGCATGTACAGGGCCCCTGCCATGCCGCAGAGGTGCCTGACAGCCTGCCCGCGCGCGCGCGCGCAGCCGCGGCCGCTGCGGCCGCCAAAAAGGCGGGCCCCGCGCGCAAAGCAAACTGGCTGGATGCGGCGCGGCAGCGCGCGGACAGGCGGCGCGCCGCGCCGCCCGCGTCCGCGTCGCAGCCGGCCGGCGCCGGTGCGCGCCCCGCGCTGCAGCGCCCAAGACCTTGTGAATGCCAGGCTAAGATAGGGGACAAGTCCTCAGAGTTGATTGCCTGACGTCTCGGGCTTGATGCGCCAGATGTACGCATGCCTGGGGTTGTGCAGCAGAGCCTGCGCTGCTCTGCGTCACGGCGGGCCCGCAAGCTAAGCATGCACGGCACACGATGGAGCTCAGGGTCTGTTGCGGGCATGGCTGGCCCAGCCTGCCAAGCGACGGGGGCTTCTTGCCGCTTGTGTGCCCGCGCCGGATGCTGAGCAGGGCCTGTCACCCGGCTTGTGCTTTTCGAGCCGCGCATCGTCGGCCGTCGGCGTGTCCCAGCGCTCGTGCACACAGCGCAGCCCATGGCGCGCAGGCGGCAGCCGTGCGGCGCTGCCGGTGCGGTACCAGTTCCACGAGGGCTACACCAACGCGGTCAGGCGCCCCGTGCGCATGCAGGACCTGCTGTAGGCGGTCATTTGTCAATGCACACAGGTGGTCTTGTTTTCAGCACGCAGTGACCGGTGGCATGTGCGGTGGTGGTGCTGAGTGACAGGCTGCAGCATGCTGGTATCATCGGAGCGTACAGGCGTGCGGGCTCGCGGCTCAGGCATGCTGCACCGACACTGGCTTTGCCACCGAACTCGAGACATTTCCAAAACTGCTCCTAGTCTAGTTCACGCGCCGCACGAGCGCCCTCTCTTGAGAGTGCGAGGGACTGCCGCTGGAGTGCTCTCCTCTGCCGCCCGCAAACCCCAATACGGTGTTGATACAGTTATGGTTCCCCAGCACAGCAGCTGTCCCCCCGCCCAGCAGGCTGCTCATACCAAGCACCTGCAAATGACCAGGTTACTACGGCTGCGCTAACCAGGGTTGATAAACCCCAGCACAGCCCCACTGCGTCCGCAGCTCCACGCCACAGCACCACTTGGGCGCAGCTCTGCGCTCCGAGACCGCCCGACAGCCTGGACTCTACATCCACCGCCAGTGCCCCGCGCGCAGAGGCGCTCCGCCCTGAGCTCAGCGAGGAGACACCTGCGAGCACAGTGCGGTACATGTGAGCCCAAGGACAGTCTTGCAGACCCACAGCTACGGCGCAACCTCATATTCTGCGGCCTGTCTTGACCTTGCTCTCGAGCGCAAACACTCAGCGTCCTGCTGACTTTGCCCTCACAAGTAAGTTAGGTTCAGTCCTGCACAACACGCACCAGAGTGCAAACAAGCCACGGCAGTCGCAATAACACACTTCCCTCACGTGCATGACGGCCACGCCCGTCAGGCTGCTCCCCGGGCAACGCGCAGCCCCCGGAGCGCGGAGGCGGGGCGCACGGTGATGTTCTCCTGGCTCTCCACCAGCGAGCCCTGCTGCAGCTCGCGCACGGCCTTGAGCGGCCAGGCCGCGCCCTGCAGCGACAGGCGCATCGCAAGCGGCACGTCGATGATGATCTCCTTCTCGAAGGGCTTCTTCTCGCCCTTGACGATGATCAGGTACTGGCGGCCGACGTAGCCGATCCAGCCGGCGATGTACAGGAAGCCGATGGTGGGAATCTGCGCACGGGGCGGACGCGCGTGAGCGCATGCCACGGCATGCGAGCTGTGGTGCGGCTTGTACAGCTCCTGTGTGGAAACGCACGGACGGGCTGCAGCGCGCAGGGGCGCCCTGCCACAAGGTGGCGCACGGATCCTGCACTATGCCCTGCCCTTCCCTCGTTGGGCTCCCTGTCGACAGCGCGCCACCACATCCACCAGTAGTACTGTAGTAATCAAAGTCATAAGCGAACGCCTGCCTTGTCCAGGGCCGCTCGGTGGTGAGCCACCGCGCACAGCCATGTGGAGCGCGCGCAGACGCAGCCGCGCATATGGCGCGCAGACGCGTACTGCCGCGCAACGGCGCTCAGTTTGGCCCTCCGCCCCCAGCGCCTCTAAGCGATACGGCCTTACGCTGCGCAGGTCGCTGTGGCCCCGGGCGCGCACAAGGACCTCGCCGGCGTGGCCGTAGCGCAGCGCCAGCCCCGGGTCGGCGATCAGGTGCGGCAGGCCGTCGTTGCCGCACAGCAGGCCCTGCTTGCTGTAGTTGGCAAAGCGCTTCTCCGTGCGCTCGATGGTCGCCGTCAGCGCCAGCGCGGGTGCGCTCGTGGGGTCGTACTGCACGGCAACGCGCAGCGTTAGCGCGGGGACAGCCATGCAGCGTGCATGGTGCATGGCGCGCCCTCGCAAGCTCAGCCCGCCGCACCTGCTTCAACCGCTTCTGCAGGGACGTGATCTCCTTCTTCTGGCGCTTGGCGAAGCCCTTGCTCTCGCTGCACGGCGTGAGCCCGGCGATGTCCGCGTGAGCGGCCTGCACGCTGCCCAGGCTGAGGGCTGCCGCCAGCGCGGCAGCCGCCAGCGCCGTGCCGACCTTCGGGGCCTCCGCGGAGCAGACTGCCCGCGTCGCCACGGCCCGGCGAGCTGCTGGCACCGCCCGCAGGGGCTTCAGGCTGCCCTTGAACGTCGCCTGCATCTGCGGCACCTGCGGACAGGCCCGGTCGTTGCGGTGCCGTGCAGGTGTTGCAAGCTGAAAAACTGCAGGGAAGCAGCCTCAGCTTGGGGCCCAGGGCAAGGTTCCTGGGTACGTGATGGGCCAGCACACCTGCACGCTCTGGGAGTGCATCACGGCGTTCATTGCTGCTGCCAGGCTGGGTCTGGGCTGTCTGCTGAGGTCTCAGGCTCAGGCTTGCAGCTGTGCGATAGGATAGAATCCTGTGCAAAACCCATCACCGCCCTAAACCTGCCTTCTTTTTCAATCAATTATCAGAGCTATTTTCTAATTGCCTGCTTGATAATGAGGCAAACGCCTGTTGATGCAGTTGATACGGTCCCTGGCATGGCACCAGAACTCATTGCCTGACGGGCTTGCCTCCACAAGACTGCCGGTTTAGTCCAAAGTGCGTACGTCCTTCAAATTTGCTCGACTTGTCCTCTTGTGACAAGCACAAGAGCCTTGTCGGCTTGGCCCGCCTGAGCTGCCCTACCTCGCTGATAGGGCTACAGCATTCGTTCAGGCCTCAATCACACTGTGCGACAGATACACTGGCACCAGGCTAACAGACTGAGAAGACCACTAAAACAGATACACCGAGTCATCAGACACACACTGTCACATAAACGTGCGCGGGCACCCCGCTGCAAAAATACCCACCGGCGGCGCCAGGCCGGCCCGGCCGCCGCCGCAGCCTCACTGCAGCTTGTTGAGCACGGTCTGGTGCAGCGCGCGCAGGTGCGTGGCCCACTTGTCGATGGCGCGGTACTTCTGCACGTCCAGCGCGCGGTCGTCCAGCTCCAGCAGCTGGCCCACCTGTCCCGCAGGCCCGGGGCGCTCACACATGGGTGTGCCTGCACAGAAAGTGCAGCCGCATGCCCCCTGCAGGGCCGCGCCAACTGCCAGCCCAGCAGGGCAGCACAGGCGTCCCGCGTTCCAGCCCGCGCACAGTCTGTTGCAGGCAAGGTGACCAGCCTGCGGGCGGGCCCCCAGCTGGCCACGCCGGAGGTGGGGCCCCAGGCGGGGCCCCGCGCGTCCCATGCAGCGCTCAGTACTACCGCCCGGGGATCAGCGGCCACACAGGTGCAGAGCGCGGAGATAGGGGCAGCGGAGCAGACCCAGACAGGGATGGGTCTAGGGTCAGGGTGGGGCGCCGCGCCTGGTCAATGTGGCCCTGGATGCGGCCGTCCAGGATGAGCGAGACGAGCAGCTGCTCCACATCGCGCTCCTCGATATTCAGCTGGTGCGCCACGAACGCGATGCGGATGCGCGTGTACGGCTGGATCAGCTTCAGGACCACCTGCATACGCGGGCGCGGCCGGGTCAGGCTGCCCTGACCCTAGTTCAACCCTATTTAGCACCACCGACACACAAGGGCTGCGGCTGGTCGGCGGCGATGGTGAACCCCCCATTAGGGCCCAGCAGGGTGCAGTCTCCGCCATGCTGGGCGTGTGAGCGCGCAGCCGACAGGGCGGCTCTGGGCGAGCCCGCGGCACCTGCGTGCGGATGTTCTTCAGCAGGTCGTCGATGTAGTTGCGTATGAAGGGGTCGTCGTAGATGGTCTTCCTGCGCGCCACCCGCTCTTTAACGCACAAATGGGAGCACAATGCCGCAAGCCCCGGTCAGGCCAAGCCAGCCTCCTAGAGGGCAGGGGCAGCTCTCCGGCTCGCTCGCCGCCCGGAGGCGAGGTCGGCATGCGCCTGACGCACTGCGCGTGGGCGCGCATGGGAGGCGCGCGCGCGCCTGTTTGTCCGCAGGATGCGCTCGAAGGCCAGGATGTCGTTGGCCTGGTAGGCGGCCACCAGGTTGGTCATCGCCAGCACCTCTGGGTCGCCCTTGTACGGCGCCGCCTCCTGCTCGCGGGCAGGTCAAACAGGTTTGCAGAATGGAGAATGGAGAAAGGTCAAACAGGCTTCTTATTTTTACGCAAGTAGTCTAAAGAACGCGCGCGCGCGCGGCTCAGCCCTCGTCCCTGATTACCGCCTGTGCCAGCCCGCCGGCCGGCTCGCCGGCGACATGCAGCTGCACTCGCCAAACAGCGTACGGCGCTCCTGTGTCGCTGTGTGCACACGCGCGGCAGGCCACGCGAGCGCAGCGCGCCTGCCAGAGGCAGGCAGATCCACATTGGGAGAGTCGATGTCACCACTACTAGAGGTCGCGGGCGTGGCGAGTCGCGCCTGCGCGTCAAATGGGTCCACCGCGCTCTCCATGAGCATCGTCGCCAGCACCAGGTACTTGAGGCACTGGATGCGCCGCACGGCGCCCGCCTCGTCGTAGCTCTTGAAGGCCTGCGCGGCCCGGCACCGCTGCAGCCCGCCGCACGTGGGAGGGTACGCCGCGCCCCAGGTGAGCGTGCGCAGCGCATGACTGCGCATGCGTGCATACGACCAGCGAGCACGCACGGCTGTGCTAGTATGGGTAGGGTTAACCCAAACCTAACGCGGCGCGCGCAGGGCGGTGTGCGCGCGCCTCGAAGAAGTCGGTCGTGGCCTCAGACCAGGAGCGCTCGTGCATGTGCATCTTGCCGCCGCACTCGCGGATGACGCCCAGGATCCGCGGGTGCGGGATTGCGCTCTTGATCGTCAGCGCTTTGTGGTACAGGTCCTTGAGCCGCTTGCTGTTCTTCAGCTCCGTGTGCATCTGCGCTCAACCCCGCAGAGGGTAGGGCTCAGTTTTACACACATGCTGCTGCAGACCTGCACGTCGCTCCAGAGCGAGCTCCGATGTGAGTCCATGCTTAGTGCGTCGCTGCTTGGCTGCACACGGCCAGCGTACAGGCCGATAGCACCACTAGGCCTTCGCTTATCCGCACGCTCACTGCAGCGCCTACAGTGCATGCTGCCCTGTCCTTTGATGCTGCAGCCGCACACATCAGAGTGTGTGCTGCGAAAGAGCCTTGCAGTGTTCCGGGTGTGAATATCCGCAGCGCGCCGGCGCGCCTGGATCTCCATGGCGTACACCTCCACCAGCTGCGTGCCCTTGTTGGGGTCGTCGCTGCCGTCTTCATTCTGGCAGGACCTGCGCGCGCACACTCGCGTCTCGCTTCGACGTCACCGCCCCGCGCCGTCATGCTTGCGATCAAACGCAGCAGGCGCATGCGGCAGCCCTTCTGTTGCCGTGGCAGGCGGCCGCTGGCGAACACATGGCCGGCTGCCCGGCGCGCCTGTGCAACTCCTTCAGCAGCTTGGTGGCGCGCGAGTACTCGCGCAGGCGCAGCCACAGGCTGCACAGCTTGAGCTGCGTCTTGAACCACAGCCGATCGTTCTTGGCCTCCGCCAGCGCCTCCAGCGTGATGCCGTAGAACTCCTGCGCGCGTGGCAAACGCGAGATTAAGCGCATGCCAACGATAGCGCCACTCAACAGCGCTGCATTCCCTCTCATGCTGCACAATGCACAATACGCATGCTGCAATGCGTCTACATCTGTGTCGCATGCGCCGCGCGCCTGCAGCAGGCGCATGTCGGTGGACGCCGCCACATGGTCCAGCAGGCTGTTGATCTTCTTCTCGCTCTGGTTGCGCGTCACTGCCGCGCGCGTGTAGTCCAGCATCTCCCTGCGCCAGCAGCCGTGTCAAGGCCACGGCAGCTTACGCAGGCTGAACGCCAATGTAGTCACGCATCATGCCCAGGCACGACGCAGCTGAGAACTCCTGCCAGTGCATAGCGGCGCCCCACAGATGAGCACAGCATGACCGTGCCTGGCACCATGCATTCATGCATGTCCGCCTAATGTAAAGGGTCCACAAGCAAAGCTTCTGGCCCAACCACAATGCAAGAGGTAAGCAAGCCAATACAGCTTTCAGCACTTCTACCAGGCCCACCAGCTATGCCAGGCGACGCCCCCTCTCGCAAGGGCACGGCAGCCGGAGTCGGGGCACGCAAGTGCTTGTTACACATACGGACCACCAGTGGGCTCCAAGCAGCCCACCTGTAGGACCGCAGCATGTCGTCGTGGTTGCCCAGCTTGTAGTGCAGCTTCACAATCTGTTTCAGGGCCTTAAAGCCCCTGGCGCGCCGCCCGCAGCACGTGTCAGGCCGCTCAAGCGCCCACGCAGCTTTGCAGCAAGCAGGCGGTGCAGGGAGTGCCGCAAGGAGTCGCGTGAAGCTCCAGCCCGCGCAAGGTGAAGGGCGGCGCACCACTCGCCCTTCTCCGGCTCCATCCGCACGACCTCCGCAAAGCCGCGCAGCGCGTCCTTGGGGTCGGCGCCCTCCAGCATCCCTGGCGCGCCATGCCCAGTCACTGCAGCTCCCGTCCCTCCTATGCAGAGCCTTCCTTCCTTCCTATGCAGCGTGTGCGGCGGCAGGTGGCCGGCGGGCGCACCCTTCGAGTTGTAGTACTGGTTCTCAATGTCCACGTCGTCCTCCACGACCTCCTCGTCTGAGTACTCGAAGCCATAGTCTGCGCACGCGCAGCAGCGCACGTTTGAGTCACAGCGATCAGTTGCGCAGGACGGCCAAGTGATGCTACCTCAAAGCTTACCTTCCATGTCGTCATCGGACATATTTGCTGCTTAGAAGCGCCTGTAGTCTGCCCCAGCGCTGATGCAGACAGCCTCCTCACTTACTAGGATGCAGAATCCTCGTTCACGGCGATACACCAAGTCTTCAAGGATAACTGCGCAACACAGCACTGCACTTCTAACTCACACACAAGACCTGCTCGGGAGACATTGCAGAGCTTTTTTCCTGTTGGCACCTGTACGGTATAACATGTTGCTGTGCACTCTCACCGGCATGAAGGAGCAAGAGGTGGTTCTGTGCTCATGTGAACAGTGGATGTGCAGATCCAAGCACTGTGTTGCATTGCTCCACGTTGTTCAGCTTGCCCCAGGCGTGTGTGGCAGCGCTGCGCGATGAGGGCGCCGCATACGAGAACTTGCGCGTTCACCGTGCAATGCTGCACCTGCAAGACGATGCGGCACGTCAGAAGGCACCGAGCGCGCGCTGGGGAGTGCAGCCTGCGACGCCCCGCCAGGCCGAGGCGCGGAGCAGCAGGCCGTTGCGCAGCGCAGCAGGAAGCCGCAGGCGACGACGGCAGTTTGGACGAACTGTTCACAGACGTGAACGACAGTGCAGCAAGGCCGTGGTGGCAGTGCGGCCACATCTTTACTGTGGATGCCCTGTTTTCCTTACTGTCAAGGTCGCCGCACTGCTTGCTGAGCGCGGCAGTGCTTGCGCGAGTGCAGGCTCACGAGCCTTGACCGACATATTGCTGCTCTTGCGCTGCCGGTGCGGACACTTGCCTCTTGCATACTCGAGGCTTCCTGGCTTGTACATGGTCGCGAGCTGCGCGTCACCTCTCATGTCGCTCGTCATGTCTATGCCGCGAGGCAAGCCTCCAGCCATCACCTTATGTTACTACGCAGACACTCGGGACGCTGGCTGCTGACCCCGTTGCGTCCCTCGTCGGCACGGCCTTCATTGGGCACCTAGGTGAGCAGACTGACACAAACGCTTACGCAACAAACACATACAGTCTGCACGAGCTGGTGCTGGGTCAAGGCATGCATGCATGCATCCTACTTACGGCACGGTCTCCGTTGCCACGCTTTTAGTAACAGAGCTGCCTTGGCGTGCACCAGGGCTGTTGCAGCAGCGGCAGTCTGCATGAGCCTGAGCACCATGATCGGGCCAGCGCAGGCGCTGTGCAGCTCGGCTCCGTGGGCGTGGCGCTGTCTGTGTTTGGGTCGGCCACCAAGCTGATGAATGTGCCGCTCTTGAGCGTGACGACACAGATTGTGGCAACTGCGGTCGGCTCAAATGAGGGTGTGCCGGGTCTGTGCCCAAGCACTGCGCAAGCACATCCCCGTACAATTGTCACGATCTTGCTCGGGAGGCACGAGACCGTGTTGCCTGTGGCCAAGAAGGGCTTGAAGGAGGCATGCGCTCGACATGCATGTCACAAGCGGGTAGTGATCAGTGTCACCGCATGCGGCCTGGTCCTGGGGCGTGCTGAGAGCAGCCGAGCAGATGCCTGTTGGCTGCTCACACAGGCAGCACCCCGGCGCGGAAGCGGAAGGTCATTGGCCTGGCATCGTCGTCGGCGCTCTTCATTGCTGCCGTGGTCGGCGCCGGCCAGGCGCGCCGCCCGGCGCTTGCCCTGCAGGCCCTGCGAGTTGCAGCTGGCCGAGCGCATCCATGCGCCAGCGCCGCCCGCTCTCACGCAAACAGCCTGTTGTGAAACTTCAAAGTTCTGCGTCTCAGAGAGAACACCAGCACAGCATCGCTAGGATCGTAAGCAGCATACCCAGTACAGCGCCAGGAGGCCCTGCTGGCATCATGGTAAACACCGTCAATTTGAGTCTGCGCTGCATGTGTGGAGACCGCCGGTCGGGGTCTTACCAGGGCCGGTGTGGTGCAGCTGCTGCTGCTGCTGGCGGCAGGCGAGTGGGCGCTGGGCGTGTGGGGCGCGCCGCCCGGTTCGCCGCTGTTTTCCGGCGCGGCCGCCTTCCTGCGCGCGCGCGCGCTCGGCGCGCCCGCCACCGCGCTCCTGCTCGTCTGCCAGGCGCGGGCCTCTGCGTGCGGACTGCGCTTGAAAGCAGCACACCTGTCCGAGGCGGGTCATGAGCGCGTACGAGCAGTGCCGAGGCGACACTCTGGAGAGCGTGTCTCTCATGGCACTGGCACGTGTGTGACGCTGGCAGCACATGGCACCTGCCCTACCCTAATCCTCCACCCCCATGCGCACTGGCACTCACACGGAGTGCTGGGCAGGGCGTGTTCCGGGGCCTGGGTGACACGCGCACGCCGCTGGCGGCCACGCTGGGCTGCAACGCGGCCATCCTGGTGCTCAATCCGCTGCTCATCTTCGGCCTGGGCTGGGGCGTCGCTGGCGCCGCGCAGGCCACCGTGCTGGCTGAGGTGCGAGCCGGGCCTGGCCCCGCACCCATGGGCGCCTTTGTGCGGACTGGCTGAGGCTGAATCTGTGTGGTCATAAGTGCGTTGCACAGGCCGCTGTGCTGCGTGTGCATGTCTCGAGCATCACATCATGGAGGGCTGTGCGGTGTGTGTGCTTGCGGCGCGGTGCGGAATGCCAGCCCAGGCATCGTGCAGGTCGGCTGTCGGCTGTGCCGCATGAGGGGTCCACACGTCTGCACCGCGCCTGGCGCGCGCGCGCCCGGAGCCTGCATGCGCCCGGCCGAGCGCCTGGCGTCCGCCTGACACGCCGCGCCGGCGCGCGGCAGCTGCTGGCGGCGCTCTGGCTGCTGCGCGCGCTCAGCAGGCGCTGCCGGCTGCGCTTCGCGGGCCGGGTGGCGCTCGCGCAGGGCGTCCGCTTCCTGGGCCCCACAGGCGCGCCCTGCTCCCTGCAGCGGTGCTCGCTCGCTGCTGCCGCCGGCTGGCGTGGGACCCGCCCCTGCCGTGCGCTTGGGCCGCTCGCCCAAACTGCGCTGCCTTTGGTTCTGTCATGGACAGCCTATGGCGGAATTTGAAAATCGATGCCCTACGCTGGCTGGGCTGTGCTTTCTTGTGGGTCGCGCGGTATGGCAATGCTTCCACGCTCGTGTTCTCAAAGACATTTTTTGCTTTCCCCAACAGCTTGTATGATCACGGGCTGTGCTAAGCGGCGCTGCGCTCGCAGGCCTGCTGATGATACGCACAGTGGCCATAGGCGGCACCTTTGCGCTCGCAGCATCGCTTGCCGCACGGTCCGACGCTGCGCATGCCGCAGCGCATCAGGCGTGCTTGCAGGCGAGCCAACGCCCGGCCTCTGCGCCTGGCTTGTCGCACCCGTGGCGAATTTGCCCAGCCCTGTACACCATGCTTGTGTCACTTTGTGTCACGACGCTGTGACCCCTGATTAATATGCATGCGGCAAAAAGCTACTGCACCTACCCAGGGAACTGCCGGCTGAGCATTGCAGGTTCCCCATCGTATTGGGCTAGCACTTCTCAGTGGTCACCGCAGCACCCCTGTCCTCTTCTGTGCCCCGGCATGCGCATGTGCAGTCTCTGTACCCCGACCAAACAGGCACACAGTGCTGGACCTGCCACCAATTATGGTGAGCTTGCAGCGGGCACTGCCCGAGCAGCTGCCCTGCAACGCTGCTCGGCCGCGCGGCCGCCGCGGTGCGCAACTGCCCGCCGCGCTGCGCGCTGCCGCCGCGCGCGCCGCCTAGCCTCTGCTCCAGCCAGGCTGCTAACTCTTGACCTCACATCCATCTTCTCACATGCACGGCGTCGCCAAGCTGTGTCCCTCGTGCGCAGGTGTGGCTGGGCACGACGCTGCTGTCAGACGCGCTGGCCGTGGCGGCGCAGGCGCTGGTCGCGCGCGGCCTGGCGGCGCGGCGGCCGGCCGCCGCGCGCGCGGTTGTGGCGCGCACCGCGCAGCTCGCCGGCGCGCTCGGGCTGGCGCTGCTGGCGGCGCTGGGCGCCGCGGCTGGCGCGCTGCCGCGCGCGTTCAGCTCCGATCCGGCTGTGCTGGCCGCGGTGCGCGGGGCAGCCGGGCGGGCCGGACCTGTCTGCGGCGGCAGTAGAAAAGCCGGGCGGCTCCTGCACGCACTCAAACGTTCATACATGACTGCGCCGCGCTCTGCACATTTTGAACGACATTCAAGTCCGAAGCTGTCATCGGTGAGTCCGGTGAAAATGTAGCAGGGGTGACAGGGAGCCAGCAGGTTGCTGAGACAGCATTGTGGTAAGCTCGGCCGCATGCTTGCCTAGCTGGGCAGCCCGTGATGCATGGGGTGGGGCGCGCCGCAGGCAGCCGCCATCCTGCCCTGGGTGATCCTGTCGCAGCCCATCACCGCGCTCGCGTTCACCCTGGACGGCGTGCTGTATGGTGCGCGCTAGCCCCGCCTTGTAAAGAGCAGCCGGCCGTGCGCTGTGACTCGGCTCTCGTGCGCGCGCCTGTTGCGTAGGGTAACAACTGCACGTGGTTGTGACATGCATGCAGGCATCTCGAGGGTGCTTTGGATGCGTCTTAGTCTACGTGGCGGTAGCACTGCCACTGACAACACTGACAACAGGAGCCAGCAGTGGCATGGCGCCAGTCCGCACGCCATCAGGTTTGCAGGCCTGCCTGTCACGACGTAAGAGTGTACGCGAGGTACTGCCTAGGGACTACATTTACGCCCCCGCATCTGACTCACCAGGGGCTTGCCGCAGGCGCGGGCGGCTTCGCCTACGCAGCGCGCACGATGGGCCTGTGCGCGGCGCCCGCGATGGCCTGCATGCTGCTGGGCGGCGCGCTGTTCGCTGGGCCGGGCGGCCCGACGCCCGACAGCCAGCTGGCAGCGGTGTGGGCGGGGCTCGTGACCCTGATGGCCGCGCGCACACTGGCCATCGCAGGCCCGTACTGGGCGCGCCGGGGGCCGTTCGCGCGGCTGTTTGATGACGGTTAGCGGCATGCGCCCATCTGCGCATGGTCGTACGCTTCTCGGGCTTCCGCTTGGTGGGGAACATGGTAAGAGGACCATAATGCCTGGCTTGCGCATATGCAGGCTGGTGTGAAACTTGGCTGCAAGCTTAGGGGATGCCACATGTATTGTGGATGGGCAGTTCAAGTCGTTGCTTGCATGGCATATGCTATTTTTTTGTGAGCCTGCGGCAGCTGCTGCATCAACGGATTACGCCTGCATATAAACCCTTGACGACATGTCGTGTACACGCATGTCTATATTTCGCTAGCGCACTGGAGTGCGGCGGCAGCAGCCACGGCCACACTCAATTGAGCAGCTGCCAACTGAGCAGCTGCGACAGCATAGGCTCTGAGTGCCTATGGACTTCTGGTCAATACAGCAAGCCTCCAAAAGCGCGCACAATTGCACACTCACACACACACACACCCCCAGCGTCTACAGCACACTTACAGCAACGCGGGCTCAGGCGTAGAGCAGGTACGTGCTCAGGTCCAGGCCCACGTTGGCGGCCAGCAGGCGCGCGAGCGCCTCAGGGATGTTGCACGCGTAGCGCGGCTCGTCCAGCGGGTCCGCGCTCACCTGCGCGGCACTAGCTGAGCCGTCTGAGCTCGCTTCAGCCTGTGCTAGCAAACCGGGCCCGCCCGTGCCGCTGCAATTGCCTGCTCCTCGACACGCGCCGCAGTTGAAGGTGGACGTAAAGGCTTGACTGGTGAGTACGGCAGTCTCGCGCTGCGCATGCGGCCAACAGCAGGTCACACGTGGCCTTGGGTGACATTTTTGCACAACAGTCTATCTGATTGCGTGTGCGCAGGGCATGCATTGCTGCCCAAAGCAACACTCACATGGGGCAGCGTTGTGGGAGAGCTGATGCGGGCCAGCACTGGCGCAGCCTTTGCAGCAGTGCCTGCGCGGTGTTGCGGCGCCCCGCGCGGGGGCCTCGGGCACGCAAGGCTCGCGGACACTGCTCGGGCGCCGGGCATGGGGCCGCATGCGCGAGAGCAGGCGCAGCGACACCAGCGTGGCCAGCCCCGGGCATGCCGGGCGTGCGGACGCCCCTAGCCCTACCCTACCCTACCCTACCTAATCCAGGCCCAGGAGGGCGCACGCGCGAGAGCAGGCGCAGCGACACCAGCGTCGCCAGCTGCATGAGCAGCTCCGCCGACTGCTCGGCCTGCGCCGGCTGTGGCGCGCCCAGGTGCGCGCGCAGCAGCGCCCAGTGCACGGCGAGCAGCCGCTCTAGCGGGAACACCTGCGGCCCGCGCAGCCGCGCTTCGGCCGCCGCCTCCGCCTGCGCGCCGCGCCGCGCGGCCTGAGCCTTGCGGGGCGGAAAGATATTGGCGCACGGATAAGGTTGGGAGGCAGGGGTTTGCCCTGTCTGGTGCCTGTTCAGAAATGAGAAGCATGTTCACAAAGATTAGAGCTGGATGCATGATGCGCCTTGCAGCCGGCCGGGTCGCTATGCTGCTTGGCCTCTGCGACGACGCGCTGACGGGCGGCGCGCACGAGGCAAGCCGCAAAAGCGCTGCGCAGCTAACAAAGAGCCGCTCGATACTCACAACGCAAGCAGTCGTTGCATGACGTCAGGCATGCCGAGCATGCGGATGGAATCGGTCAAGGAAAGTGTGTACGACGGCAACGCGCCTGGCGGTCGGCGGCCATGGCGCCACGGCGGCGGCCGGCGCGCGCGGATGGATCGAACAGCCGCCGGTCCAGCGCGGGCGCATTGCAGGAGCACACGTACGCCGCAAGCAGCAGGATCTTGCCCGCGTAGGGCAGCTCGAAGTCCAGCCGCTGCCGGGCACCCTCCGCGGCCCTGCGCGCCGGGCGGCGCGCCCCAGCCTGGCGCATGCGCGGTCCAGTGGTGCTGTGAGGCGCTGTGCCGGTCGATGCGGTGCGTGCCGTCACTGGGTTCTCTGAGCAGTCTGTTTTCCTCTGTTTTACTGCACTCTTACCACCAGCAATCAGCTGCCGCCCCTCATACCAAACGCACCCTACACACCACGACCAGCATGCAGCCGACGAGCTCTGTCGCGCTGCCGCAGCGCACCCAACGGCCTGCAGCGCGGCCGCCGCGTCCGCCGGGCGGCCCGCCGCCGCGTCGGCGGCGGGCGCCGCGGCGCCCTGGATCAGCGCGCCGGCCTCGAAGCGCGGCTGCATTGCGCGCACGCGCGCCGCAAACGCCGCCTGCAGCCGGCGCGCCTCGGCCGCGTCCGCCGCGCGGCCCGGCGCGCGGAAGTCGTCGTACAGCGCCAGCGCGAGCGCCTGCCAACGCGCAGGGTGTCAGGGTAGGGTGTATACCCTAACATGTATCATATACCAGTGATGAGTGATACAATCCTATGTGACACTCTGCTCGTGTCCGCAGCGCGCGCTGGCCGGCGGCAGGCGCTCTGTGGGCGCCCAGCGCCAGCCGGCGCAGGCCGCGGGCCGGTGCTGCCTGCCGACGGTGGGCCTGGCCTGAGCCCGCTGCCTCTGCTCGGCGAGCTGGTTGCCAAGTTGACAAGTCGGGGGCTCAGGGGCGCCTGTGTATGTCGATGTCTCGCTGCGCCCTCTCTTAACTTTTCGGTGGCTGGCATGCGAGCGGGTCACAGGCTGGACAGCCCGCTCAGCGCGTCTGTGATGCGGCACGAGCCGCATGCGGTCGCCGCGCCGGCGGGCGCGCCGGGGCGCGCCTGCAGGGCCTCGATGCGGCTGGAGCTGTGCGCAAAGGCGGGTAGGATGCAGCCTAGGGTAGGGTTAGGGTAGGCGCTGCCTAGCTGGCAGGTGCGCCGGGGCGCGCCTGCAGGTCCTCGATGCGGCTGGAGGTGCGCGCAAAGATGGGCAGGATGCAGCCCTTGAGGTAGGCGGCAAAGTCGCGCACGTCTGCGCCGGGCGGCGCCGCCAGCGCCAGGATCTGCCGCGGCCGGCGCGGCGTCGGCGCGCCTTGCCGATTGGCACATGCAAGGCTAGTGCAGCGCCCTGGTGTCACTGTCAGGCAGCAGGTGAAAAGAGATGGAGCACGGCTGACCCACGCATGCATGGACAATGACATGAGATGCACGCATTTGCCAGGCCATGCGCTGCATGAAGCTGGCAGACTGAGGTGCAGCCGCCTGGACATGCAGCCACAAGCCAACTTCCATGAAGCTGCCGCGTCTGGCTGGAGCAGTCCATCCGTGCTGGTTCAGAGCGGTGCAAGCTCGAAGGGACAGCCTGAGCGGCGCGCTCCGCCGCGGTGCGCACGCTGATCAGCTCGGCCGGGCTGTAGCCCGGGAAGCTGATCTGGATCGGCCGCGGGGCGTGCGAGGTGCCGTGCAGCAGCCCGCCGCTGCTGCACGCCTCCTGGCTCAGCAGGATCACTGACGCCCTCGCGCCTGCCGCCCCGAACTAAGCACAGCAATGAAGAGATGCGCATTTGACCTCAATCAGGCCCGGCGCAGGCTCGCCTGAGGCCCTCTGCGCTCACTGACACGCCATGTCCCTAACCCTCTGGTCCTTCCAGGCTCGAGCCCTGCTCGGGCATGTTCAGCAGCACATCGAGCAGCCCCGCAGCTGCGAGAATCTGTGCCATGCTGGATCAGCAAACTTTTGTCTTTGCGACGGGGCCCGCTGCCATGAGGGGCGTCTGTAGCTTTCTTTCCTGCATCCTGTGCGCATGATGGCTCGCGGGCGCAGGGGCCGCGCCTGAGAGCTCGGGCAGGCGCAGCAGCACGCCGAGCAGCGGGTCGCCCAGCAGCCGCTGCGCGTGGTCCACCACTATGTGCCGCGTGGGCCCGTCCGGGGGCGCCAGGCCTGCAGGGCAAGAGCAGCAGACATCACAGTCACATGCATGAGCATGGTAAGCGTCGGGCGCAGCGCCAGCCTCTCTGCGCCTGCTTTGCTGGCTGCGTCGGCACACCCTGGCGCTTGCGGCCCCCGGTCATCACATGCACCCTTGCGCGACAGAGGCGGTGCAGCAGGAGCGGGCAGGGGGTCCCAGATTGCGTGCTGGAGCCGCAAGCAGGCGTGCGTGAAACATGCTGTGCTGCATGCCCGAGGGGCGCGCCGGCGAGCTGGGCGAGGAAGTCTGACGCCTGCTCGGCCCTGAGCGTGCCGCCGTAGCCGTCGTCCGCCCTCCGCCGCTTGCCCTGGCGCGCGCGCAGGCTGCGCCTGGGTACCCTGACGGGACAACCGGCACCGCAGGCTCCGCCCGCACACGCAAACACGTGACCGGCTGCCAGCGGCCTCTCCACGCTACGTGCCGAGGCTGCGGCTGCGGGTCAGCCCCGCGCAGTCCCGAGGCACGCACAGACCTGGCGCCCAGGGCAGACGCTGCTCGCTGCGTGGCAAGGCTCGGCCGCTCCCGCCCCGGCGCACCCGCAGCTGGTTGAGGATGGCCTGCAGCAGCGCGCCGGGCTTGCTGTGCTCCACGCAGCTGACGTAGGCGTGCGCGCGCCCCAGCTCGCTCAGCACGCTCCTGCCGTAGCGCGCGTCCTGGCTGACTGGCACCTATCGGTGCGTGATGCAGGCCCCGTACTGCACACCGCAGCGCACCACAGTGGACTGCACCGCGTGCAAGCTCACTAGGCAACCTGGGTAGTAGAGCTTGACATCTTGATACATACTTGCTGAACATGCACAGGCAGGTGATGACCAAGGATACACACCGCGCTCGCAGCGCACCTGACGATGGCCGTCTTTCCGGTGGATGCGCCTCCCTGCACCTGGAGCGGCGCGAGGAGGTGCGGGTCATGCAGGTGCTGCAGCAGCCGCAGGATCTGCTCGCGCCGTCCTGGCCAGCGTGCGCACAGCCTGTCTCGACACGCGTGCAGGGGCGCGGGCTGCGTGCCGGCGTGCATGGCGCCCGCCGCGATACACATCAGCCGCTTGGCTCGAGCGCTCGGGCAGGCCCGGCGATGGTCACGAGACAGAGCGTCTGTCTTGCATCAACACACGGAAAAAGAAAGCTGATGGCAGCTACCAAAGACTCCAGCGGCCTTGGCACCCTTTAACCACTCATCATGCGCCCAGCACTACAGCTCTTGCTCAATGCGCCAGGCTGTGCTAAGCCTGTTTTCATTCAGGTGAGGACGTAGGAGCACTGCTAAATATAATGAATATACTGATGAATATAATGGATCGGTATGTGCATCCCACAAGCCTAAGTAGGCCCACCTCAGCAGGGGCTTTTGAGGCCCTGCCAACGGCTTTCTTGTCTCTGCAGCGCGGGGAGGCCTGGACTCCCCGCGCCCTGAGACGACGAGCGCGTGCGCGCGACCATGAAGGGCGGCCGGCCCCACTGGGACAACGACCTAGCGATTCCAGCAACGGCTGGTCTTTTAACATTTCTTACTATTGTCCTGTCGCTGTACCTGCTGAAGCGCAGGGGCTACTTCAGCCGCGCCGCTGGGACGCAGTACGTGACAAACGCAGACGGCCAGACCGTGCGGCGATCAACCAGGCGTGTTGAGCGGAATTGCTGCTGGAATTAACATCCGCCCAGAGCCCCGCCTGCCAGACGTGCTGCAGTGGCGCCGCAGGTCGCGCAAGTCCGTGGAGCGGTGGAGCCCGGAGGACTACGCGAGCCCTGCCGGCGCGGGCACCCCCACGAGCGCTGCCAAGCCTGCCAAGGTGCGCGGCGCCGCCCAGGCGTGCTCGATTGTCTGCTGCGACAACTGCAAACCCACAAAAGCACGCAAGGCCTTTGCTTTGACGCCGGCCAGGTGCGGCGCAGGCCATGGCGCGGGCCGTGGCGCAGGCTGTCGCGCCCCTGTCGGCGGAGGCGAAGCCGGAGACGCCCGCCGCGGCCGCAAAGCGGGGCCCGGGGCGGCCCCGCAAGACGCCGCTTGCGGCGACGCCGGGCTCCGTTGAGCCGAGCGTAGTACGCACGCGCCTCGGCGCCCGCACGCCTGCTGCAAGTTGACATATGGCCGGGGGCTAAGGCCGGCCCTGGAGCACGTCTGGGGCTGAGTGCACGCACCGCGCTCGCTTTTCAACACAGCAGCCTTCGTCGGGGTGGCGCTGTGTTTGCGAGGGCTGGCCTCCTTCGCGAGCTCCCTCCTTTACTTGCTTCGCTGTTGCTGTGCTCGCCTAAGCTCCAGTGTCCAACGGCTGCAAAGGTTGGCTCACGGCGAGGCAGCCTTCTCAGCTGAGCACAAAGTTGCATAGCAGCTGTGTGCATGCGCGGGCCCAGCTACACACGCACACCTGGGGCACCCTGCTGCTGTCATGTATAGCGTTGAAGTGGCGACTCTGTGTGCATACGTGCTTTCCAGCGGTGGGGCTTCACGTTGTGAAGCACATGTGGATTTATGAGCGAACATACGCAACACACTGCGCAGCTCCTGCATCAGAAAGCTCCTGCATCAAAAGCTCCTGCATCAGACTGCCCAGACGCCATACTGCAAACGCACACAATCGCCAAACGCTCTGCTCACAATTTTTTGGGCTCCTAGGCGCAGGCTGCCTCTGAGGCTGACTTACGCATACACCTTACACGCCTCCTACACCGTGCATTGCAAGGTCTGCCCCAACATGAGCGGTGAGTCAGCGCAAACCATCTAGCTAGCTAAGCGACGCCCTGGCACAACTGCCATCTCATCCCACTCTAAACAGCGTTCCGCACTCTGCGGACATGTGGCCCATAGCTTGAGCTGGGGTACCGCTTGCGAGACAGATGTGAGCCGGCTGGACGGCAGCAAACCAAAGCGCCCTGGCCCTTCCTCTCCCAGCCGCGGTGTGAACCCCGGCCTGGAACACACCGGGCAAAGCCGAGCTGCTCAGCTGGCCTGCCACAGCCAAGCGCTGGGACGCGGCGCTACCAAGGCGCTGCGGGTGAGCGCGGCGCCGAGCCGACCCCGCATCCCCGCCTCTGCCTAGGCCTCCGCCATCAGCTGCTCCGGGTGCTCGCACGCGCGCACCGCCTGCGACGCCAGGGAGTGGAAGGCGGCCGGCACGTGCTTCAGCTGCTCCCGGATGGCGGCGTCCTTGTGGCTTTTGCAGCATGCCCAGCGGGTGCCCCTCTGCGCAGCGCGGGGCGCGTCAGCTGCCTGCCTGTGAGACTCCGCAAGCAGCCAGGCCCGGCGTGCCCCCACCTCGCCGCTGCGTTCCCTGCGCGCGGCGCGCGGCGTGAAGAGGTCCACCACGTCAAAGAACCAGCCAGTCGCAGAGCTGCTGAGCACTTCGCAGCCGTCCAGGGCGCAGGTGTGCGTGATCGGGATGCCCATGCTGTCCCCGAGCAGCGGCGCTGCTTTGAAGCTGCGCGTGCGCGATCACAGCAGAGAAGGCACAGCGCTTGCACAGAACAGAGCCGACTTCTTGGCTCACTGTCCTGGGGCGCGCCAACGGACCTTTGAGACAGAAGCTCGGGGCTCAAAGTTCGGAGGCAGGCGGCCCTGGTTATAACCTTAATTTAAGGGTCAGGTCAGCAGCGGTGTCGTGAGCAGGACTGTACTCTGAAGGACACCTTGCAATGCCGCGAGCTAGGAAGCGCGCTGCTGAAGGCGGCGGAGACGCGGCGGACCCGGACGTTCCTGTGCCGCGCATCAGCAAGAGGGCCAGGCCCGCGCCTGCCGCAGAGCGCACTCCAGCGCGTCCGGCGCGCAGCAGGAGGACAGCCAGGCCCGCTGCAGCACGTGCGCCTGCTGCCGAGGCGGCTGCAGAGCCTGCAGCCGCTCCCCGGGGGCGCGCCAATGCTCGCGGCAGGGCTGCGGCGTCACTGCAAGCCCCGAAGGAGGCGAGTTCTGCCTCCTGCCTGCTGGCGACCAGCAGGCTGCTGCTTGCTGGACAGTGCGACGAGGCGACGCTGCCTGACTTTACTTTCTGCGCGTCTTGTGCGCGGCAGTTGCGCGACAGGATTACACGCGCTCTGCCAGGCAGCGGGCACCGCATCTTCCTGATAGCGCGCGAGAAGCAGGGCGACAACAAGGAGCGCTTCACCGTGCTCGGCGCCAAGGCTGACGGTGAGCAATTCGAGTGCTTGCATGCTACCTCCCAGTGCGCGCACCAGCAGCTGTATTCTTGAGAGCTGTGCCCCAAGCTGTCATAACTCACGAGTGTGAACCTTTTCGGCGCGCAGTTTACACCGTAGTGGTCGGCCCCAAGCCCAGCTGCACATGCTCCGATGCGCGCATCAGGTGCAAACACGCAGTTTGCGCTCGTCGCGCACGCGGGTCACTGCCAGTCGCACCCGCAGCTCGCCGTAAACCATGAAACACGCATGACGCAGCGTGCGGCGCAGGCGCTCGCTGTGCAAGCACCACTTCTTTGTCATGCTGCGCGTGCTGGGTGCGGCGGCCCTCCCTGCTCTGCATGCATGCCGGGCGCGCCGGCAGCGTACGTGCTGCTGACCCTGCACTGGTGGCCAGGGCTGCGTCAGGACGACCCGCGCGTGTGGAGCAAGACGCTGAGCGAGGCGGACGCGCTGCAGGCGCGGCCGAAGCTGTTCATGCGCTGTGCAGCTCGCCGCTGGGCCACCGCGTTGTCAGCATTTGCTACCCTACCTGACCCCAACCATACCATATTCGAAGGTAAATGTGTCCGCAGGTGCTGAGGGGCGGCGAGGAGCTGAGCGGCCTTGCCGCAGTCATGGCGGACGATGCGGTCCGCCGCGCTTACCTGGAGCGCACCGGCCAGGCGCCGCCCGTGGGGCAGGCTGCGGCGCAGCAGGCGAAGCAGCGGCCGCTGGACTCGGACGACTGTCCGGTCTGCTTTGACGCGCTCTCCGCGACGGTGCGCCCAACCGGCAGGGAGCCGGGTGGCGTTCCAGCGCGTGCTGAAAATGGATCAGTATGTTGGGGTGTTCATTGGCAGTGGCATGCATGTCGCATGTCGAGCATGCCCCGAGGTAGCACTGCATGCGCTGAGTGCGGGTGTGCGTGGATGGCGGCACGCCTGGCGAGCGCCGAGCACCGCAGGCAGCGAGCGCGTCGTGAAGCGCGCGCGCGGCTGCGCAGGAGGCGGTCGTCTGGTGCGCGACCTGCGGCAACAACGTGCACGCGGAGTGCTTCAGGCTGTGGTCCGCGCAGCGGGAGCGGCAGGGCGCGGACCCGGTCTGCGTGTTCTGCCGCTCGCCGTGGGGCGGCGCCGAGGCCGCCGCTGACAAGCCGGCCGCCCGCGCGCCGCCGCGCGGCCGCGTCAACCTGATGGATGTGTCCCAGGTGCGCGGCTCTGGAGCGTCTTCCCCGGCACCCGCGCGCAGGAGGGCATGACTGATGCAGGACTGCATGCCGAAGCAACGTCTGCTGGACTGCCGCTGGTCCGCGCTTGTACCAGACTGCTGTGAACAGTATTCTGTAAGTAGTTCTGGTGGACATGCGCGCAGGCGCACCAAGAAGCTGACATGTCTTCCCGTGCGCTGTACGGCAACCGCCAGCGCAGCGCCGCGGCGGAAGGATGACGCCAACGGCAACGTCTAAGAAAAAAGCACCCTGCCCAGCCTTGCGCGGAGTATCCAAGCAAGGGCTGAAACATGAGCATGAAATATAAGGGTTACAGTGTATAGTGTCGACTTGCACGTTTGCATCTGTGCATGCACTGTACAGGTGGCATGTGCAGTGTTTCGTGCGTGTGCGCTTGAATCTGCAGGATGCCAAGCGCATCTCACAAACTGTCTTACAAGCTGAGTCTGAGTGCTAGGGCATGTGTGTGTGTGGGAGACCTGTTCATGTGGTATCAGAGTGTGCACACTCATTTTGGTGACTGGTATGTCCTGTGTCAGTGTTCATCAACTTGTAAAAAGTGTGTTTAGGCCTGGTCTCCAGCCACCCATACGCACCCAGAGACAGCAGTGACCTCGTCACAGCGTGCCTATGCACCTGCCTGGAGCGAGCGTATCACAGTGGGTATGCAAAAAAGCTCCCACATGTCGGATGCATGACACTCTGCCAAACTCCCTGCCAAGCCACAAACCTAATGCCAGCCCTGTTGTCTGGCACTGTCTAGAGCGCTGGCCAGGCAAGTGGTGGCGCAGCAGCTTCGCACCCGATGCGCTGCCCGTGCTGCCCGTCCGCTCCCTGTTCCGGTCGCTTGGTGGCACGCGAAGGCGCTCACCTTCTGCGACTGCAGCCGCGCGTGTTGTCAGGCGGACGCGGGCAGGTGTGCCGTCGCGGCAGGGATGTCTTGACGGCAAAGCTCCCCTTTGGTTGGTTTTCCAGCTGGAGCTCTGCTTTCCTCGGTGCGTGGTGCATTGGCAAGGTGAGCGTCTCTGGCACAGCAGACGTCTGTATCAATACCTGCAGGCTGAACGTGGGCGGCGCCGCCGCCGACTTCACGTCCCTGGCGCGGAGGACGAGGACAGGGGAGCGCCCCAGCAGAAGCGCGACGGCGATAGTACGCACACAGAGCACAGCGCTGGTGCTTCCAAGCCGCGGGAGCCCAACAAAAAAGCTCCTCTTGACTCCACGTACAACTACGTCTCCCAAGTCGTAGCTCCTCGCGAGGCTCTCCGGCGCCTGATTGCGTGAGCTTGGCCCGCGCGGCGCCAGTCCGCTGCACAGGCGCCCTTGCTGTACTTCACATCAGCGTGTACGAGAGGAGAGTCTGAAACGGCTGCACCACGCAATTCCAGCTGTGCTGAAGAAGTGCCGTGCAGCCGAGCCAACTGCGCTCGTGCGCATGCGCAGGTCGCCTGGGGTGACCGGCACGCTTGCCGTTGTCGCTGGCTACCTGCTGAAGCTGGACCCCTTTGGGAATTTGCACTGGGATGCCGAGCACCTGGCGGTGGGGCTCGCGTGCGCTGCGCCTTTCATGCTTCTTGGTGCGCGCCCCGGCCTGCTGCGCCACTGTAGCTCCTTGGCTGTCTGTTCTTTCGCTGCCTACTTCCGCAATACAGAGACATAAACGCGCGACGGCGTGCTGTGCATGGCAGACGCGGCACTGTTGCTGCCGGAGTTTGAGGCCAACGAAGAGGACCTCGAGGAGGGCAGCCAGCGTTGGATGGCTGATGCGACAGAACGGCTTGCTGCCGCCACAAAGGACTTTGAAGCGCGAATAGAGGCGGGTGACGCTGTTGGCGCTCTCGAAGCGTTAAAGCTTGGGGACGTCGAGCGCTTGCGCGCCGGCACGCCCAGCACGTCTGGGAGAACACCTGAGCGTGAGCCAGCATCCCGTGCCAGTGTAGGTACGCACAGCCCCGCGGCCGGCTGCTATCCCCGCTGTGCATGCCGCTCCGAAGCTGCGGCAGTGTGCCCTGATTCTACCATCAGGCTTGGTGGCACGAGCCTCGTCCCAGCCACCCGGTCCATACCAGCTCATCCCTCTTGTGCGGGCACTCTGCACTGAGAGCCTACGTGCTCCTCCGCTGGGGTGCTGCTGCGCTCAGAAAGACTTCAGAAAGACTCCAATAGGGGACCCCGCTGCCGCTGCTGTCCTGCCCACCCGCTGTGCGTCACAGGCGCACACACACCTGTGACACCTTGCAGGGCAGCTTGGCCGTGCCGGCGCTGTGTCCCTCCTTCCCCTGCGAGACAGACCCTCGCGTCCTGGGCATGCCCATCAAGGGCATGCCCACCAAGGGCATGCCCACCAAGGGCAAGCTTGGACAGGCCGGTGCCACGGCGAGGAGGCTGCCCGCTCGTGACGGCCGCGCCGCGCGGGCGCGCAGGCGCCGCGGGCGACAGCTCCGCGCTGATCGTTGAGCTGCTGCGGGAGCTGCTGCGGCAGCAGACACAGCTGAACGTGCAGCTGAGGGGCCGCGCGCGCTCCATGTTCTGGCGCGCCGCGCTGTCGCTCACGCAGGCGCTGCTGATGGGCCGCGCCGCGTCGCCGGTGCCGTTCGCCGCGGACGTGGCGCTCATCGGCGCCGCGCGCCTGGGCTCGGAGATGTTCGCGACTTCCATCCTGCTGACGGGTGGCGCCCGCTCGGCGCCGCCTGCCCGCCCTGCACCCTACTCCACAGCTTGAGTGTGGTTACGCTCAATACCTTCCGGCTGCAGCCCGTTCAGCTCGGGTCCAGGGGGAGCCCTGTGGTTTTCGAGCGAAACGGGTTTCCAAAAAGGACCGATGTATGCTGCTTCGGTGTTGTTCGAGCGAAAGGGCGTCCAAGACGGACCGATGTATGCTGCTATGGAGCGCCAGGCAGCGCGCACTGGATCCGAGACCGGCTGTATGAGGCGGGCCTGGAGCATGCGGTGCTGCCGAGCGCGCTGGACGGCCTCTACGCGGCTGTGCGCGGGCCGGCCGCGGACCTCGCGCCGCCCCTGACGGGAGCCGGGCTCTGGTGCGCCGACGCATCCTCAGAGGCGAGGCTGGCTATCACCTCAGCTCTGGTTTGCACCAGGGGTGCTGAAAGCCGAAACGCAGTTGTCACCCACCCTTACCCGGCAGCAAACCAGGCTGCCAGATGCATGCCCTGGTCATGCGTGTGGTTGCCGTGCCACTGCGCCCTGTCGTTGCAGGTGCAGGGTAGGCGCGACGTGGAGGACGAGTGCGCGTGACATGCGCGGGCCCGAAGCAAGTCGTAAATGCCGTAGTTGACCCTAGGGTTAGGGTTAGGATCATCACAACCCCCGTGCGTGCGTCAGGTTGGCGACCTTCGTGTGGGCATCGGCGCTGCTGGGCGCCGGCCTCAACGAGATCGTCAACGCGGAGGCCTCGGCGGTGCGCGGCTGAGCGCATTCTCCCGCATGTTGCCTTTCCGCCGCCTCGGTGCTGCTGTTGAAGTGTGGGCGTGTGGAGACCAGCAGCTTGCAGGATCAGCTTGTAGTCATGTATTCATTCGCCTGATGGCTGCAGGAGATGGGCGCCTGCTGCGTGCGGCCAGTCGAGCACCGACTCTCACGCGGGGCCTTGGGGCAGGTCGGGATGGAGCAGGCCGTCAGGCAGGAAGTGAGGGCACGCGACGGCGACAAAGACGTCAAGCACGTCCTGCGGGCGCACCTGGCGCTCATCACGCTGCGCGACCTGGTGCGGCTGCCGGGCATCTGCATCAGCTACATCGCCACGGGTGCGCCCCGCTGCGTCGCAGGCCCGCCTGTCCCAGCGACGCGCGCAGTGCGGGGCGGGCGGAGGAGGCACCACTCGGACCTGCGCTGGCGACGAAGTGACCAGGGGTACCCTTTGTGCAAGGACGGAGCAATCGCCGCTGGGCACAAGCTCCGCTTGGCAGGCTCCCGCATGCTGGCATCATGCACGGCCGAGCGATGCGTTTATTGCTTTGCGGGGGTCACAGGCTGTGCAGGGTGCGGGAGCTCCTGCCCAGCATGTGCGTGCTCCGCTCGCGCTTCACCAGCCCCACTTGTGCACGCGCCGCTCAGCACGCCGGGCGTGCGCGCCAGGCAACCTGCTGGCGCCAGTGGCCGGGTCGGCCGTCGCGGGCGCGGCGCGCTCCGGCTGGAAGCGGCTGCGCATCGCGCGGCGGGGCGCGGCGCGGCTGCGCGAGCAGGACCGCCTGAGCGCGGAGCGCGGCGCGCGCGTCAGCTGGAAGGAGGTGCGCTTGTGAGCCGTGCCTCGCCGCCCACCTTGCTCCTTGCGCCGGAGCTCGCGCCTTGCGCCAAGCCGGAGCTGCGCGCTGGCAGGCTTGCGTGGTGGCACGTCGCACGGGCGGGGTGGCTGGGTGTGCGTCGAGTGAAGGACTGATGGTTGCTAGGATGATTGCGCGCAGATGTTGGATGTGATGCCGTACATGCACTGGGAGCGCCCCATCAGCAAGGATGTGGACGCGGAGATGTCAGATGACCAGGAGGGCGAGTGACCCTGCGTCCTGGTCGCCATATGGCTGGTGTGCAATAGAAGTGTCAGCCTGCCGCAGAACCCAGGCCCAGTTTGGCTTTCCTGTGGGTTAGCAATCTACCCCAGCAGTCGATGCGGGCACAGCTTCTGCTCATGGTTGGGGACTCTGGTTTGTCAGCCTGAGGCTCCGTGCATGGCGAGCTGCCAGGCAGTCTTCTGTCCAGGTTCACAGGATGTGAATGTCACCAACTGTGTGTTCACGCTTGTTCTGACACTGCACATTCAAGAGCTGGATCTGACTGTCAACCGCGCGGCGCGCACCTCGCATGCCACCTGCACGCCTGCCTCGAACTGGTCGGCACACAGGTCGAGGAGGCGCTAAGATAGGCAGACAGACTCCGCATCGCCAGCGCGGGCTCCATTGCTTGCATGCAGAGCCTGGTCGCGGCAGGCGCGTCCCGCCTTCTGAGCACGGCGCGCCGCTGGACAGGCGCATGCACGACGCAGGAGCGGACGAGCTGCTCTTTGGGCCAGCAAGGCATGCGCAGTGCTTTACATACAGCTGCTGGCATGCCTGCGCCCTCTTTGCAGCACCAGGCATCCTTCCAGGACAGATAGTGCTGGTCCCCCTCGCGCTTCATAACATCTGCAGTCAACTTTAAGTATGCTGCGTGCTGGCAGCGGCTTTGCAGCAGCTGCAGCGGCTGGGCCGCCAAGCAAGGAGACAGCAGCAACATGCACGTCCTCCCTACAGAGCGGTAAACCGCGCGTGGCAGAGCCTGCAGGTGCCCTTCAAGCGCGCGCGGCGGCGCCCGCACACGGCAGGCGTGCAGCGGCGGCGGCGCGCGCGCTCAGGCGAGCGAGTCGATGAGCGCCGAGCGCATCTCGGTGACGATGTTGCTGGGCTGCGCATCGCGCAGCTTAAACACGCTCTCCAGCACGCTGAGCTCGGTGGCGGTTGTGTCCAAGCCGCAGAAGGCTGCCCAGTCGTTCACGACCATGCCCGCGCCGACCACGTCGCTGCCGCGATTGACCGTGCCTGCCACCAGGGGTACCTGCGCACGGGGCGGTGACGGGGGCTCGCGGGCTGGAGGGGCAGGGTCTGCTGAGCATATATGCATGCATGCTTGATGCTTCACATGCCATGTCAACCAACCTGCTTGCGCAAACATGCTTGAACAATGGCACTGGCGTGTGGGAGGCTTTTTTAAACGTACATTGTGATGGCAAAGCTGTGAAGGCAGAGCTGCAAGGCGCTTGTTGCAGCATGCAAGGCAACTCATATTGAGCAATTGACACCTTCTTCGGACAATGATGCGTTAAGAGCCCCTTCAAGCAGCTGATTGGGGCGAATACGCTACCGTGCCTGCAGCAAGGACGAGAGCTCATTCAGGTCCTCCACCGACACCGACGGCGCCACCTGCCGCAGCAGAACGCCCAACTTCACAACAGACAGCTGACACGCAGCAGTCTCGCATCGTCAGCACAACAAACAAAGCGGTTCGTCATGCAGTGTCTTGCTTTACAGACATGTTTGCGAGTCTGCAGGGGGCGTTGCAAAGCACGCACCTGGCCTAGCACACACTAGCACTGGGAAGGCATGAGAGAGGCGATGCATGTCTGCCTGAATACAAGGTCTAGGCATGGGCTTGACAAGCAGCGTATGCCGCGCCCGCAGCTCAATCTGCGACTGCAGACAAAACCCTTCACTCAACGCAACAATGCCTGCTGTTTGATCAAATCTGGGGGCGCTCACAATGCCGCCCTGATTGGAGAAGGCGCAGTAGCTGCCGACCAGGGTGTTCCCCGCGATGGACTGCCGAAACACCTCCACGCCCAGCACGTCCGCCACCAGCTCCTCCGTCTCCTGCGCACCGCCCAGCAGCGCGGCGTGGGTTGACAGCACTCAGAACCACTTCTTTGTTCACATGGATGGCATGCGTCCAGGCACAAGCATGTCATGCGTTGTGTGAGGTACACATGGATGTCATGAGCCCAGCCATGAGCATGTGATGCATGACACGCGCAACCCTCAGTTATGGAGGGTGCACAGCTGTTGAGGGCCCATGCCATGAGCATGGGCATCCAGCTGACTGGCAGCACATCGGGCGCACTGCCTCCAGCAGCTCTCCCAGCATGCTATCAACCAATAGTGATACTGGTGCGGTGCGGACAGGATCACAGGCCATGCTGGCCCATGCAGGCCTTGCCTCATGGTTTCTGAGCAGGCTACAGCCAGTGGGACGCACCTTGTCAATGTCAGGGTGTATCAACGCAACGTAGTCGTTGCAGGCGATGCAGTTGCCCAGCGTGTTGAGCCGCTCGTCTATGCGCTGCACCACCAGCTCGTCTGGCAAGCTATTCCTGATGTGCATCATCTCTGCAGGCGCAAGCCCCGCTCAGTCAACACATTTACTGGAAATGCTCTAGGACACGTCAAGGACGGATAGCAAGCACCAACGCACCTTGGTCTGTGGTCGTGTTTGGCAACAGCAGACCATTCTTGTTGCCTGCGCACCAGCACGCAATAGTGAAGAAGGCGCAGTGCCAGCAACAAGCCGCACAAGGGCAATAGGCACAAGCACAGGAAGTGGAGGCAGGCAGTGTTACAAGACTTGAGCGCACAAGCTTCCTTGCCTACCTACTGTAAGCCTCCCAACAAGCCGCGTCCCCGCGATGGACGTTTTCACCACCGGTATGTTGTCTGCAAGCTCCGCCTCAAACACGCTGCGCCACGCACACATGACTCAGCTGCACGCGGCGAAAGCCCCCATAATGGACCTCGCGTCCAGCACAAACACAAGCCTCGCGACCTCAGGAGCAGGCTTGCCTGTAAAAGTTTTCAGAGCCGCCGAGCGCTGTCAAGCAGTATGCGTTGGTGAGCTTGGCAAACACGCCGACCTCGTTGTTGTTCTCAAACTGGCAGCGACTAGCCATAACGCGTGTCAGCCTCGTCCCAAAAGTGCGTTTTCAACAAGGCAGCAAGCTCCGGCTGGCCGATCGGCGGCAAGCGGCGGCAGCTGCCCTGCAGGGCAGGGAACAGTGTGCCCGAGTCGAGACGCAGAAGGACAGACTGGGTAACTTTGCCCTCAATAAGAGCAACCAAGTGGTGGAGAGTGTAAGAGGAAGAGCGTGCTGTCAGTCGAGTTTGGTTGTTGGAGCGCAACTTGGCAGCCGCTGCTCTCCGGGCTTGCTGGCGCCGGTATCACGCCTCAAGCGAAAGGCAGACAAGCTGTGAGATGTGAGCAGCGCAGGGGCAGCATGGCGAAGCAGCTCCTCCGGGTGCGGGCCGCCCTGCGCAGCGTGCACGTGCTCGCGTGCGTCCTCGGCCGCGCCACACTGACGCCGAGGAGCCCGGGCGCGCAGGGCGTCAAGACAGAGGGGCTGCGGCTCCGGCTGGTGGACGCCAAGGAGAAGGTGGTCGGGCGCCTGGCCGCGCACATCGCGATGCTGCTCCAGGCACGCTGCGGCCCGGCCTCCAGCCCGCGCCCCTCAGCGGCAGCTCGCCCTTCAACGCCACGGTGCTGCAAAATAGGTCTGTATGGCTAACCTCTCCGTGCTTCTCCCCTTTGTTGCACTGTGTTCTGGTGCGTACCATTCAACGCCGCGGCGCTGCAAAATAGGTCTGTATGGCTGACCTCTCTGTGCTTCTTCCCTTTGTTGCACTGTGTTCTGGCGCGCGCCAGGGCAAGGACAAGCCGACGTTCTCGCCCTGGAAGGACATGGGCGACGTGGTGGTCGTGAAGAACGCGCGGCACGTGGAGTTCACCGGGCGCAAGTGGGACCAGAAGGTGTACCGGTGGCACACCGGGTGCGCGCCTGCTCGCCCAGGGCGCGTCGACCGTCTCGCAGCGAGCGGCGGCGTATGCTGAACGCGTTAGTGCTGCCACCCCCTGCACTGACGCCGCAAGCTGGGGCGCAGCCGGCTCGCCTCGCTCGGGCGGGCACAGCAGCAGCGTTGCGTAACTGAGGCGTTGCATGCCTGCATCAGGAGCTTCAGTCGTGCCGGCATCGCGTCCCTGCTCTTGCTCTAGCCCGTGGCTGCCTGGCTGCGCTGAGTGACCACCGGGGAGTGCAGGTATCCAGGCGGCCTGAAGGAGCGGCCTGTGTCAGACCAGCTGGCAAAGGCGCCGGAGGAGATCCTGCGCCGCGCGGTGTACGGCATGCTGCCCAAAAACAACCTCCGCAAGGTGACCAAGCGCGATCCGCTCTGTTGGCAGTGTCCTGCCACTCAGAGTGGCCCACTCTGCTTAGCCATGCGTGGATGCAAGCTAGAATGATGCATGCGAATGTGCTTGAGGCAGCCCTGGCATGCTTCAGCAACGTTGCTTCAGCCGATCGAGTGCAGGTCTTGCAGACTCGCACGTGCACCATGCCGGCATGGAGCGTGCTGTGAGCTGGGCACACAGCGGTCGTCTTTCTGCTTGCGAGGCTTCATATATTAAAGGATTGGCCTGCAACAGAATGATTGGCTCGATGTGCGCTCAGGAGCGCGCGCGCAAGCTGCGCATCTTCCCGGACGAGGAGCACCCGTTTGTGGGCGACCCGCGGCTGGTGGCCTGGGAGATGCCGCCGCGCAAGCTGCGCGTCAAGGAGGGCCTGTTCGAGGTGCCGGAGGGCTTCGAGCCGCTCAACGCGGACGCGTACCGCAAGCGCTACGGCCATATGCTGCCGAAGGATGTCGTGGAGCGGCTTCGCGAGGGGACCGGCGAGGCCGTGGTCCCGGCGGTCGCGCAGGCGTGATCAGGGCGGCGTGGCGCGCTTGAGGTGTGGGACGCTTTTGTTCTCATTTCGCCCGACGATGAGGCAGTTTGCCTTTGCGTCTGTGTGTGCGCGCCTTGCAGCCACAGTTTAGGGCAAACTTTGAGGGGCGAGACCGGGTTGTTGCATGAGAATCAGGATCAGGAACCCATTGGAACGTCCTTCCTCCAGCAAGAGCCCTCATTCATACTATGAGTTCAACAATAGCTAGCTGCGCGGCACAGCTAGCTGCTGCGTGTGTCGGCCTCTGATGCTACCGCGGCAAGCAACAAAGCTAGGCATCATCGCTGTGCATGCGGAAACAGACATGCTGTATTGTCTTCCCTGGCAAGGAAAGAAAATTTAATGTTGTAACTTGAGCTGCTGCATTGAGAGGGGAGGCCTTGAGGGTCATCAGAGCTCTCCACAGAGCTTTCCATCGATTTCTGCCAAGACAAGGAGGCCCAGAGCGATTCTGTCGTGCGTGGCGGTGGAGAGGCGTGGGTGATGTCACCTGACAGCTACCGTCCGCCCGGCGCATTTCACATATGCTGCCCGCACACAGGGTGCGCCAGACAAGCCCCTGCACCTTGCACCTTTGCACTCAGCGTGCATCTTGGTCCCTCTGACGCGTGTTCAGCTGGTTGAGTGTGTATGCACTAGCTTGTGGCTGGTGTAATGCACAGCTGCTGCTGCATCCTCACCACTGATAGGCCAGCGTCTCTTGCACACATGACATAGCAACCGGGGAAAACGCAGCAGGCTTTGGCTGTCTGGGAGTCGGCCGCACACCGCTTCCAGCGGACCAGCCTCAACTTGTTTGTAACACTGCGCAGGCGCTATGTGTGCGAGTGCGAGCGGGGCATGCCAGCCGCCCTGGCGTCTCCGCAGGCCGCAGCCGCGTTCTTGCGCCGCGCACACCATATGTGGCATCTGCACCAGCGCCAGGAGGAGATGTTTGCCCCGGCAGTGGGCCCGAGCGAGGTCGACCTGGTCCTGCCGCGCCTGCTGCGCGGCGTGCGGCGGCGCGTGCCGAGCGCTGACGCTGGTGTGACCTTGGGTCGCCCTGCCAGCGGCCGCGCTGCGCTGCGGGCTGTCGCACGTCCGACCGCCCGGCGTGCCCGCTGCCACCGCTCGCCACACTGGCCTGCACGCCTCCTGCGTCGGCCCTCTGCGCCACACAAGCATGCCACCGCTGCCTGCTGTAAGCCGCCTCACACGTGCGCCGCCGCAGGGGCGCCGAGCGTGAAGGAGGCCGAGGCAGCGCTGCGCGCGGCGGAGGCGGCCGCGGCGGCGGCCGCCCTGGACGCTGCAGAGCAGGCCGCGGCGGCGGGGCTGGACTACGTCCCGCCGCCGGGCGTGGCCGTGGACCTCAGCGGCGTCGCCAGGACAGACACGCGCCCGCTGGAGGAGCAGGCCGCCGCCCTGGAGCGCAGGGCAGCCCAGCGCGCCGCGGCCGCACAGCTGGCAGCGGACCGCGGAGTGCAGCGGGCCGCCGCGCAGCGCGCTGCGGCCGAGCGCGCCGCGGCCGAGCGCGCCGCCGCCGAGCGCGCCGAGCGCAGCGCGCGGCCAGCGGCGGGCAGGCAGGCGGACGCAGGCAGCCTCGCGGCGGACAGCGCAGCGGCGCGCCGGCGCGCAGCCGTGCAGCGCGGCGCGCCGGAGCGCTGCGCGGCCGAGCGGCACCCCGCGCGGGCGGCCGCCAGCGGCGCGGCCAGCCCGCCCGGCCTGAAGGGCATGGACGCTTGGGCTGCGGCGGAGCCCTTTCAGGCGAGCCATGCGCATGCCGCAGCGCATGCCAGCAGCCGCACTGCGTCTGGGATGGGCGCTGGCACGCCCGCGCGCGCCGGCAGCGCGCGGGGCCGGAGCGGGCAGGCAGCGGCGGCGCGGCAGCAGGATGCAGGGGCAGCCTTTGCGCCGGGTAGGGCTGGGCTGGAGGGGGACGGCGGCGGCGGCCGCGCGCGTGCGCGCGCGCCCAAAGCGCGGCTGCGCCTGTGCCTGCAGGACGTGGGCCCTGCGCTAGTGGGGGCGCGCCTGCAGGTGCTGTGGCCGGAGGACGGCCGCTGGTGGCCGGGCACCGTCACTGCGCTGAATGCGCGGGGGCGCAGCGCCACGCTGCTGTACGAGACCGGTGCGCGCGTGCTGCTGGGACCCTCGTGTGATGACTGGGCAGGCCTGAGTCGTGCAGCCTGCATCTGCCCGAGAAAACAGTGAGCAGTTGGGAGCGGGATTCCTCAGGCAAAGCAGCTAGGCGCCCGGGGTGTAAGGCAGTGGACAGAAGTCATCACCATACCCGACGAGGCCAGAAGAGGCTGATACCAGGGCCTGGAGACGCTGGCACAGAGCGATGACTGAAATGCTGGGAAAAGAATCGATCATGCGCTTGTCAGAGTGGGATGCAGACGCATTCGCCTGCTATGCGCAGGCGAGGAGGAGCTGGGGCTGGACCTGGAGGCGCTGGCGCGGCGCGGCGAGGTCGCCTGGGCCGATGCTGATGACGCGCCGCGCGCCAAGCGGCCGCCGTCCGCGCCTCCGCCGGCCAAAGGTGCCTCCGGCGCACATCCCATGGGATCGGTTGTAAGTCTCGCCATGTGTGGGTTATGGTGTAGGGAGTAGGGTAGGTTCAGGACGCTACGGACCACGGGCTTGCACGGACTGCTCACAGGGCGCACACCTTGGACTGGCTTGCAAGTGAAGCTCTGCTCTGGCACCGCTGCCCCGGCGCTGTGCCGGAGCCTGCGTTTACATTTATTGTTGTACTGTGTTGAATCCATCTGCATCGCCGCGAGCAGGTGGCGCGGGCGCCGGCCGCAAGCGCAAGGACGCCCCGGCCGGCACGCCCCGGCGCGGCGGTCCTACCAGCGCGGCGGAGCCGTGGGCGTCGCCGCCCCTGGCCGATGCGCCCTATGCGGACCCGCCCCTGTACAGCCTCCACAGCGGCAGGAGCATGGCCCGCGCGGGCGGCCGCACCTGCAACGCCTGGGAAACCCGCAGCGGCGACGGCGGCGGCGGGGCCGGCGGCGGCAACGGCTGCGCCAAGGCCCAGCAAGGTGGCTTGCATGCAGCGGGCGGCGGCGGCCGCGGCGCGCGGGACCCCAGCCTGGAGTGCGACCCTGCGCTGGCCCTGCGCGCGCCAGCGGGCGGGCGCCCAGCTGCAGGCTACCCGGAGCTGCAGCCGGGGCTGGCGCAGTTCCTGGACCTGCCCGACGATCCGGCGCTCTTCCCCATCCTGCTCGGCCCAGACCTGGGCTTCAACTGGACGTGACCTGTGCCACGAGAAGCGCGGGGGGCACTCTGCTGCCGCTTGGTGCTGTTTACTTGCAGAGCTTGTCTGAAAACCTGGCCTGTGGCCACGAGGGGAGCGGTTTTGCTTGCTTTTGTTCTGTTGCACCTGTGGTGCACAGAGTCTGTGCCCGGTGTCATCTGTGCAGAGTGATGTGCATGCCATCGCCAGAGGTCTTCTGCCCTATTTGCTTTGCGATTGTCGCATCTCTGCTGGGCGGCTGGCCGTTGGAGCCATGCACGCCGTCAGCACCTGCAGCGCCTCGTCAAGCGCGCACGCGAGCGCAGCCTGCGCAGCCCGGCTGTACCGAATCACAAAGTTTGCATTGCAGTGTGTAAAAGCAGAGTGGTGCCTCGCACGCGCATGAGCGGTGCAGGTCCATCTATGCACAGCGCTGCGCCGCCAGAGTCACAGGTCTGCTGCCTGCAGCACAACGCCATGAACTTCATGAAACATTGTTGTCATGATATGCAGGCACCACAGGCGCCGCCTCGAAAGTGAAATGTTTCATGGGCCGGACGCCTGTGTCGAGCGCTCCGGAGAAAGAGCCAAGCAAGGACCCCAGTCTGAGCTGCGGCTAGCATGGCGCTCTCTTTCCGCATGCCAGCATTATGTCGGCACCAGGAACTCTGGGAACTCTGGGTGTCCATGCTGAGCAAATCGCAAACACACCAGCTTTTGCTCATGACGGCAGAACAACAGCGTGGTGTTAAAACAGATGCCACCGGCGCACGCATGGCGCCGCCGGCAGCGGGCGTGAGGCTAGGGTTCTCTTTGAAGCCGGATCCTGCAAGCGCGGCAGGCGCTCACGCCGCGCCGGCGACGTAGCCGAACGCTTCCAGCGCCGCGCGCGCGGCCGCCAGGTCCGCGCCTGGCGCGGCGCCCGTGCGCGCGAGCACGGCCACCGCGGCCGCCTGCAGCGTGGGCGTCTCCGGGCAGTACCCCATCGCGTGCATGGCCGCGAGCACCGCCGCGACGTCCGCCGCGCGCAGCGGCGCGCCGCCGCGCGGCCTGGGCGCCACCGCGGCGCCGGGCCCTGCGCCCGGCGCCGCGGCCGCCGCCGGCGCGCCGGCAGGCACGCCTGCGGCGGCGCGCCCGGCGTCCCAGGGAGCGCTGATGCGCGCCGGCTCGGAGCCTGGCGCATCGGCGTTCCAGGAGGCTGCGGGCGGCGCGCCCCTGGCAGGGGAAGGGTCAGGGCCGGCGGCTGGCGCCTCGGCGCGGTCCGCGACCTGCCGGCGCAGCTCGCCGCCCAGGGCGGACAGCAGCTGCGGCGTGGCCGCACAGTCGTGCCGCGCAGCGGCCAGGGCGCGCAGCAGCCGCGCGAGGCACCCTGGGCCACGCCCGTACCGCATCCAGGTCGGCGGCTGGTGCGAGGCGCCAACCCGGCTGGCCACAGCAGGAATAAATGCACGTCTTCGGGGTGAGCCTCGCCCTGTGCACACCCAGGTTGAACGGCTGGTGCGAGGCATCAGCCCGGCTGGCCACAGCCCCGTGCAGTAAGCGATGCACGCCTAGGGGTGAAGCGGCGCCCCGCGCGCACCGAGGTCGGCCGGCTCACGGGCGGCCTCCGGGTCGCGCAGGCGCCGTGCCACGTGGCCGACAAGCGCGGTGTGCGCCGCCCGCGCCTCCTTGGCGCTGCCGGCGGCGCCGCCGGCCGGCAGCGCCGCAAAGGCCTCGGCCACGTCGGCCTCGTCCTCGGCGGAGAGCAGCGCCGCTGCGCCGCGCACCGTGCGCGAGTGGCGGTTTGCGAGCGCGAGCCGCAGCGCGTGCGCAAGCGCCCCAGCTAGGGCGCGCTCGACCCTGCCGGGGCCCGGACAGGTCGTTTTCAGGCACACAGCGGGCATGCATCGCTCCGGGTTAAGGCATGACACTGCCGCGCCTGTATCCAACGAGGCCTAGCACACACTAAGCTGCTCAGCATGCGAAGGGCAAGCGAGAACTTCACATGCTGACGATGCGCAAGGCTGTAGACGCTCTGCAGAGCAAACAGCCTGAAAGTGTCCGCTGCTGTTCGCGGCGCGGATAAGAGACCATGGGCCGTCTATTAACTCCGGCAGGCACGCGGGCATCATGCGGTCCATGTGCACAGCCCGCCGCGCAGGCTGCCGCCGCCGCCGGCCGCGCTGTGCAGCGCCGATGACGCCGGGCACTGCTGGAATTTGGGGGGCGCACGGGGCATCCAGGTTGTCATCAAACTGCTCCTGCACAAAGTAGAAGCTGCCTGCCTCGGCCAGCACCAGGCGGTCGCCCCGGCGCCACGCCGTGGCGCCAGCGCGCGCCGGGTTTGCGAGCGCAGCGCAGCGCCGCAGGCCGCGCGCTGCACGCCCGAGCAGCGGCCGCCCAGCCTGCCACTCGCCGCGTAGGCGCGCCGCCACGATGCGCGCCAGCAGCTGCGGCGCGCGGGCGGGCGGGGTGAGGCACCGGCGCCCCCGCGGGGCACCAGGCGGCCCCGCACGCTCCAGGCTGGCAGCTCATGCAACAGCCGCAGCCGGCGACCCGCGTGCGGGCAGGTGCCTGCAGCGACACCATGCAGCAGCTGGCGTCGCGCTGTCGCTGCGCGTCTGGCCCGCGCACGCGCGCGCACCAACAGCGACAGGCCGCGGCTTGCGAAACAGGGCGTCGCCCCACCACCTGCCCCGAGCCGGGTTGCGCGGCTTTCGGAGCGCCAGCGCTGCCTGCCTGACAGGGCGAGGCAGAGGCGCGACGGCACGCCGCGCACCTCCACAACGCCAGCAGCTGCTGGCGAGCACTGCTTCCTTGAACAGGTTCCAAAAATGCGGGGCGCAGCAGAGGCGTGTGCGCATGCCACGCGCCTGGACAACGCCGGCAGCCGCGGGCGAGAGCGCCTGGTCCGCCAGCGCCGCGGAGCAGCGCTCCAGCGCCTGCGCGAGGTCGTCGATGCTGGGCCTGGCGCAAGCGGGGCGCCGCTGTCAGCGCCTGGGTTGCTCTCCAAGGCCGCGTCCCACACGCTTGTCAAGTGCGCCGCTCCATGCCAAGGTGAGCGCGATGCCGCGGCGCTCCAGCGCGTCCTTGGACGTATGTCCCCAGGGGCCGTGTGGGGGTGGCTGGGAGCTGCCTTCGGGCTCATTTGATGCAGGCACAGCGCCAAGGGTGCTGCCGACAGGCGAGCGCCAGCCGCTGCGCCGGCACGGCTAGCATGCGCAAGCGGTGACTTGGACGCCCTGCCTCGCAGCACTGGTCGGAGATAGGGTAGGGTGAGGGCAGGGCCGGCCGCGCGCGGCCGTGCGCACCAGGCACTCCAGGCGCTCGCAGTGACGGCCCATGCGCGCGGCCTGGCAAGCAGCGCGTCTGCGAGGCGCACGTACGCGCCGGCCTGAAGCCACGGGCTGAGCATGGCCACGTACAGCAGCACATCTGCCGCAGGCCAGGGGCAGCTGATGGGGTATAGTGTAGGGTAGGGTAGGGGCCTGCCCTATCCTGAGCAGCGGCGGGGGCGGCCGGTACGCGCCCTGCTTGCGCGCTGCTGCCACTCCCAGCAGGGGTGCCATCCGTGCGTGGTGCCAACCCTGCCCCAGCCATACACTACAGGTGCTGGCACCCTTCGCGTGAGCAGCTGCGTCCGCCGGCAAGCCAGGGCCCGTCGCGCACCGGGGAGCGCATCCGTGTCTATGTCGCGCGCCGCGAGCTCTGTCGCCGCGCACAGCTGCCGCGCAGCCTCCCGCACTGCGCTTGGGGGCACATGCTCGGCCCTGCAGGTGTAAACACCCGCTGAAACATTGAGCAACCAGCTGTGTCGCCGACACTGCCGCCTGCCTGGGACGGCGCAGCGAGGCCGAGCTGAGTGTGCGCACGGCGAGCCGGGAGCGTCGCGCAGGGCCGCAGCTTGCTCAACGAGCCAGTACGCTGCATTGATCAGGTGCTTTGGCTCGTACTGCTGCTGCGGCGGGTGGCCCAGCTGCTGGGTGAAGAGCTCCGGCAGCGACACCCGGGTGCCAGAGGCGCTGTTGGGCGCTGCGGCGCAGGCGCCCCTCCGCCGCAGCGGCGCAGGATAGCAGCAGCACACTCCTGACTGCTGGCGCAACACCTGCCCGTCCCGGAACAGTGAGGCAGTAACCTGCACCATGCTTGCAGCACCTGGTGAGAAGCGGAGGTAGTCAGTCTCATAGTCAAGCCAATGAGAGCGCAAACAGATGGATGCACCTGTCCTGTAGCAGCAGACGGCAGTGGGTGGCCCAGCGGCATGTGCACGCAAGCAAGGTTATTCAGCAGAGCAAGCAATTCTGCAAATTTATGCTCGCGTGACGATAAAACTTGCTGGTGAGTCTGCTGAGGTCTGAAGAAACACAGAGATCCCTCAGGTCCAAAGTTTGCAGGTTGGCCCAAAGTTGCCGGGTGTTACCCTGTAGGGCCAGGGAAAGGAGTCCATCCCAAACATCGACAGGCCAGGAAGGAGGGGCAATTGGTGCTTCACTTTCACAGCAGAGGGCAGTTGCGTTTCCATTCACGGTCAAGGCTTACTGCAGGTGCTTAAGCGTGTGGCGGTGGCATTGAGGCGCACTTTTGCTGAGTCGGACCTCTTGCATCGGCGGGCAGTAACCATGGGTTGACGCATGGGGTGACATTGACCTGCCTGTCTTGCTCCGGGGATGGCCGCGGGCTCCCAGACGGCCGCACCGCCGGGGCTCAGCAGCGATCAGGCGCGCGGGCTGGCGCTGGCATGCAGCTCCGCGGTCTTCATCGGCTCCAGCTTTATCATAAAGAAGAAGGGCCTGCGCGTCGCGGGCGCGAGCGGCACGCGCGCAGGTTTGCGCGCCGCGCTCAGCCTCCTCTGTGGCCGCGCTGCCTCTGCATTACGTTCTGCCACATTGACGACACAGTGTGCGTCCGATTTTAGCTTTGCAAGCGTGGAAGTCTGTAGTCTGAGACGCCCGTCTGGAGCAATCGTGTTGGCTGCGGGTGCTCGGCAGGCGTGGGCGGCTACTCGTACCTGACCGAGCCGCTGTGGTGGGCCGGGATGCTCACCATGGTGGTCGGCGAGATCGCCAACTTCGCCGCATACGCCTTTGCGCCGGCCATCCTGGTGACGCCGCTCGGCGCGCTGAGCATCATAGTCAGGCGCGCGCCCGCTGCCGCCCGCCCCCTGGCACGGCAGGCTGCGCCGCCGTGCTGAGCGGCGCGCTCGCGCGCGGGGCGCGCAGTGCCGTGCTCGCGCACTGGCTGCTGAACGAGCGGCTGAACATCTTCTGCGTGCTGGGCTGCGTGCTGTGCATCGTCGGGAGCGTCACCATCGTGCTGCACGCGCCGGACGAGCAGCCCATCCACTCGCTGCTGCAGGTCTGGCGGCTCGCGCAGCAGCCAGGCGCGCGCCCGGGCCCCCCGCAGGCCTGAGAGCTGTGCTGGGCACGGCACAGACGCGTGCCGTCGCCTGCCAGCAGTGGCCTGACAGCGCTCACAGGCAGCTGCCGTTGCGCGGAGCACGCGAAAGCCGCCGCCAGCGCTGGCGTGCTGGCCCTGGGGCCCGGCGCGCCATGATTCGGACTCGTGCAACACCCAAACCATGGCTGCGTTGACAACAGCCATAATCCTTCAACGCATGCGCCTGGAATCATCACGGGCAGTCATGCAGGAATTCCGCCGGCGCCGGCCCGCTGGGGCGTGCATGAGCCTGGCAGTGTGGGGCGCGCGCGAGCCTTGCAGTGTGGGGCATGCCCGCGGCTGGCAGCCCGGGGCATGCGCGAGCCTGGCAATAAGGGCCGTGCGCGAGCCTGGCAGTGTGGGGCGTGCGCGAGCCTGGCCGCATGGGCCGCGCGCGAGCCTGGCAGTGTGGGGCATGCGCGAGCCTGGCAATGTGGGGCGTCGCAGCCTTTGTCATGTACAGCCTGCTGGTGACGGCCGCGATCGTGTACCTGATCTGGTACGTGGCGCCTGCGCACGGCAACAGCAGCATCTTCGTCTACATCGGCATCTGCTCGCTCATCGGCTCGCTGTCTGTCATGAGCGTCAAGGTGCCGGCCCGGGCCGCGCCATGCACGCCCGTGGCCAGCGCCGGGGTGCTCGCGTTGCGTGTGGCGGCGCGCACGCCTGCTTATTGACGGCGATGTCTGCTCGACCAGCCTGATGCTGCACCCTGCTGCTCTCATGCTGCGCTAATGTTTACCTTGATGAATGCCCCGGCTGTTGCAAGCAGCAAGGCGCCAAGCCTATGCGCTGAGTGTTGACCCCGGTGATGCTGGATGGTCTCCTGTGATGTGCCTGTTCTGGTGGTCCCACATGACCCGATGGCCGTCGCTGCTGTACACATATAGTATCAGCTGCGAGCAAGGATGCTCCACTTTCATGCAAGCGCTGGGCATGGGTGTGCTGCACCGATTGAAAGCGTCCATGACCATCCTTGCTTGTGTACGCTATGATCTAGTGAAGCAGCGGCCAGCGCGCAGGCGCTGGGCATCGCGTTGAAGCTGACGCTGCAGGGTCAGAACCAGTTCTGGCTGGCAGAGACCTACTACTGCATCCTGGTGCGCCTCCATAATCTACCCTAACACACCCTAATCCTACCCTAGCCTGACCTTGCACTACAGGGCAGCCGTCTCTCTGCGGGACCTCTGCTCACACACCTGAAGCCTGACCGTATGTGACCACCCAATCATGTAGGCAGGGCCGTGTCAGCATGCGCGCCTCCGCACCGCGCACAGCAGAGCAGCGCCCAGCGTGGAAATCTAGCTGTGTCGTCGGCAGCACCAGCGCACCACCGGCGAACGATGCGATGCGGAAAATCATATACGATCAGGACGGAGGACAGCAGGGGCGCCGGATGCGCGCCGCGAGCGCGCGGCGCGTGACGGCCGCGCCGCGCGGCGCAGATCGTCGCGGTGTGCGTGCTGACGCAGGTCAACTACCTGAACAAGGCGCTGGACGTGTTCAACACGTCCATCGTGTCGCCCATCTACTACGTCATGTTCACCGTCGCGACCATCACCGCCTCCTGCATCATGTTCCCGGTGCCCCGCGCTCGCTCAGCGCGCTTGCAAGCGCTCAAGCTCGTGACTGTGTGGTGCTCTTCAGCCCCTGCTTGCTGCGCCCAAGCGGACACCAGGCTCAGGCGCGCTGCGGTGCATGTGCTGCTGCCTGAGGCGGCGCGCTGTGCGCTGCGACAGCGCATCGCCTGACCGCACCTCACCAAGAGTGCGCTGGCGCGCATGCGAGGCCTGCTCACGGACGATGCGGCGCGCTCGCAGGAGCCGCAGACTGCGCCGCAGATGGTGACCGAGCTGTGCGGCTTTTCGACGATCGTCATTGGCACCTTCCTGCTGCACGCCACGCGCGACCTGGACATCTCGCTAGGTGCGCCACCTTGCAGCTGGCAGGAACTTGCAAGCGCACACGGCCGCGTTGGATGCAGGGCATGGGCCGTGTGTCACGCTGTGCTTGGGTCTGGATGGTGGTGCCAGAGCCTGCCGTTTGGGTCTGGTTAAATGACAAACATGGCAGTGAGACAGTGCTGACGGCCAGTGGCTGTGAGCTGAAAAGAATGCCGTGTCTCTGCTTGTGCTCACGGCTTTGCTTGAGAGGTCGTCATGCGAGTGGAGTGCTTGGCATGTGTCAGGCCTCTGTGCCACCGTGGCAACGTTGATATGCGCCGCATCCTCGGCGCCCTCCGTGGACACTGCAGCAGTGGTGGCGCGTGGCCGAGCAGGACACGGCGTGCCGATGCCGACACTTTGTTTCTGCCTGGCGCGCGCAGGCGCGCTGCGACAGCAGGTGCTGGCGCCGTACGGCGCGATGCGGCAGCAGTCGACCCTGCCGGTCGCGTCGCTGTCGTCCGCGCTCGGCGGCGCGCAAGGCGGCGCCGCGCCGCTCGTGCAGGCGCGCAGCTTGTCGCCGCCGCGCTCGCGCTCGCTGGAGATGCGCAGCGTCTGATGCTGAGCCCCGTCAGCAGAACTGAGTGCCGCAAATCTAGTGCAGGGTGGTAAGGCGTGCGCAGCGTGCTGTGCAATGCTTAGCAGCAGGTGCAGGCGTGTGCTATGTTGCATGTGCATGCCTGCTACATGTGCCGCAACAGTGCATGCTCGCTGCAGCATGCTAATCAAACTGCGGGTTGCAGCCCCTGCACTCTTCTCTTTCTTGTTCTGGTCACAACCGGACATGTTGATTGGGTAATGCGTGCGAGCAAAACATAGAGGAAGCAGGAACGACGGCAGAACTGATTGTGAAGTTAACGCATGCATGTTGGCCATTGAACAACCACAGTTTGTTTGTTCACGATCTGAGCTAGTCCAACACCATGATCTGAGCTAGTCCAACACCATAAAAGTTTGTGATATCCACCACAACGATCAGTCATATCTTTGCTGCGCACCACCTGCATGCAGGTATGCATCCAGCGAATGCAACACCCTTCCCAGCGTGCAGGCAAGCGACCTGTATCTAGGCATGTGCCTGCTATAATACAATCGGCAAACAAGCCGTAAAGGAACCTGAAGCGATGGCCCTCTCAGCACCGTACATCAATTGCTGACAACGTCTAACCGCTCTGTTACTCTGTCGCTGGGTCTCAAATACCACTGACGTACCCACACAGTGACACCTGATGGCACAAGATGGCACATGCATGAGCTCTACACGCAAGTGCAATCACGCTCCCGAGCCCATCCCAGGCCTGTTGGAAAGATATAAACCTCTTTCAATTTGAAAAGAATCGGCTACGCGCGGCGGCGGCGCGCCATTCCCATCCGCTCCCACTCCATGTCCTGCTCTGCTCAGTCCGCAATACAACAAGCAGTCTCAGCACCAGTCAGTCTCAGCAGCACTTCATGCCCCTGTCTGCGTGCACTTATGCACAATTCACGTGCACAGCAACTGCACTCTGCACTGGCAAGCACTTACCAAGGTACCCCTCCGGTACACTTACAACGATAGGACTACATTCACAACATTTTCGAGTGGCGTGGCACTCAGCAGACGGTCCCGCCAAGATAAGTCTTTTAACGCATGCGGTCACTCAGGCAAGTAAAGGGAAGCACCACAAGTTTTACAGAGTGAAAGGCACTCACGGTGCAGCTGATAGGCGCGCTTGAGGTCGCCCTGCGCGTCCTCCAGGTAGAATTTGGCCGTCTCCTCAGAGATGTGCAGGCCTGCAGAGGGACAGAAAAGCTTGTCATCTGGCAACGACTGCGTTGGATCTTGCAGACCGCCAAAGTCAAACCTGTGACCATCAGCGAGCAGGATAAAAGCGCGCATGCCAGCCCGCCTAGTAGGTCAGTGCGCAGCAGAGACCATATTTGAGGCAGCCCCTCCTGCAGGCGACTTTGCCGGACAAGCCAGGACGGGTCAGACGGACGCACTGCCAGGCAGGGAAAAGCCACGGCGCTTGACGGAAAAACGACTAGGTTGAGCACTACACAACAGGTTTGTTCGGTGCAAGTAGGTGCGCACTGCGGCCCAGCATGCTGCAGAGCTTGGAGGCGTCCAGCGCAGACGGCACGCGCGGCGCAATGGGCGCCTTCGACCGCGCAGCAGATGACGGTGCGGCTGCGCTGTCGTCAACCACGATCAGCTCCCGGCCGCACAGGGAGTCGTACAGGAACGACGCCACCAGCCCGCGCAGGTCCTCCTTGTCCGTCACTGCCCCCGCACGCTTCAAGTTGAGCACTTCCTAGGCTACTCACGTCACTGCACAGCAGTTGCATGCAGTGTTAAACACAAAAGCTGTCCACATCAAACGGAACAAGTGTGTCTGCACAACATGACCTTAAATTTATGACGCGCCCGGGAAACGGTCTGCACCTGGCACATACACGAGAACACGTGAGCGCAGCGCGTTGTCGGACATCAGGTTGTTCAGACGCCTCAGCGCAACCACGTCCGAGCCATGTTGCACCGCCACAGAGGCCAGCGTCTCCCACCGCCGGCACTTGTGCTGCCGGACGAACTGCGTGAGGTCCGCGCTCAGGTATGTGCTGCGCTTCTTGGGCTTGTTGAGCACGTCGTGCAGGCCCCAAAACCGCCGAAATATCTCCTCCTGCGCAGCAAGAGCGCACTCCGGGCTTGCACCAGCGCCACCATACAGGCGCTGCGCTATGAGCGTGCCAGCAGAGCGACTTGCTGATGCACACCTGCACGTCTTCGGCAGCCTTATTCCAGCGCCGGCTGACTGCCTGCACAGCACGCCAGCCTCTGTGAGCAGCGCTCAGGCCCAGAGCGGGAAGCGGAGCGGTGACGCGCATAACCTGACACACATGGATGCAGTGGCAGGGCTATACACAGCCGGGCGCTCTGCGCACCTGCGCTCGGCACACGTCTGCGCCTGACAGGTTACTGAGTATGTTGAGGAGCACGTGGTCATCCAGGTGGGGGCACTTTGCTGGAACTTGAGCCATGCCACCGGCAGTCAGTGGTGCTGTTTCAGCCTAAACCTTTGTTGTTACAGTGCTGATCGTGGGGACAGGACGAGGCGGACCGTGCAGAGCTGCTAGCAAATAGCTTGCATGCGCAGGCAACAAAAGTGAGCTGGCGTGGAGCCCCTACCCCCTGATCAACTGCTCCTGTGTGATGGGCCACTCGATGGGCCACTCAGCCCACTGCACAATGTGCAGTGCACATGCGGTCCTGCCGTGGTGGAGCTCGAGGGCGACCAAGAAATGCATCGCTCAAAACACGTCTTGCGTTACATGTGCATTGGCATGGTACGTGGTCTCCGTATAAGCTATGTAGGCCGCACTCTGCAGACTTCATGCTGATGGCCATGCTGAGGACAGCCGGCAGGCGCGGGCGACCCTGCAGAGGACTGCACATAAAGGGCCGGCTGCCAGGAGGCCAGCATGCTTATCAGCCATGTATGCGCAGCAGCGCTGTATATGCGTGTCTAGTACACAGGCAGCTGCCCCTCTCCATCCTCCATGAGTGCAGGCAGGCCTCCTGCCAGGCTGGCGAGCTCTCTCAGGCGCTGCTGCAGGCCGGCGTCGCCATGGTCTCTGGTCCTGGTCGACCGCAGCGCGCCTGCCAGCTGCTGCAGCGCCTGCGCGAGCGCGGCCCCCATGCCAGCTGAGCGAGTGGGTCGTCATCACTTGCTCACGCCACATAATGGCAAGCCCCACGCGAGCAAGCTGGCCATGCGCACGCGCGCGACCCCGACTCCAGACTATTTGCGGCCCCAACCTGGGACACGGCAAGGTGTGCTGTGACGCATTGGAGTCTTTGGTAGGCACGACACATGCACAGACCCGCCTGCAGCCTGGGCTTGCTTGAGACGTCAGCACATGCGCCCAACTGATAACCTTCTCACGCACGTCGGCAGCCTGTGCAAGCTCATCTCTGTGCATGATAGAGACATAAAGTGCTCGAAGCTCTTTGCATCGCTTTGCCTAGACTGTGCCTGGCAGGCAGCACAGTGTCCCGGCCATGCCTGCCGCGCCCATGCACGCCCGCGCAGCCAGGCAGGGCCAGGACCGGCGCGCCTGCCACGCGTCGTCGGCCGCAGCCCGCACGCCGCGCGCGCGCTCGTCGCTTGCAGGCCCCGGCACACCACACCCGCCGCCGCTGCCAGCCGGCGCGCCCGCTGCAGGGCCGTCCGCGGCAGCTGCAAGGCTGTGCCGGCGCGCCTCTTCTGCTCCGCTTGCCCAGCCCGCCGCGGCTTCCGCGCCACCGCCCGCCGCGCTGCCAGGCGCGTGCGCCCCAGCAGGCGCCCCGGCAGCGCGGGCCACAGCGGCCGCAGCTGGCGCAGCGCGCGCCGAGGCGGCGGCCTGCTTGAGCAGCTGCTCGGCTGCGGCACTTGCAGCATGTGCCAGTGCCTTGCGCGCGGCCGTGCTCAAGGTTTCTGCAGGGCCGGTGCTGGCCGGCGGCGGCGGCGCGCGCGCCATGTATTGCTTGAGCAGCGCGACGAAGGGCGAGCAGCCCTCGCTGTAGTGCGCATCTGCGCACGGCGGACGCAAGCTTTGCGATCCAATAGTTTTCTGATGCATGCACCGCTGCCCCCACCCACACGAACACATGATGATTACTCGTATTGTGCATAATCCGCGGAAATTGCCTCTGCCGGGGTGGACAGCAATGCTGCACGGACGCCCGCAGGTGCCGCGGCATCGTGCACCGCACTTTAGCAAAAGCATCTGGCCGGCCGTAAGAGAATTTGCGGACGAGCCCAAGCAGTGCATCCCTGTCACTCGGCGCCGGCATGCTCGGCCAGGTGGGGAGCGGCAGGGTGGCGGGCCCGACCGGGGTTGTGGATGGCGCGCGGCACGACGGCGCAGAGGTCGCCGCTGGCCGCCGCGCGCATGTACGCCAGCGCCGCCGCCATGGCCTCGTGCCGCAGCGCCCAGTGCCCCTCCTGGTCCCCACGGCGCTGGCACGCTGGGCCTTCCCGCTCAGCCCGGGGTTGGGTCACACCCCTCTTCAGGCTGATCTCTCCTTGGGATGCGCCAGCCCTGTGCTGGGTGGTGCCATGCAGGGCTGCCCGCACATTGCCTGCTCATCGCAGGCAGTGGCGAGTCTGAGACAGTGCATGCGCATGTGCGGCCTCCTGCCGTGGCACTCAGCGTGGGGTAGGCGCCGCCGGGTGACATGCATGCATGCGCAAGGCAGATTGCCCGCGGCCGCCGCACTGACGCGCCCGTGCGCGCCGGGACGACGGACCCGGCAAGCCCATGTGCTCAAGCATGCAGGGTGTGCAGGCAGGCGCAGGACCTGCACCGCC
>JAABUU010000386.1_pt1 | contig 102320 bp, 89 predicted proteins | sample 5559301 | NCBI WGS metagenome assembly JAABUU01 (sample SAMN10711884, study PRJNA513360) | rock metagenome | isolation source: Antarctica rocks | place: Antarctica: Victoria Land, Richard Nunatak white | reverse complement strand
GAAACGGCCTATTTATCCCCTTTTCCCTGCTTAATCTCCTTGTTCTCTAGCGGCCGGCATTGGCCGAGCCAAGCCGGCTAGCAGCCACCTTCGCTTGCCGATAGCCTCCAGTCAAGCTGGACCTTGATTTTCTTTACTCGCAATGGTCAAAGGATCATTAAGTCTCTCAGACGGAAGCTCTTTGCTCGCTTCAGTGCCTGTTTCTGACAGTCGTGACAGATGACATTTCCTTTGCTAACGTAAAGGGTCGGTTGTTCCCCGTCCTTGGCTTCAGGGACAGCATCGCCATTACGGCCAACTTTGGCAACGACGTCAAGAGTAGGCCATTCAAATGGTCCGAGGAAATCGAATCCGGCGAGGATGCGGTGCAGATTCAGGAAACATGAAACGTCGGAAAGCCAGTAATCATACATCGATTTCCGTGGACATGGTCGGATGGAAGTATTGACTATAATTCTCTCAGTATAGACATGATCATCGACTTTTATTCAAAGAGAAAGCCTGTGCGGCAAGCAGAATTAGTCAAAAGTCCATATTCAACTGATCAATCTCGACCTTTCACACCGAAACCACTACTCAGCCTACTAGTCAATCTGACGTGTCTGGCTATGAATTGCCAAAGGTGGAGCCATGGAAAGAAGTAGTTTAAAACTCATGTCGAATTACTCAGAGCTTGACGATCTACGAAAGTACACTCAAACTGCCACTTAGTCTAATAGTCAATCTGACATACTGTATCTGATTATCAACCATTGTTCCCACGCTTTTGACATTTCCCGATCTCTCTTTTGACTATTCGACCGGAGATGTGGTGAACGGCACAGAAGCAGGAAGATAGTGTCGTCTACTTGGCAGCTGAGGGATATGAGCTGGCGCGCAGGATAATCCACAAAGAGAAACCGATACGTTTATACGTAGTTCAAAAACGAACCTAATCCTATCATCTACAGAAAAATCCCACCGCACCCCCCTATATCCCTTCCACCAGCACCCCGCCTCCGCTCATGCTACCCAGAACCCATCCCCCCAAAACGCCACACCGATTACACAATTACTTACAAACCCCCCTATCCCCCACCCTCAGTAATCTCAGCCGTAAAATCCCTCCTTATACTTAATTCCTCCAACCCCGGCTGATTCTCCAAGGTAAGCCCCTTCTCATTCGCCAAATGCAAAAGACATATGAAGCAGTATGAAGTCGAGATGTCGGCCATGGCCTGCTTGGGATAGACTTGTTGCAGGTTGTTCATTACCGAGGTGAATTTCAGGACGCCATCTTCGGTTTTTGGTGGAGGATCTGAGGGCGCGGATGCTGGTGTTGGAGGGCTGATGATCTGGGCAGAAGTCAGTTGATGATCGTTAGACGAGAGTTGACAAAAGGGGAATTGGCTAACCTCTTCAAAGCCGATCCCCCGCCACATTTCTTCTTTCAGCCGCCTTACATCCACTTTCTTCGCTACCCGGGCATACTGTACGTACTCTGGTCGCAACCTTCGGCTTTGCGTCACTAGCTGCGTGCCGAATGCCCCTTCCTGGCTGCCATCCGCGCCCGCCAGGATGCCGGCAATGACCTGACTCTCGGCCCCAGGGTTTCCCTCGATGCCTGGTGAAAAGGCCTCTCTGGCATCGGCAAAGTCGTCGTCGTCTTCTGGGGGGCCACCGGGGAATGCTAGGCCATCGTCTTGGAAGAAGTTGGCGTCGTAATTGCCTTGGGGAGCGTCTTCGTCCAGGGGGTTTGTGTTCGCCATGTTCTCCTTCCTGGCCCAAAAAGCTTCGTCCATTTCACCCTCTGGTACCTCTTCCTGCTTCATCCTGGCATTTCCCTGGAATCCCCCCAGCCCAGCTTTGCGTGTTCCCATGCGTGCTTTGGGTTTGAGGAATAACCGTAGGAGCTGCCGAGAGTTGAAATGCTTGTCGTCGGGTAAAATGTTTCGCGTTTTCGATTTCCATTGTGTTTTGGGTAAGGAGATGGATGAATTTGATGCTGCTGGCGTGTATATCAGTTCCGCAAGGGCTGGGTCTAGCGGGGCTTCGAAATCAATCTGGAAGGGTTCCTTTTCTTTCCGTTTAGATGGTGCGTGTCCGGCAGGTTTTGTAATATCTTTTACCCTCCGTATTCTCCAATGTTCCGGCCCGGCCCAATTTTTCCTGAGGGCATTGTCGAAATAGCTGAGTATATCCTCGTGGTCTCCTTCCGCTTTCTTCTGATGTAGTGAGACCACATACTGGTCGTTCTCAATGTCGAAGCCGCCGACGCCCATACCATCTCCCCCGTTATCTTCCTGCATGCCGGCCTCCTGAAACCCACCGCCATGCAGGCGCACTTGAGGCTCTATAGCAGCAACCTTGGCCCACGCCTCGCCACCTTCTCCGAAGGCAGCATCCGCACCGACGTCAAAGCCAGCAAGCGCTCCGTCTTCGTCATCAAATTCAGCCGCATTATCATCGTCCAAAAATATCCCAGACTTGTCTCCCATCCCTCCTTTCTGGGGACTTTCGTTATCTTGTCGCCAGTCTTCCGACGCTTTTAGAAATGGTATATCTAAGGATGCAGTTGGATCGCCCAGATCAAAGTTCTTCAGCGATGGGCAAATGTCTTGATCATCGAGTTTTGCTAAGTCAGGGAAGAACCTTTGGCCGAGTGCAGTCGTGTCAATCTCCATGTCTAGGCTTCCTTTCGAATAATTTTTCTGCTCCACATCCTCTTCTTCAGCACCATCGGCGCCTTCGTCACCAGCTAAAGCACCGCTCCGCCTTCTCGTGCCTTCAGCTTCAGCAGTAGCGTCTCCAGCGTCATCGCTGCTGTCGAAAACGATGCGACCTGTAGAGTCAATTGCCAGATGATTGAGTAGAAGTCCTTTCGCACCACCTTCATCGAAGTCTGCAGCCACCTTTTTAAATAGCGGATCTACTGAGAATTCCAGCTCCATTTTCTTCACTTGCAACGACGCGAATGAGGGTGCCAAAGTCGCCTCCGATGATCGTTGGGCCTACCATATATCAATTTCACATTCAGAACATGAACCTCATTGCAACATACTCGCTTCTTTGTTCTTTTCCTAACACCATCCTCACCCTCTTCCTCAGCTTCGTCCCCATCACCTTCACCTTCGCCTTCGCCCTCCCCTCGCTTCGTTCTCTTATTACCGCTGTCTGCTAAGCCGCTCAGGAGCTTGCCCGTCTCCGTCGCAACACTATCTACCCGACTTGTGTATATTTTCACGCATCCGTCCAGTGTGCAGCTGGCCTTTTGGAAATTGACACCGTCTCCCTCCTTGAGCAGGGACATGTCATGGAAGTAGTCAATGAGCGCAAAATTCCAGGAGTTCGTCGCATTGATCTTATTATCCGTAGCCATCTTCATCCACTCCTCGAAGTTGGCTAATATAGGAACGCGCTTCATCGGCGTCATCGCACTGGCCTCATAATCGACAATCGCAAAACCTCCATCCTCAGCATTTTCCTTTCCGCGCCCAGGCTGCATCCTTGGAGTTTTGGGGCTGCTGCTCGCAGCCCGCTCAAAGTTGTTGAGTTTTCGCATTGGAGAAGCTGCCGCTTTCAGTGAATTCATCTGTAGGTCATGGAGTGCTTGACGGGATTGCAGGCGAACAGCCTTCTCTTGTCGATCATCGTTGAGCGGGATTCTGTACAAAGCTGTGATCAATTTTGCTTAGCTAGATCTTTATATCTCAAGACTTACTTTAATGGGGATTGCGCTGATTTGTGTGGTGTTGCAGCGGACACATGCTGTGCGCGTGGTGGATGTGCGACGCGAGGCATTGTATTGATATTGCGGGAAGCGCAATTCTGTTCAGCCTATTCACTATTCGAGAAGGCTCCGTTAATGTTGCTAGAATCTTGAAGCAATATAAAGTCAACGCCCATTCGCTTGTGTTTACAATAAACATTGAAATGCTTATTGAGTGCGCAAGGCCGCCGTATTATCTCACACTAGCTATTTAAAGAGCGGTCTTGGTCGGAATATTGAAAGCCATGTGTCTACGTATTCTAGTACCTACACCAAGCCCACTAGCTTGTACGGTGGTCCACCCGACCCGTATGCGCAGCCGGTAATTTTTAGCGGCTAGTGACGGTTGGCGCGTATTGAGCTTTGACGTTTGAACATTCGAATCCACACTGCCGTCGAACAGCTGTTGTTGCGCTCAACTGCCCTTACTACCTTTACTTTCAGCGAAGATCTTCTCCACCGGCACATCGGAGATGTAACAGCTGAAGCTTTCTTCTCGAAACGCTACGTCAACGACCTCACTCCTACTTTCAGCAGCAGCTTAAATTAATGCTTGCTACATGAAGCTTGGCTTCTCCTAGTCAATTGAATACGCAGTCTGGAATCATAGCATTGGTAACAAGCTCGTTGAGAGAAAAAGCAAAATGCCAGGCTTCGCAGACTCGTTCTGGTCCGGCGACTTCGCCTCAGGACTAAATGTGCTTTTCGGAAAGCTTCAGCAGGGCGTTGTGGAAAATCAGCAGGTCTTGACAATTGCCCGAATGCGAGCTGATGCAGAAGATACTTATGGACGAAATTTGGGCAACATTGTACCGACGACTGATAGAATGAGCGGTGGCTTCGTTCGGGACGATGGGGCGAGCTTACGGAAGGCGAGTCGGTCGGTCTGATAGATAGACAAGGAACTTGGGCTGACGTTCTCTCTGTATAGGCTTATGAGGGCGTGCGCGGTGAGATGGAGGCAGCTTCACAGAATCACAAGAAGATTGCATCAAACATCAGTGAACTCGTGGTCATACCGTTCAGTCGTTGGTGTGATGCTCACGAAGCCCGTGTACAGAACTCCCAGGACGATTTACAAGCCCGCATCAAAGCACATGACAAACAGGGGGACGCGGTACAAAAGTCAAGGAGTGCTTACTTCAACAAATGCCGTCAGGTTGAGGATTTGGAAGAAGAGAATAAGCTCGCTTTTCAAGGCCCTGAGAAGACCCCTCTTAGCCCCAAACTAACTCCCACCCCTATCATAAGGGTTGAAGAGGAGCCAGAGGAACCCGAACCCATAGAGATTGGAGACGAAGTATACCAGCCGGAGCAAGTCAAGAAGATCCTGATACATATACTGAGTAACATCAAGCTTGGCGAGGCCAAAGTGCCCATACTTGGAACGTATCAGAATGTCTCTGTGGGATCGGACATTGTTGAATACATTCAAAAGCATATGGGTGCTACTAGCGTCAGCTACGCGGAGAGGGTCGGTCAAGATTTGGTATCGAACGGCTTTCTAAGACTAGTAGGAAATGTTGGTAAAACATTTGCCAATAGCTCAAAGATGAATTATCAATGGCGGCCGAAAGCCTTTCAGATCAGTGGCGTACCTGAGAAGAAGAAGAAGCTGGACCGTGTTTCTTCGATAGCGTCTACTACTAGCCTAGAGTCTCCCACTGTCGGCTCAGTTGGCGACATGCTATCAGGATGGAATCCTTTGAATAACGCCCACCCGAACGAGACACCTGCCGAAAAACTTCGGAGAGAGTCTTCAGAAGCAGACGAGAGGTACAAAGTAGGTGTTCGAAAACTAGATCTACTACGCTGTAATCTCGAAGAAGCTATTATCGACCATCTCAAATTCATGGAGCGATGCGAATTGGACCGCTTGAAAGCTATCAAAGCTGTTATCTTGGACTTTTCAGGAGCTATCAGCAATGTCATTCCTAGTCTCCAGAGTACTGTTGATAACATGATGCTCTACCAAGAGACTGTGCAGCCTCTGGGTGATCTCAGATATCTACTTGAGAACTACCGAACCGGGGCTTTTGTACCGCGAGTACAGGTCTATGACAATTACTACAACAAGGTCGACGGTAAGCAGATGACAGTGCTCATTGGAACGTTTGTGTATGAGGCTGACCCATAGTAGAGCAAACATTTGGCGTGGATCTTGAGGCTAGAGCTCGTGCTGACAGGAAGCGAGTGCCAATAGTCGTGACTACAATTCTTACATTTCTTGATAACCGTAAGTACTTTCTGAAGACATGAAACTAACTCAGCTCACCAAAGCACATAGATTACCCCGATCTTGAGGGTGATGAGGCTCGTCGAGGTATTTGGCTGGTAGACGTACCCCTGGCGGCTACGCATCACCTTCGAAATACCATAAATACAGGCAAAGCCATTCCTCGTGAAGTTTTAGAGCGATATGAGATACCCATTGTTGCAAGCGCTTTGAAGTTATACCTCCTTGAATTGCCCGGTACTTCATTTTCCACCCCTTCCCTCAATTGTAGGCCCATTGCTAACCAACAATTTAGACTCCCTCGTTTCCTCCCAAGTTTATGAGATAATCAAAACCATCTACTCAACTCCTGACTCCTCGACCTCTTCCGAAACCCGCATCTCCGTCCTCCAAAACACCCTCGGCCAGCTCCGCCTCGCCAACATCGCCACCCTTGACGCAATAACCACCCACTTTACCCGCCTGATCGAACTCACCTCAGCAACAGAAGAGTACACCTCCTCTCTCGCCCAAGCCCTTGCCCCCTGCATTCTCCGCCCTCGTACAGACACATCCCTCACCATGCACGAGCGCCACTCCTACCGCCTCATTCGCGATCTCTTCGCCCACAAGGAAGCCATCTTCGGCGAGCTGAAACGCGCCTCGACCCTGACACACACTCCCAGTGGCAACGCCGCCTCCGGCACGCCCCGCCTCCGCGGTATCAGCACTGATGAAAGCAATCGTCGTGCCAAAATGGAAGCCCGCAACCGCGCCATCGCCTCCAAATCCCGCAACAGTAGTCCCGCTCCCCACGCCAATGGCCGCTCTCATCGACGTGATCGGTCTAGCGATCCCCCGCAGACGAGGTTCCCCATCCAAACGAGTCCCACGGCGATAGGTGACGGCGCGCGAAAAGTAGCAGCGCGCGGTAGCCTCGAGGTACCCAACGGCAAAGACGCATCCCCTGTTGTCGAAAAACACAACACCCCTCTCAACAACGTCCAGAACAACCCACACATGATTCCCGAGGACCATCCCACCAGCACGACTGAAGACGCACATACAAGCAACGGCGTCTCTGATCCTGCCGCTGCATCAGAAGCCACAAACGGCACACCTGCTTCAAACGAGAAGAGAGATTCCATAGGAAGGCGAACCGTTTTCCCAGCGAGGAAAGCAGCGGGCAGTCTAAGCTCGGGTAGGCTATCTGGTGGTCCCGTAGCGGGGATGGGCAAGAGAGGCAGTCTGGGAGAGGAAGGAGGGGAGAGGCCGGTGGGGGTTCAATTGAGCGATCGCCCAATGGATGATTGATTGATTGATTGTTGAGGTGTTGGAAGGTTTCGCTTCGATTGTGTATTTTGCTATGACCAACTTAGCGTTTGTGAGGGAGAATTATGCGCTTCGGCGAAGGTGGGTTAAGATGCAGGCTCCACGCCAGCAGCGTATGGCCAAGATTCACATTTTGTAGGCCGGGCTACGTTTCGAGATGCGATAGCTCAAGGAAGATGTATGCTGTTTATCCAACAGGCTCTACCACTCGATTCATAAGGGAAACCAACACCGCAAACTAACACCCTAGAACCCTAATCTACACCCATCATCCCAGGGCCCGAATCCGTACAATGTCCTCACTCGTCCCTCAACAACCCCTTCAAGATCCCCCCACCCACACCCTCAAGACACCCCTTTACCTCACCCTCTCCAACCCAACTGACGACTCTCCTCTCCTCCCCCTTGACCGTCCCCTTCCCCTTCTTCCCCGGCGTCCGCATTCTCATCGCCAGAACCCTCCCATCCTCCCCAATTAGTCCCAGCGTCTCCAACCCAGAGATCACATCCGCAAATTCCGTGGCCGTGAGCGGATGCAGTGTGTTTTCCCGCTTACAGAGGGAGCAGTAGGTCTCGTAGACTTTTCGGACTGTGGGTGCAGTCGGGGAGGACCGTGATTTGGAGGGCGTTTTGGGTGGTGTAGCAAAGATGGTTTTGGAACTCTGAGAGCGGCGGTTTGACTTTTCCATGGAAAGTAGAGCGCAGAGCACAGCTTTTTGTTGCAGGTTTAGAGTTTGCAGGCGCTGCGGTGTACCGTTGCTCAACGCGGATGCGGCAATGCGGGCTATGTGCGCGATTGTAGCGCGTGGAGCTGTGGCTGGCGTGAGGAGGGATAAGGAATTGAGGGGCTGGGTTGAAGGGGAGCAGAGGTTTGAGTTTTCTTGTAAGGGAGGTCTTGTCGTGGACAAGGGAGTGGTAGGCTCGCTTAGACGTATCTGTTTGACTTCGGCTTCGACAAGGTCGATGGTGCGGCGGATGATGTCAAAGGCTTTGCGGAGGTCGCCAGTCTGGGCGGCAACCTTTTTGGAGCAGAGTTGGATTGCGGTCGATTGGAGAAAAGGGATGTTTTCATTATCCAGGGCCGTGCCGGCAGGAGAGAGTGATTGAAGCTTGGTGGTGATGACAGATGCGATTTGAGGTGCGGTGTAAGGAAGGAACGGTAGCAATTGCGGTTTGAGATTTCTGGCCTTGAGGCGGGGGAGGAAGCGGTCGGTCAGGTCAAGGGCATTCGCTATTCCGATCAGTACGAGTCTTGACGAATGCTGTAGAGACCATTCGAAGAGCGTGTACAGGATGTCCAAGTCGAGTGTCAGGAGATGGTCGATTTCGTCAAGGGTCACAACGTAGACGTAGGCAGATGATTTTTCCTTTGGTAGGAATTTCGTACGTAGCTCTTCAAGCTCATCTTCCCGTGCGCCTCGACTACCACCTATCAAGTCTTCACAGAGCTTGCTGTAGATGTCTTTGGAGCTCTTCACGCTCATGCAGTTGATGTACGACGTCTTGACATATTCGTGTGTTTGGATATACCGACAGACTTCACTAACAAGGGCACTCTTGCCAGTACCTGGAGGCCCACTCACGTACAAACATCGGCCTGACTTGGTTTCGATACCCTCTTGAATGAACGAGTGCAACTCTCCTCTCTCCTCCTCACGTCCCACCAAGCGTCCTGGATCCACGCTTCTCGCGAAGATTTCGCGAGCCTTGTTGTAAACCGTCGGCGCATTGCTGGGAGTCTGTGGTGTGCGCGGTGTACGGGGAGTCAAAGGCTTTCCTATCAGACCAACTCGATGACGTGGGGTAATCGGTACTTTCTTGGAAAGAGCATCTCGATGTCGAGGAGTCTGCGGTGTTCGGGCTTGTACGACCTTCGGGTTTTCTCCTACACCTGTCAGACCATATATTTCGTAGTGCATGCACGACCTACTTGAGATTAATTTCGAGGACTTGAAGTGGTCAACGATTTTGGTAGGAGACAATAGAGATCTCCCTGCTTTGACAGTGTGCTGAGCCTGTGTTGAAAGGTTTCTGGAACTTTTAATTGAGCATCGAAATGGATCGTCCAGCTCGTCCAATTGCATGGATCCACCATACTGGGCCGAGTGCTGTACATGGTACGAAAGTTCTGGGTTGGCGTTCTCGTCGTGGACGACTAGCAGTTGGTTTCTCCGTTTGACGCGCGAAGAGATGGAAGATGGCTCTGAGACGGCGAGTTAGTCGAGGGAGTGGCATTCAAGACGTTCTGGTAGGTACCAGTGAGTGATTCGGGAGCTCTTGCCCTTTTACCCAGCACTGAGGACGCCATGATCAAGGAGCTCTTGCTGCTTTGTGATGCGACTTTTAGGAGGGTTGCTGTTTTAGCCACGCGAGGAAAGTGCAACTTGGAAATCGCGTGAAGCGCGATGGGCGCTAGTTGACTAGTGTAAATTTCAATACCGTGCCGGGACATTTCACAAAACTTGTGCAGACACGTCTTTGACCAAGCAGCGGAGGTATTCCGCGTCCAGTATTCCGTAAGGTACCCCATCCATTGCTTCGACAAACCTCGAACAGGCATTATTACTTTATTGTATTCATTCTGTGTCTGTCATAGCCTGAAACCCTCAGAAATCCTAATCGGATCTAAACATGTTCAACACAGAGACCTCATGTCTTCCGCAAGATCTTTGATATTGCTGTTAGATCATCCTTCACGACTCAATGTCACGAGACTTCGGGAATATCCCTGCAGGTAGATCATTGTCTCTGCCTAAATGATATGAGCAAATCGGGAGTTCAATCTCCAATGGACATTTCTCCGTCGCACTGCAGATGGGGCCTGCCAGAATGCCAGACTATCTCAGCCATTCGCATTGTCAACTGTCATCTGGCAGAGCCACTATGACTACCGTGACTGAACAATAAATGAAGATGTGGATTGGGGCGGTACAGAATAAGCACTGCGATAGATCTCCTCATTACTGGTCTTCCTCCATCAGTTTAGGCAAACATCATGCAGGACGGCCGACAGAGGCAAGATTCTCCATTGCAACGTTTAGCGAACTCGGCTCTTCCGCCGCTCAGTAAATACTACTATGGGCCAGCACAGGTGTCACCTCGCGGCTCTCCCGCTAACGACGGTATGTCAAAGAGCTTCAGCATTGACAGTCATGCTTGACGTTGTGACACTGATCTCCAAACCGAGCACAGGTACTGCGTTCGATGTGCCACCCAACTTACCGCCTCGACGCTCTCCTGGCCCGCCGAACTATCCTCCAAGACCAGGGGTAAACCCAACCTCAAATCCTCCTCCACTGGATGCAGGACAGACATGGCAGAATTATTTCGAAAATCTACCTGGCTTTCAGCCTTCTGCTCCACCAGCCAGCCAATTTTCCAGTGCCCCGTATAATCCAAATACTTATGGTCTTATGCCTAGCGCACAACAGTCGCCTGTACACCCAGCATTCCGTCAGCCTGCGATACCTGGAACAAGTTCAGATACGTCAACCTGGGGAGTGAATTTCAATAGCAATCACGGCATTGGTTCGGTTCCACCCGCCATACCTCCCCAATTGCCGGTAAGGTCATCTTGCAGTAACAATGTTCACAACTATTGCCCTTTCGAATAACTGACACTTGAACGTCTGCTCAGCCAAGACCTCACAATATCACCAATGACAGTCCAAGTCAAACCCATGCTTATTCACGGCCGGACCCGCCTCCTCCAGTTTCACAAAGTCATCAAAATTCTGAGATCCTACAGCCTGTCGCTTACAACTCGCAACCTCCATTGGTCCCCCAAGGCCATCCCCTCTTGTCCCACAATAACACGATTATTTCACTACCAAGACCTGAATCTACGACTCTTCCGCCAACTCTGCCACCACCACCTCCCCAACCGCCACCACATCCACCGAAATTGCACCAGGCCTATATAAACGAGATACAGCCACGTTCGCAAGCGAGGGCCTCATATTCTTCAGATCCCCCTCAAACACAAATGTACCACCACGAAACCCCACTCAGTCACGAGCCTCGCCAGTATCAACAACCTTCTATCGGTCAGGAGCAACAGAATGGCGCTACTTTGGAAGCGATACCACCCCGAGTAAAGTTGCAGGATCAGCCAACTTATCCGCCACCTCTCAACCCACATTCGACTTTCGCAGCGCAGAACAACGACTTTGATCGATCTCATATTGGCCAATTACTGCATCAGTCTTCTGTTTCGCCGGTAGGATCAGGTGATGACATTCGCTGGGTGCCTGAGGCCAATCAGTGGGAGTCTCGTACCCCCTACATTCCATCTCCGCAATTAGATCACGCTGCTCTCTCCCAAAGAGTACGTAACCAGAGCATGAGTAACAATCAAGTACCTTCCACAGTGAATTCCACGAATCAGCAGGCTCAGGGAACCAATGAAACGCTATCTAATACAGCCTTTTCCCAAGGACCTCAAACATCTATGCCACAGGATGAGGCTAGACCCCAGGATGCCAGCATCCAGGAGCCTGAAACAAACAATTCATTCTATTGGCATTCCCCGCATTCTTCTTCAGACACTACCAACGACTACAGTCAAACCTTCTCTGGTCCTACCACACCTTTAAATGCCTCGAGTAGTTCCCAAGTACCGCCAATCTCCACCTCTGCCACGGAACAAACACGGAGTACCACATACAGCCAAACGACAAACATGTATCATTCAGACCTTGGGATTTATAGCGCCTCTGCGCTGGGCTTCGGCGGACCATCAGACTGGGAGCATTTCGGGGACTATGAAGCCGAGGAGGTAGACGACACCGACCTTTACAGCCGTGCAGAACCACCATCACATGTACCCGTGTCTGCAGATTTCGCTGAGCTGCCTGCTGATTCGCCTCCACCTGGTGGTTCACAGCAGCTAAGACCGGTTGACCTGGTCGCGACAGCGTCTGCAGGACACGATTCGGCGTCCCTATCCACAGACTCTGTAAAATTGGAGACTTCTTTGTCGGCGGCTGGATCTGCACGAAATCGAGAGGCCCCTGCAGAGGTGGGCCACGAATCAATGTCTAACCACTCAGGGATGCAAGCCCAAATCCCATCTTGTAACGGAACGGATAAGCCGGGATCGCAACCAGAGCGCTCGTCTAGTGATTCTGACAAGGCTGAGGCAACTATTATGGACGAAACCATCCAGGCGTTGTCGCACACTCTGGATCCGCAAGCCCAAAGATCATCGAGCCCAGCTATCAGCAACCATAGCTCGCAAATGAAGTCCATCAATGAAGTCTACACTCCTATGCAGTCTGATCATAGCAGACCCGCGTCAAATTCTGAGAGCCCCTTGCGGCACACAGAACAATTACTGAAAAGCTCGGATCAGCCTGCAATAACGATGGAGAAGCAACATTCAGGTCACGATTCCCTTGTGAAAGAGGACCAAGTCGCACCGAAGCACATTGACTACCCAAACCCAATAAAGGTTTCCCAAGTCCAAGACGATAGTCGTCATTCTATCCCTCCATCGCATGTTGGATCTCCACTGGTGCCCAAGGACTCTCCGGATCAACGTGCAAATCAAGGTATTGGTGCGAGTGCCGCCGCTAGCTCGCTTTCTTTAGCCAGTCCGGATCAGAAGTCCTTTAAGCGAGACATCCCGCAGGATCCGAAAAACGATATACAGAGGCACCTAGTCGTTGCAACATCTCCCAGCCTCCCATCAAAGAGGATTGAAGTTAGCGATCCTTACGCGAATCTTGACCCATGGGCGAAGGCGTCTTTGAATAGATATGTCGTGATGCTCCGCGAGGAAGCTCGAGCAGAGACTGACAAAGATAAATTCAAAATATTTGAGGTCTTCATTAGTCGCGAGACTCGACTAAGAGCCGTTTTATACGGAACTGACGCCGAGCCGCCAACTGAAAAGGACATTCCGGTCAACGAGACTCCTGTTCAGCGTACTAATACTACAAACTTACCACATGCTTCGAAAGCTCTACCTGCACTACCGGCGGATGCCGGTAGGTCTCCTCGCAAGCCAGCCTTGACCATGGTCCAACATACTCCCAAACCAGACATGATGTCAGTGCAAGACCAAGCTTCGAACCTGTCAACCGGGGATCAGTCTTACGTTATGGTAGATTCTTCGGATGATGTGCAATACAGCCCAGGAGGAAGACCCATAGTCTCATGTGCTACAAACACAGATCAGAGCTGTGTTAGCAATATCAGCAAACATAAATCCAATTCGGACACGCCAAACCCATCAGGATCAGGTGACATCCCAGATGTTCACAAACCTGCCTACACACCATTCAGATATAGTCAGCCAGATGCTACCGATTTGTCCACCAAGCGTCAGTCCTATAGGCCCTATGCAGCATTAAAGATCGGCTCGTTAGGCGTTGGGCCGAAGACTAGTGACCAGACAGATGATCGAAGAACAATTAGGATAGACCCGACCGAAAAACCCATTGTGGGTAGCAGCAATAAGAATGATGGCGATATCGTTATTAAGGATCTTGGTGGATTGGACGCTCCGGCAATTCAACACAGTACTCAGGAGCCACTGGACCTGCGACGTTTCGAGAAAGCTGATTTTGATCCTCTGGTCTCTGTATTGCCTCGATCTGGAACTATCCATGAGGAAGCTATCTCACTTCAAGGCTTGAAACGTAGGATAGACGCAGTCCCAGATGACTTTAGCTTCATTCATCAGAGTGTGGTCGCCTGGGATGCTAAATCTAAAAAGCTACGTGAGAACCATGAGAAGGCGAGACATGCAAGACAAATTGAGTCTGAACAAAGGATTGACGCACTCTTCGATGATCACGAAATCGGCTATGGAGATATCTCGGAGCTTGAGTCGGAATTCAAACAATCCGAAGCTGCTACTAAGGCTGATGAAGATCGATTGGAATATCAGACTTTTGTGACTGAAGTCTTCGACCTCGTATGGACCCGACTTCATTTTGAGATCGACCAGTTGACTCCTCTTTACACCGAATATACGGATCTGCTGAACGATACTCTGGCAGGCAAAGATATGTTTGACGGATCAAGTGATCGAATCGCACTTGCGCCAACGATGGATTCGTTACTCGCTTTGCATCAGAAGCTTGAAATACGCCATCAGAAGGCTTTCGAGTCAGTTCTTGAGAGGGACCGTCGACTTAAGAAGACCGAGCTTTCGCCTTGGTACTCGCTCGGCAATGTGACCAAGGTGAAACAGCTCGAGAAGCAGTTTGAACAAGCAGAAAAGAATGCAATTGTTGATTACTGTCACCAGCGCGACGTAAGAGCAAATAAGTTGATGGATTCACTTGATCAGAATACCCTGAGAGGCGTTGGATCCAATCAGGACTATATGGAATTGATTCATCGAGCAATTTGCAGAGTTGCGTCGCAGAGAGCATTTGCCTCCGCTCCAAATTCAAACGAACCTGAAGTGGGACTAGACGAAGTTATGAGGGCAAAGGCAGTCACGGCTGCTCTAGCTACCTCGTCGGAGCAAATTGTTCAGACATTCCACGTCGCCGACATGCTGTTGAATGCGGCAGATTATGAAGTCTCGGTGGCAACGGCCAAATTCGCAAATGCAGATCCAGCAACATTCAGAAGATTGAGTGAGGAAAAGGCAAAAGAAGATCATAAATTGCTGAGAGATCTCGAGCACCGGCTGGCTCTCATCAGGGAAGACTCGAGAAAAACCAACGATGAGATTGTCAAGCTTTTGTGTTTCTTGGGTGTTCAAAACGGACATGCAGAAGTACCACAAAGAGTTGCTGGAAAAGAAGATCCAGGGCACCAAGAGAGACTTCAAAAGGCGTTGGAGGAAGCAAAGAGAAGGAACGCGTCGAAAGAAATGCATGTTTAGAGGATTCTTTCAACAAGTGGTAAGAGAGTTCCAATTGTTCCGCATACGGCTCGCTCAGCATTTCCCTGTGGAGGGCTGGCCTACTTTCCGGTCCTCTTCGGTTTCCTCATGCGTCAAACGACTTTATGACTTTCTTGCTTTCTATCATACCTACATTGGTCTCATATTGACCCTATATAATGTTTGTTGTGTAAAGTAATGCGATTCTATATGATACTTGTCACCCTTAACATTTAGTTACCAGGCACCGGGGGGTTGTTGAAAGTCAATACAAGTAGTAGCCTCGGGATGGAAGTCGAGAATAATCGTTTTCGCACGCTCTTTTGACCAGTTTGTCTTATCACCTGCACTTAAGCATCAAATCCGAATCGATATCCATAATCCTCCAAGAATCGAGAGTCTACTAATTTTCATTTGGATTTGTTTATGGCTTTCTGCCAATCCCGGGACTCCGGACGACGATCTACCTTACACCATGACGTCGGAAGGGACAGCACGAGGTTACAGCCTACTGTAGTTAAGTTACGACTACACTGGTACTGTACCTGGGCGTGCTGGGGTAATGATTGTTAGTACAAACATCCCACTGAAGTCAGTAAAGAGAGTTCTCTTAATGTTCATAGTCAAGGTAGATAGCAGCTGCCTTCTGTAGTTGCTCTAGCGAAATATAGGTCAATGTGTATCTACCTTACCTACCGAGTAAAATCTTCTGCATACCTTACCTAGGACCGTAGTACGGAGTACCCTAAAGATACATATTGCAGGTACGGTACCTTAGCCTTCGATCGTCACAGTACCACGGAAGGTTTAAGCTTTTGGGGTAGGAGTAAAGTACGCAGAAACACTGCGGAGCTACTACACCTTACCGCCGCAACCATAATCAAGTATTATTGAATCCCAAAACTCCCCAAACCGTGGAAACCTCCCCCTCCCCCCCCCCCACATGGTGCCTTCAATCAGTCGCTCTCAACTTGCGACTCCATCCCGCTAATCTGTGACCACTGCGACTTCATCTGACTGTCAGGTATCGCTCCTATCCTGCTCGTTGTTGCCTCATATATGTGGCGCACTCAAGGCTAACCAGGACTCGAGAGGACAGGAGCTGTGAAAGAGCCAAGTGCTCTATTTGCAAAGGGGAAACTTCTCGAGTCGAAACTCGTTAGGGACCTCGGACGCAACATAGTAGACTCGTACCGTACATACTGCCCAATCGAAAGTACCTGTCCTACGTGGAAATCTTTCGCTAGGCCATGCTTCTTCCAACTCGTCTGGTACAAAAACGTCCGCCCGTTCCTCCAATCCATGCGATCGCGCGGCGATTCTGAGTTTGGAGGATAGGTCTAGAGCACATATACAGACTCGACGCCCACGGTATGCTCTGCTTTCCAGAAACCTCAACCTTCTTTCTTTTCCCTATCACATACCCCAACAACACCTGAGAGCAGGGCGCGTGTCAAAGCATATTTGAAAACCTTCTAGCTTGGTGTAACTCCCTTTTGGCCAACATGCATTATACTCCATAAAAGTTGTGGCTGAATTTTGTCGGCTTTTTCCCTCAAAGCTCGTGTCGCGGACTCATGTGCAATGCCGCGTAGACGTGGAAATTGAAGTTACCGAGTAGCAGAGACTGACTCTTGCCGTTCAGGATAGATCTTACATTCCGTCCGCTCGAGGACCCATATAATCGTACCCTCATTATTGCGATAGATGGCAGAACCCACGGGAGCAGCTTCGACACCCAGTACTCCAACCGGACTTTCAACAACCTCCATTACTCTTCCTGACACGCCAACCTCCGTCTCGTCCTCCGCAAATCTATCTACTGCCGCCGATCCTGCAAATTTTCTCAAGCCCCAGCCTCCCCGCAAGCGCAGACGTTCGCCGGAAACCCTAGCCAGCTCGTTACCTGACGAGGGTCTTTTGACCTCATCGCCCGTATCCCTACTACCCAAAGGTGCCCTTTCCTCTCGGTATACGCCTCAGCCTCTCACGGCAGTGGCTGCTATGGTTGATGAGAAACGGCAAAGACAAGAACAAGATAAGGCTATTAGTCGACAAACAAGCCCAAACCCGGCCAAGAACGCATTAGGAGCGTTGTTGGGAGGGCTGGCCACGGGTCAGAGCAAACCACAAGATGCACCAAACGCCACGAATACCATGAGCGAACCCGTTGCGGCAGCTGCGTTTGTCATCAAGTTACCTGCCACCTCTCCTGGTGAAAACAACATGCAGACCAGCCCCTTGAGTATGTCGAGTTTCGGTACCCTGGAAAGCACTGCTGGTGGTCCACCAAGCACCAATGGGGCAATAGCAAGTCCTGGTCGGATGGAAGAGACCGTAGACCGCGACCGGGAAGAGTCAAATAACAGCAACAATGGACATGTAGAAGACTTGGGGAGAAATCCTGATGAACCTCGCTCAAATAAAGCAATGACATTTCCTGGACCTCTGTTGAGTGCTCAAGTGGCTGATGCTCGCCGCGGCATGAGCTTGCCGCATTCCGGCTTCGGTAGAGACAGTCCCAAATCATCATCTGTCAAGAAGCACAAATGCCCGTACTGTTCTACAGACTTTACTCGACATCACAATCTCAAAAGTCATCTACTTACCCACAGCCATGAAAAGCCGTACATGTGCGAGACGTGTGACGCGCGGTTCCGTCGCCTGCATGATCTCAAGCGCCATACAAAACTACACACCGGTGAGCGACCACATGTGTGTCCTAAATGTGATCGTAGCTTTGCTCGTGGTGACGCGCTAGCGAGGCATAATAAGGGTCAAGGTGGGTGTGCCGGTAGAAGGTCGAGTATGGGTAGCTTTGGCGGTGATGATAAAGATGAAGGACCCAAAGGCGGCGATGACAGCATGCAAGGTCTGATGTACACCGGCGAGGCTTCACAGGAGCCAGTGCGAATGGATGAGGACCCTGAAAGTACAGACACTGTAGGAAGAAGCTTGCCCAGTATCAGGAAGCACGAAACTCCTCCAGATCCGACGCGTCGTCATACTACTGACCCTCAGGGTGCGTATCACGCAAGGCAGCCAAATACATATCCTACAGTGGCTGCTCGTAACCCTGTCACCGGAAGTCTATATCCTCCAAGTCAGAACCTTGGAGGTGGCCTTAGCACTTCTACTCCCCCAGGTACGCAAGGCTCAATGGTCCAGTATCCCTCCGGTGCCAGCGGCTCGTCCGCCTTTCAAGCTTCGGGGCCGAATGTTTTCGCTCAAGGTGGGATGACGGAGAGTCCGAAACCGTTGTCACCTGGAACCATGAACGCTCATCAACTGGGACATCCAGATTCAGGTATACAACATGCCAGATCTCCCAGCTTGACACAGCAGTTTCAGCAGCAGCAATTCGGTCGAAGGACCAATCCAAGTACGCATAATACCCCACCTCCTATGGGTTTACCTCCACCGGTGTCTAGCTCGGGCCATTCGAACGCCCCTCATCTGCCTTCGCTACCGGGCTTAACCCCTCCGGAGCCAAGGTTTACTCTACCAAGTCAAATGACTTCACAGCAAACGCATCCTCACGCTACCGCGCAGAGCAGTCTATCAGGCCCTCCTCATGGCTCTGGGAGCGCTGGTTCTCCGAGCTATCAGTCCCAAATGGGCAACGCGCATTCTGTCAACAACAGCCTTTCCAGCCATTCCACTGGACCTCATGTGAGCGGAGAGGGCAGCCATAACACATATGGCCAGGGTGACCAACGGCTTTGGGCATATGTCCAGAGTTTAGAAATCAAGATCAACCGCCTTGAAAACGAGGTCACATCGTTGAAAAGTCAGCTTAATCAGAGCAGCCATCGATAGATGTTCATTCACTGCTATTCTCTGGTCGCCAGCCATATATCCGTTCACTCCACTAATCGGCTGGCGTTGCATTTTATCACCTTGTCTTATCATATCGACATTAGCGGGGAGTCTCGTGGATGTGAGAAAAGGAAGCTCAGTACACGATAGCAGCTTCCGCCAGCGGTGAGCAACAGGCTGGTTTACACGAAATCGGCGAGTATTATTGAGGGAATCACTAAATAGATGAACTGGTGGGACGTCAACGACAGTTATGGAAGCGATCAGGGCAAAAAGTCGATTCGATTATTATCATTACTATCTCTCTTTCATCTATTTGCTCTTGGAAGAGAAAATGCGCTTCATGGTTTCCTCTTTTCGTTGCTATGTATTAATATAGTTGCGCGGCATCCGTTGAGCGTTCAGTCTCTGATTTTGCTCCTTCGCGGTTCGCCGTCTCGAAGGGTATTTATCAGACTATCACAATGTACTATAGGCTCCGTTGGCAAAGAGACGTGCTGCAAGGCCAACCTATCAAGTATCCACACGTTCCTTTGACTTCCAGATGGTGCTGGACTATTGATTTCATGGCAGGATGAGCTATCATACCATCAGAGACGCGCTGTAAAGCAGATATTCTGGTGATACAAGGAGCCCTTTCATCTCGACATGGCGCTGCGAGGCGAACTTCGGGACACGGTGGTGCTCTACAATCCTGAAAGTTACATCCAAGCACGCGTTGCAAAGCCGTCTCACCAAGCACCATTCCTAGTCCATATTAGACGTCTCCTCGACCATGATGCACCGTCACTCGAGGATCAACATCCACCCCCGCAACTCCTTCCATCACAGAGCTATCTACAGCAAGTTCCACCAACCAAAACCCCACTCAACGCCTGCTACCATCGCGTTTCCCTCGATGACTAAAACATCGGTCGTTGGATATGATAGACTCTCTTGTTCCTCACCCCTTTTCCGATTCGATTCTAAGTTAACGTACAGTTCAGGAAACTCCTAAGATGTACAATCATACCCATCGTTATTCCTGGGAGGGTGTGGGGCTAGAATCCTCGGAACCCTTGGGGATGAGATCTGGGACTTGGTTGGACCTGTGCAATAGAACATGCGGCTGTAAAAATGGATACGTTCAGGACATGACGGGCTTCGTGGATCTAAGATCCTCACCTGTAGCTTTTGCGGTATAGCAATCGCATTCATCCAGGTATTTCCTGCAAGTTCAATGATTCCATTTCCATCTTTCTATCTGTGCCTTTGGATTGTATAAGACGCCCCACGTCCTTGTAAGCACCGATCCAATCTCTTCTCAACTCGCTTCTATGAAACCTCCAGGATTCTGCTCGCCAACTTCCTCTCCCTCCCCATCCACTATAGGCCCCCCGTGAGAATCGCGCATGGTAACTCAATTACGTTGATTAAGCAGCGGAAACTTAGCCAAGGGGAGTATTGGCAGGGGTTGAGAATTCCGTCGGTAGAATGCTTTTTTTTTGAGGCAAGGAAGAACTTGACAGGGAGTGGTTGTACGGGATCTTACAGGGTTAGGGAGAAATGCGATGGAATGGGAGCGTCAGTGGCAGAGAAAATTCGTGGGAAGTTTGCATGGTAGATTAGGGATATGATTGCCGTTCCAGAGTCTGCATACTGTACAAGAAGTTCTGCGGAATATATTCGGCCGCGTATGATTAACGTCGTGCTGGTGAGGTTTTTTGTGTGAGAGGAAATACTTGGGACTCGTTCACATATGGCTCAACACTATCGATGAATGGATGAAGACATGGAGAATTGGAGAATTGGAGAACACGAAGCTTAGGGTTAAGGTAGGTGAACATGGACGTATTAGGGGCTTTGTAAATTTCAATAGATCTTTGGTTGAAAGTTGTATTGGAGCCAAGGGGGGCAGACCAAGCTTATCTTTGACTCCAGATCCTTCATTTCTGTTTGAAATAATACTTCGAGGCTCGTTCAAGGAAAGCCTGCGCGTGCGCTATTTGAAACTTGAGATGATAAGGTTTGAGGGTTTGAGACTTCTGTTACATTGGTTTCAGGCCATTGTCAATAATATCGCGGACTTCCTGCTGGTGGAATGTAAGCTAGCAACTATTCGGTGCATTCCTGCCATTGAGAACACTTTTCCTGCCTCGGAGCAGCAGGTTCATCTCTTACTCTTTCGTCACCCTTCAACTTCTAGCGGCGGTTGAGGTCCGTCTTACCACTCAGTCACAAATCCTTGACTGTTGAGTTGTCGCATCGCTCACTTAGATCAAGTCCAAGATGGAAATTCCGGGATCAATATCTTCAGAGGATTGGGAGAAGATACCCATCGAGGAAAAAGTGGAGAAATGGATAGAGTCTACCTATCCAGGATCCCTATCAAGCACCTCTGCACGCTCCAGTGCAGACCCTTTCATCCCGAAATTTCCTCCGCATCCCAAGCTTGGTGGAATCGAATGGGGTCCGTTGCCCACAATACACGAATACAAAGTTCGCGCACCGACTATGGTCACTTCCAAATGCTACGCTCGAATATTATGATCTTGAAACGCAGCAGAATTATCTGGAGACGCGAAACAGGACCGAGGAATTCTTGACCCGAAATGTATACGCAGACTTTGTAGACGGCAAACACCAGCATAATCGACAGCAAATCTCCCGACGCGAAATTTCGAACAATTTTCCTAACGCACACGCGCCATTCGATGCGGAAGGTTGGGAATATGAATTTTTGGGTGAGCTGGCGCCCGCAAAACGGCAGGTTACAGCAGATGATGTATCCATTGCAGGAAGAAATAAGAAGGCAAGATGGCTAAAGCAAGAGCTCTTAGACGAGCTTCCAAATAGAAACAAGCCGCGGGACAAAAAAGCGACAATAAACGACCTTAAAGATGAGCTCTTTGCGTTTCAAGCGATCCATGAAAACGATCTGAACAACCAGGTCGGCATCTACCCTAGGCACGGGCTAGACCAGTGGGGTATCGAACAGAGAGGCCACGTCGACAGCTGTGCCGACGCAGATTATGGGGATACAAGCGAGGATAATCTGAGCCCTTTCCGATTGTATACATGGGCCTTGCATCTCTCTCCATTCAATCCAACTTACTGGGTGTCCCGAGCATACCTGTTTCACCAGAAAGGATACTATGATCTCGCTCTAGGAGATGCCTACCGTGCTTACTTCCTGACTGAAGTGCTGCAAAATGGAGCCACCATACCAGGCCTCTATGCGCGAGTCTGGGACGCGATCGAGCAGCATGTCTACGCAAATGCGCAGAATCCGTACATACCACTCAACGACTTCAACAACCAAGAGAGAATCAATGCACAAGCCTCTGCAGCATTGGATCTGACTAGGAGCCCGGAGGGCCTTCTTTCTTTCGTACCACACCTGCGAAGGACTATCCATCATATCATCTCCTTAAACCTACTTAGTTCTCAGGCATGGGTTGACTGGTGGAAGATGGACGCTTTTGCTTACAAATTGCAACAAGAAGAACATGCCCAACCGTTTTTATTAAGGTTAGAGACTAATCAAGGACACGCAAACCGCAGAAATAAACGGCAAAAGGATGACCATACACTATGGAAGCATGAAAAAAGCGCTGGATCTATAAGCGGGAAAGAGTTCCTTCAGAGTGCAAAGGACGTCGATCGAACTGCAGAAGCGTTCCTAGCTACGTTAAATGCGAAATTCTTCGGACCTTGGCCAGGGAAGAAGGACCGGTCACCAGCTATAGAGGTACGTCGGAAGGCAGACGGCGAGCTTGGTGTCTTTGCACTGAAGGCATTCGAACAAAATGAGCTCATCCACATCGAAGAGCATTCAATAAGAGACCAGGTTCGAGGAAGATGGGCTTCGCACATACCGGAAAGTGATCCACAACCGGCACCGTGCGAGGACCGCAAACGACCCATTTCCTATGATTTTATAACAGATGCGGAATGGTCGAGACTTGACAAATCTGAACGTGATAAGCATCAGAATGTCTGCCGCTGTATTGATGCTGAGCCCCGTCGGTATTTCTGTCAACCTTTCCGGCCGCAAGGATTAGGTATCACAGGTATCGATATGAACCCTCAGCAGCCGACGGTGAGTAGAGACGAAGATGATGAAGTAGCTATAGGCGTCATTGATGGATCAAGCGCTCAAGCACCAGAATCTCGCGCAAGCAAGCGAAAAGCCACAGACAATAACGAAAATGACCAGCCTCCAACAACGCGAACGACAAGAAGTGGTAATAGGCCAACCAGAGCTTCCAAACCTTCCAGACCCTCTACTCGAACTAAGAAGAGAAAGGTTGAGCCTCTAGTGGATGACATTGCAGTGGTGGAGCCTGAAATGACTTGTCTCCAGAAGGCACGAGAAACATACCATTTCAAAAGCTGTGGCAAGGCGTGGGAATGGTTGCATGTACAGCTGACGCTGACGGAGCCTGCATATCCTGGCGGATACACAGAAATCAACCATGAAGAGCATGGCACGCTATTGAGCTTCCTGTTACTTGACCTCTTCGACAGAACACTTCTCTTGCGTACTCAGCAGCCAAACAGTCACATTCTGGCGCACGAGGTTGATGATTTGCTGCCATTGTGTGGTGTCGTTGACCTACCTGAGCAACATTTCCCGTTCACATATTCTGCCAATATAGTAGTACCATTTGATATTTTATTGAATCTTGGAGTTAAAATCTTTCGGGAGCTAGACTTTGATACTTAGATGATTCAGACCGTACTGCGGAAGCTCTTACTAAGCTGTGTTCCGTGGATGCGTGGCATCGTGGAGATGATGATAATAACGAGACGTACCAGGCGCACGGTCATTTCGAAACCCTCTACGTGCACACTGGATTCGCCATGTTCAACCACGCATGTATGCGCGCCGCCAACTCCCAGTGGTCCTGGGATAAGTGGACCAAGGAGCAACCACACGACCAGAAAGGGATTCCGAATAACCTAATCATGAGAGCTAGCAGGGCTATAGCCGTGAATGAGGAAATCAGAATCTAGTACTACCCTGGCGCTGAACCACGATTGAAGCAGCGACGACTGTTTGGGCAAAAGTGCGATTGCTGTCAGTGCCCGGGAATTGCCCAGGCCAAGAGAATCGGAAGATGGAGCATCCAACCAAGACGACCGTTGAGATGATTTAGTTAGCGATTTCATCGACCAAGCTGGATTGGTTGCAGAATTTGATCAGTAAAAACTGATAGCAGCATTTGTGGAATAGCTGTTCATGGACGATGAGGGCGAGATTTGTTCGGGGACTGTTTTGGGTTTATTTTGGCGGCACTCTCAAAAGTGCTTCTAAGGATGGTGTGAAACAAGATTTTGAGCAGACAAGAGATCCTAAAGAGAAGTAGTCGAGTGAATGCGGGTCGTATGGATTGTAAAATCAAGCCTGCTGGAACATCCATCATCGCCACTGCACCATCGCAGATCTGCTTTTCCAAACCTGAAACCTACGCCTCGAGGTGTCAAAAGTATTTTCAATATTCTATCGTGAGAATACTGAGGTTCTGAGGTGGGAAGGCTTCGAGCCCACAGCAAAGGCAGTGAACCACACCATGGTTTCAAGGCCGTTCCTTCGTTGATAGGCGAATCAGCTTTACAAGAACACAGTAGGGATTGAGGACTTCAGTGAAGCAGAGTTTCAAGGCCCTTCAAACGAGTTGGGGTCACCACGTAATGGGCCAGCCCTACGAGATATCCGCCACAGCCTCGCTTGCTGCGCTAAGTCCCTCAATCTTGACCTCTTATGTCCAACCAAACTATCGGCATTGCGACGATACCTTAGGAAGCTATAAAAAGGTGCGGCGATCACAGTTGCTCTCCTGACCCAGGATGCCTAGGACAATCCAGATCTGCAACTAGAATATGGGAGCCGGTTTGCTTGTTAATTGCTTTCCAGCATTGCTGTGCCTGATACTCCTAGTACTCAAATACGTACTGAGTGTAGCTGTCACATCTCGTTGAATGTTCTTGCAGTATATCATTCGAAAGCAAGCAGTACGCCGCAATGCCTGCCTAATAGCTATGAGTGCTGTTTCTATACTCTATGACACCACTACGAGAGCGTCTGTCTCCGTGAAAATGAAGAAGAGGGTCATAGCCCTTAGGATGAGTTTCATCGAACTCCGGAGGAACATCGTTGAGGTCCACTTAAGATTGTTTTTCCTCTCGTTGTTTCGGATTTTCGTGGATGGAACCCATGCCGTTAGGGCTTGCGTCTGCTCACGCTCTATTTCATCATAGCAAGTCACCAAATGTGAATCGTACTCTTCTATTCGCTGCTGCGGTTGTAGACAATGTCCAAGTTATCATGCGGGTTCTCTACGAAAAGGCCAAGTTCGTGCACCGGGTGTTTACCGCTCCCACATCGAGGTTCTCCTGGTAAACCCCTTCGAAAACCAGATCAGCAGTCTTTGTTAGATCTGCAGATGAATTCTGACAGGCCTTACCACCTTGCAAGCCATGGCTATGGTCCCCTGGATGTTGAAACTTGAAACGATTCCGACTACGGATCTCACCACGTAACATGTGGCAGTATCTAAAGTCTGTGATGCAGCAGAGGATACATACCAACGACCTACTCTAGAGCAGTTGCTGTGGTTCTTTATCTTGATCACCGACGATACTCAAGAGGGCTCCCTTGCGGTGTCGTCGCGAAGTCTATGGCAGTGCAATATTAACTTTGTGCGTACTCCTCAGCATCGGTTCCAATAGTCCTCCCAGAAGGGGGGGCAGGTTATGTTTCTGTTAGTGACATCGATTCGGCTACAGGCAGAAGGAAAGCCGGTCTTCAAGGTCTTTCCCTTTCCATAGCACTACGGCTGATTGTCGGGGCTTTAAGAGGCAGACTGTTCAGATATTGTAGATACGGAGAGCCGGAGAATGGTGAGTTCGCTCAGTCAAAAACTTCTGCTCTCAGAATGCCTTGCTGAGATGTCGATGCGGTTTTGACGGAAAGGATTAGTCCGCCGGCTAGCGACCTCAGCCTCGAAGCGGCAACGCTCTCCACAGCACTCCGCACCACAGATTGCTTAGTAATCAACCCTGCCGTAGATCCCGTGAACAGAATTCCATGCGGTGATTCCTGCACTCATACCTATCCGTCACTCTGGCCATTCTTCGGCCTCTCACCGAAGTGACGATAATGCCGAGGACCTGGATATAGCCTCGGGAATGCAACACCGGACCTGTTGCTGCCTGACTGGTTGATATCGTCGCCGAGCTAATCACTTCCACAGCAGAGACTCACTAATGAACATGACCAATGGTCTCTTCGCGTGCGAAGAACTGACCAAGACCCAGGCCGTCCACTGACCAAGTGTTCGTATGGGGGCTGAGATGATGAGATGCAAGACCCAACATCAAATGGCGGCTTGGTGGGAGATCGACCGGGTTCTCCGCGTCAACCTAGGAATACTCCATCCTGGCCGTGGCAGAGACGCTACATCGCCGTGCGGCTCATACAGCTGAGCTTAATGCTTCACTGATTGTATGTCTTGTAGACCGCTTGATAGGACGGTAAGAGTTCTCGGAGGATAGCGGCGTGTACAGATCCGCTCTTTCCATGGCCCTCCAGGGGGCTTTTACTGGCGTCAGACATTAAGCGCCATTTGGGGCTGATATCTTCCAAATATCTCGACTTTCCCCTTGTCTCATAGTCCGACCGGCTGCCTAAGCCTTGGGGATTATATTGCACTACATAAGGCATGCTTTGACTCGAAACATCTTTCCAACAATAGGCATATTCTCATTTTTCACTCCGGTCTTTTCCATGTCGACTCCAACTCGGAGCTTTGAGACCCTCAATATTGGAGGAATGCCGCCAACCAGACGCTCCCAGACACAGGCTCACCAGCAACGGGCAGGAAGATCCGCTGGCGGGCGTTCCCGTGGTCGTAGCCGCCGCCGCGGTGATAACATAGACCAATCAGCTCCACATATTGCGGTCCCTATCCGTGAAGTTGAGGCCCCAATCCACGGAAGTTCGGGATTATTGTATAATATCCAGAACCTGTCTCCGGGTTCCTCCCTCCGTGCAGTCGAGGGTCTCGCCTCGGAATTTTTCGTGGACCGCTTGAAGTGCTATGGCTTAGGATCCGATGCTTATTACGCCTTCCAACTGAAGAAGCCCGTCAGTGTACGGATTCACGATCCAGCCAGTGGTGCTAGGAGAGTTGAATGTACCTGCGATGACTATCAGCAATCGCGCTCGATTTGTGCTCATATATACGTAAGTGCAGCGCCCGGGCTGGGAGGTAAATATCTTGCTGATCTACGCAGTGGCTCTTTGATGGCTTAAGCGCAGTGTTGACAAATCAGACGGCTGAGGATATCTGCACCTTGAGCCAAGGGGACGTGGTTGCGCAAATTAGTGAACTATATGACCTCATTGGAAATCGTGTCGATTCGCTACCTGATCAGCTTAATTTGGCTCGAGGTAATGATGCCGACTATGACTCGGATGATAGCATCACCCTGGAGAGCTCCTTTACAGCAAGCGATGCTCTCAAGGAAAGTGTAACAGACATGCTTTCTGTTTTTGATAGCGTAGCGCTTCCACAAGACTACGGCCGAGGATTCCAAGAGGCTACTACAACAGCGTCATTGGAGGATCTTTTCGTTCCTGGAAATCTCAGTGCAACGATATATGGACTGGCAGTCCGAGATGCAAGTATCTATAAGCGTCTCACCAAGGTCATAACTCCAGACAGGTGCGCAAGCAGTTATTACGCCAAACAACGTGCCAGGGCTGAAGAAGCGATGCGAAGCCTAGGCCGGTACATCAGAGACGGACCATCACCCAATCCGGCAACCCAAGATATGGACGTTCCTGAATGCGCCAGGACCTTTCGCATGATCGTTCACCAGATCTGCCAGGATCGAGACTCGCGTACTGCAAAACAACCACTTAGCGCCGCAGTAATCACCAAAGTAGCCGAGATACTCGTGGAAATCCTCCAGCAGGTCTGCAATCGCGATATCGATGTTTATGAGAATATCACTTGGCCGAGGGTTGGGGCCAATGACGAGCCCGAGAGGGATAGGAACCTCTACATGTACTTGATTGGTGATCCTCCCAGGGATCCTTCAGCCCCTGCATGGATGAACGACGATTTTGTTATTGACCAGCTTCTTAATTTTCCCACGAATGAGTGGAGGCACTTGATCGAGCCACTCACCACGCTTCGAGAGGAAATCTATGAGCGAGCTGTGGAATATGGGCTTCCCTCGATTGATTACGCCGCCAAGTTGGAAGCCATGCTCCGCGAGTACACCAACGAAGCCGAGGAGCCAAGCACGTCCTCTGTGCAAAGACGACTGACTCTCGAAAGTCCTCGCGAGAGACAACGGAGACGTATGGCTTAAAAACGGTCCCGGGAGCCAAGCCGTCACTGCTGCCTTGCGAGCGGTCCTCTTGAGTTACTCTTTCGTGGAACGACATTGAACATACAGGCGGTAAGAATCTTGTTGGCAGGCGGACTCTCCGTTTGGCCGTCTCGGTAACTTACTCTGATGTTTTGTAGAACAGAAGGCTGGGATAGACCGATTTTGCGACTGGCTCGCCTGCGATTGCTTATCTTGTTTCCTTTATCACCTCATTGCTCGAAATGTAATATTTCCCTGGTTAGCTTTCTTTAGATCGGGGTCGAATTTTCTCTAGATCATTCTGACTTTTTGAAGCAAAGGCTGGTCCTGTGTACACTATTGCTTTATTTACTCCCTATATCAGTCCCGTGTGTTAGACGCTTTAGACTGACTCAATCAACGAGAGCTCAAGGGGTTGTGTGTCGTCATGAGCCACCCAGCTCCATCAAAATGCATATCTGGACAATGCACCCATCAAGCATATTGTGCCTTCTCTACTACCCTCCACCGAGCTGCTAGTAGTATCGAATACTCCCAGAACACCTATTTCTTCGCCGTAATGCATCGACCCGCTCGGTGTAACATACCTAGCCATCTAGGAGTATCATCCAAGATCCCCAGTACCGCAAAGCCCGAGTCCCCTGCTACATATCGGGTGTCTTTGACTCCCTCTCCTTGAGGCATGTAGACGTTATTGGGTGAATCAAGGAGTCCTATCCACGATGTCGAAGGCTAGATGGCCTGACCAGTAGACCATATGATATTTGCACGCGAATGCTCAAGTAGACATGTCCGCATGTCGATTCGAAAGAGGCGGTATGATTACTATTTAAACGTAGCCACAAAATTTGAGGTAAACAATTTAATTTGGTTACCCACTAAGATTCTCCTGCCATTTCGAGGCCAGGTGGGCATATTATACATTTCAAGTACAATCCTACTGCATACTTATCCAGCACGACCTACCTTGTTCCATTGACTTCCCCTGTTCCAACATCTACGGCATCCATCATTAGCAAGGCCGGTCCAAAAACCTCACCAAGACATATCGCTCACCTCCATCAATTTCTCTGTCCCGCCCTCACTGCAGATCCAGCACAACCCGTCCAATCAACTTGGCCTCCTTCATCTGCTCAAAAACCTACAACGCATAAAGTCAGCGCAGTTCGAATTCAGAAACCCCACCACAACCTCTCAACTCACCTCCGTCAGCTTGTCCATCTTCTCGACCCGGTAATGCGTCTTCACAATTCCCCTCGCGGCAAAATCCATTGTCTCAGTTGCATCCCTCCGGTTGCCCACCGCCACCGCCGTAATCGTTGCCTGCTTAAACACCAACTTTTGCGGATAGCTCTTCGCAATCGGCTGGGGCTCCCCCTCGGGCATGCCTACACAAACCAACGTTCCTTCGAACCTTAGAAAGTCAATACCCTGCGCATAGGCTCTGTTGTTCGCCGTGCACACAATCACCGCACTCGCTCCAAATCCGCCGGTCAATTTGAGCACTTCGGCTGTCATCGATTCATCGTCGTGTTTGGTGACGTCGATGAAGTGTTCGGCACCGGATTCCATGACAAGTTTCTGCTTTGATCCGTCATCTATGCCGATGACGCGGAGAGCCATACCACGGGAGGCGAGCTGGACGGCGATATGGCCGAGGCCCCCACCCGCACCGGCGATGATGACCCATTGGCCGGATTTGGCATTGGAGCGGCGGAGGGCGGCGTAGGTGGTTACACCGGCACAGAGCATGGGCTTTCTGAAGGTGAGCTGAATGTGAGGATGTGGGGAGGGTTGGGAGAATGGGGGAATGAGGAACTTACGGCTGCGTCGGCGGACTCGAGGGATTCAGGGATTGGAGTTACGTAGCTATCGAAACACGGTTATCAGTGACAAATCATAGAGCAAGTCTCAAAGATGACAGCATACTTTGCCGGACTGGTAACATATTGTTGGAATGTCCCAGGCCTATAATATCCGCTGACTTTCACGCTAAGACACAATCCATCGGCACCCTCAAGACAGGGAGCTATTACTCCATAAGCCTCCAAGATCCGGTAGACCAAATCAGGATCAGACTCACGGCAGCTCCCACACGTTCCAGCGACCCACTTGATTCCGACCCGGTCCCCAACCTTGACGGTCGTTTCATCGGTACCAGGACCTAGCTTGACAACCTTGCCGACACCTTCGTGTCCGCCGACTTGACCTTTCTGGGTTGGGTATGGGAGGGAGGCCCACTAATGGTGCTGCTTAGTCCTGCTGAGATTGATGAAGCCTGCATTCGACACCGCAGAAACCTACGCTGTTCTCCATGATTCCCATGTCTGAGTGACAGACTCCGGAATGAGTACTTGATTGCAGAGAGTGTGGTTAACAGGCTGACTTCCTTTGCTAATAGATTTTGGTGCAAGGACCGTGCACATACAGGTTGATCAGTACCTCGCCAGGCCCTGGCTCTGGCATATCGAGCATCTCGATCTTGGTGGAGATTCTGCCCGGGTCATCGTAGACGCAAGCTTTGTACTGCTTGGGGATTTCTGCTTGCGAACCCATTTCGACGGGTAGAATGAGGATTTTGACCAGTGGTTGATTGCTCTTCCTTCCACTTGGATCTGAGCTGAAACTGAGATGAAAATTCAAGGTACAAAGCAGAAAATGTGGCCGAAGAAGGAAGAAGAAGAAGAAGAAGAGGAGGAAGAAGGGTACAGAAGAATGAATATCTGACGTACTTTCCTGATGATGGTTACGGCGATCCTACATGAAGCGGGGAAGTTACTTTCTCCATCCACCCTTAGCCTTATAGGTAAATCACGCTGAAGACTACTGGGGGCATTTCCTGTGCCGAGGGTTACACAGAAGTAGAGCAAGTACCCAAAGTAGGCAATTGAAAGTAAAGTACCTTGGCACTCTACTTTCAGCGAACACTTCAGCCAAGGGACTTGGCGACTGCCTCTTGACATGACATTCCTTGTTGCTTTGGGAGGATGGAAAGTCATTGGGAGCCCCCATCGAATGATGGATGATATTTATGTGGGGTAAAATAGTAGCGATCAAACGCGGGACCGTTGGTTATCGCGGGGTTGGAAATGCAGTGTGGGAGATAATCATGATTTGCCATGGCTGAGCACATTGACGATGGCCAATTTGATGGAAAACATTGAAAGGTCAGGTGCTTTGAAGATAAGAAGGGGATGTTGATCACGACCGGTATGCATGAGATAATTGAATTCCTAAAAACGGTATGAAGAAAAGCTAAAGCCTACAAACCATTGCTACCTACCTAAGGTACAGAGAATCCCTTCCTGGCCCCACCCCAACATAACGCCATGGTCGTGATGCGCAAGAAAGAGTGATGTCAGGTCATCGCACTTCGTATCGCTTGACAGCGTGATGTTCCGAGCCCTCGAGAATCGATGGACTGTTGAAAAGGGCCACAATGCTTCCTCAGTAGTGCCCGCGGAGCAAAGCGTCATAAAGCCAATAGGATACTGTACATACAGTGTAAAGTAGCAGAGCTAGGTGTTTGCGCCGTGGTCGTCAAAGCTAGAGCTCCAGTATAAAGCTGTATCGGAATATTGAGAGCCAGGAAGCTGGATCGAGAGTAACAAGCCAGTAGAGAGCGTTTGCCGAAGTATTGGCGACAGAAGGTATTCGATATCCGATACGTAGCTTACACTATCGTAAAGTGGCGTCGAGAACCGCCATAGGATCATCACCATCTAATCCATGTAGAAATCTCCCTTCAAGATCCTCTCTTGGAAATCATCCGGGGCCTTGGGGCTCTTGGGCATCTCTTTGATAGGTTGCTCGACCGCTGCCATACTCGCTGCCCTTTGATGTTCTCTGGGATTGGCTCCAGAACCGGGGGCGGTAGGGCTTGTAGCTGTTGATGCTGATCTTTCAGCTCTGGATCTGAGCCCCTCAGACCAATTGAAACCGTCGCCTGAGCGTTGTGAATAATCATTAGATGCTTTCCTTGAATCTCTACCAAACGACGTGGACAAATTGCGCCCTTTGGCAGATGGAGAAGAAACCGAACTTATGGATGTTCTACCATTTACATTCCCAGGCCCTCCCCTAACATCCCAAAGAGCCCGTGCACCAAAGCTCATTCTCCGAGCAAAAGGTGACGAAGGTGTTGTGCTCGGTGGAGCATCACCTTCTTCTATGGCGCTTTCGTCAACGGACGGAGCGCCGGAGCCGCCGCTCGAGACGCTCTCTTGCCGAACCCTCCCGTTCGGAAACGCAGAGGGCTGTGTTGGGGAGCCTGATAGTCCCAGTGACGAGATCGACAAACGTCGACGCTGCTGAGCTTGAGCGTTGGCCGCAGCGGTTGCAATCGGGCTAGGATGAGCTGCAGTGCCGGTGGCAGCCGTGTTCGGTGACCGACCAAAGAGCTCGGAAATTTTCTGACCCGGTGAGAAAGACGAACGGCGAGCGGAAGGCGACGGAGGTGATTGCGGTGGTGAGTTGTCGCTGGACATGATGTATCTCGATAGTTGTTGCTGGAACTATTACGACCTCGACCTCGGACCCAGAAGTATGAATGCTCTGGAACTGTGATCAGAAATCAGTCTTTTTCCTGGACGTCGAATTTACATGCGGGCGGGCAGTGGTGATTTGTACTCTTGAATCGTACTCCTGATGCGTTGTATCCTATGGGATACGCAGGACACACGATCTGCAGCTGCAAGGATCGTCTGGCCCGATAGTGATAATAACGGAAGAAGGCGGTAAAGCTTGACCCCCTAAATCCAATGTATGTTTTGTGTTTTGATGTCAAGCAGAAGGATGAGAAAGTGAGCCGTAAGAGGTTGGAAGGGAGGTGGAATGGGATAGGCAGGTAGGTATTGTCTGAGCAGATTACCTTGAGGTAGTTCATAAGCCTGTAAGAAACGGTACTACGGGTAGCACCAACAGTCAGTCACTCAGAGGTGCGTTATCGTCAGTATGTCAGCAAGGGGGGGGTGGTAAGGGTATTTAGCGAAACGCGGGGAAAGCAAGGAAAAGCTTAAAGTATGGACGCTAAGTTGAGTCCTCAACGTCAGGTACTCCAAAACTATGTACCGCTCGTACCTTCGTAGCTTATCCATTTACCCGTCAGTTATACGGCCCACCTTCAGATCTACAGCTAAACCTATAATGGTAGAAGCTTAACCTTTATGGGTACGGGAATTAGTGTTTAAAGTATTAAGCCCGACTCGCCGAGTCAATCAGAAGAAGGCTGTAACCCCTTTTCTATATGTTCAGTGCTTACTAACTATCCGAACACCCTTACTAGTGGTGGTGATTGTATGCTATATTTAGGGTGGGCCGTATAAATGACGGGTAAATGGATACTGCGCGCTTTCACTCAACTTTCAACGCCCGATTATCGAAATCGATGATCAGGTACCTTTATACGTCGCGTGATCTGCCAGATCAAGGTAATGAGAACAAAGTAGTTGCATGAAGAAGGTAAATGACGTAGTCAGAGATAAGGGACTGATCAGAGAGCATAAAGCAGTGCTACGACATTCCATCGTTTCCTAATACACAACAACAAAGCCGCCTCGACTCGCTAAGAGTATGGAAGGTACCGTACCTTACGACAGCCATTGGGTTACGTAATGGTAACCGATTGGCCAATTGGATCATCTATGGAGGTATTCTATTGGCGTTACCTCAACTTCGCTTTGTTTGACAGTCAAGGCCAATTCAGCCACCATTGGTGCCAGAAATGGCGGATAGTGCCTTAGGGCCACAGGCGAGAATATTTGCAGCATACATATCAATGCTGAATGATCAATGGTGCAGTCAATAAGCATAGGCCAGTGGATGGCACTAGAACGTGGTAAAGCGAGTAGCGGTGGGTCAACTTCATGAGCAGACGTGATCTGCCAAAAAAAAGAGGCCACTATTGACTCAAGGTACATTAGTCCATCGGTCTTGACTGACAATTCTTAGATAAGGCAAGTTCTGTCCTACCTTAGTAAGGTACCTTAGCAGCCATCAATTCAATACCAGGCGTCGAAAACTTCCGGCTCAGACTTTATGATCAGAAAGCAGGGGTAAAGGATGGCTTTGGGAGAAATTAAAAGACTACATAGCCCGGCATTTATGTAGGGAAACCATAACAAGAGCCAGGAATGCGTGCACATCAGCCATCTTTTAATTCATCAATACTTACAGCAATCTGGCTCAGGAATCTTAGAGCCACATGGGCGTTAATTGTCTCTCGGATATAGAAGCCTATAAAGTATCATGGCATAGTCTGTGAATGCGGATAATAAATGAAAGGCTTGGGTATATGTCTGAGTTTCAATACGTTATGCTTTTATCATCAGGATCTATGAAAGTTCGATGTATTAGTATGAGCTCCATTCAAGTATGTCGCAAGAAAGCGTCTGGCGATGACATACCTCGTTTAATGCCTTTGTGTCCATCATTGCCATCTTCTTGTGTCGGATGTAGCGTTGTCTAACAGCATGTCTTCCACCAGCGAGTCCATTAGGTAACAACATCTCTCGATTACCTGTTGGTTCGGCCTTTTCTCTTGACGAATGTTCTGGTACAGAAGGGGATACATGCTGCGGTAGGCTTGGGGTGATGGGCATGTCCGATGGTCCTCCACCCTGTCCAGTACGAGATACCCTCCTGGCCTCTCGTCTCAGGTTTCTCTCGAGCTTGCGTTCTGCCTTATCTGCCAGTCTTTGGGCTGCGCCTGGGCTTGATTGTCTTGGTCTAAAATCAACAGGTGTATTACATCCTGAATTCGTTGCAAGGATGGTGCCAGTGTTTCTCCCTTCCTGTAAGCTTCTGTCGAGGTTCGGCTCAGCGGTATCATCGGCACTTCTCGCCCTTTTGCTCTTTCTAACCTTTTTTGGCTCTTCAGCAGTCAGTGATTTCGGTGATTCCTCAATGTGTTTCCGGACTTTGGGATTCGCTACTTCGTCTTCAGGCTTTAGCACTGCCGGATCTTGTAGAGGTTGCATCAATATACTTTTAGGAGTTGCGGAATGCTGGCTATTTTCTTCCGCGTGTTTTTGTATTTTATCTCCAACTAGAAGACCTCCGCTCACGAAGCGAAGAGATCCCCAGCGGTTTTCTGCATACAAGGCTCTTCTCAAGTCTGCCCTTGACTTTTGATCCGCTTCAATCTCCGTCTGACCTTTACCATTCAAACGCCCCAGCACACCTTGAAAGATGTCTAGCCCGGTGCATTGGTCATCACGGGTTTTTGCCCCAAGTTTTGCCCCAAGGCCGAGATTTCCGTCTCTCATTGCAACTCGTATGTGCGTTCCACTAGCTTTGCTGTACGAGCTGGCATGAGGAGCATATTTGGCCCCAAGAAAGTTTCCGGGACTCCAGCCTTGAGATAGCAGTATTTTCTGGCCATAGCCAGTGGTACATCGACTCCATGCGGTGTTGTTAGGATCGTGGGAGAGCTTGGTCCGTCTAGATCCATTAGCATAGAGAGCGTAGATTGAGCATATTGATATACTTTCGCGGTGCGCCAAGGCCCATCTTCGACTACAACATTTGCCTTCGATGATTGCTAAAGAGTCGTCTTGTGAGATTGTGAGATGTCAGCTAAAGGTTTGTCCTCACCTCGGCTACGCTTTCCTAGCGTAGGCACAGCTCCCGTACATGACAACGACTATAACCTCGAACCAATCTCCATCAACGACCATTAATAGGACATAAGGGGTTGCGCTAATGGCGCCCAAGCGCTCAGGTCCGCAAGCAGCGAAATCGCAGCCCAGGATAGGATCACCGTCAGCGTCTGGTGACGGGGAAGGTAGAAACGCATATGTGCCTCTTGGATCACAAGAGCTAGAGGATCAAGATGTTGCGCAGATGGCGCAGAAGATGATGGATGCAGTACATTCAGTTGCATTAAGCTATCTAACGCTACCAACTGACTCATCTCCAGACCAAGAAAAGGCGTCAGACTCGACGGGATAACGCAGTACGTGAACATTCGAAAGCTATGAAGAAACTGCAAAGTGAAATCTGCGTTAGCTTCGAGGAATCTTCAAAGCGCTTGTCAGTGTTGTGTTCTTGATCCTGCGGACCAAGAATGGTCGCAATACTATGGGTTGACCGAAGAAGCAGATCAAGCGCTCATAAAATCCGGCTCCAGAAACTCTCTACACTACTAGACAGGAAGGCTGCGGTTGAAGAAAACATCCTGGCGAACTCTAGGAAACTTGAAAAGGCCTTCCTCGCCGCCAATCAGGAGCTAAGGGTTGTATTCGGAGCACGATACAAGGATATTGAAGGAAACAGCAGTCAGCCAAAACGTGATATAGATCCACAGTGATCTCTCACAATGTTCTGGTCTAATCACCGGAGCCACACTGTTCAGGGGCAATCTTCAGGAACGCCAGATCGTAAGCTACCGCTACTTAGAAGGGAGCTATCGTGTGCTGGCTATTACGGGACGATGTAGGGATGCTTTGGTCAGAGATGTCGATACAAACAATGCTATGAACGATGGCTAACCCTTTAATCTGTAGATGTAATCGCTCTCATACTATGATGTAGACTGTATGACTAGAACTTTTCGTGTTTCAACCCTGTTGAAGATCGAAACGTGTGACGTCGCCCCTTAGAAATCCCAAAGCATATGGATCGAAATATGTAATAGAATTGGAATAAATAAACCGTATCCTCTAACCTTTTGTACTGTCCACAATTAATATCCGAATTTGTTTGCAGTTGAACACAACAAGTCAATAATGAAACGACGTGTGCACTCGCACAACTTCCTTCAATACTGCAGGATTACGACTTTGCTTGCAATCCTACATAGTAGGATTAGGACTTGACTTGCAACAATGTCTCAGAGGGTACTTCTTCGAGAACACCCTCAGCGAGCCATAGCTCTTGTGACAGACTCTCATGCGCTCGTACTTCGCCATAGTGCCCCAAGCACGACTTCAGAGCTCCAGAGCAATGGCGCAGCGATCAAATACTCATCCCCTAGATGTATGGTGGAATTCTCAGCACTAAGTGAAATCAACCTCACAGATTACCGTCCACTCTCTTCTGGCGTGTATGGTACCCTGGGTCTAATAAATCTAAATGCCGATGTGTTCTTCTGCGTTGTTAGTGGTTCTGTTCGTGTTGCTACGGTGAGACCCGGAGAAACCGTCCAGAGAATAATCTCTGTTGAATTCTGTTGGTTGTCCTATTCAGTCGTGCTGAACTAGATATACTACTAATGCTACTAAAGACTGTCTTAACAAGGATGACTTTGATACCTCGCTTTATGAAGAGACCAATCTATATTCTAGAGATAGCATTTCCCCGAATGGACACGACTATGGCCATGGGACTGATCCCCGAGATACGCAATTTGAGCATCCATGCCTGGAGCTCAAGAGGATCCTCAGCAGCGGAACCTTTTACTACAGCGTCAATTTTGATCTCACCAATCGTTTACAGGATAGGTACGAATTCACACTTCTGCGAGCTGTCTGTACTAATTGCTGGTAGACTGTCAGAAGGCTCCGCTTTCGATGTGGACAGTCTTGACGAAGAATTCCTGTGGAATTCTTACATGATAGATCCGCTCATCAAATTTCGTTCCAGGCTCGCTGTACATGAGAAAGGAACACTGGATGCATCGCACATGCTGACCTCAGCCATAAGAGGATTCGTGTCGACGATCCTTATTCCCCCTTCCTCATCCCCCGTCAAAGCTACACGAACTAACCTGCCTTCGGGGTTGACGCTGATATCTCGCTTGTCGTGCCGACGTGCGGGGACCAGATTTAATGCTCGGGGCATTGACGATGACGGCTATGTAGCCAATTCCGTGGAAACAGAGACTACCTTCTATCAGCCTTCTGGCTTGTGCTTCTCATATGCCCAGATTCGAGGCTCTGTACCAGTCTTTTGGGAACAGGCACCAGGGCTTCTACCTGGTCAGCAAAAGATTCAGATTACTCGGTCCCCAGAAGCCACACAGCCAGCTTTTGACAAACACTTTGAACAATTGAGCTTAAACTATGGGACTGTGCATATACTAAACCTCCTCAGTGAAACGAAACCTGGAGAAGTAGAACTGTCAGCCAGGTACAAAAGTCACGTCGCACACAGTCCTTTGAATCAGATTCTTGACCTTGAAGAGGCATCAGATCACCGTGAACTGCAAATGTCTCATTTTGATTTTCATGCTGAAACGAAGGGACCTGGGGGGTATGAAGCTGCAAGCCTGGTCAGGCGCCTTATACAAGATCGTGCTGAAGCTTTTGCGTACTTCCTAAGCGATGAAGCCGGGCTGTCAGGCTCAGAAACGGTGTCAACTGAAAAGGCTTCGCAAATACTTCCTACAGTCGTGTTGCAACAGGAGGGAGTTTTCCGTACGAACTGCCTCGACTGCCTGGATCGTACCAATCTCATACAGACGATAATCAGCCAGATGGCTTTCGAGTCATGTCTGAACCACCGAAGCGAGCGTGCTTCTGCAGACTTTTGGATGAGGCACTCCAGTCTTTGGGCTGACAACGGAGATGTAAGAAGTAACAGCTCGCTTTGCCTCAGTGGCTTGCTAAGCAATTGACAGGCACTATCAAAGATATATGCCGGCACTGGAGCCTTGAAGTCTTCATTTACGAGACATGGAAAAATGTCTTTAGCTGGCGCTATCGCGGACGCTCGCAAAAGTGCAACTCGCATGTACATGAATAACTTCGCCGATAAAGGGAGACAGAATACTATTGATATGCTTCTTGTGAGATGCACGCAATACGTCCTGGCTACCGTGGCCAGCTAATTATGATTTCGTAGGGGCGCTTGATGGACCAATCTCCCGTTCACTTATATGATCCCATTAATGATTATGTCAATGCCGAGCTTAAAAGAAGGTAAGTCAATGGAATTGATGGCATGAATGTAAAATGATGTTCATATAGGCTCGACGAGTACTCGATGTCGCGGGTCATTCGAATTTATGTGGGGACCTTCAATCTGAATGGCAAGGGAAGTGGTGTCAAAGAGGATCTTTCTACCTGGCTGTGCCCGCAATTGAACAGCCTAGAACAGCACCCAGACATCATCGCTGTTGGGTTTCAGGAAATCGTTGAACTAAGTCCCCAGCAGATCATGTCGACCGATCCCGTGAGGCGTCAGGCATGGGAACATACAGTACGACAAACATTAAATGAGAACGCTCGAAAGGGCTCTACTGAAGAGTACGTGCTTCTCAGAAGCGGACAGCTAGTCGGAGCTGCGCTCATGGTCTTTGTGAAGGCCAGTGCATTATCTAACATTAAGAATGTTGAGGGTAGCATGAAAAAGGTGATCTTTCTCGCTTGGTTAGCAATCTGAGATATTAACATCCAGAAGACAGGCATGTCCGGAATGGCTGGCAACAAAGGAGCTGTAGCAATCAGAATGGACTATGCCAACACACGTATCTGCTTTGTGACAGCACATCTTGCAGCTGGCTTTGCCAACTACGAAGAGAGGAATCGGGATTACAGGACTATCAATAGCGGACTACGCTTCCAACGAAATCGGTCTATCGAAGACCACGATACGATCATATGGCTCGGGGACTTCAACTATCGGATTGGTCTCAGCGATGATGAAGTACGCCGGCTGATTGACGCGGGTGACCTTGAGAAACTTTACCAGAACGACCAGGTGGGTAATTAGCAGAAATTGATTTCCTTTTCATGGCACTGACGAATTGAATTTAGTTGAATTTGCAGATGGTAGCTGGTAGGGCGTTTCCTTTCTATTCAGAGGCCCGAATTACGTTCCTACCAACGTACAAGTACGATAATGGGAAAGATGATTATGATAGCTCGTAAGTTTACCGATAATTCAGGCCTTCAGACGGGCAGCTTGTGCTAATAACGTCCAGGGAGAAAGGTCGGATCCCAGCGTGGTGCGATCGAGTACTTAGAAAGGGAGACAACCTGAAGCAAATCCATTATACAACCGCACCACTCCGCTTCTCAGACCACCGACCAGTATACGCAACCTTCCGGTGTACGATAAGTGCAATCGATGAGGAGTTGAAAGGAAGTTTGAGTCAAGAAATTTACGCAAAACGAAAAGCCGAAGTTGGAGACACGACCGCCAGTGCCAGGGATGGAGAGAACGAAGACGAGGATCTAATAGGATACGACTCTATAGCACCCGAACTTCCTCCTGCAAGTTCGGACCGCCGGAAGTGGTGGCTGGATAATGGTATGAAATCTATAAGCACTTCTTCGGAAGAATCAACAATCTGACATTTCTTCGAAGGTCTTCCGGTTCGATCAAACGTTGGGCCTCCAGAAAGAAATTCTACCCTAAATACTTCAAGGCCATCGAATCCTTTCACTCCCACTAGTGAACCGGATTGGGTTGTTGTACCCGAACCCATAACCACTCAGATCTCATCGGATCAACGATATCGGCCAGATGCACTAAAACCACCAGCGACAGGGCCAATACGCATGCTCCCGCCGCCACTCGACCCAGACACCAAGATTTCGTTCGACGACAGTCGTAATGGTGGTAGAACAACGAGGCTTAATCGCGAAGACAAATCAAGAGCTTCCAATGTCGCATCCACAGCGTCGTCGACATCAGGGGTAACGCAAAAAGCAGCGCCTCCAGTTCCGAAGAAACCTGTGCTGCTTTCGAAGCTAAGCGGCCGAAGAGACTTGCAAAGCGGTATCGAAGTCAGCAGGGCGCTAGCTCGTCGGAGCACCCTAGTGAGCCATGAGAAGACCATAATTTTGCCCCCTCCCCCTCGTCTGAATACAGGCATAACGCCAACGTCCCAGTCCAGTCCACGATCCCCAGCGCCTCAGCCGATAGATAGTGTCCGGCAACAGCAAGGCATGTTAAATAACGATGACCGTCGACCCCTTCCTCCCCGAAGTGCCGCTGGTGATCTTTCGAGCTCGAAGGACTTGATGGATGAAGATGACGATGGTGCCCGAACGATACCTTCGCTCCAGCCGCTGCGTCGTTAATGAGTCTAGAGAGCCCATGAAACCGTTTGACACCCTAAAACAGACATTCCCACTTCATGTCCCCGTGCTGTGCCCAATCAAAGGCTTGATTCTTAACCATGTGTGTTCTTCCCCACCCCGCTATCATCCCGCCGATAGTACTCCCTCCTCCTGCCACCCTCGTCGACCACAATCCTCTCCCTCGTAGTTCGAAGACTCGCTCCGCTCTGCCGCGGGCTCTTCGCATACGTCATGCTGCTACTCCTCCGCCTCTGCGCCGACTCTAACCCCGCGTCCCCCACCCCGAGTAGGGTCTCATTGCCTGCTCCCGTAGATATCTGGCCGTTACCATATGAGTAAGAAGCATAGCTGAGGGGCCGAATTTGGACGCTAGTGCGCGAGGATCGCGGGGACACTTGCGAGATGACGACCGCTTGTTGTTGGTGGTCTGGCTGCGAGCGGCGGGCCGATGGGGGTGCGTGAGCAAGGGGTCTGGAGCTGGGGCGGCGTTCGACGCTGAGGGAGGAGCGGTGACTTCGGGCTGGAGGGGGTTGGACGCGGAGGACCGGTCGGTTCGGTACAGTGGTGGGTTCGGGTTCAGGGTGGACTTTGGTGATGCACATTCTCAGGATTGAGGTTATTATGCTCGATGACCAAGCAATACTTCAAACAGCTTGCACTTGGGGGAATCTCTGCCTGTCAGAATGGTAAAGCCATGGCTTTTGGGGGCAAATAACTATGAGTCACTGTGTTGGTGAGTCGCCTTGTTCTGCTTCCGATGGAAGCTTAGGGTTACACGGATGGTCGGTCTCTACGAAGGATCAATGACTCAAAACTACTGGCTAAGCAACCTGTTTCTTCGGTTTTGTCTGGAAGAAGTAAGACGTAATTGGAAGGGGTTGCTTGAATAGATCACAACATGGTAAATACAATTATACAATTACTACTTCATAGACTCAGAGGTCCGTCAGGCAGCTTCGTTGTCCATCGATTCGTGCTAGGAACAAGCGATGGTGTAACGAGATGAGTCGACCGCTTAGCAACAGCGCTGGGAGATGAACGGCGGGATGGATTGACGTACACAATGGTCGACTCTTGCAAACGTTCCCAGTAAATGACTTGGACGTTGGTAACCATTTTGATAATCAACAGGCTTGATAACAACGTGTTTTCGAAAGTATGCATGCATACATACTGGGACATAAAATGAAATCCAGGATGCCGGCAATCTGGGTGTAGATGGTTATAGATCGCTTGATCATGATGTTCGGTCAGTCACACTTCGACATTTCAGTCCTGAGACCCTACTCACCCTTCCTCAATGTTGATCCAAGTAACGTGAAGTAAGCTTCAAATGCCGTAGAAGGCAAACCAGAAACGGCTTATGCCTATGAATCATGCTCGTGTCAAAATATAACCGTGTCAAAAGCCCCAGAGTAATGCAACGCCGTCCCGTTGGTATCACTGGCATTTTCCAAGCACCTACGCAAAAAGGTCCGCAGTCCCAAAAAGCAATCTGTATGCAGTTATGCCTACGCCATTCATGGAATGTCTATGGTGCAGGAGGCGCAGGAGGCGCAGGAGGAGGGGGAGGCGGTGCAGGAGGGACGACCTCTGCACCCTTCTTTCCGCCCTTTGAACGTTTCATTTTCGGTTTTGCTGGCCTCCCAGCGAACCATCCTATGGAGGTGGCTTGCTTCGGCTTTGGAGCTTTCGGTTTCTTTCCTGAACGGACGTTAGAATTGACGACGAAGAGAGCACCAAATAATGTTGAAGGTGCAACAGCTGGATTTACTATACCTCCAGACGCTGAAAGAGCAGGAGGTTCTTGGGGGGGCAGACCTGGATCTTCTTTCTTCGCTTCAGGTACCACAATTACATCTACCGCGGCCGCCGGTAGTGGATCATCCACCTTCGCGGGTTCAGGCATTGGCCACATGTGCATCGTAATGGTTGTGTCGGGTTCGATTACTGTTCCCCAAACTTGAGGTAGGATAATCTCACCGTTTGTGCCTACGAGGTCGTAATGTCCTTCTGCGACATGGGGCCCGATGACTTCAACGTGAAGGAAAGCTTGCCTGATAAGGTCTTCCATCCCCTATTGAAAAATAAGAAGGTTAGACGTCAGAGCCAGGTCATGCGCATTAAAAAGGGTCCTTTTAACTTACCGTCCATGTATTACACAGATGGAAAGGGAAGCTGAATTTTCTGCCAACGGCATCTTTGAACTTGATTGGCTTTTTCTTTTCTTCAGGCGCAGGAGGCGGTGGGGGTGGTACGGCTGCGGCGGCAGCTGCCGCAGCTGCTTCCTCAGCGGCTTTCTTCTCGGCAGCTTCTTTGGCTGCTTTATCAGCAGCCGCCTCCGCCTCCGCCTTGTCCTTGGCTTTTTCGTCGGCAGCCCTTTTCTCAGCTTCCTCGGTGGCCGCAGCCGCTGCCGCTGAAGCTGCCGCTGCAATATCCTCGGCAATCTTTTTATCAGATGCCGCCTTTGCCGCAGCGTCTTCCGCGGCCTTCTTTGCTGCAGCTTCTTTGGCATCTTGCTCTGCCTTCTGATCTAAGAAAAGTTTTTCCAGCCGAGCAAAGTTTTCGTCAGCCTTTGAATTGTCGGCAGGAGGGGCAGGAGGAGGCGGGGTGGCCGCAGCAGCCGGCGCAGGCGCAGGCGCAGGCGCAACTGGTGGGGGTGGTGGTGGTGGTGAGTAAACAGCATAGGGAGGATACATTGGAGGCGGAGCCATTGCTTGAGGCATGGGGTACGCTTGAGGGCTATACGGATAATAGGCAGCCCCTGGGGCGGGATGCATCATGTCTTGGCCGCCATAAGTAGCACTACTGTGTGGTCCCATTGTATTCCCCATAGCTGCTCCACCATGATGCCCAGGGCTGAAGTAGCCAGGCGCCGCCGCACCGGGTGCCGATTGGTAAGGTGGAAATGCATAAGGACCTGGGTTCACAAAGGGTGTAAGCTGCTGGCCTGCAGGTACTATACTTGTTGTAGGGAAAGGGCTGTAGGGTTGGCTCGATGAATAGTTTGGCGCATAATTAGCGGGCGAAGTCCCGGCATGACCCCAATGTTGGTATATACGGCCATGATGTGGCGGTGGGCCACGGGCGTAGCCCGCGGGGTATTCCTCGTTGGAGTCCACACTTCCGGGCGCGGCCACCGGGGCTTGTCTGTGCGCTCTGGGAAGAGAGTGATGACGATGATCGTACGAAACCTGACGCCGCGCGGGTTGACGGTTTGCTAGTTCGGGACGAGATGCTTCAACGATAGGGCGATGGTGGTTCGAGGTTCGCGGTCTGGATGCAGATTCTGAGGGTCCGATGTCATCCGGGTCCGCAGCGTGAAGCACCTGCCAACGCTCGTTCTCCTCAAGCGAGTCAGAATATTCCTGGCTGCCGACTGCTGAGCTTGGTGAGACTTGCACACCAGTGCCAGAAGAGTCTTCTTCGTCAGTCACAGATGAACCTTGCGACGAGTGTTCCGACGTGGCGTGATCGATAGTGATGTTGATTCTAGAGAATATAAGGATGATTATCAAGGACGTACGAAGAAGGGTATGTGTGCTGTGTACACTCACGGCATGAGAGTAGCCGCTTGGAGCAAGGGATTACCTAGCTCGAACCTCTACAAAGGAGGTCGTCGAGCATAGATAGCCTTGACTCTGTATTGATGCCAATTGTCGGCGGTCCAGGAGTAAAAGGATTTGAGTCGCTGCAACTTGGCGGCAATTGCTGGTTGTCGAATCGGTAGCCTATAGGACCCACGGATCGACTAGGAGCGTAATCGAAGCCTTTTGGAAGAGTATTCTCACCAACTCGCTACTGAAATACGCTGCAGAGAACGGTCAACAAAGATGAAGCTTTTGCTTGCTCAATAGCAGAAGCACAAAATATATCTTCGGAGCCGCACGGCTTAACGATATGATGAGTGGAGAATGTAGGAATTGGTGCCAGGCAAGGAGAAGATATGGGTATGTTGTATATATAATGACGACGAATTGGCGCAGACCACTAGAGAAGGAAGTAATTTTGGTTGTTGATTAAACAGCGGGATGATGATGCGAGGGACCAACGAGTCCCCTAACAGTCGACGGCAGTACTAGAGTATCAAGGTACCTTAGTCCTTCAACCGGATACTGTATCTGTACCCTACCTAGGCGTAAGATATGTGTCACCGTGTCACCGTGCCACTAATGTTTATTGTTTATGGGTACGTATGTAGTAATAAAGCTAAGGTATTTGCCAAGAAGCTAAGGTACTATATTCCCAACTTGCTGACTGTTATGTATCAAGGAAGACGTCCTATCGTACTCGAAAAATCATAAGGCATAATAACGATTGCCCGATCGGGCTCAGGAGCCCGAATTTACCATTGAGGTCTATTCGATTAGTTCAGTCAACATTTCATTTGTGCTGTATTGTGCAAGCAATAAGAAGTATGACTCGGACATGTTGGGCCCCTATAGTTCGAGTCTGTTATATATGCGCTCGGGCTTGAAGACTATTGAGAATCACTTTGGTTATCCGAATTATATCGAATCAAGCAATGATCCGGGTGATTTAGGGGAGCGTTGTTTGCCCAATGCCTGCCCAACGTAGTACTCGCCACTGAATACTGCGAAACAACCGTCTTTTTCTCTTCAAGCAGGCATCCATTTTTGCTATGACTCTAGAAACCCGTGATACCTCGCACAGGCGCAGCGCAGCCATTCTCGAGCCACTCAGAATCCTATACTTATAACCTAGCACAAGCGCCAAGGCTGCATGCTCGATCAGACCAACCAGGAGCTTTCCTTTTGGGAGGGGTCTTGCTTGTCCACTAACGTTGAGACCCGGCCTACTTGCATTATGAGGTGCCTTTGTGGTCTAATATTAATTATCGCTGTACGGAATGCGTACTTCTTAAGAGTAGTTCTTTCACTGCAGAAACTTCGAAAGGATTATAGCCGTCGTTTATTGCTTGTCTTATTATCTCCGCGAGCTTTGATGTCGATTGTTCGTTTAGTTTGTGTAATATCGGCATTGAAGGGAACGGTATATCTTCACCATTCTCAGTGACTGACACTACAGCAGAAGAGTTCTTCGGCGTTCGAGGTAGAACTTCAAGCAGCAGATCAGAGGCCTGCAATGCATCATCAGGTAAAATCCTGAGCGAAGATAATAAGATTCACTGAACCTACCATCTTCAATCCATAGTAGCCTCTTAGATATCCATCGCAGAGCTCAACACTCCTACAAAATCGGCGCAACGACTCGGCAAGTATCCTGATTATACTACTCTCCGAGCTACTCGTAGCTGACATAAATAGCACTTCACCGAGGCGAGCATGTATCTGAGTAGCAGACGCAATTAGTATCATTAGAGGGACATGAAGCATATTCGAGCTATCACATCGACACAACATACATTCCAAGCGTTGGGGGCCACCAATAACACTTCCTCGAGGCAGAACTCGGCCTGAGAGAACAGACCCTGCGCTACGTATAGGTCTGATAACTCGGTCCATGCCTCGATATCTGTAGGAGAAGCTCCCAGCAGCTCGACAAGAGCCTCAATCGCATCGGCGGTCCTCGAGAGACTGCGGAGAAGTGCAATTCGACGTTTCATCACCGGCTGTGAACCTTAAGAGTCAGTGCCAGTTTCTCAGCTCAATGGTTCGAGGACTTCGCACAGTATTGACAGGGTCTTCTGCGAGAACTTCCTGATACTCCTCTAAAATTCGTTCGAGACCTGAATCATCCAACGCCACAGCTTCTTGATACAGCCCGCGTAGGCCCATCACACGCTCATTTGTAGCTCCGAATCGATCGACAAGCTTTTCGAGGCATAGGTGTGCAGCTTTGTCGTCCCCTATCCGCAAACAAGCCAGCAATAGCTTTTCGTACGTGTTCCATATCTCTGTAGAATCTGGATAGGACACGAGGGGAAGTGGGATCGAGGTCTTGCTGGAGGCATACTTTCGGAAAAAATGTTCAGTCTGCTGCGACAGACTGAGAGCTTCAGCGTGGGACTGTTGAAGAGGAGAGCCTAGACCCGTTGCGGTAGTCATTTTTCCTTAGAAACCTTCAATGAAATTCGGAGTCGTGATAAGGTATATTGTCTACTCTATTGACCGTTTGACCGTTCAAATACAAGTCGTGATTGAGGAGTTGACACAGCTCGTACTTTAGGATGGTTTCGACCGGGGTGTTTCGAGCCGCAGGCGCGCTTACTCGTACAATGCACTACAGTGTACCTCCGTACGGCCGTATACTACCTACATAAGGTAGTTACATTAATGAGCGCTAGTATTCTATCGCGCCTTGAGCTCTAGTACACGATAGGCTTTACTTATACAATTCATAGGTATGTACCACAGTATTCCGTAATGCACATTCAAACCGTTGAACAGAGGTATTCACCAATATTGATATGGGCCATTACCTTATCTACGGCTTTGGTACTCCGTTGTCCTAAGATATGATATGAAGATGAACTCTGCAATTCACTTTAGGGTCTTCACTCGCAATAGTCTCCACACTCGACCTTTCGTTGCTCATCTGCAAAGACCTCAGGCCACAATAGCGTTATAAATGACAGAGAAAGGCTCTAATTTCGTGTTATGAAGTTCGGTCGATACCACCTCGGGGTACTATAGCATGGGTACTGCTGGTGAAAGCTCTGTCTGGTGCTACTCTACCAGTAACCCATGAATTACACGTGTTTGCGCAATGTTAGTGCACAAAATCTTACTTATAAATATTGCTAAATCACATGTAGGTTCGAAAAATCGCTTTACGATCTCATCAGGGGTCTACGGAACCATAAAGGTAATGAGAGGGAGTATATTCAGCACAGCCTTCGAGAATGCCGGAACGAGATCAAAGGGTCCGACATGGGTGTGTGGTATCCTGATGCATCATTCGTAGGGAAGGAACTCATGAAAGACAGACCTGAAGGCTACGGCGTTACTGAAGCTTATTTACCTCGAGATGTTTGGTCATGACATGTCTTGGGCATCATTCCACGTGCTGGAGGTCATGTCAAGTCCTAAGTACCTTCAAAAAAGGGTGGGATACCTAGGAGCCGTACAAAGCTTCCGACCTGATACAGAAGTCTTGATGCTCGCAACTAACCTGCTCAAGAAGGTACATATGCACTCTATGGGAGTCTCGGAACTCGGATTGACGTTGGTCTTCAGGACATAACTTCGTCTCTACTGCCTACAATGTCTCTGCCTCTTGTCACCTTACCGCATATTAATACTGCTTCTCTGGCTTTATCGCTTTTGTCAGATCTACTACCAAGGCTATCACACTCTAATCCAAGCATACGTAAGAAGACTGTTGTCGCCCTCTACCGACTGGCTTTGGTATATCCAGACACTTTGCGACCAGCTTGGCCGAAGATTAAGGATCTTCTGATGGATGAACAAGAGGACTCAAGTGTAACAGCCGCAATAGTTAACGTAGTATGCGAGCTAGGCTGGAGACGACCGCGAGACTTTTTACCCTTGGCGCCAAGACTTTTCGAGTTACTTGTCGACGGAGGCAATAATTGGATGGCTATCAAGATCATCAAGCTAGTTAGTGTTGCTGCGCCTATGAGTTTTAATTTGATTAACGAGTTAGCAGTTTGCGACCCTAACTCCCTTGGAACCACGTCTGATTAAGAAGTTGTTGCCTCCTCTAACAAATCTGATTCGCACTACACCGGCAATGTCGCTTTTATATGAATGCATCAATGGCATCATTCAAGGCGGTATATTAGAGGGCACAGAAGGTGTGCATGAAGGGGATGATGTCGCAATTTTGTGCGTTGGGAAACTTAGGGCGATGATCATGATAGAGGGCGATCCTAATTGTAGGTCAAGCCCAAGGGTATGGGTATATACCACTAACAATTAGGTAGTAAGATATGTGGCGCTCCTTGCCTTCAACCGGATTGTGACCTCGCATTCCTACCTCGTTTCTGCACACCAGGACGTCATTATGAGTTGTATCGATGATCCAGATATCTCAATACGCATGCAAGCCTTAGATCTCGGCGCGGGCATGGTCAATAGTGACAATGTTGTGTCTGTTGTCGAGCTCTTGATGAACCAGCTACGAAATGCGCCTTTTTCGGTCAACACTATTGATAATGGGCGCAAACACGCCCTGGGGGTAGAGCCAGCTGCAGATTCGGAGGGAGAAGACCCGGAAGAGATGCTTCGACCCTCGAAAGAAGCCCAAGGTGGAGCATCAGCGCTACCAGCTGAGTACCGACTTTCAATTATTCGCCGCATTCTTGATATGTGCTCCAAGGATACTTATGTTAACATCCTCGACTTCGAGTGGTACGTCGAAACACTTGTGCAGTTGGTGAGGCTCCTCCCAGCTGGAACGATGATTGAGACTGGGCCATCCGAAGATCGTGTAAACACCAGTCACGATTCTCCAGAGTCAGCGGAAGACGATGTCTCATGCGCTATTGGTTGGGAACTGCGTAACGTGGCTGTGAGGGTGAGCTCAATCAGGACTGAGGCGGTCCACGCCGCGAGTTCACTGGTAGTCCCTCAAGGAAACGAAGGCTCCGCAGCCCTTGCCCCCTTGGGTGGTCAGGGAGTTCTGCGATATGCGGTATGGATTGTTGGGGAATATGCTGGCGAGCTTCTTGACGCGTCTAGCACGCTGACCTCGTTGGTTCATCCACGGACACACTCATTTCCTCCTTTTGTCATATCCGCATATCTTCAATCAGTACCGAAGGTCCTCGTATCAACGATCTCAAACGACGGACTTATTTGGAACTTGGAGCGCAAGACCATGGTTTCTTTGCTATTGGCCAGGGTCGTTCATTTTCTGGAACCATTGGCCACGCATCCCAGCCTGGAAGTCCAGGAAAGATCTGTTGAGCTACTCGAGCTCATGCGTGTAGCAATTCAAGCAGTTACAGGCCATGGTGTGGAGAATGAATACGGGCCTCTTCTATTGACCAAGGCATTACCGGCCCTTTTCTTGGGCCCTGTGCTGAACCCTGTAGCTCCAAACGCGCAGGAGAAGGTTCCGCAACCAGAAAGTCTGGATCTAGACCGTGCCATCAACCACCATCTCTTGGGATTGCTGGATGGCGTTGATGGCTCCTACTCGACGGAACCCGAGTCTGCAGACTTTGAATGGTTCTATAATCGTCGTCCAAAACAGGAGGTGAGCACCATGGCCGCATTTGACGCGCTGCCGCCGGTGGAAGCGGGCATATTATCATACCAGCAAAGTGTGAGTGACACAGTTGATCCAGAAACTCTCGCCAGGAAAAGGATCGAGCGCCAGGAGAGGATCGAGCGCCAGGGAAGGAACAGGGACGACCTATTTTACATCGCGAGTTATGATCGCTCTTCCGGAACCTCTACTCCCTTTCACGATATACTTAGGAACACTAACGGTGCAGACGTTGACGTTGACTCAATACCAATCATGGACCTAGAACTGGGAGATAAGCGATCTGGAGCAGAATATTTGGATGTGGATGTTACAAAGCCAAAGCGCAAGCATCCAAAGAAGTTTCATATCACGATAGACGAGAACATCGATTTGAATGAACCTGCCATTGATCGAATACTTCAAACTGGCGGAAGCGCAATCAACGCGAGTGGTTCGTCAACACGGAAACGCGACACATCCAAGGCATTGCTCGAAGTTGACTCAAGTGGTCTCGGTGGGTTTTCGCTTGAGAGTGACCAAAACGTGTCTGGACAGTTCGATTTCGAAGAACAGGAGGTAGATGACGCAGAGATGGCGAAAGCACTCCAAGAGGTCGAGCGCTTACGATTGGAAATGCAGCGTGCCTCTGAGCGAGTCCGAGCTGCAGATGAGATTCCCCCTGAAGGCACGCTGGTTAAAAAGAAAAGAAGGAAGAGAAGGAAGGACGAAGTTCCGGAAGAAGTAATGGTTTCGGAATCTGGGGTGGGCCCGGAAGATGGGACTGGCGTTGACAGGCCAATTGGCGCAAAAGTGGTTCAGGTAAGGAAACCGAAAAGGAAGAAAAAGCAGTCGATAGCTCCGAATTATGATGCTCATGAGTGAAGAAGCAGTAGCCAAGAAGATGCAGGCCGAGGCTTCGAGTATATATCGTCTAGTGACCAGATCAGTTAATGAAGACAATCTAATCTGTTGTTGTTCATGCATAGGCTATAACGACGGCCACTGATGGTTTGAATTACCTTAGCATTATATGATAACTCGTTCTCATAATACAAATACAATCAAATAAACGCTTCTTTTGAACGATAGACATTTCATATAAAGAAAGGTTTTTTGAAAACCAATATTTACACTCTCGAGTTGTCTCTCATGGGAAGACGAGAAAAAACGAACCAAATTAATAAAATCAATAAGAAACAAGAGAGACGAGAGAAAACACCGCTGGCAATGATGCCTGTGATCCATCTCGACCGTCATGGTCAGGTGGGCGCAGTCGGCGCGACGCCGACGAGTGGAAGGGGCGCACTCAGTACGCCCAAACGTGGCACAACCCAAATCGCGGCGGATATGACGATGAAGAGGCAAAGAATAAGCGAACTCTATGAATCGAAGGAGAAAAACGCGTCCGGAATGGTTTCAATGACGAAATTGAGCAAATTGCTCATCCTGATAGAGAAGTTGACGCGGCGAACCAGCGAAGCTACCGCGACGACGGAGCGCAGCGACATCAGCACACTGGTGAAGAGGCTGAAGAAATCAGCTGATAGGCTGGAAGAAATAAATAGAGAGGGGAAACACGCTCAAGGAGCAGACACCTGGGCCAAAATAGCAAGAGGTCTCGCAGTTATTTCGCAGAAGATGAGAAGAGAAGTCATCGAGCAGACGTCGTCAGAGCGCAAGTCAAGCAGAGAGATGAAAATAATGACGTGAATCAAAGAGAATCAGAAGACGAAAAGAGTGCATAAGATGAGCGCAGCGAAGATAGTAGCACTGACACGCGAATCAGACGCAGTCGACACGCTGAAGACACGAAAGAATATACAGAGAATCAGATAATTCAAGAAAATGATGATTTTCAGAATCAATAATGAGAACAACAAAAGAATTTTGAAATTTAATGACTTCTGAATCAAAGACATGTCTACGATGACAGTACTGCGTCACGAGCGCGCGAGAGTGTTGATTCACGACGTCAAGATCAAGAGCATGTTGAAGAATATAAAGAAGAAAGAGATGAGAATAATGAAGAAGACATGCAGCGTTATACATCTTGAATTGAACATAGATGAGATAACATGACTCACAAGAGATAGTGTCATGATGAATTGACATATAGGGGTTAGATCAGAGGCTAGGGCCAGAGACTAGGCCGAAGACCAGACCTGGGTTAGCCCTGAAACTCTGCCAAGGCATCGCATAGGCCACGTCATACCTTCGGCTTAATATGTCATGAGTTATACCGTGTTCAATTTGACAATGCTTGGCAAACTCTCTATCCCTTTAACCGCTGCCGGAGAGCCACTTTTAGCGTATTCGCTTAGTTCACCAATAGGAATCATAGAATATCACCCTGAACTGATTTTATTGATGCTATTCAGAGGCTATTGTGATATGCAGCCCAACAAGGACCGTCTTTACATAGAGGAATATCACAGATATCACAGCCAAGTATAGAACGCTTTCCCCGCTTGCTACCATCTAAATTTGGTGTAATTTCACCGAGAACTTGTCGTTTTCTAGGCATGGCTGTTAAGCCTATCTCCTTGCACCCACGACAGTCATCAGGGCTCTTTCTTCTGCAGATTTGATGATCATCTAAACGTATCATTGAACGTTCAATTGCAGGCTCAATTGACGTTCTTTTTCGCTTCAGAAACTGTCTTCCAGATGCCTGAATAAGACCCGTAGCCAGAGCCGTTCTGAACTCGCTATGAAACAGTGTATTTAGCCTCCTTTGAAACATCTGAATGCAAAGAAAGTTGGTAGACATTGATAATGCTGATTTCAATCAAGAACTCGTACAAGGCTTTGTGTTCTCCTGATCTACATCGACGGTTGTACATATGCGTAGGTATATTGACTCAACTGACGTTTGAAGGCATCTGAATAGGCTCAAATCGATCGCCTACAACAGTGATAGAACGCAGATTAGAACGATTAGTTCCTAGATCAGTTGAATGAGGTTCTACATCGCAGGAAAACATTCTTATCGAGGTGGGCAAGAACAATAGAGGGCTTTGTTGATATTGTTTCTATTTACAAAAAATAACCTTTTTGACCGAGCCCTACCACATCTGGTTAGGGTCAACCTTAAAAATTAACCGAAGGCAAACAGCGGTTAAAGGGATAGTGTTACGAATGTGCCAGGATTGAATAAGACCAAAGCTCTAACCCTAATCAATTCACAGTCAACGCTGACGAGTTGACTGCGTATTGATTAGGGCAAGCTTCTATCTGACCTAGATCTAGCCTAGACTGACTGCGTCAAGTCGAGTACCTGAGTTCAGGTTGAGTACTCGACTCGAAAAGTGTCGAGTTAAGTTGAAATTTTTTTGAAAAAGTGTCAAGTTGAGTTGAGAAGTTGAATTCAAGAACTCAAGTCAAATTGAGAAGCTTGATTCAACAACTCAACTTGATTCAACAAGATATTAAATGTAAATAGCTTGATTAAACAGTCTTCATCATGAAGACTTCATGATTCTCATCATGACTTTCTTAGACTGACCGTCGGGCCGGGTTTCGGTACCAACCTTCTGACCCGGCTCGAATACTCGGTTCCAACATTCTGACCCGGCCTGATATCGACCCCGGGTCAATACTCGATCCGGGTTCCCGACCCGACTCGCCAAGGAATCGAATATGACGTCAAGAGGGCTAAATATAGAAATTTTTCCGGTTTTTCGCCTTTGCATTACCTTTTTGCATTACCTTTTTGGTAGGAAGCCATAAAGGAAAATATGAAGGGAAACATAAAGAGAAACATGAAGGGGAACATGAAGAGAAACATGAAGGCCGTTTGGTAGAGAGCTTTGGTAGGGAGCTTTGGTAGGGAGCTATGGTAGGGAGCTATGGTAGGGAGCTATGGTAGAGAGTCATGACGGGAAACTATGAAGGCTGTTTGGTAGAAAGTCATGAAGGAAAGCCATGAAGGGGAGCCATGAAGGGAAGCTATGGTAGAGAGCCATAATAGGGAGCCATAATAGAATATCTACCTACCTACCTTCATGTCTTGGCGGGCCGGGTCGGGAATTCCGAGTCGATACTCGATTTCAACCCTCTGACTCGACTCGAATACTCGGGCTGAACATCTCGACCCGACTCGAATACTCGAGCCAAGAATTCTGACTCGAATCGAGTCTTGACAAGTCGAGTACTTGACTCGAACTCGAGTACTCGACTTGACGCGATCTGTTAGAAGCCGACCTAGAGCGAGTCATAGAGATGTCATTTAACTAATAGATAAATACTAAGAAAGAAAAGTATCTACAGAAAAGAACTCGATTCTTATATGTGTGTTTCTCAGCTCTGTGCTAGACTCGATTGAATTGACGCCTTACACATATGATGCAGAAACTCAATGACATCATCTCTAGGTCAGATTCTCGCTAGACTCGATTAGAATGAAATCAGGCGAAAACTAGTTGAAGAATAGATGAAGACTAGAATCGTAACATTATTTTCTCTTCTTGACTATTCATGTTCGCATGAATGTTGTTTCTTAGTGCGCTTTTCTTGAATATTTGATATGAAAGTCATCAATCATCTCTTGAGCGTTCATAAATTCGTCGTCGTCAGCGTTATATCAATTGAGATCGTTGTCATAACTCTTTCATTTGACTCGATATTGAAGTCATCTTCTATAGCATCAAGAGTTCAGTATATCATTGATTTCTCATTCATTCTCATTATTTATCACTATTGACTTTGAAGATTCGTTCTTTTGATCAGACAGAGAATCATCAACAACAGAACGAAGAAGCTCTGAATGAAATATATCATGTATATGCATAGTCTCTGATAGTTTCAACTTATAAAATGAGTCAACAGACTCAATGATCTGAAATGAATCAAGCATCTTGTCATTCAATTTTTTGAAAGATCTCGCTGTAATGATGTTTCATTTGTTCAAAAATATCTTTGATTTGATCTCATAATTGATTTTCTTTTTATGCTTATTAGCTTGATTTATCATTTGTTCTTATGTTTTGATCAGAGCTTCATGAGCGAAAATTAATGTATTATTCATGTGATTGAATATATCTTTGATTCAAGCAATCTGCAGACGTTCACGAATGCTTTCATACTCAATGATGTCAGAGTTGAAGCTCATATGAGAATGAAAGCTCTTGTTCATGAAGAAAAGAATCAAGAAGATGATGAAGAACAAAATGTTATTGTTGATAAACTTGATCATGAATAGTCATTTAGATCAATCATTCTGCATATACAAACAGAAAGAACAAAGATATCGCTCAACATTCTGATTGACTCATTCGCTTTTATCATCAATCTGAGAATGATAAACAATGAACAATCAAAGAGAAATGCTCAGTCGTTTGCAAAGAGACTTTCAAAGAATGAAGATGAACTGAGAATCTCAATCGAATACAATGAAGCTTAATAAATCATAAGTTCAATATACTCATTGAAGCAACATTTCAGCTGTCTTTTTGACTGTAGTATCTTCATCATCAATGATGCAAAAGATATAATGTCTTTCTTTCAACAATCTGCAAATGACAGTCAGAATAGCATTGTAGTCATACAAATCAAATAAATTGATAATGAAGTTCATGACTATGTTCTGTCATCGCTGTTCAGATATTGATAGAGATTGAAGCAAGTCATTTGATTTATTTCTAAATGTCTTTGATCATTGATAAACATAGCAGTTTCGAATATATCAATCTACTGTTTTTTGCATGAACAATTAATAGTAGTTTCATTTGATGATTTTCATCATTCTAAGAATATTGAGATGATTTATTGAGAATTGATCATGCATCTTACAAATCAAATTTATTTGCAGAAGTTCATTGAATGAAACTCATAGCTGACTGTCTTTGTATAAAATTTCATTCTGAATTCAACAATTCTTCAGCTTGATGTCTTCACATTGTGCTTCATCTCTGATCTTTGCTTCACGAAGTAGAGTACAATTCTTGTCAATTTCATTCACGTCAAGAACTTGTTTATAAATTTACTCGTTGACGTTCTTCTTTAAATCAGCAATCTTCATTCAATTCAACGTCAGAATAGTGATTCATTGATAGCAAACACGTTCATCATCGAAATCTCTGAGCATGAAGTCAACTCAATGTCAGAATCATGTCTAAATGATACAATCAATGAAGATCAGAGTTAATAGTGCTTGATCTTTAGAAATAGCTATAACTGAATATTAAGAATACAGAAGAAGATTGATACAAAAGCTTCTATTTATGTAATGTTCAGAGACTGCGCTAGGCTCGAAAGAGATGTGTTTGTAACATGAAAAGAAGATGATGTAAATGAACAAGATGTTGATAAAAGAAAAGAGTGTTGAGAAAGAAAAAGAATGTTGGGAAAGAAAAAGAGTGTTGGGAAAGAAAAAGAGTGTTGAGTCATATCTAAGTCAAACCTGAGTCAGATCTAGATCAGATCTCGACTAGATCGTTGACTAGTTCTAATCAGTCTTGATACGCTCATAACATTACTTTTCTCTTCGAAAATTCATGTTCACATGAATGTAGTTTCTTTGCTCGCTTTTGTTGATAGTTATTTCGATATTTAGCGCGGTTTGCTTGAATATAGCTTATGAAATTCGTTCAAAACTTTCTCTGAGTCATCGAATTTTTCTTTATCGACATAGTATCATTCGTCGTTTCTATCTAGATCTTTTCATTTGACTTTGTACTGTATTCGATCTTGATAGCGTCTGAAGTTCAATATATCGTTTATCTTTCAGTGTTCATCGTCTTTGATAGTGATTGATCTGAATGATTCTGAATGTTGTTCTGATAGAGAATCTTCTGAATACAATCGTAGTAGCTTCAAGCTGAATATCGAATGCAGATGCTTCATGCTGACTGATAGATGAAGATGATAGAAGATATTTATTTTAGCAGTGATTTGATAGAAGTCTAGCTGTTTGTCTTTCAAATCTTTGCAGAGTCTCGTTGTCTTGACGTTTCTGAAAGATAGTCAAACTCAGTTATCTACTTCATATGTGACGTTTCGTCTATGTTTATTGATCTGAACTTCAATGATCAGCTTCGTCTTTTTCAATTGTTGATGATCAAAGCTCAGTAGCTCTTTCATTTGAATGACAATATCATCTGCTTTTTTAGCTTCAAGTCGTTCATGAGTTGTTTCGTAGTCAGTCGTACCTGAATTGAAACTCATTTGAGAGTGAAATTCTTTATTGAAGTAGAAGAGAATCATTGAATTGATCAAGAAGATATTGAAATTGTCGTTAAATTTTATCATAGATATTCATTTGACTCAGTTGTTCTGCATGTAATTGCAGTAGATTCTAAGTTCGCGTTCAACGTTTTGATTGACTCGTTTCGATTGATCGTCGATCTCAGAATGATAGACTATGAATAGACTAGCTGTGATTGTCAGTCGCTTGCAAAGACTTTTTCACATAGTTGATATGAATTGAAAGTCTCTGTTCGAAACAATAGAACTGAATAAATCATGCAGTCGATAGACGTTTCATAGCATGATTCAAACCGTTTCTTCAACTGAGATGTCATCGTCTTTTCAATGACAGAGAACATAGTGACGTTCTTTGATGAGACGACATATGATTGTGCAAATGACGTTATAGTCTTCTGACAAAGATAGTTCAATGATGAAGTTCATAGCTATATCTTTTCAGCGTTTCTGTGAAATCGAAAGAGAATGATGAAGTTTATTGATGCTATTTCTAGAAACTTTGCTTCGCTGACAAGCATGACAGTTTCGAATGTATCGTTGAATAGTAGCTCGATGATCTGATCAATAGTAGAAACGCTGAACTAGATCAATGATTCGTTTATTGTTGAAATGAGAGATTGAAGATTGATCATGCACTTCTTGTAGTAATTTCGTGTGCATGTTCTCAGAGATTCACAGTAGATCTTTTCTAAATAGAACGTCGTCAATGATTTCACAGTTCTTCAGTTTAGTGATATGAAATTTGAGTTTGTTCTCATTCATAGCTTGTTTATATTCACTGCAGAGCTCATCTGTTTAATTGATCATATGTACTCATTGATAGAGATTTGCTTTCGATTCAACAGATAGAACATCAACTTTATTGAGAATTAAAATAGTCTGAAAACAATCTTCAAGACGCTGAGCTGATTCAGAGACGTTCATTAGAGACATTCTGATTAAAGCATTGACTTTAGTGTTTATTTTGTCTGATCTAAAGATGATCTGAAAGTTGAACTTCAATAGAATGTTCAGATAGTTAACTTGTCATCGACTCAACTGTTTATTTTTCATGAAGATCTTCAAAGTCTGATGATTGATGAACATCTGAATGAGTAGTTCAGTGCATTTCAGCTTGAGTCGTCAGTGTTCGAAGCATTGAATAATGACTAGCAGTTTCTTATCATAAATGTGGTAATTGATTTCAGCGAGAATCATGCTTTTGCTGTAGAAAGTCATCGAATGAAAAACTTTCTCGTCATCATACTGAGATAGTATTTCATCTTTTACATAGTTCAAAGCATCAATCTTCAGAATAGCTTGTCGTTTGAGATTGAAGTGACGAAGTACTGAAGCTGAGCTGACTTGTTTCTTTAGATTGTCAAAAGCTTGAACACAGATCTTGTTTCAAACAAAAGACGTGTTCTTTCTAATCAGCTGAGTGAATGATTTAACTAGCTTCGAGAAGTTCTTAATGAAACGATGATAGAAGTTAACAAATTTCACGAAGCTTTGAATTTCTTTTAGATTGATCAAAGTGATTCAGCTGATTATGACTGTCATCTTGCTGAGATTCATACGAAGATCTAGTTCAGATACGATGACTTCTAGAAAGACAGTCTCTTCTACATTGAATTTGCACTTTCGAATATTCATCTGCAGTTCAGCTTCGCGTAGTCATCTCAATACTAGTTTGACGTGATCTCTATGTTTCTTTCTCATTTTGCTATAGATGAGAATGTCATCTAGATAGACTTGACAAAAGTCGTTCAGAAAGTTTCATAGAACATCATTCATATATTGCTGAAAGAAGATCGATTCATTAGTCAGTCTGAATGATAGCATCTTATATTTATATGCTTCTAAAACAGTGATAAAAGTGATGTAATTCTCGCTATTGAAATGCATTCAAAGTTTGTTGAACGCTGATATGATGTTCAATTTAGTCAGATGCTTGCAACTCACTATTTTATCAATGATCTCGTTTATCAGCGATAGAGAATATCTATTTCTTTTGAAAATGACATTTAGCTTTCAATAGTTCATGCAGAATCAAAGATCTTCATTTGCTTTAAGAACGAATAAAATCAAAGAGATATAAAGAGTCTGACTGAGAGTGATGAATTTCTTTGATAGATTCTCGTTCAGATACTTCTTTACTTTCAGAAGTTTAACAAAGAACATTTGATATGCTCGACAGCAAGAAAGCATTGAATCACTAGTGAGCTCAATTTTATGATCATAGAAGCGATGAGAGAGTAGTTTATTTGATTGAGCTCGATCAAAAACATCTAGAAACTCGTGATATTTTGAAGACAGCTTTGCTTTAATGTCTTCTAAATTCTGAGTCATTTCATTGATTGAAGAGATGTTTAAAGCGTTCAAATCGCACTGAGTATTGTACGCGATTTTTCTATTGATGTTCATCATGAATAAAGCAAAGACTTTGATCTTGTTCTTCTTTGAATGATTCAACAGTGTTTTGAACGAAGCGACGTTTATACTTTGAATCGAGAATGACTCTTTCTGAGCAGTGATTGAAACAAGTCGTTTGAGCATCATAGAGATCTTAGTCTGAGTGATTGAAGAGAACGAAGTTGATTGCAGTCAACTTGAATGCTTTGAATTGAGCGAGATCGAAAAAATCGAAATAGAAGTATTCAATTGATTCGGAAAAACAATGACGTCGTTTTGCATATTCAGTAATATTTCGTTTTTGTTCATTCAGAGCTTATTCAATATGACTTCATGATGATCGATATCAGCTATCAACATTGATACAGTCAATTTCTTATGACTTTCGATGATGAGATTGAGTAGAATTTTATGAGTGATTGTCTTCTTAGATATCTTCTCATCATAATCTCTTATTAGCTTCTCTTTTGCCAATGATATAAATTGAATTTTCAGTTTCTCGCATACTTTATCGACTAGGTTGAAATGTATGATCATGTAGATGACTGAATCACTGTCTATTAAAAAACGAAGGCTGAAAGATCGTTTCTGAAAGATGAGATGAGCATCAATTAGAAACGACTTTTCAAAGTAATTCTCTTTCGATAGAATTTCGTCTAGTTTGCACAAAGATATAATCTCTATTTCTTTGATGACTTTTGAAGAGATGACTAGTTTTTTGAATCGAAATTCGAATTGAAATCAAAGCGATCATATTCTTTGTTCACTGCACTGATTCTAGTAGGTCGATCGAAGCACTTCTTAAAGCTATGATTTGATTTATGACATATGAAACAGCTTTTGACTAGAATGTCTGCTTCTTTGACGTTAGTTAAAATCGCGTCGTGCAACTTTAGATGATCAGACTTCAAATGATCAACTGATTGAGTGACAATAGTCGCTTTATGAAAGATAGTCTTTGAAACGTCATTGACGCGTTTGAGCTTGTTCTTGATCTCTCAAATGACTCGCTGATCATTATTCAAATGAATCAGATAGAAACGAATTTCTTTTAGAGAATCAGATTGAACTAGTTGATCTACTCAAATGAATCGAAGACGAAGATGTATTTTATCTTTCAGATCAATGATTAGTTGCTTTTCGTGATAGTCTAGATAGAAAGATAGTCGTTGAAACTGAGTATAGAACTTGTTGAATTTCTTTGATTCTTGAATCAAGTTGTAGTATTCTCTATGAAAGTTGACTTTCTTATTCGAGTCATCGAACAACTGAGCTAGCTCTTTCAAAAGATCTTCGACAATTTTATAGAGATTGACACAATCACGTTCGCGTCTAGCTTGAGTGATCTCTGCTGCATCATCGAATAATCTAGAATGTACATAGTTCAATTTGACTCGTTCATTAGAAAAGAGATCGACGTTGATCTCTAGTTTATTCTAAATTTTTCCGTATCAGTTCTCTCAAGTAGAATTCTTTTCATCAGTAAACAGCGAAGAATCAGGTATTTTTGAGATCTAAAACGCTCAGAGTAGATGAAATCAGAAGAAGTGTTTTCTTTAGTTTGAAGTCTTGTCTTCAACTCTTTGATTTCATCTTCTTGTTGTTTATCTAACTTGTAGAGTCAATCTGTTTCTTTATCAAGAGCTAGGCTTCGAGCCTTTCAGATTTCATAGAACATGAGAAGTATTATTGTTTCAGTGAATGATTCGTCATCTTCATGAATGAATGACGCAGCACTTGATGATTTCGTTCGTGATTTCGATGAATCAGCATCAGAGATTTGAGAGAAACGAGTTTGAAATCTCTCAGAACGCTCTTCAGTAGATGAATGACTAGACATGATGAGATTTGTTTGAAAGAGGGTTGAATGAATGACGATGCTTAACGATTGAAGAAGAAAGACGTATGAGATGAGATTCAATCTTCAACAAAGAAGATGAGATTTGTTTATTGAGTGATTTGATTGATTCTCTAACAAACAACGAAGATTCTTTATCGTTGAATTTATCGATCGATTTGATTCTTGAGCAATTCACGAATATTCTTTATCGTGATTCTCGTAATCGAGTGAACTTTGCATACTTAATGAGCGATAAGTAGTCTAGCAATTCAAGAAGTCTTGTCGTTGATTCTATTCAATTCTCTAGTGTTGTTCTGTCTTTCGATTGTTGTCAATCATCAGATAAATGAATTTCTTTAGACTCATTCTGTCTAGACGAGTATGTTGAATGAGTAATGAGATCAGTATCATGTGATTAACAAATTCTTAATATAATGTCAGAATCGTGCCTAGATGATACAATCAATGAAGATCAGAATTGATAGTGCTTGATCTTTAGAGATAACTATAACTGAATATTAAGAATATAGAAGAAGATTGATACAAAAGCTTCTATTTATGTAATGTTCAGAGACTGCGCTAGACTTAAAAGAAATATGTTTGTAACATGAAAAGAAGATGATGTAAATGAACAAGATGTTGGTGAAAGAAAAGAATGTTGAGAAAGAAAAAGAGTGTTGAGTCATATCTGAGTCAAATCTGAGTCAAATCTAGGTCAGATCTCGACTAGATCATTGACTAGCTCTAATCAGTCTTGATACGCTTGTAACACTCGACAAGTTAATGCATTGATTTTAATGTTTTGTTTGTCATATCAATACATTATCTTAAAGTTGAAGTTAGCTAACTTCTGAATTTAACGCATCTGATGTCTGCTCAGCTCTTTGTCTTTCATCAATGAGATGAATGCTTAATGATCGATGAACATCTTGATAGAAATGTCAATCAGCTTCAGTTCAAATCATCAATGTTCAAAAGCTTGAATTATGATCAGCAGTTTCTTATCGTATATCTCGTAGTTGCACTCAGCAGAAGACATGTTCTTGCTATAGAAAGCAATCAAATGTAGTACTTTTTCATCATCATATTAAGACAGAACTTCATCGTTGACGTAGTTGAATGAGTCAATTTCAAGAATGAAATTGCGAGTCTGATCAAAGTGACGAAGTATAAAAGTCTCAGTCATATGTCTCTTCATGTGATCAAATGCAGTTTGACAGACTTTGTTTCATTCAAATATAATCTTCTTTTGAGTAAGTTGAATCATTGAATGAACAATCTTCGAAAAGTTCTTAATGAAGCGTTGATAGAAATTGCAGAAGTCAATGAAGAATTGCATCTGAGTGAGATTATTGAGTGTAGATTAATCAACAACTGCTTGTATCTTTCGTGAATTCATCTTAAGTCTCTCGATTAACATCAAAAGTTCTAAAAAGATGATTTTCTGAACATGAAACTTGCATTTATTGATGTCTATCTGTAGATTAGCTTCTCGTAGTCTATTTCAGATCAATCATACATATTGCTTGTGTTTCTTCAAGATCTTGCTGTAGATGATAATGTCATCTAGATAAATCTGACAAAACTGATGTAGATATTTAAACAACACGTCGTTCATATAGTGTTGATAGAACGTTGATTCATTGATTAATTCAAAGAGCATTACATGATATTTGTATGAGTCAAAGAAGATAATAAAGATAGTCAAATCTTCGCTATCTGAATGCATGCATAGTTTATTGAACGCAACAATGATGTTAAATCAAATCAGATATTTGCTTTCTTGTATATGAGTGAAAGTCTCGTCTATTAATGACAAAGAATAACGATCTCGTTTGATCAAAGCATTGAGCTTTCTGTAATCAATGCAGAAATGCAGACTATCATCTTTCTTTTCAATGAACAAAATAAGCGAGACGTATGATGCAAAGCTGAAGAAAATGAATTCTTTGTTCAGATGTTCAATCAGATACTTCTTTATCTTCTGAAGCTTGTGATCAAACATCTGATATAGTCTGCTTCGAAAGAATGTTTCTTCATCGATCAACTCAATTTTGTGATCATAGAAACAATGCAATGATAGCTGATTGATCATTGCTTGATCGAAGATGTCTAGATAGTCATGATATTCAGAAAGAAGCTTGACTTTGACTTGCTCAAGAACTTCAGCGTAAGAAAGCTCATGCAGATTCACTTCTTCAGACTTGTTTTCAACTGTAGTTACAAGTCGATCGATTTTCAAGATGATAACAGCAAAGATCTTGACATCTGATCATTTGACTAACATTCTATATGTCGCTGTCTTTATCATTGCTATGTTCATTGAACTGAAAGAGAATGAATTCAGACTGAACGTTGATTTAGAATTTTTGACGTTAGTTAAAGTCGCGTCACACGATTTTAACTGTTCAATTAGTTTAACTGACTTCTCATTGAACTGATTGAAAGAGAGTGATTTCAGACTGAATTGAAAGATAGTGAAAAATCTCTTCAATATATGAGTAGAAGTCAAACTCTTTTGCTTCGTGATTATCTTGTTGCTTGTGAGTAGAACAATCGATTTTGAATTGATAGTGAAATTCAAAAATCGAAGAAAATCGATTTGCATATCAATTACTAAATCAATTTTGTTCATTCATGTTTTTTCAAGAATCATTTGATGTTGATTTAATCGAGTGATTAACATAGAAGCTGTGTCAATTGTATGATCTTGAACAGTCAGATTTGAATAGATGACATGAGTAATGAGTTTTTTAGCATAATGATTGTCAAATTCTTGAATTGACTTCGCTTTGATCAAAGTCAGAAGCTTGATTTGCAACTGATCATAAACAATCTGCGTAATCACTTCATCAATAAATGAATAGTCAGCAGCTTCAATGTCAATCAATGACTTCAATGAGTAACTAATTTCATTGCTAGAAAGTATACATTCAGTAGTCAAAGATTCAGAAGCAAAAGAATCATCTGACATGCTTATTATTGAAGAAATTAACATCTTTTTCATCACGTCTTTGATGAAAGTCACTAGTTTTTTGCCTCGTTATCTTTGAAAGAAGATATTTTCTCATTCTTCTTGTTCTTTGAAATGATGATCTCATGTAGACGAAGAATGAATGCATAAGATGCAGAAATGTTGATTTTGTTCTGAGAGCAATTCTTGAACAAATGATTCAAGACTTTGCAAGTATAGTAAATGATAAATGATCTTGCTGACTCAGAGATAGAAGAGAAAGTAGACTTAACATAATTGATTATCAAAGTCATCATTGACAATGAAGTAGCAGTGCATTTATCAGATACAACAGTGACTTTGACGATGACAGTGCAAAGCTGACTGCGTAGCTGATAGTTGACTCGCTGTTTATTATTCACATCTTGAAGAAAGATTCTTAAGCGAGTGAGTGAAGTAAAATTCTCTGAACAGACTGATAAAGCATTCTGCAAGCAATTATTGATTTTATTCTGAACATTGTTCATCAGAGTGCAATCGTCATATTCAAGATAGTTGAATAGCTTCATAAAGTTGAAGTAGAAGACATTGAAAGACTTTTCTGCTTGTCTCAGAGCGTTGTACTTGCAATGACACTTTTGATTTCTATTCAGTTCATTGTATATTTCTTTCAAATGCTCAAATAGCTCGTTGATTGAGATGTATGAATGCAAAGCGTCATGTTAATGTCAAGCGAAGATGTGCTTAGCAGCATCATCTTCTAGTCTAGATATCACATAAACAATACAGATATTCTCATTATTGAAGTGATCAACATTTGTTTGAAGCTTGTCATCTATCTTGATTCTTCAGCTGTTTCATGTTGATTCATCTTCATCAGTGAATATAAATGAATTCAAAAACTTGAAGAACTTGTGATGATCATTGTCGAATAAAGTAAACGACTTTCGTCAAGTATAGTTCTCGATAGAAGCTTGAGATTTCATAAACTGTCAAGATCGAAGCTGATTCACTGAACGCTGTTTCTTTTTTAGACTCAAGACTTTTTCTTGTAGTTTGATGATAGTTTCTTCTTTAGTATCTATTGTCATTTGATTGATCTTTAGCTCATCAAGTCTCTTGATGTGATCGACTTGAACATTGATTCATTGCTTGTTGAGTTTCAAAGTCATGTCTCGTTGATCTCTTAACTCGATCAGCATCTTGATGATCTCATCTAACTGATCAATAACTCATTGACGAAGTTGTTGACTTATGTTGATGTTTCATGAGATAGCGACATTCTGAGATTTTGCTGAAACATCGACAGAAATAAGAAAAACTCATCTACTAGCAGTGCTTTTAAGCAGATGAGTTGTTCGTGACTCAACTGATTCAGAGTCACATGTCATTGTGAGAAAAATAAGAGTAGATTTGATTATAGTAAGATTGAGTGATTGATTTGATAAATTTAAGTAAATTTGCAGATGTGTTTTAATGAAAGTAATTCAAAGAATTTCTTGCAAATTTTCTGAATAAACGAAGTAGATTATTTCGTATCATCTACACATCAATAGCAGAGTAGTTGATTAGCATTTATTTACTGTTAGAGATTGATCTAGAGCGAGTCATAAAGATATCATTTAACTAATAGATAAATGCTAAGAAAGAAAAGTATTTACAGAAAAGAACTCGATTCTTATATGTGTGTTTCTCAGCTCTGTGCTAGACTCAATTAAATTGACGTCTTACACATATGATGCAGAAACTCAATGACATCATCTTTAGATCAGATTTTCGCTAAACTTGATTAGAATGAAATCAGGCAAAGACTAGTTGAAGAATAAATGAAGACTAGAATCGTAACACAATCAGTCTAGACTTTCTATTGAACACTCTTCATAATAATGCAAAAAGATAATGCACTATAAATTTATAAAATTATAAATTATGATTAGAATTTAAAAAGTAAGATAAGTGCTGTTCACTAGTTAAACAGCTTTATTATTTTCTTTTCACTTTTATTATTCTCTTTCTTCTCACTATTAATAATCTCATATTCATCATGTTGTAGTTTCTTCTGATTCTTCTTTGCTTCATAGTGCATCTTTGCATCATCATTTTCTATTATGATGAAATCATTTAAATTAAAATTTATTGCATGTATGATATTTTGAATTTCTTGTTCTTTGACAGTTGAGAAAGTAACAAATTCTGTTGTAAAATTCTAAAAAGCTGTCATAAAATTAATATCATTAATCTGCTTTAACTTCTTCAAATTATTATGATAAATAATTCTTTATTGAATTAAGTAAACTATAAAAATCATAAATTTTAATATTTCTTTGCTTACATTCAACTCATTTATTATCTTTTTAAATTAATATTAGTTTTTACAACTAAGAAATAATACATATAAATAATGTATATTTTCATTGCTTTTAAAATAATTTTCTCTGCAATAGTATTTGCATTTTATGTTGCAGTAGTATTTGCATCTTATGTTGCAGCAGTTCTATCAAAAAACTTTATCATTTTAATGATAATTTTAACATTTACTTTGCATTTAATTTTCAATTCAAAGCATTCAATTATAAATAAATTAATGCTTTATTTAATATTGCATTTCTAAAATGCATTATCATGAATATCTTTGTTCTTTTGCTTTTATTTTATCTCATCTTTTACATTATTTTTCATCATTACTTTATCAATAATAATAATAATAATAAATTCATACATTTTTGTGACATTAATTAGATTGACTCATGAGAAACTTTATGTTATGTTTGTCGAGTGAACAAAACTCTCTGAGATAGAAAATCGCTCGCTGTTTATACAACTGCTAAAAATTCATTGAATGCGTTATACAATTTGCAAAAAGTCAACTGAAAAGACTTTGAGAAGCATTTGCAAAAGACGAAAGACAAAACGATTGTTAAGATGCAAAGAATCACGAGTTTAAAAGCAAAAGTCATTTATTTGACTGAATGCATCAAGAATACAGTGAAATTATTCATATTTAAACAACGAATATGCGCAAAATCAAAACTCTGATGAAACAATGAACTCATTGAAAGATGAAAGACGTTGTTGTCAAAAAAGCGAATCTGAAAAAGATGTAAAAGTGACGACGCATGAGCAAAGATAGTGCAAACGCGAAATTCATATCATGATGCAATAAAGTTGATCAAAAATCAATTCTGAATCAATTTTTTGAACAACATCAAAGAGAAAAAAGTGTTTCAGACATACAAGTTCATTAAATCATATTTAATTGAAAAGCTATTCTTGATACAAAACTTGCAAAAAGAATTGAAGATTGAATTTAATGAAAAGTGCAAGACATTTCTGAAAGCAATGTACTCATCATTTTCAAAAATTCAAATCAATGAAGAATTACTATTAAACAAAAGTATACAGTGATCAAGAATTATCAAAGAAGAAATCAAGCACGCAATTAACTTCTTAACATTCAGAAAAGCATTTAAATCAGATGATATGTCATTTGCAATCATACAGTGAGTGTATAAAACTATATTGAAAATTTTTAATTTAATGTATTCAGATTTGATTAAAAATGACTATCATTCAAAGATATGATGCAAAGACACAAGAATTATTCTAAAAAAATCAGACAAATTGAACTATTCAATTTCAAAAACATACAGAATTATTATGCTGCTAAACTGTTTAGACAAAGTAACAGAAAAAATAATAACAGTGCAACTATCATACACAGCTGAAATTAATGATAAGCTGCTGAATTTTGATCAAATGAAAGATAGAAAATAAAGATCAGTTATAAATACAATATTAAATTTAGTACATGATGTGCAAATGACAAAAAGTTGAGAAAATACACTTATTTATTTACTTCTAGATGTCAAAGAAGTCTTTGATCATGTTGCATTGAAACAGCTGATCAAAATATTGATTAAATTGAAAATATCAGTCAATTTAATCAATTGAGTAAAATGTTTCTTACAAAATCAAATTATTGACTTAGCATTTGATGATGAATGTCAGAAATCAAAGAAAATAAGCACAGAAATATCATAAGACTCATTTATCTCGCTCATTTTATTTCTAATTTATATTCGATATCTATTTTCAAAGATTCGCGCAAAGTTCAAAAATTTACAGTCATTCAGCTATATTAATGACGTGATGCTATACATTGAGAAAAGAAATATTGACAAGAATGTGAAAATGCTGAAAAACGCAGCAAAAATTGCTTTCATATGAACTAAGAACAACGCAATGCAATTTAATGACTTGAAATCTGAATTAATACACTTTGAAAGTCATAAGATAATACTCAATCAAATGATTATTCTACTCAATAATATGATCATAAAATCAAAAACATACATACAATGATTAAAAGTCTGACTGAATTGAAAGTTCAACTTCAAAGTTCATGTACAAATGAAAATCGTGACAGTCATAAGAACACTACATTCATTGTTTAAACTAATGAATAGTGAGAGAAAATTAAATGTTAAATCAGAAAAGTAGTTATATCTGACATATATCACGTCTATTAGCGATTATGACGTCGAAATATGATAAAATAATCAAAAAAGCTATTTAGTCAAATTTCGTAAACTGCAAAACACTGCATTACGAAAAATTCTGAGTGCATTTCAAACATCATCAATAAATGCTATGCAAATAGAAGTTGAAATCTCGTTAATGAAGATGCAATTAAATCAAAAGTGCAAGAACTATGCAATTTAAATAGTTAAGTTATTGAAAAAACATTCTATCAGAAAAAAAATGTTTATTTCATACTCATTTTAATACTTTATTGAATTGAATCTAAATCTGAATGCATTGAAATATCTGAACTGAAATAAGATGAAGACAAATTTATCTTGAAAAGTCAAGAAGTGCAAAAATAGACTTACATAAATATATTGAATATTAAACAAAGTGCAAAAAACATTGAATTCAATAATAATAATAAATTCATACACTTTTGTGACATCAACTAAGTCAACTCATGAGAAACTTTATGCTATCTATATTGAGTGAACAAAACTCTCTGAGATAGAAAATTACTTGCTGTTTATACAACTGCTTTATGCAGTTGAAACTATCATTATGAAACTTTGTATCAAATTAGTTCACGTTGATTGCACGTTAAAGAATGAATGACTCAGTCACTTTAAATTGTTTCAGAAGCTTTGTTTTCATCATCATTCTTGCAGCTGCTCTGAGATTCTTTGTGATAGTGACAATTATTCAATAGTTTAAGAAGTTGACATTTCATAGCATTCTTGATTGCAGATGTAATCAGTTCAAGCAATGCATGAATACATGTTTCATTGTCTGATGATTTTAGTCACAGTTGCATTGCACACTATCTGCATCTGAAACGTTTCTGAAGTGCAGATAAGCATTCAGATTTATGCATTCAATTTTGATGTGAATGATGAGAGTGCTTTTGATCTTCTAAAGATCATTTTGCATCTTTATCATCTTGTTGAACAGATGCAATCTTTGTGTTAAAATGATGTAAACATCTGCGATGCATTTTCTATATCTTTCTCATCATTGCTTTCACTGACTTCTGTGAAACTGCGCTATTGCAATGCTGTCATTAGTCAAAATTGTTGCAGCGAAAGCTAATTGCTTGCATCTCAACTGTATTTTTGCATCTTCTTGAATTAAGTTGTTCAGAAGCATCACTTTCTTAATGATAAGAAAGTGAAAGATGATGCAATTGATATTCATCAGATGAGCGCGTATCAGTTCACATGCTTGTCTGATTTTCTGTGTACAATCATTAATTCAACTGTGTAACGTGATCTTGTCTTGCATTATGTTCAGATGAACATGCAGCGAGCTTGTGTACATTTCTGCTTTCAAAGTCTCGATACTTACTCTTTTGAACATCTTTGCAACATGATGCAAAGTTTGATTTTGTAGTGTTTCAAGTTTGCATTCTTTGTTTGACAGCTTTCTCTCTTTTTCTCACTGATGTCAGACTGATGCTTTAAATGCAATTTCTGATCTTATTACTGCTGAGTATATTTATCTTGCTTTTGTGAAAATTGTCTTTCATGTAAAGACTTCAAGTCAATTAAGTGCTAGCATTCATGTGATGTGATTCACTTCGATTTGACGAAGATGCGCGTCTCATTGCAATTTCATGTTCAGTTGTACTTTCAGAACTCGCACATTTGATTTCAACTTAATAACTGAGCTTTCTATTTGTATGTTAGTCATCATGTCAAATCTTTTTGATTTTTTGATGAAGTGTGTAAATTTGTACTTTTCTGATGTGAATGTTGTGTCATGAGTGCAAGCTCATTTCGCGTAGACATCATGCATTCTGCTCAGTGTTTTGTAAATTTCTTCAATGAATTTATTGTATGCTAAAATATTAATGTCATTTACAAAGTTGAACACTTCAATCTTAATTCTCAATGCTTTGCACTTCTCAATCAGACTTGCGTTGAAGAATAGAAAGAGAATCAATGAAATGAGAAATCTCTGTGATATGTCTGCATTTATCTCGCGCATGTCACTCGTTTGCTCATTGAATCTCAGCAATGTTTCTCAATTCTTAAGAAAGCTGCATGCTCATTCAACTATGTAGTCTGAAGTTCTTTTCATTTTCAGAGTATTCAGAAGTCTGATGTGCAAGACTTGATTGAACATTTTGATGATATCTAAACTTAGCATGAATGCTATGTATTTGATTTTGCAGTCTCATACTGTGTGAATCTGATCTACTAGTAAATTTAATGTTGAAATCATGAATCACTTGCATCTCACTTTCATTTGAGCATCAGATAGCATGTGATGAATCTCAGCTATATTGCTCAGTCTCTTAGTCATGATCAACTTCAAAGCTTTGCTCATGATATCAAGCAAAGCAATGAGTCAATATGTTTTTGAATCAGTATAATGACTCTTTTTTAATTTGCATAGTACTATCATTTGAGCTTTTTTGAACTGCTTCGAATGATATTTGTGTATTACACATGCGTTGAATGAACTCATCAGTATCAAGATCAGTTCTGCAAGATCTGTCTGCAACATTCTGTTTGAAATGTTTAAAATGTCTGATGCTTTATCTGCTTTTATTCTTTTAATTGTTTATCTCACTTCATCTTCTGAAATGTGTAAATCAGATGACATTGTCAAAAGTATAAATGAGTCTGTGATGTTATTGACATCTGTTTGAGAAAGTGAGAGAAAGAATCTTTCTTGCAATATCTTGATTTTTTTCTTGAACGTCGTTGTCATTTGATTAGTATCACTTCACTTCAATGACAAAAACTCAGAAAGTTTTTTAGATAGTTGACTTTTGATTCTGACTTATTTTGCGAAGCATCATATTGACTTAAGTGCGTCGCTCAGCTCATGCATTTGTGATCTGAAATGTGCGCACTTCACTTGTTGAATAATCTTGTTTTTATGATCATTGTGTTTCAGATATTTATTTCACGCATTTAATGTGCTCTGTGTTTTTCATACAATTTGCAGTCATCTTGATTTCATTACTATCTTCAAGCAGTTTGAATTTCAGAAGTTCTTTGCTCAACTTGATGACTTTGTCAAGAGAGTAAATTTCTCAATGATCTTCTGTAACATCTTGATAACTTTGCACATTCTTTCGTTCATTATCATCTTGCTGTTCAAAGAATGATTCAACGAAAGATGCATATGCAGATACGCGCTCAATGCTTCTGTGTTCATTTTCTTTCATAATCATCAAGTTGAAGACTGTACTGAAGTTGTTTGTAGACACAGTTCTGTGACAATCAAAAGATGATTCAATTCTTGATGCAAATTAATGTGTACTTCACACTTGCATGTCATGAACTGTATTTTCTCGCTGCTAAAGACTAGATTAATAGTTGTAAACTGATTGTGAGTCTTGCAAGTAATAATGTCTGATTTCAGCAATAATTTCAGCTTGACGTTAGTAATAATGTCAAGTAAACTGTTGATCACTGCGTGTTGAGTGAAGCATCTTCGTTCTTCTCAATGAGAATGATGTAGATTGAAATCTTTTATGATCAGTTGTTTGCAACCGTCTTTTTTGAATTCAATAAAAGAAATTGAAATTTCTCACTTCAAGAAATCATGAGATCAGAAAATCAAATATCTGACAAAGATGTAAATTGAATTCACAAGAAATGAAATGTGCAAAACAATAAATACACATTATAGAAAACTGAAAACAATAGTCAAAAAGACGAAAAACATAGTGATGTACATCAATGCATTGCAAACTCAAAAAAAGATAGCAAAGCTTAAAACAGAAATCGAAATCATGATGATATTCACACATGAGTCTGTTAAATGCAGCAAGATGACAAGCATGATTGATGAAATAATCATAATGAAAGTGAAATTGCAAGCTATCAATGATGCAATCATGATATGCAGCGAAGAAGCATCTGAAGACAGCGAAATTTGAATGTACACAGACAGTCAAATGATGCTGCAAAGATTAAAAGCAAAAAGCAATGTCAACTTAAAGTTATTTAATAACATATGATAAAATCTGATCAATCTGCAACAAAATTGATGTCATATTTGCATACAATGAGTATCAAGTTGCAAAAACATCATTAAAAATGAAGCAGTGAATCAATTGATTAAAGACATGACATGAAAAAGATTAACAATCAACATCAGAAAAAGAACAATCATGAGCTTCATTAAAAAGCAAATAGACAAAGAAATAAAAGAGCAATGACTAATTACATGAAACAACAGCATCAAAAAAGAAAATCAGTATCAGAAGTACACAGCGAGAGTGAATCTGAGTTACAAATCACTAAAAAAGCTTCAAAAAATAGACAGACTGACATTTTCAACATTTATACAACTAAAAATGAAACATGACTATTTCAAGAACTATTTGCATTGATTATCAGAAAATAATTCAAACAAATGCTATGAAATATGCAAGATGAGATAAACGTTGAAGCATTTACTATTGAATTGCAAACATTATAAAACAAAACAGTTACAGCTTAAAGTAAAAGCACAGTTCAAAAACATGAACATTATATTAATGTTATTTATCATCAAGATTGAAAAAATTGCAATGCTAAAGTACTTGAAAAATACTTGAATTGCAACAAGAAAATGACTATTGAGAACGAAAGAATAAAGTGAAAAGAATACAAAGAAGCAAGAAAATAAAAGCACGAAAGAAAGAAGTTGTTTGATTGAAAGCACTTGTTTATGCAAACTATTGATGTGATTGATCAATGAGAAGATATAAAGCAACGACTTTGATCAAGATACATGTAATTTAACATATGTACAGCGTCTAAACAATGTCATAGTCATAGACTGCATGCACTTAATGAAGAAATAAAAAAATAAAAAAATATATAACTGTTACACACAGTCAAGATGATAAAACTGAAACTATGTATCAAATTTGTTTGTGATGATTGCATGTTAAAGAATGAATGTTCTTGTCATTCTAAACTGTTTCAGCAGCTTCATTTTCATCATCATTCTTGCTGTTGTCTTGAAACTCTTCGTGATTGAAATGATGATTCAATAGTTTATAAAGTCAACATTTTATAACATATTTGATTGAAGATGCATTCAATTTGAACAATGCATCAGAATATGCTTGACTGTCTGATGACTTCATTCACAGTTGCATCAAAAGCTATTCATGCTTGACATGTTTCTTGAGTGCAGATAAATCTTCAGCTTTATGCGTTCAATTTTGATGTAAATTGCAAAAATGCTTTCAATCTTTTGAAGATTATCATGCATCTTTACTGACTTCTTGAATAAATGAAATCTTTGAGTGAGAAATGCATTAATGTTTGCGATGCGTTTTTGTAGTTTTCTCATTGAAGATTTTATTGACTTTTGTGAAACTGTGCAATTGCACGTTCATTCATTTGAATCATTATTAAAAGATCAAGTCATTTACATCTAAATTGTATCTTTACTTCTTCATGAATTAAAACATTCAGAAACGTCATTTTTTGAAGATTAAAAAGCAAGAAATGAATTTATTAGTTTCTATCAGATGAGCATGTATGATTTTGCATGCTCATTAAGTCTTCTGTGTTTTGTCGTTGATTCAACTGTGTAGTATGACTTGATTCTGTAGCTTGTTCAGATAAATATGTAGCAAAAATGTATATATTTCAACTTTCAATGTTTTAATGTTCACTTTTCTGAAGACGTTAATCACATGATGCAGCACTTGATTTTGAAGAGTTTCTAATCTTTGTTTTATACTTAACAATTTCTTTTCTTTATTGCATTGATATCATATCAATGCTTCAAATGTCATTTTCAATCTTATCATTATTGAGTATATCTGTTTTGCTTTTGCAAATGTAGTCTCTCAGATGAAGATCTCAAGTTGACTAAGCATCAGCATTTTAATGACGTGATCTGCTTTTATTTAACAAAGATGTGAATCTTATTATAGTTTTGTGTTCAGTTGCATTTCAAGAACTTATACATTTAATTTTGACTTTATTATTGAGTTTTTTATATGTAAATTAACTGTCATGTTGAATCTTTTTGACTTACGAGTAAAGTGTGTAAGTTTGTATTTCTCTGAAGCGAACGTAGCATCATGAGTTCAAGCTCACTTCGCACAGACATCATATGCTCAACTCAGTGATTTGCAAATTAATTCTGTGATTTTGTCATAAATTAAAATATTAATGTCATTTACAAAGTTAAGCACTTCAATTTTGATTTTTAAAGCTTTGCATTTTTTTAATTAAACTTGCATTAAAGAATAAAAAGAGAATTGATGATATAAGAAATTTCTGTGATATGTCAGCATTTATTCATTGCATTGCGCTGATTTGTTCATTGAACATCAATAATGACTCTTTGTCTTTCAGAAAGCTGCAAGTTCATTTAACTATATAGTTCAATGTTTTTTTCATTCTTAAAGTATGTGATCAACAACGAGATTTATCTGTACAAAATGCTGACTACGAATCTTCTGCAAGCTATGTTTGTCAGAAGAGCTGAATAATCTTATCAACATCAACAGAGCAGTAACAATGCTTTACTCACACATTGAGTTCATACACAGTTGAAAAGTGAAACAATAACAACGCAATCATTGATGCATTGAAGCTTGCACATACACAGAAGAATAGCAACATCTTTGCATACATGTTGTAACTCATATACGATATACACATACATACTGTGAAGACACGACTCAGCTTTTGCGCATATACAGACAGATGTGATACAGTAAATCAATCAATTTTTCGCATTTTCAGATTGATTTACACGCAGCACAATCATACACAGAGCAGTAACAGCGCTTTACTCACACGTTGAACTCATATATGACATACATACATATACTGCAAAGACACAACTCAGCTTTTGCATATATACAAACAGATGTGATGCAGTAAATTGATCAATTTTTCGCATTTTCAGATTGATTTATGTTAGAGATCAGCATAGAGTGAGTCATATGAATGTAATGTAATGAGTATATAAATGCTAAGAAAGAAAATGTTGAAATCATGTCTAGAAACTAATCAGAGTGCGTACGTGACTAGAATGTTTGATCTATAAAGATAGCTATAACTAAGACTTTAAAAATATAGAAGAAAGAAGATACAAAAGGCAAGAAGAACACGCTCTATATAATAGTTACTCAGATTTGTTAGAAACCTGCCTAGAGCGAGTCGAATAGAGATGTCATTTAACTAGAAGATAAATGCTAAGAAAGAAAGGTAGCTACAGGAAAGAAGCTGGCTACATATGTGTGTTCCTCAGTCGACGCTAGGCCCAATAGAGACTAGTCAAGATGACGGAGCTAGGATAGACCTGGCAAGGCTAGGATCGTGACATTATCCCCCCCCCTTGACTATTCATGTCCGCATGAATGTTGTTCCTTAGTGCGCTTTTCTTGAATATTTGATATGAAAGTCGTCAACCATCTCTTGAGCGTTCATAAATTCGTCGCCGTCAGCGTTATACCAGTTGAGGTCGTTGTCATAGCTCTTCCATTTGACCCGATATTGAAGCCGTCTCCTATAGCGTCGGGAGTTCAGTATATCATCGATTTCCCATTCGTCTTCATCTTTTACCACTATTGGCCCCGAAGGTTCATTCTTTTGGCCAGGCAGAGAGTCGTCGACGGCAGGGCGAAGCAGGTCAGGATGAAATACATCATGAACACGCATAGACTCTGATAATTCCAGTTTATATGAAGAGCCGACGAGATCTAGATTGGTGAAAGAATCGAGCATTTTGTCATTCAGCTTCTTGAAAGATCTCGCTGTAACGATGTTTCTTTCATTCAGAAACATCTTTGATTCGATCTCGTAATTGATCTTCTTTCTATGCTTGTTAGCCTGATTCATCATTTGCTCTCGTGTTTTGGCCAGAGCTTCGCGAGCGAAGATCAGTGTTCTATTCATGTGATCGAATATATCTTCGGCCCGAGCGATCTGCAGACGTTCGCGGGTGCTTCCATACTCGGTGGTGTCAGGATCGAAGCTCATACGAGGGTGAAAGCTCTTGTTCATGAAGAAGAGGGTCAAGAAGATGACTGAAGACAAGGCGTTATTGTCGGCAAACTCGATCATGAATAGCCACTTGGACCAGTCGTTCTGCATGTACGAACAGAAGAAATGAAGATATCGCTCGACATCCTGATTGACTCGTTCGCTTTGGCCGTCGATCTGAGGGTGATAGGCGATGAACAATCGAAGAGAAATGCCCAGCCGTTTGCAAAGGAACTTTCAAAGGATGAAGGTGAACTGAGAACCTCGATCGAATACAATGAAGCTTGGTAGACCGTGGGTTCGATATACTCATTGAAGCAACATTTCAGCTGTCTTTTCGGCTGTGATACCTTCATCATCAGTGATGCAAGGAATATAATGCCTTTCTTTCGACAATCTGCAGATGACAGTCAGAATAGCGTTGTAGTCGTACGAATCAGATAGGTCGGTAATGAAATTCATGGCTATGTTCTGCCATCGCTGTTCAGGTATCGATAGAGGTTGAAGCAAGCCATTTGATTTATCCCTAGGTGCCTTTGATCGTTGACAAACATAGCAGTTCCGAATATATCGATCTACTGTCTTTCGCATGAACGATCAATAGTAGTTCCGTTTGATGATCTCCATCGTTCTAAGAATATCGGAGTGACCTATTGAGGGTTGATCGTGCATCTCACGAATCAGATTCATTTGCAGAAGTTCATTGAACGAAACTCATAGCTGACTGCCTTTGTATAAGATTTCATCCTGAACCCGACAATCCTTCAGCTTGATGCCTTCGCATTGTGCTTCGCCTCTTTCTATTGCTTCGCGAAGTAGAGTACAATTCTCGTCGATTTCATTCGCGTCAAGGACTTGTTTATAGATTGACTCGCTGACGTCCTTCTCTAGATCAGCAATCTTCATCCGGTTCGACGTCAGAATAGTGATTCGTTGATAGCGAACGCGTTCATCATCGGAATCTCTGGGCACGGAGTCAGCTCGGCGAGTTAATGCATCGACCTTAATGTTCTGTTTGCCAGATCGATACATTATCTTGAAGTTGAAGTCAGCTAGCTTCTGAACCCAGCGCATCTGATGTCTACTCAGCTCTTTATTCTTCATTAATGACGTCAGAGCTTGATGATCGATGAACATCTTGATTGGTAGCTCAGTCAATTTCAGCTCAGGTCGTCAATGCTCGAATGCTCGAATGATCGCTAGTAGCTCCTTGTCATAAATCTCGTAATTGCACTCAGCGAGACTCAGGTTCTTGCTGTAGTAGATCATCGGATGCAATGTTCCTTCGTCATCATACTGAGAAAGTATGCCATCGTTGACGTAGTCGGATGAGTCTGTTTCAAGGATAGCCTCCCTATTCTGATCAAAATGACGAAGAATAGATGCTTCAGTCATTCGTTTCTTCATATGGTCAAAGGTCGTTTGACAAGCGTGATCTCATTCAAATATCACCTCTTTTTGAGTGAGTCGAACCAGAGAATGAACAATCTTTGAAAAGTTCTTTATAAAACGTCGATAGAAGTTGCAGAAGTCGACGAAGAACTGCATCTGAGTGAGGTTTGTAGAAGTAGGTCATTCGACTACTGCTTGTACTTTTCTGAGATTCATCTTTAGTCCTTCGATGAATAGCAATAGTCTCAGAAAGAAGATCTTCTGAACATGAAACTCGCACTTGTTTATATTCACCTGAAGGTCAGCCTCTCGTAGTCTATGTAGAACTAATCGTACGTGCCGCTTATGTTCCTTCAGTGTTTTGCTGTAGATGATAATGTCATCTAGGTAGGCCTGGCAAAACTGGTGAAGGTAGTCAAATAGCACGTCGTTCATATAGTGTTGGTAGAAAGTCGAGCCGTTGATTAATCCGAAAGGCATCACGTGATATTTGTAGAAATCAAAAGAAGTGATAAAGGTAGTCAAATCTTCGCTACCTGGGTGCATTCGCAGTTTATTGAACGCGACAATGATGTTCAATCGGGTCAGATATTTGCTTCCTTGTATACGAGCGAGAGTCTCGTCTATTAATGGCAAAGGATAGCGATTCCGTTTGGTCAAAGCATTGAGCTTTCTGTAATCGACGCAGAAACGCAAGCTATCGTCTTTCTTTTCGACGAATAGTATGAGCGAAGCGTATGAAGCTGAGCTAGACGATATGAAGTCTTTATTCAGATGCTTGATCAGATAGTTCTTCACCTTTTGAAGCTTGTAGCCAGACATATGATAGAGACGACTTCGAGAAGATATTTTCTCGTCGATCAACTCAATTTTATGATCATAGAAGCGATGAGAAGATAGTTGATCAGTCATCGCTCGATCAAACACGTCTAGATAGTCATGATATTTCGAAGAAAGCTTAGCTTTGACTTCTTTCAAGATCTCTTCGTGTGAAAGCTCTTGTATATTTACATCTTCGAGTTTATTTCTAGCTGTTTTTAGAAGTCAATCGATTTTCGTGATGATGATCATGAAAGTAGTCACATTTGATCATTTGACTAGTGATTTATATGCTGCAGTCTCTATCATTGCTATGTTCATTGAATCGAAAGACGAAGACTTGACTGAATTAGATGATTTCACGATTTGACTGAATAAAGATGACTTCTCGCTGAGTTGAATGACGACAGAAGAGATAGATCTCTTTAGTATTTGAGTAGAGATCGAACTCTTCTGTTCTATCGCGATTTTCTTGAGAACAGAAAGAGAGATCGAGCTAGCATCAATATGAGTCTTTGAATCAGAAAATTGAAGACGATCATTTCTCATATCAATCGTTATCTCGATCTTATTCATTCATGTTTTTTCGAGAATCATCTGATGCTGACTCAATCGAATAATCAGCATAAAGACGAAACGTTTCATATGATCTTGAACAGTCAGATTCGAATAAATCGCATGAGTAATGAGCTTTTTTGCATAATGATCATTGAATTCTCTTATTGACTTGAGCTTGATTAAAGATAACGATTCAATTTGCAAATGATCACAAACATTCTGCGCGATTAATTCATCAATGAACGAATAGTCAGCTGCTTCAGTGTCAATCAATGACTTTAATGAGTAACTAATTTCATTGCTAGATAGTACACATTCAGTAGTCAAAGATTTCGAAGCAAAGAGATCATTTGAGCTGCTCGTTGTTGAAGAAATTAACACATCTTTCATCGCGTCTTTGATGAAAGTCACTAGTTTTTTGTCTCATTCTTCGATTTCTCTGTAAATAATTTCTTCTCTTCTTTCGACATGATGATCTCATTGAGACGAGAAATGAATGCACGAGATGTCAGAGTACTAGTCTTCAGCTGAGAGCAGTTCTTTGAAAGATGATTCGATACTTTGCAGTTGAAGCAGATGATTGACATTCTTGATCGTTCAGATTCGAGGGTGAAAAAAGTAGCGAGTCGAACATAGCTAGTAGTTGAAGCTGATGCTGATGTCGACGAAGAAACGAAACGTTTTTTCGAAGCTGCTATCGATTTGACTGTTCGTTGCTCGTCACGTAGCTGATAATTGACTCGTTGTTTGTTATTCACATCTTGAAGAAAGATCTTGAGCTTATCAAGCGAGCTAAACTCTATGAGGCAAACTGACAACGCGTTCTGAAGACGATTGTTGATTTTATTCTGAATGTCGTTCATCAGAGTGATATCGTCGTAGTTCAGAAAGCTGAATATTCTAGTGAATTCTGAATAGAAAGAGCTGAAGAGCTTGTTGAGCTGCTTCAGAGCGACGTATTTGCAACGACACTTTCGAATCAGATTCTGATCTTCATAAATTTCTTTCAGATGTTTCAGTAGCTCTGATAGTGACTGATAGAGTGAGAAAGCATCAACACGACGCTTTGCATAGATTTGCTGATCAGCATCGTCTTCTAGTCTGAAAATCACATAGACAATACGAATCTTTTCAGTAGAGTAATGATTCGCGTTGACATCGAGCTTGTCAGCTATTTTGATGTTTCATGTCTCTCAGATAGAGTCATCTGTTTCGATGAAGATGAGTGAATTCGAAAGCTTGATGAACTTGTGATGATCGTTTTCGTTATCAGATAGAGTAGAAGATTCTCGTTGAAAGCGAGCTTTGAAAGTCGAGCTTCGTTCAACTTCAGAGCGACGAATCGAAACTGAAGTCGTAGAAGCTTCTTTCTGATTGACTCGTTGTTCAGCTGACTGAGTATCTTGACGAGACATAGATCGATCGACTTGACGTTGTTTCGCTCTGAAGTTCAATCGCTCGCCTTGTAGCTGACTGATCTTTTTCTCTAGCTCATCGTTTTTATCAAAAGCGACTTCTAGTTGTTTCGCTCTCTTTTTGTGATCATCTTGTACGAGAAGTCAGTGTTCATTGAGTTGTAGAGTCAAGTCTCGCTGACTTCGAAGCTCGTTCAGCATATTGATGACTTCGTTGAATTGATTGCTGATTCAATGAAGCAGTTGTTCTTCGATGTTTATGTTTCATGAGGTGGCAGCTTTCTCAGCTTCGACTAAAGCATCGATGAGTAGAAGTGAAACTCTTCTACTGACAGTGCTTCTGAGCAGGCGAGTTGTTCTGGGCTCAACTGACTCGACGTCGCGTGTCATGATGAGAGAAGGTAGAAGTTGTTGAGGTAAGAATAGATGAGGGATTGATGCTTTGAATTGATGTTTTTTGGTGAGTGAAAATTCAAAGAATCCCTTGTGAATTTCAGGTAATAATTGAGTGCTTGATCCGAAGAATCTCTTGCGAATAGAATGGTGAAAATGAGTGTAGAACCGAAGAATCTCTTGCAACCTAAAATGATGATGCAAATTTGAAGAATTCCTTGCAAATTTTTCTTACTGAATAGGTTGTTTCGTATCGTCTATTCGTCGATAGCAGAGTAGTAGATGGTGAGCATTTATCTAATGTTAGGGGCCTGCCTAGAGCGAGTCGGATAGGAATGTCATTTAACTAGAAGATAAATGCTAAGAAAGAAAGGTAGCTACAGAAAAGAAGCTGGCTACATATGTGTGTTTCTCAGCCGACGCTAGGCCCAATAGGGACTAGTCAAGGTGACGAAGCTAGAATAGGCCTGACAAGGCTAGAATCGTGACAAGATTGACGCTAGTCTCAAAGAAGACGTGTTGAAACACAAGAAAGATGTTGATTCAAAAGATGTTTGTGACACAAAGAAATGTGTTTGTCATAGAAATCTGTTGATCACTCGTAACACAAAGAAGTGTGTTTGTTTAGAAGACAATAAAAGCTGATTAGAAGATGCTAGAAAAGAAAAAAGATGCTGAGTCATATCTGAGTCAAGTTTAAGTCAGATTTAGATCAGATCTCGACTAGATTGTTGACTAGTTCTAATCAATTCTGACACATTCGTAACATTATCTTTCTCTTCAAAAATTCATGTTTGCATGAATAGAACAAATGAAACGCAAATTTTTTTTCACTGTTTTTCAATTTAATGTGACTTGTCTAAATAAATCTTATGAAATTCAACTAGAACTTCTTTCAAGCTCTTGAATTCTTCTTTGTCAACATAGTATCATTCATTGTTTTGATCTAGTTTCGTTCATTTGACTTTGTATTGTATTCAATCTCGATAGCATCTAAAGTTCAAAATGTCATTTATCTTTCAGTGCTCATCATCTTTGATAGTGAGAAATCTAGATGATTCTGAATGCTGTTCTGATAAGAGATCATTGAAACAAGAACATAATAGCTTTGAACTGAACATCAAATGCAGCTGCTTCATGCTTATCAATAAACGAAGATGATAGAAGATTTCAACTTTGACAGTGATTTGATAAGATTCTAGCTGTTTGTCTTTCAAATTCTTACATGATTTAGTTGTCTTTATGTTTCTAAAGAATAATCAAACTCAGTCATCTACTTCATAGATGATGTCTCGTCTATGTTTATTGATCTGAGCTTCAATGATCTGCTTCATCTTTTTCAATTGCTGATGATCAAAGATAAGAAGCTCTTTCATTTGAATGATAATATCATCAACTTTTCTAGCTTCAAAACGTTCATAAGTTATCTCGTAGTCAGTTGTATCTGAATCGAAACTCATTCAAGAGTGAAATTCTTTATTGAAGTAGAATGAGATCATTGAGATGATCGAGAAGATATTGAAATTTTCGCTGAATTTCATCATTGAAAGTCATTTTGCTCAGTCGTTCTGCATGTAGTTACAGTAAATTCTTAATTTGCATTCAACATCTTGATTAACTTGTTTTAATTAATCATCAATCTCAAAATAATAAACTGTTGATAAACTAGTCGTGATTCTTAATCGCTTGCAAAGACTTTGTCACATGATTAATATGAATTGAAAGTCTCTGTTTGAAACAATAGAACTAGATAGATTATGAAGTCAATAGACGTTTCATAGCATGATTCAAATCATTTCTTCAACTGAGATGTCATTGTCTTCTCAATAACAGAAAACATAGTGACGTTTCTTGATGAGACGACATATGATTGTGCAAATGACGTTATAATCTTTCAATAGAAGTAGCTCAGTGATGAAGTTCATAGCTATATCTTTTCAGCGTTTCTGTGAAATCGAAAGAGAATAAAGAAGTTCATTGATGCTATCTTTAAATGTTTTGCTTTGTTGACAGACATGACAGTTTTAAATGTAACGTTTAATCATTGCTTGATGATCTAATCAATAGTAGAAACGTTGAACTAGATCAATAGTTCTTCAATTGTCAGAATGAAAGATGAAAGACTGATCATAAATTTTCTTTAGCAATTTCATATGCATTTTCTCAGAAACTCACAGTAAATCTTTTTTGAACAGAACGTCGTCAATAATCTTGCAGTGCTTCAATTCAGTGCTATGTAGCTTGAGCTTGTTTTCTCTTATAGCTTATCTATACTCATCGCAAAGCTCATTCATCTTGTTGACATCTTTTACTCACTGATAAAGATCAACTTCAGATTCAATAGTTAGAATATTTATTCTATCAAGTGTCAGAATGATTTGATAGTGATCTTCAATACGCTGAGTTGATTCAGAGATGTCGATCAGAGACATTCTGATTAAAGCATTAACTTTAATGTTTATTTTGCCTGATCGAAATATAATTTGAAAGTTGAACTTGAATAGAATGTCTAGATAATTGACTTGACGTCAAGTCAACTGTTTATTTTTCATGAAGATCTTCAAAGTCTGATGATCGATGAATATCTGAATGAGTAGTTCAATGCATTCAAGCTTGAGTCTTCAATGTTTGAAACATCGAATAATGACTAGCAATTTCTTGTCATAGATATGATAATTGCATTCAGCGAGAATCATGCTCTTGCTGTAGAAAGCTACTGAGTGAAGAACTTTCTCATCATCATACTGTGATAGAATTTCATCTTTGACGTAGTCAGATGTATTGATTTCTAAAATAGCTTGTCATTTGAAATCGAAATGTCGTAGTACTGAGATCAAGCTGACTTGTTTCTTTAGATCATTGAAAGCTTGAACACAGACTTCGTTTCATACAAAAGACGTGTTCTTTCTAGTTAACTGAGTGAACAATTTGACTAGCTTCAAGAAGTCTTTAATGAAACGACGATAGAAGTTAACAAATTTCACGAAGCTCTGAACTTCTTTTAGATTGATCAACGTAGCTCAGTTGACTATGAATTTCACTTTGATAGAATTCATGCAAAGACTCTGTTCTGAAACTATGACTTCTAAGAAGACAGTTTCTTCTACGTTGAATTTGCACTTTCAAATATCTACTTGTAGATCAGCTTCTTGTAGATGATCTAATATCATTTTGACATGTTGTCAATGTTCTCGTTGAGTTTTGCTGTAAATCAGAATGTCGTTCAGATAGACTTGACAGAAGTCATTTAGAAAGTTTCAAAGAACATCATTCATATACTGCTGAAATGAGGCAGAATCATTGATAAGTTCAAAAGATAACATCTTTGATTTATATGCTTCTAACGCGATAATAAAGATAGTGTAATTCTCACTATCAGAGTGCATTCGTAGTTTGTTGAACATCAAAATGATATTCAATTGAGTCAGATGTTTGCAATCAACTATTTTGTTAATTACTTCATCTATGAGCGATAGAGAATAGCGATTTCTTTTGATAATAGCATTGAGCTTTCAATAGTCAACGCAGAATCGTAGATCTTCATTTGCTTTCAAGATGAACAGAATGAGTGAGAAATATGAAGCTTTGCTAGAAGTTATAAATTCTTTGAAAAGATTCTTGTTCAGATATTTCTTTACTTTCTGAAGCTTGTAAAGAGACATTCAATATGCTCGACAATGAAATGACGTTGCATCACTAGTAAGCTTTATCTTATGATCATATGAATGATGAGACGATAGCTTGTTTGCTTGAGCTCAATCAAAGACATCTAGAAAATTCTGATATTTTGATGATAGCTTGACTTTAATATCTTTTAGATTCTGAGTCGTTTCATTGACTGAAAAGACGTTTATGACATCTAGTTTGCATTGAGTATTGTAGACGATTTTTCTATTGATGTCTTCGATGAACATAGCAAAAATCTCTGTCTGATTCTTCTTTTTTCATTTTACTAAAGCTTGAAAAAAGATGACATTTATGTTTTAAATCGAGAATGACTCTTTCTGAATGAATGAAACTGAGTGCTTGAGCATCTTAAAGATCTTGCTATGAGCTGCTGAAGAAATCAAAGTTGATCACGATCAACTTGAATGCTTTGTATTTGACGAAATCGAAAAAATTGAAATAGAAGTATCTAATTGATCAGAAAATACGATAGTATCATGTCTCATGTTTAATAATATTTCATTTTTATTCATTCAGAGTTTGCTCAATATAGCTTCATGATGCTCGATATCAGCTATCAGCATTGACATAGTCAATTTCTTATGACTTTCAATCATGAGATTGAGTAGAATCTTATGAGTAATAGTCTTTTTAGCTAACTTCTCATCATAGTCTTGTATTAACTTCTCTTTTGCTAGTGATATAGATTGTATTTCAAGTTTCTGACATACTTTATTGACTAGCTTGTCATGTATCAGCGTGTAGACGATGAAATCACTATTTATCAAAAAGCGAAGGCTGAAAGAATTGCTCTGAGAGATAAAAGAAGCATTGATCAGAAATGACTTTTCAAAATAGTTTTCTTTTGATAGAACTTCGATTTGACTGCACAAAGATATGATCTTTATCTCTTTGATGATTCTAGAAAAGATAGCTAGTTTTTTGAATCAGAATCAAACTCAAAGTTCAATGTAAATTAATCAAACTTGTCATCTTCTAATGCATTGACTTTCGATTAATTAAAGCACTCTCTAGAAGTATGATCTGATTTGTGACAGATGAAACAGATTTCAGCTTGTAGATTAATGTCTTTGACGTTAGTTAAAATCACGTCATGCAACTTTGAATGATTGATGAATGTAGTGACTTCAATCTTTTTATAGAGATTCAATGAATCTCATTTCTCAGCAAAGATGACTTGCTTTCTGACTTTGATCAAGAATTTCTTTTCTTTGATGTCATTCATGACTCAATGCTCATTGTTCAAATGAATCAGATAACTATGAATTTCATTGAGAGATTCTGACTGAATCAGCTGACTACTTCAAGCTGCATGAAGACGATAAACTATCTTGTCTCGTAAATCAATGATCAATTGCTTTTCGTGATACTCTAGATAGAAGAACAGACGTTGAAATATTAAATAAAAGTCACTGAATTTGCTCTTTTCTTGAATGAGATTAGCATATTTTCTTCGAAAGTTTGTCTCTTTGTCAGAATCATCATAAAGCTGAGCAAGTTCATTTAGTAGATTGTTGATCATTGAATAAGAGTTCAATGAATCTCGCTGACGTCTGACTAAAGTGACTTTGACTGCATCTTCGCTGATTTGAAAATGAATGTAGACTAGTATAGCTTTGTCATTGTTGAAATGATCAACGTTGATTTCTAGCTTGTCGCGAATCTTTTCTTGTCAATCATTTTAGATAGATTCTTTTTCATCAGTAAACAGAGATGAATTTGAAAGCTTTTGAGATCGCTTGAATGAATTGAACATGATGAAAGAAGTAGAAGTATCTTCTTTAGTCAATCGCAGTCGATGTTGTAGTTTCATCAGCTGATCTTGAAGCTTTTTAAGATTTAGATTCAATCATTCTTTTGCTTGATCAATTTTTTCGAAACGAGTCTTTCATATTTGTTCGCTGAGTATTCTATCAAATAACTCACAAGCTTCTACATTTAGATCTCGTTGAGTTCAAAGATTGTTTAAATCTTCTAGAAAAACTTCTGAGTCTTGTTCAACTCAATGTTATAGCTGCTTTACATTTTTGATATCTCAGAAGATAGAGACTTTCAGAGATTCATCAAGTGTCTGAGAGTGAGGCATGAATTGACGATGTTTTCATACGAAGTCAGTTCTAAGAAATTTCAATAAATGAGAAAATAACTTGAAGTAAATGATTGAATCGAGACTTTGATTATTCTTGAAGAGATCGAGTTGAGTATTCACAGATGATCAAATCATGATGAAGGTTTTGATGATTGAGCGAATGACAATGCTCAGTAGTAGATAGTGAGATCATTTGTTAAAGTGTTTAGTCTTCAAAGAAGAGTGTTGCTGATTTGAGAGAATTTTTTTATGATTCTCAAGCAATCAACAAAGATTCTTTATTGTTGATTCTATTGATTTCTTGATGTTGTTCTGTCTTTCGATGTCGTTGATCATCAGATACACAAATTTCTTTATACTCATTTCGTTGTCAGTCGAGTGAATTTGAATGAATATAGAGATCAATATCATGTAATTAACGAATTCTTAAAGTAATGTTGAAATCGTGTCTAGAAACTAATCAGAGTGCGTGCGTGACTAGAATGTTTGATCTATAAAGATAGTTATAACTAAGACTTTAAGAATACAGAAGAAAGAAGATACAAAAAATAAGAAGAACACGCTTTATATAGTAGTTACTCAGATCGACGCTAGTCTCAAAGAAGACGTGTTGAAACACAAGAAAAATGTTGATTTGAAAGATGTTTGTGACACAAAGAAATGTGTTTGTCATAGAAATCTGTTAATCATTCGTAACACAAAGAAGTGTGTTTGTTTAAAAGGCAATAGAAGCTGATTAGAAGATGCTAGAAAAGAGAAAAGATGCTGAGTCATATTTGAGTCAAGTCTGAGTCAGATCTAGATCAGATCTCGACTAGATCATTGACTAGCTTTAATCAATTCTGATACATTCGTAACAGAAAAGTATTTAGAAGAAAAGAGTCAACTATTTATATGACTCAGAAGAACATAAGCTAACTCTGAATAGAGTTGACTTTGAAACAAGTCTATGCTTTAGCGACAAGCAATCAACGATAGCTCTCAGAATAGTCATCAACATAGTCATCAATAAAGATGCGTAGCTAGAATCGTAACATTATCTTTCTTCTTTAATGATTCATGTTTGCATGAATGTATTTTCTTAGTCTTGTGTAGAATCGAAATGTCTATTGTAGCAGACTCACTATGCAAGATAGAAGTATCATTGAAGCAGACTCACTAGTTGCATGCAAACAAGTCAACAGATTGATTCACTGATAGATAGAATGATGAGAAGATAAATCATTGCATTGACGAAGTGTCATTGTAACAGACTCACTGATCAACTTGCTCATTGAAGAGATTGACTTTGAGCTCGTCATTGTAGCAGACTCACTAGTTGCATGTGAATGTATGATCAGATTCACTGATGAGTAAAGCGATGAGAGCAAGTAAATCATTGCATTGAGAATAAATGTTATTGAAGCAGACTCACTAGTTGCATGTGAACTGATAGACGAATCGATTCACTGATAGATAAAGTAATGAGAAAATCATTGCATTAATGATGTCATTGAAGCAGACTCACTGAGAATTTTAATGTAGAAACAAGCTCATAGATTTGCTTGTTATTGAAGATATTATCATGTCATTGAAGCAGACTCACTAGTTGCATGTGAACGAGTTAACAGATTGATTCATTGATGAGTAGAATGATAAGAAAGTAAATCATTGCATTGATGACGTCATTGTAGCAGACTCACTATGAGGTTTTGCTTCTGAAATAGAGACTTCGATGCAGTTTTAGACTGATCTCGTTGTTCAACAAATTCGAAAAATTTCTTGTGAATCTGAATGAATGATGCTTTCGCTTATCTTCTGATCTAGTCGAAAAGAGTTTCGATCTTTTGTTTATACTTGCTGATCAGCTCATGAATTCAATCTTTTATTTATTCTTGCTGATCAGCTCACAAGAGAAGAAAAGTGAGTGCTGTCACATGATCACAAGTTGACTAGATCAAAGTCGATAGTTGAATTAAACAGAAGCACTTGATGCAGATTATTTCTCTTCGTCTGTAATGAAGAAGCATTTATATAATGTTAGAAGTCAGCATAAAGCGAGTCATATGAGTGTAATGTAACGAGTATATAAATGCTAAGAAAGAAAAGTATTTAGAAGAAAAGAGTTGACTATCTATATGACTCAGAAGAACATAAGCTAACTCTGAATAGAGTTGACTTCAAAACAAGTCTATGCTTTAGCGACAAGCGATCAACGATAGTAAGATTCAGCTTGACTGAAGACTATCGACAAGCGAAGATGATTGCTAGTTGACTTGACTCAATCAATGTCGATCGCTAGAGAACAAGAAGATTAAGCAGGGAAAAGAGAATAAATAGATTGTTATCTCTTCTGTTTCTTTCATCATCTTTTTCTGTTTCTTCATTTCTTAGAATTCAGTCAGAAACGCGCTTTTGCATCTACTACTCACTTTGCTACTCACTTTGTCATTCACACTGCTATTCATTACTGTCATCGCTGTCACTGCTACTCATCGCTGCCATCGCTACTCACTGCTGTCGTCGCTACTCACTGCTGTCACTGCTACCTCATTTGCTTCACTACTGTCATCACTATCAATGATCGCTTCTACTCGTCGTCAAAGTCGCGTCAACGTCGACGTCGCTGTCACTGTCAGCAGAAGACGAAGTCGTCGTCGCTTTCTCTTCTCTCATGTGTTTCGCTCTCGCTCATCTGCAGCATCATCATCATCTTTGTTGAGTTCATCTGTCTCTTCAAGTCTCTCTTCTTCGAATGCTTTCTTGAGAAGAATCAACTCAAAACAAATCGTCGAAACATTGATGACTTTCGTCATATGACAGAGAATTAAAGACGTTCATCAAGCGAATATGAAACGCGAGCTGAAACAAAAGCTTCGACGACTAGAAGCTCAGAGTACAGCGCTGAATCAGTCGAGAAACAACTCAGTGATAGAGAGTACTATCAGTCAAACGTCAGATACTATTCTTTCAAGTGACTCTTGCATTCAAACAATGATATTTCGCTATCTCTTTATTGATATCACTCAACTGACTCTCATCTTCAAAAACGAATTTCGAGCCGTCAATATCTTCAAGCTGATCAACAATTATTGATCAAACTCGCTCAACAAACAAGATCTGCAACTATCATGATTTGATGAGCTTCGAGCTCATGATGATGACATCACTCAGCAGAATCTTAAGAGCATGATTCTCTTTATACGCTGTCTAGAAGTATATAATCAATGTCTCATTGAGACATTCTCTGCAAGCAAGCTTAGCTTGATACGTCGACTATCTGCTGAAGCTTCATCTGCATTATATCTTCAAATCTCTATGAATCTTTCACTTTCACTTTCACGAGATTCGTATAATAAAAGAAGTCAATGATTCGAACGAGTGATATAACGCTGAAGATGAACTGATTGATCAAGCACTGATAAAGAAAACATCTGCTATCGTCTCTCAGACGAAATATCAGAGTCAGAGAGTCAGAAAACAGTTCTATGATTCTAGATTCAAAGAAAGAAGCACATTGTCTTTGATATGCAACAAGTTCAACGTCGACAGCTGCATTTATTCTGATTGCACATATCTGCATATCTGCAGTGAATGTGATGAGATTCACGCTGCTATCAATTGCAAAACATCGAATTCAAACAGTCAATTGATTGAAAGAAAATGACATCAAATTTCAATCTCACTGATATCGATATCGAAATTCTTCTCATATCAGCTCATGAAGATCGACGAAGTTTCTCTAGCGCACAGAGACTCTCTAAACGCGAGCGCATGATAAACACAACTAGTCGAACATTCTGATTGTATATATGTTCAAACGCTGCTGTTTATCATTGAACATGAAGCAAAAATTAAATATTGAAGTCTCGATCAACTGATTTTGAGCGAGAATCTTCTCTCGACAAACGAAGCTTCAGATACTCTTCAAGTCGATTTGACGCAGCAAGTTCGCTGTGATCGACTAACTGAGATTCATCATGTTTCTCATCGCTTTATATTCTCATCATTGAGACTAGTATCAAAGAGAAATGATCGCTGACATCAAATACATCATCTATCGTATTCAAAAGAAAGATCAGTCAACTGCTTCATTCTCAAGAACTGAGAATCAATTGAATATTTCATCTTTGATCAAGCGATCATCGCTTTATGTGATGTCAATCGAAACGCAGTTCTCATTAAAAGAGATCTGATCAACGTCTTTTATCATGTGTCGATAGTAACATCAGATCATTGACTGCTTGAATTCTTCTGAAGAGATAAGTATTGAATAGATCGCTTTCTTTTCTTTGATCTACGCACGTCATCATATCTGTTTGACCTTTTCGCTAAAGATCTTTGCTGAATGCTCATAGTCACTCTGCAATGAGACTCAATGATACACTATCTGAATGACTTTCTAGTCATACAAGCGAACATGATCGAAGTTCGTAAATACGAGAGCGATTTCGATGATCTGTGCGCTCAGTTAAAGTTTAGCGTTAATCTTAAAAAGAATCTTATCGACATCACATGCATCTTTTTGAGCATTGAGCTTGATTCAATCAATATGATGACTCATCTATCATCTGATAAGCATCAGAAGACAATTCAGCTCATCAACAATGCACTTACAAAAAGCTCTTTATCATACGAGAAGCTACAGACGCTATTAAACTTTCTGTCATTTGCTGCAAAGATCGTGATTTCTGAAAGAGTCTTTCTCAAACGACTGTTCAACGACTTAATCATCATCAAATCACGCAAGCAGCGCATCAATTATTCAATGCGACAAGATCTACTATGATGAAAAACGTTTCTTACAAAGTGAAACAATGTACATCTGCTTTGCAAGCAAGAATTCAGACATTTTCTATATCTCTGAATCGATGCTTTAGATCTGCACAGCATGAGAAGCTACTATCTGCGTCATTTCGACCTATCATCAGCTGCTAGTCAAGCATTTTCTAATCGATTTAACATGCGCTTGAGTGACAAGCATATCAATGTCAAAGAAATGACGACGATTCTTCAAGCTTTGACAGCATGACTTCTCGTTTTCGCGAGATGCAACCTTACTATATATGATGACAACGTAGCTGTTGTCGTCGACATTAATAAAATCTTCATGCGCGAAGAGACAATGCTGTATCTGTGATGAATAGTCTTGCTGACGACTGCGCACAATATCTGCATACATGCTCTGTGAATTTCAACTCATGAAAATCGTTTAGCTGATTTGATTTCTCGAGCGAAGTTCAGTACTATTGCTGACGAATTTTCTCAGCTAGCTACACTTCAGTCAATCAGCGCGAGTCGTCAAGCTTCTGATACAGTGAGGTTTCTCTTGATCGCTCAGCAGTCAGATATCTTTGATGAGATCTAGCGACGTTCATCAGAAATATCTACGATACAGTCAAAAGAAGCTACTTCATGTTTTGCTTCTTGATCATCAGAGTCAAATATTCAACTTCAATCTCAAATCTAATCAGCTGATCAGTGAATCTAGAAAACAAGATGATCAAAGTCAAAATCATTAAAATCTACCTCATCAATCTACAATCACATCACATTGACGTTGAATATTCTGATATTGAGATCGAGACATTTCATCACTCTACATTACAGCGAATCATAGTTGAAATTTGAAGACTTCAAGACAATGATCAGACTCGCAAGCGAAGATTTATAACACGAAATCTACTGCTACTATTGCTACGTCAATTTGATCAATCTATCATTGAAGAAGCAACATGACATGCGTCATTTTGCCTGACGTTTGCGAGCTTTCTGCGCATGAGTGAGTTCACATGAAGTCAATTGAATAAAACATCTGACTTCAAACAGTGACATCTAATCAGAAGTTCAATTATCTTTCAGAATGACTTTTTGCAAGTCATTCTATCAAGCTTTAAAATCGACTCTTTCAGACGTGAGATGACATTGATCATCGCTGTCGTCAACGACGAAGCGTGTGTTAAAAACTCACTCGTCAACCTGTTTTCAAAGTTTTCTGCATCTCTGCTGACGTCTCTGTTTGACTCAGAATATTTATACACGCGAACTCACGTCATCGAGATTCTGCGTAGAACGCTAGTCACACTGAGCATAGAAGATCACTACTCAGATCACTTCTTTCGTCAAGATGCTGCTATCTCAGCTCGTCAAGCAGAGCTTTCAAAAGATGAAATTCAGCTGCTAGAGAGATGAAAGTTCAACAGCTATTGCTTATACATTGAAGCTCATTCTAGCTACATACTAAATGTCTCTAAGAGACATCAAAGATAGTCACTTTCGATCAGTCAACTAGAATCAGTTCTCGTCGATCTCGATACTTTGTATCGACGTTTCTGAGGTTTAAAAGTGCTTGACATCTCAGAGCGACTTTCGAAGCAAATTTTAGTTCTGAAGATCATCAGAAATCATCAAGTTTGCTCAAACACATATAATATATATTCGTTCAAACGAAGATGATGCTTGATAGAAGATTCAGCTTGACTGAAGACTATCGACAAGCGAAGATGACTGCTAGTCGACTTGACTCGATCAATGTTGATCGCTAGAGAACAAGAAGATTAAGCAGGGAAAAGAGAATAAATAGATCGTTATTTCTTCTGTTTTTCTCATCATCTCTTTCTGTTTCTTCATCTCTTAGAATTCAGTCAGAAACGCGCTTTTGCCTCACTCATTCACTTCATAGACTCAGTCGCTTAGATAAAGAAAGTGCTTGACATCTCAGAGCGACTTTCGAAGCAAATTTTAGCTCTGAAGATTATCAGAGATCATCGAGTTTGCTCAAACACATATAATATATATTCGTTCAAACGAAAACGATGCTCGATAGTCTCAGAATAATCATCAACATAGTCATCAACATAGTCATCAATGAAGATGCGTAGCTAGAATTGTAACAATTTACACGCAGCGTAATCACATACAGAGCAGTAACAGCGCTTTATTCACATGTTGAGCTCATATATGATAAACACACATATATGAGAATGTAGATTGCACAACTCATACTAGAGATGACGCGATCATGTTAATCATTTGAAGCTAAGACTCATGCTAATGCTTGAGCTTACATATAAATTTCATGATTGCATGAATCTTTACATTTGTAACTACTTTATAATTAATACACAATCACTAATCAGTATGTTTTCAATTAAGAACTAATGTAGAATGTTAATTAAATTAATAAATGCTTATTTACTTTAATTTATCAAATATGAGATTAAATGATTAATCTAGAATTAATCTTAAATTAATCTGAATTATTAACATTTGTTGCATTTTCATTCAAATTTGTAAAAGAAAAGTTGATTGATCATTTATTAATAACTTATTAATCAATAATTAATTTGATTATTAGAATAAAAGTTGATTGTAATTTGTGAAAATATAAAAAATTAATTATTGATTAATAATAATAATAAATTCATACATTTTTGTGACATCAATTAAGTTGATTCATGAGAAACTTTATGCTATTTATATTAAGTGAACAAAACTCTCTGAGATAGAAAATCACTCACTGTTTATACAACTGCTTCACGCAGTTGAAACTATCATTATAAAACTTTGTATCAAATTAGTTCACGTTGATTGCATGTTAAAGAATGAGTAACTTAGTCACTTTAAATTGCTTCAGAAACTTTGTTTTCATCATCATTCTTGCAGCTGTTCTGAGACTCTTCGTGATAGCAATGATTATTTAATAGTTCAAGAAGTTAATGTCTTGTAACATTTTTAATTGCAAATGCAATCAGTTTAAACAATGCATGAGTACATGTTTTGTCATCTGATGATCTCAGTTGCAGTTACATTGCATGCTATCTGCGTCTGAAACATTTCTGAAGTGCAAATAAACATTCAAATCTATGTGTTTAATTCTAATATAAGTGACAAGAATGCTTTTAATCTTCTGAAAATTGTTTTGCATCTTTATCATCTTGTTGAACAGATGCAATCTTTGTGTTAAAATGATGTAAACATCTGCGATGCATTTTCTATATCTTTCTCATCATTGCTTTCACTGACTTCTATGATACTGTATTATTGCAATGCTGTCACTAGTTGAAATCATCACAGCAAGAGCTAGTCGCTTACATCTTGACTGTATTTTTGCATTTTCTTGAATTAAGTTGTTCAGAAGTGTCACTTTCTTGATGATGAAAAAGCAAGAAATGATGCAATTAACATTCATCAGATGAGTGCATATCAGTTTGCATGTTTATTTAATTTTCTGCGTACAATTGTTGATTCAACTGCGTAACATGATCTTGTCTTGCAGCATGTTCAAATGAACATGCAGTAAACTTATATACATTTCTACTTTCAGAGTCTTGATGCTTACTCTTTTGAACATTTTTGTAACATGATGCAGAGTCTGATTCTGTAGTGTTTCAAGTCAGCATTCTTTATTTGACAGTTCTTTCTCTTTTTCTTGCTGATATCAAACTGATGTTTCAAATGCAATTTCTGATCTTACTACTACTAAGTATATTTGTCTTGCTTTTGTGAAGATTGCTCTTCATATGAAGACTTCAAGTCAACTAAGTGCTAACATTCATATGATGTAATTCGCTTCAATTTGATGAAGATGCACGTTTCATTGCAATTTCATGTTCAGTTGTACTTTCAGAATTTGCACATCTGATTTCAACTTAATAACTGAGCTTTTTATTTGTATGCTAATCATCATGTTAAATCTTTTTAATTTTCTGATGAAGTGCATAAATTCATACTTTTCTGATGTGAGTGTTGCATCATGAGTGCAAGCTCATTTCATGCAAATATTATGTGCTTTGCTCAGTATTTTGCAAATTTCTTCAATGAATTTATCATATGTTAGAATGTTAATATCATTTATGAAGTTGAGCACTTCAATCTTAATTCTCAATGCTTTGCATTTTTCAATCAAATTTACGTTGAAGAATAGAAAGAAAATTGATGAAATGAAAGATTTTTGCAATATGTTTGCATTTATCTTGCATATGTCACTCATTTGCTTGTTGAATCTCAGTGATGTTTCTCAATTTTCAAGAAAGCTGCATGCTCATTCAACTATATAATCTGAAGTTCTTTTCATTTTCAGAGTATGTAGAAGTCTGATGTGCAAGACTTAATTGAATATTTTAATGATGTTTAAACTTAACATGAATACTATGTATTTAATTTTGCAGTTTCATACTGTGTGAATCTGATCTACTAGTAAATTTAATGTCAAGATCATAAATTGCTTGCATCTCGCTCTCATTTGAGCATCAGATAGCATGTGATGAGTTTCAGCTATATTGTTCAATCTTTTAGTCATGATCAACTTCAAAGCTTTGCTCATGATATCAAGCAAAGCAATAAGTCAATATGTCTTTGAATCAGTATAATCACTCTTTTTTAATTTGCAAAGTAATATCATTTAAGCTTTTTTGAACTGCTTTGAATGATATTTGTGTGTTACATATGCATTAAATAAACTCATTAATATTGAAGTCAGTTTTGCAAGATCTGTTTGCAATGCTTTGTTTAAAATGTTTGAAACATCTGATGCTTTATCTGCTTTTACTCTTTTGATTATCTGTCTCACTTCATCTTCTGAAATGCATGAGTCAGATGATATTGTCAAAAATATAAATGAGTTTGCAATGTTATTAATGTTTGTCTGAAAGAATGAGAGAAAGAATTTTCCTTGCAATATTTCGATTTTTTTCTTGAACATTGTTGTCATTTGATCAATGTCACTTTACTTCAATGACGAAAACTGAGAAAGTTTTTTAAATAGCTGACTTTCAATTCTGACTCATTTTGCGAAGCATCATATTGACTTAAGTGCATCACTCAACTCATGCATTTGTGATCTGAAATGTGCATGCTTCGCTTGTTGAATGATCTTGTTTTTATGATCATTGTATTTCAGATATTTATTTCACGCATTTAGTATGCTCTGTGTTTTTCATATGATTTGCAGTCATCTTGATTTCATTACTACTTTTGAGCAGTTCAAATTTCAGAAGTTCTTTGCTCAACTTAATGACTTTGTCAAGAAGATAAATTTCTCAATGATTTTCTGTAACATCTTGATAACTTTGCACACTCTTTTGTTCATCATTGTCTTGCTGTTCAAAGAATGATTCGACGAAAGATGCATATGCAGATATGCACTTAATGCTTCTGTGTTTATTTTCTTTCATAATCATCAAGTTGAAGACTGTACTGAAGTTGTTTATAAACACAGCATTTGCAATTTGTAAAAAGTGACAGTGACAGATTTTAGCGCTTTTAATGATCAATATTTTGAATATTCATTTAATCTCATATCTCAGATTTGCGTCACTTTTAGCTGAGACATATTCATAAAAGCGTCAATATTTTTAACATTTCTAGCATTTCTAGCATTCTCATAAGCGCAGTATGCGTCTTTATCATTTAATTCAATAAACACGACTATTTTGACATTTATAGCATTGATACGTAGTTGCAACGTTGAATAATTAATGATTGATTTAACTATCTAAATAATAGCTATTTAATATATGCGTTGAGAAAGTCAATGAGAAAGTTAATGAGTAAACTAAAGAGGTAGAAAGTCATGTAGAATGATTGATAAAGTCGTGTTTGAAGCTTAATAAAGAACAAATTTGATTCTTGATTGCGAAGTAATTCAAAGCTTGATGAAAAGTCATGTAAAAAGTCATGAAGAAAGTCATGTAGAAAGTCATGTAGAGAGTCATGTAGTAAAAAGATCAGTAAAAAGCTTACTAGTAGAAAAATCAATAGAAAGATTGATTGAAAGATTAGTAGAAAGCTCACTAAATGACTTGATTGAAAGATCAGTAGAAAGATCAGCAAAGATGCTTGATAGAGAAACATGAAGAGTGCTTGATAGAAAGTCATGAAGAATGCTTGATAGAAAGTCATGTAGAAAGTCATGTAAAAAGCATTGTTTAATTTGTGTTATGCGCTCAATCAACACATATTTTGAAGCATATAGAATGTTTGATAGAGTGTTTGATAAAAAGCTCAGTTGATAACTCAATAAATAGCTCAGTAAAAAGATTGATAGAAAGATTGATAGAAAAGTCAATAGAAAGATTAATAGAAAGATTGATAGAAAGATTGATTGAAAGATCAGTAGAAAGCTCACTAGATGACTTAATCAAAAGATCAGTAGAAAGCTCACTAGTAGAAAGATCAATAGAAAGATCGATTGAAAAATCAGTAGAAAGATCAATGAAAAGCTCAGTAGAAAGCATTGTTTAAAGCATTGTTTGATGTGTTTTGTGCACTTGATCAACGCATTTGATAAAGCGTTTGATAAAGCATTTGATAGAGAGTTCAATAGAAAGTAGAGTGATGAGTAAATAAGCGAGTAGATAGACGAGTAGAATGAAAAGTAAATGAGTGAGTAGAGTGATGAGTAAATGAGCGAGTAAATGAGCGAGTAAATGAGCGAGTAAATGAGCGAGTAGAATGAAGAGTAGATGAGTGAGTAGATAGACAAGTAGATGAGCGAGTAGATGAGCGAGTAGATGAGCGAGTAAATAAATGAGTAGTAGGCTGAATGCAACGAAAGAAACGAAAGTGATGAAAGCAACGAAAGTGCAATTCAATTCAATGACATATGAACAAATGCAGATTCAGTTCAACAACATATGAAATAATTGCAGATTTTATTCATAAAATCTGATCACATTCAGATGAGCTTAGCTAAAATCTCAACTTTATCTCGCTTTAAGTGACAAATGTTTCTTTAGCTAAACTCAATAATTTAGTTCACTTTTCAAACTGCGAATGCAGTTCTGTAACAATTGAAAGATGATTTGACTCTTGATGCAAATCAATGCGTACTTTGCACTTGCATGTCATGAACTGTATTTTCTCGCTGCTAAAGACTAGATTAATAGTTGTAAGCTGATTGTAAGTCTTGCAAGTAATAGTATCTGATTTCAGCAATAATTTCAGCTTAGCATTAGTAATGATGTCAAGTAAACTGTTGATTGCTGCATGTTGAGTGAAGCATCTTCATTTCTCTCAGTGAAAGTGATGTAGATTGAAATCTTTCATGATCAGTTGTTTGCAATCATCTTTAAGTAGCTCATTTAAATGAGAAATGATTGAAGATTTCTTTATAAATGTAAAGAACAGTGAACATGAATTGTAAATGTTTATAAGTTGTAACATTTGCGTTTTATTATTTATGTTATGAGTTAATATTCTGATTAAGCAAATGTTTAACTCAGCTGTTTCTATCATTTATTGATTGAATCTTAAGCATTTGTTCACATATATGCATGTTCTTGACTGTGATGACGTGTTTTTCACTAGATAAAAAAAGTTGTGAGCTGAGTTAAATGATTAAATATCATTAATGTTGCAACTCTGCTTCTGTATGATTACGATGTCAAAATCACAAACTTCTCTGTCAATTAAAAATGAGTTCTGAATTTTCAATGATTTTCTGATGTTGTACTGCAGTATTTGTAAAAAAGATTGTTTTATCATAAAGTTATTTATAGCTGTTGTTGACTCTGTGAATTTTTTTTTCTTTATTAAGTGCATGCAGTCTATGACTATGACACTGTCTAGACGCTGTGCATATGTTAAATTACATGTATCTTGATCAAAGTCGCTGCTTTATATCTTTTCATTAATCAATCACATCGATAGTTTGTGCAAACAAGTGCTTTCAATCAAACAACTTCTCTCTTTCGTGCTCTCTGTTAGAGATCAGCATAGAGCGAGTCATATGAGTGTAAGGTAACGAGTATATAAATGCTAAGAAAGGAAAGTATCTAGAAGAAAAGGGTCGACTATCTATATGACTCAGGAAAACATAAGCTAACCCTGAATAGAGTTGACTTCGAAACAATTCAATAGTCTAGTGACGAGCGATTGACGATAGTCATAAACATAGTCATCAACATAGTCATCAACATAGCTATCAACATAGATGCGTAGCTAGAATCGTAACAGTATTCTTCTCTTCAATGATTCATGTTCGCATGAATGTATTTTCTTAGCCTTGTGTAGAATCGAAATGTCTATTGTAGCAGACTCACTATGTAGGAAAGAATCGACTTGCTCAGCGAAGAGATTGACTATTGACTGATGTCATTGAAGCAGGCTCACTAGAAGGAAATCGACTAGCTCAGCGAAGAGATTGACTATTGACTGATGTCATTGAAGCAGACTCACTGATCGACTTGCTCATCGAAGAGATCGACTTTGAGCTCGTCATTGTAGCAGACTCACTAGTTGCATGTGAACGTATGATCAGGTTCACTGATGAATAGAGCGATGAGAGCGAGTAGATCATCGCATTGAGAATAGATGTCATTGAAGCAGACTCACTAGTTGCATGTGAACTGATAGGCGAATCGATTCACTGATAGGTAGAGCGATGTGAATAGATAGATCATTGCATTGACGAAAGATGTCATTGTAGCAGGCTCACTAGTTGCGTGTGAACGTATGATCAGATTCACTGATGAATAAAGCGATGAGAGCGAATAGATCATCGCTTTGATGATGTCATTGAAGCAGACTCACTGAGAGGTTTGCTCATCGAGATAGAAACTTCACGCAGTTCTAGACTGATCTCTTTGATTGCTCTTTGAGATAGAGACTTCACGCAGTCATAGACTGACCTTGTTTGATTGTTCAACAAATTCGAAGAATCTCTTGCGAATCTGAATGAACGATTAATTCGCTGATCTTTGATCTAGTTGAATGATTTCGATCGTTTATTTAACCTCGCTGACCAGCGCACAAGAGAAGAAGAGAGTGAGTGTTGCTGACGATTGCAAGTCGACTAGATCAAATGTCGATAGTGAGTTGAAGAGTCGACAGAAGCACTCGAAGGTCGATGCAGATTATTTCACTTCGTCTGTAACGAAGAAGCATTTATATAATGTTAGAGATCAGCATAGAGCGAGTCATATGAGTGTAAGGTAACGAGTATATAAATGCTAAGAAAGAAAAGTATCTAGAAGAAAAGAATCGACTATCTATATGACTCAGAGAAACATAAGCTAACTCTGAATAGAGTTGACTTCGGAACAATTCGATAGCCTAGTGACGAGCTGTTGACGATAGTCATGAACATAGTCATGAACATAGTCATCAACATAGCTATCAACATAGATGCGTAGTCAGAATCGTAACACTCTCGTTTTCTCGTTTCTTCGTGTTATTTTCACTTTACTCTTTCGTTTTCAATAGTCATTTTCTTGTTGCAATTCAAGTACTTTTCAAGTACTTTAGCGTTGCAATTCTTTCAATCTTGATGATAAACAACATCAATATAATGTTCATGTTTTTAAACTGTGCTTTTGCTTTAAGCTGTAACTGTTCTGCCTTATAATGTTTGCAGTTCAGTAGTAAGTGCTTCGACGTTTGTCTCGTCTTGCATATTTCATAGCATTTGTTCAAATTATTCTCTGATAATTGATGCAAATAGCTTTTAAAATAGTCATGTCTCATTTTTTTATTTTTTTTATTTCTTCATTAAGTGCATGCAGTCTATGACTATGACACTGTCTAGACGCTGTATGTATGCTAGATTACATGTAATCTGATCAAAGTCGCTGCTTTATATCTTTTCGTTAGGTTGAGAAAGAGCGCTTGTATGCGCAAACTATCGATGTGATTGATCAACAAGAAGATATAAAGCAGCGACTTTGATCAGATTG
>JAABUU010000384.1_pt1 | contig 102442 bp, 100 predicted proteins | sample 5559301 | NCBI WGS metagenome assembly JAABUU01 (sample SAMN10711884, study PRJNA513360) | rock metagenome | isolation source: Antarctica rocks | place: Antarctica: Victoria Land, Richard Nunatak white | reverse complement strand
TAGATCTGCAAGCGCTGCCTCAATTGAAGCCATATTGAATTTGTAATTGATTTTTGAAGAAAGATGAAAGTAGTAAAGTGGGGTGTGCACGGGACCGGAACGTGCATCGGGCCGGGAATACTCCTAGAGAGACCGTGATCCGAGATCCGCGGCGTGTAACATCCAGATCGCAACGTCGTGAGCATCCAGTTTTCTTACCCCTTCTGAAGTCGATGTTCATGGAATGTTGTTGCCACACAGGTTGAAGACCAGGAGACACGCAGTGATGCTGGAAACAAGGTGAGTGCACGTGGAAGAGAAAGATAAGGGCACATTTAATCTCGCCATTTTTTTCGATATCAATATTTAATGAAATCTCTGTCACAGAACATGAATGTACGGCAGGGAACGGATAGCGATGCTGGAATGCAACGTGAATCCTAGCGGAAGATAGAGCCGGCAAAAGGATTTCGAATCCCTTGTTCGCTCCATAGTCGATGTTTGATGAAGTCTCTAATCGTACACAATGAATGCCAGACGAAGCATCCCGGCAATGGAAGGTAAGATGAAGACTGATAGGATAGTATAACAGGTGCACGCATACTACCAGGCAAAACTGCGCCCCTCCTAGGGTACAAATATCCTAGACACCCCCGCCCATTTCCATCCTTTCCTCTTATAACTCCAGCCCATCCAAGATAACTTCCCAGATTATCCTTTTGGCTCGAAATAATGTTGATATACTATTCTCATTAGGTAGTCCAAGGTCATCATTGTTAGACATCAGTCTGAACGTCTATGTATCCACTTCCATACTCTCTAATTAGTTCTAATTGTGCTATACTCAGTTGTCTTAGCCGGTCAATAATGCCAATCACAGCAGCCACTTGGCAGGAAATTCGGGTATACTCCTATGCACTATCACCACTCCCACTATCGGTCTTTCTGTTTTTCATTGCAGTCATTTCATGCTGAGCTTCCCTTCTTCCCTTATCCGCATCTTCCATCTACTATTCCTTGGATTCGATGTTCAACAACGGAGAACACGACTTCGATACTCTTGCTGTCGGTCTTCCAGTATTCCATCGGGGTGACATAAATCTGAGCTCTACTCCTTGAGTATACTTATTCACTGGGTATCTAGCAACCGCAATCGATGACCAGCCACAGAAAAGGCAACTCCGGCATCCTTGCTATCGCCTTTACCGTTTCTCAGCGGGACAACATGAATCTAGGCTTTGTTCTATTGATTACACATCTTCAAGCTATCCATTATCAGAACAGGAATTTTAGCTTCATTACCCTAGCTATGTATGAAGCGCCAAGCCATAGCTATCTGTTTCTCATAATAATCCGCCGACGTTGAGCCTCACTCTTTTGATTCTCCATCTTCCAGCTATCAATAAATTGAAGGCGAAACTCAGCTTATGACTTGACGTGTCTCTCGAAGCTTACAGCAGGAGATACCACTCCCGAAGAATTATATGATTGGCCGGTGAAAGCAACGACATCGTCGCTATACGTGAATTGCTAGCCCAATTAATCCTCGCTAGTCTCGTGATCTGCGAAGCCCTTCTTTGTTTTCTCCGCGAATTTCGCCAACGCTATTCAAATTCGCAAAACCTCACCGCACTGCCCAGCAACACCTCTAGCCTTTGACTTCCTTACCTATACATGAGCTCATTATCATCTAGAACCGCTATATAATGTGCACTACGTATCAGTGCAAGCTCTATGTTTAGCTTTAGCCGGTTGTGTGGTCTCAAACACGTCATTCTGTACTACCTACTCAAGATCAACCGTCAACCTGTGATCTCTAATATCTACGGATATGCTGTTTGGAGCTCAGATGGTCTTCTTAGCCTTGTACGTAAGTACTTGTCTAAAGTCACATTGGCTCGAGCTACGACACTCTGATCTGCCTCTCACGCTGTCTCTAACCGATTCAGATCAACCACCAAGCTTGTGACTTGCCTTACCTTGCTCAAGAAGACATGTATACATACACACGACCTCATAGGATGGCTATCTGGACGAGGTTGTAAGTGCCAATCTTGAGTTTTACTCACTCAAACTACGTCACCTTGTCCTTTCTCAGACGCTGACTCTAGCACCACAGGTGGGCCGTCTAGACATCAGAAGAAACATATGATGTCCTCTCGCTGGGCTAGTAAAACCAGAAGAAGAGCTGTTACCTACCCCTAATCCCATAGCCATCTATCCAACAGTCCCAGAGGAACAATTTCTATCTCTAAGCTTGAGACCCTTGGGCAAGAGCGCCGTTTTAGAATACACAAGAACTTAGGACGATATCAGCAATCGACCAAACAGGGTCGGTTTCCTCGTCTTGAACGATTTCTACAAGGCAAATCCTGGACTATTGGAAGTTTTGAAAGTCCGGTTTCTTAGCCTACTTGGCCTACCGTACTTATCCAAGGTCCTAAATAAACAGCTTCTGCTTTCCGCATTTAGAGCCTTGGACAGACTGCGCCCGTAGCTTCTCCGGATTCAATCAATACATGTGTTCAAAGCAGTAAAGGCTCATTCAACTTCTCCAGCAGTCATCTATCCAATTTTTGACTTCCGACATTCAAGTCAGTGGGCGATGGCGCTTGTGGCTTTTCTATAGACGGGAATTACATTCGCTATGATGAAAGCAGAAACGGCCCAATGAGTCAACATCTAGTTGGGCGAGAGGGGTTCAAGAGAGATACATTCAAGGTCAAGATGTAACCTTGTAACAGAGTCAGCGATAAGGCAAGGCAGATATTTCGCGCGTGGTCTTATACCAGACGCTGCCATTATCGGACGTTGCCATGAGCCATTTCACTTCAGCTCCACTGTCTCTTCCTTTGTTTCTAAAGATAATCCCCGTGGCGGTAATACGAAAAGAGAACTGCGACTTTCGAATCTACTCTCTATCGAGCATGACTAGCGGAATCCGAGATGGGACATATCAATCGACGTCTCTCATCCTGGACGTTTCCTCTCGTTCGCTTGTGGAGGCTGTTGTCGGGCCATGCCATCAGCCCACTAGGATTGCTGCCTAGAAACCATTGTATGGAGAAATAACCATCGTCATTGTTTGCCCTGGGCCCTTTGGTATCCAGTCGTTCGGCCGCTGTCATTGCTGCAGCAAACGAGGATCCACTTGGAAACGGCTGCGAAAGGACCTTGTCATACAGGTAGAAATCTGAAAGGTTTCGACGGTTATGGGAAGGAAGTTCTTCCGAATTTCTTACTCACAGTGCGTGAGCATTCGAAACCACCCTTCATGGCTGCAAACCAGCAGAACACCATCTTTATATAGAAAAAGGTAGTCTCGACACATTCAGAAGACATTCTAAGTTTAAGCCTGGAAGTCCTGGAATATCATGAAGAAAGATATATTGGCGACTGGCTGTGTCTATAAGACCACGTGAAAGGGGGAAAGCGGAACTTCCTACGGTAGGGAATCTCTTCTCCTCTTACAACCAAACCAAATGTATTCATTATAAGTGCCGCTCGCTGAGCACTCCATACGGATACCTATGGAAATCTCTGCCATACCGATCTTCAAGTCCTCAGCTACTCTTCATTGTGACCAATGCGCTGTTGGTAACGTCGACCAAGGACCTCAGGTTTCTCGTTCGGAAGATGTTTGGTCAGTCGAAACAGGTGGAGTTAGGACACTATAAGGGGACTTAGTCAGGAACACATACAACCGATGTCGACCAAGTCACGTTGTCATCCGCAGCACCACTTCCGGGTGGTCTGCTTCCAGACGCCTACTATGCGGCAGCGGAGGACCGCCGTTATGACGCTTTTTGGATGGAGAGATACGGGCTCTCTGCAGATCGCTATGCAGTACCGATAAATCTTTCAGGTTGTCGATGTTCATGATGCTGCCTGGTCGCCTGGCTATCGCGGCTCGAAGCATTTCCCAGACATCTAAGTGGACCCTCTTCTCGTCATTCTGGCTTGGAAATATTGTCGTGCAAAGGAAAAGATATAAACTCTTGCACCAGTTGAAAGCTCAACCCAAGCTCAGGAGGATAATGAAGTTTTTGCATGGTGTTTGACAAAATCGGGGAGCCACAATCAATTTCGATTTCGACTAATTGAGAACGCGGATGATCATTTGCGACACTGGAATGAAATATACGCCTGCATCGCAGCCTTGTTCACGTATCTAGGGAGCGGTTCTTGCTCTTCTAATTAGACTATCCAGCATATCAACGCCTTGGTAAGTCGGAGCCCTGAACCGGATACAAGTTCATGAAAGAGAACCTGGCTTCTAGCCGACCCTCCTAGGACGGAAGCTCGAGATTCAGACCATGATCTGACGGGCAGCAGTTGGATATGTTCCATATGTACGAAGCCATACCATCAGCAGACATGTCACATGTTCCAGCTCCCGAATCAAGAGCAAGAAACCTCGATTCTGAATCAACAGCATCGAGGAAATTTCCGCCTCTCAGAATCAATCTGAAGCTTTGAAGTGGACCGCAGCTTTCATCCAACGAACTCGCACATCCTCTGTCTTCGTCGTCACCAGTTTGCAACAGAAATGGCTAATCACGAGTTAACCGCATCTTCCACTTGTATATTTGGACTTTGAAATATGTTATCAATCAGAAAGTACACGCATATTCTCCAGCCATAATACAGCAAGCTGGAATTGGCGGTTCAAGGTATTCTATGCAGAGCTACAAGTTATACACGTCGGCAGCAAAGACATAAGCGTTAAGTCAACGGAAAAGGAACGAAACTCGAGAGAAGTGTCAGTTGAATTTTCTAACAAGACGAAATACCCCCTCGACCAAAAAGCAGACGCATATTTGCGAAGGCTTTGGTCAAGCAACCTGAACTCGACCCATTCTGACTGTACATCCTCAGCTTCATCTGCAGAGATGACGCCTGGTCTCCATAGAATTCTCAAGATTCTCATATCAGAGAATTAAACCCCGTTTGACTCATATGATCTCTGGCAACTCAAAACAGCGACTTGGCTCTGCATGAAACGATATTTGACAGGAACTCTGCATTTCACTTCAAAGTTTCGCCCGCTCTCTTTAACAGCATGTTCTCATCTGGGTTGGCTGGTTTATCGAGCCCAGTGCTGTCTAACAATAAGCTAGATGCGGTCTAAGTACCTGAAGGTCGTTGGGAATTTTGGCCTAAGTGTTGTTCGCGGACTGCTGTGGCGTAGGTTTTGGAGGCTACTACGCCGACGTCGTCACCAGGGCCGGCTTCGCCAACGGAGTAGAACATTTCATGGACGACGATAAATCCAGCGACGTCAGCAGGTGTCTCAATGGTGGCGAAGACCATTCGGAGCATGAGTCAAGAGCCATAATGTAGCAAACTGCAATCCACAGTCAAAATGCCCGATGGAGATTCTTGATCTCCGGCCATCGTCATAGCGTCTACATTCGACCCGAGCGTGATGGAGAAGCTGTGAAACGAATGGCCAATTACGAGTTGATATTCCAGTACACAATTTGACTTCAAGACATCTGACAACTCAATAAGCAGATGTCTATCTCCAAGTTCCCAAATCCTGCCAGCTGTAATCGACAGCTCAAGATGCCTCATTCAAATATCACTCCTTATTTTGATATGCAGTGATGTCGCTTGTTCATCTCTTTCATCAATGGAAACAAAAATATCCTAGTCGCAATGTCTGCAGGATTTACAAAAAGGTCAATTCGTTGACACATACCGTGGAGAGATCATTACCTGCGAGGAAGCAGATCGACCTCGACTGTGTATTAGACAAAACTCGATAGAAACTCGACATTCCAGCTCTCTCAGCATTTTGGAAACTTACTTGGAAAGTATACTCGGAGCATGAAGACGAGAACCATAATCGACCAAACCGGACTCAACATCGCAAATACCCTTGGAAATTCCTAGGTCAGCACCAAAGACGCGGATGGTGAAGGAGCTGGTATCGGGGGGCGAGATTCAAGAGAACGTTAATCCGAGCATGGAGACAGTAAATGATACCACTCTAGTATCTCTCAGAAACACCTACGGCGAAGCAAAAGAAGCAGCAGCGAAGGAGACCAAGATAGCTCAAAGACTCTCATGAGGGTTAGCGATCTTCGCGCATTTCTATCTCCAACTCGAGCGCAACAAGTAACCATCTCCAGCGGTATCCGAGATTAAAAAACCAAAAGATGTTTTTTTGAACTGATCGATGTTCTTCATCCGCATGCGAGGAATGTCGACAGACAACCGTGTGAAAAATGTCATTTGAAGGAATAATCAACGTCATTAATCGTTCCCGAGCCTCTCAGGAAAAGTTCCTTCAGCTGCTGTGATTGTCTCAGTCAATGCAGATTCAATTGATGTGTCTAGCGTGAGAATGCACTGACGCCGCCCATGTTGAAGACAACGCAAAACCACCATCAGATTGGCTAGAGCGTCATGTGCTATCAATGATTCCGATGATCACGAGTTGACCCCATCCTTCAGTGCTCCACATTTCTTGTTAATCGAAAGACAAAATCGTACCTTCAAAACCCTTAACCGAGCAAACCAGACTCGACGCTTCGGAGTTCCTGATTGGGGTTATGTATGCTCAGCCATCATTACGACATTCCACCTCAGCATCGAGCCAATGAGTACACGAGATGAGAATGTCTTGAGGATACAGTTGCGACAGTGCGTCTGCAGATAGAAGATCTGACGATGAATGGACTGCGACACCGCCAATACCTTAAATGATAGAATGATCTTGAGAGCGAGAAAGCAAGAGTGGGAGACGGTCGAAGATTCTGCGACTTGTTTACTTAATTCTAGCCAGCGGATTTGGAAACGTGGTGGGTTATATAATTCAACAGCTCGAATTTCACATGATGCTTATTGTTTGCACGCATAGTCTTGGCTATCACGCTGTTTCGCTTTACCCCTTCCAGAGTATTGTTCCCAGTGCTGGATCATAATGCCTTGGCGAAAGGATCGTGACAATGGGTTTTGTAGAGGTGAGAGCGATCCTCAGAGAAAGGGAATCGACATTGAACTGCGAATCGATCGATGAGTTGGATGCTTGAATGATTGAAAGAAGGAGGGAGCAAAAGTGAAAGATGATCGAAGGTTCTCCAAAGTTTCGTTTCCAGCGCTGGATAGAGATGTTCTGGCAGGATTACTGTGACACTGGAGTTCGTGGACCAACAGCAGTTTTGAGAGGATGAAAATGGTATAGTATGGTGGATCATGGATGATAAGATGGTCAGGAGACAAAGGAAGCAAGGGTGGGAGATGATCGAAGATTCTAACATTGGATCTGAATCACTACACACAGTCTATCGAGCACCTAAAGGCCCAACGTGATGATTATCACAGTATTTGAACAAGAGGAATTCCAGCAAAAAGCGCATAGCCAAGAGAGCGGAATCTAGAACCTTTGGAATACAAGGACGTGTTCACAGCGGGTTTTAGCGGATTGGCTTCGTTGGAAGTGGTGCGGCAAGATAGTCTTATCATTTGAGACAGCCGTGGAGGAAAGCAGGAGTGGATAACAGTCGAAGCGCTGCGACTCGTTTCATTTACTCCTACTACAGTACTACCGAATCTGACCATGCGCTGGAAACCCGACGAAAAACCATGGACATGGATATCACCAAAAGTACAAAAACTAAGGGAAGCTGCTCCCAAGTTCCTTTCCGAAAGCAAGGGGATTTTTACACAACTTACATCTAGACCTGTTCGTGACGATGAGGACTATCTCCGCAGGGGAGAAGATTTGACGACGGGTATGTTACGATGCGGGCGAAAAGCCGAAGCGGGCAATGGCCGAAGATTCGAGGACTCGTTCAATTACATACTCAGAAGACCGAATTCGAGGAGGTGGATGACTGCTGAATGGGCTGAATGGTTGACGGTAGGATGGTCGAAGATCCCGCTCGCCCGTGATTCTTTTTTACTTCTGATGACGAGGACCATGAATGAGTCGATGGTTGGCAAAGCTGGTAGGATGATCCAAAAAAAAAAGGAGAAAGCAAGGGTGGGCGATGGTCGAGGAATCCTGCTCGCTCTGGACTTTACTTCTGGTAACGAAACTGGAGAAGTAAAGGACCATACATTAATCCGATAGTTGACAGGAAAAAGGGAATAAGAGATACACGCACGAGCACAGAGCCAAGAAAGTGGCTTTTGGAAGTTTCGGATAAGGAGATTTTCACGGTTTGTATATAGACTTGCTGCTCAGTTCGGTCGTCTATATAAGGGGACTCATAGTCCGTAGTCTTCGAAAACAAGACAGTGAGTCCAGAATTGGGTATATTAGAAATTGTACTCGTCTTACAGGATGAGTCCACATAACTATAGACATCCCTTTGCTTTATACAGTACACCAACATCACCCACAACCCACCATTTTTAGTCCCACCTCTCTTCCGTCATCAACCCCATCCCCTTCGCGACTTTTTTAACCAGCGCTTTCTTCAAGAATTCCTCGCGCGCTAGACTCCTCGTTTGCTGTACACATTTAGCACTTTCGCAAGTCTCTCATCATAGGCAGCAGAATCCTCACCTTTGCCCACACATCCCCCCCAATTCTCCCCTTATCCAGCGCCCGCCCCACCACCGCTCTCGATTCCTCCAAACTCCGCTCGTCGGCCACAAGCTCATACAACTGGCCCGCAACTACCGTTGGCGCAACCAGTACCTCGTCAACATTAGGCACCTTGCGGCGCTTTGCATCTTCGAGGACTTTGTCGGCGTCACGCATTGCTTGGTGGAGAATGGCCTCGTTGGAGCAGAGGAGAGACTCGAGATCGGCGAGCTGAGAGATCTCTTTATTGATGGCGTTGAGAGAGGTGGTGATGGCAGCTTGCTGAGCCCGCAAAGGGGGAAGAGCAGCTTGGTTGGATTCGAAAGTTGATTTGACTTGTTGAGTGAGGGTTTGGGAAAGCGCATTCAAAATAGCGTCTTTCTGCGGGTTAGGGGGGATGGGCGGAGGGGCGACGTTGGGTGTGGAGGTCGGTAGGGTCGTCTCGAAAGGAGAGGTTAGAAGGTCTTCTGGAGGTTTGGCTTTAGATTGCTGTTGCTGTTGAATGGGATAGTATTGTTGAGGAGGATAAGCTTGGACAGGCAGCTGTTGTAGCTGTCGCTGAGGTTGCTGGTGAGGTGGTTGTTGTTGGCTCCATCGAGGATCTGTCGGGCCCGATTGTGAAGCGCCGCTTGGTAGTGACGGAGGAGGTATCCCCTGTTGATTATGTTGAGGTTGAGGAGGTTTTCCTGTAATTGGGGGAGGCCTTGTCTGGTGGAATGCTGGCGTAATGGGACTCACTGGACTGAATGAATCTTGCCGTCGATGCTGGTGTGGGGGATATGAGCTTTGTTGATAGGAAGACACTGGATTTGTTTCGTTTCGAAGACTGCCGGCTCTCTGTGGCTCAAATTGAGGCTTGGGTTGCGGAGGTCTAGCATATCCGTTCTCATAACTTCCACGTGCTGGGGCATGTTGACTTTGCAATTCTGTAGGAAGCGGTGGGAGTGGCGGTGCTTCATTCGGATGGGCAGACTGCATATCTCCACGAGGAGCGTATGGTTTGGGAGGTGGTGCAGGAGGCCCAAAACGGGGGCTTGATGCCGCGTGAGATCGCGCTGACCTGGAGTCTAGTCTCTCCAGCTCAGGGGGTAGTGGAGGTATCGGTGGAGGTTCTCCATTTGGGCGTGAAGGGGGTGCTGGCTGGGGTATCCGCTCCTCTCTGGCAATTACGGGTGGCTCTCGCGCAAATACTTCTTGAAGTATGGATAGAAATTCTGCAAGATTGGATCGCTAGATTCCTATGATTAGCCCCAACGATTTACGAAATGTAAAGCTGAGCGCTGCTATCCCAGGAGATTGAGCTCGTGAATCAGACAGAACCTTATGTACATGTCGATTTCCGGTAGGAGCGCTAAAGCTTACGCACCTCTTGTCTCCAAGCCGCCAGATAGGGATGGTATATCTTGCCTTCTTCACTAACATACTGTCCCGGCCGTACCACCATATTCTTGGTCGGCGTCACAAAGGCGATCGGAACAGCTCTTGGATACTCGTGAGGCACCCATAGCGACACGGGGAACATGTAGGTTGTGCCACGAAAGGAGACTGGTAGAGTTCCTGCAACATTGAGAAGAAGCGAGGATCGACCATGTTCGTAAGCTGGGTATATCAGTCCTCTGTATTACTTAACGCAGAAGAGGTACGGCTGCCGTCACATACTATATACATCGGTCCGGAGGGAGAAGTTGGGGTTGTATGATAGGGTTTGGGCGATATCTGAGTAGGTACGATTCACATCTTGGTACTCCTGTGCGATCGTCAACCATGTCATACTCCTCCTAAGGAAGGTACAGTACATTTCTCAGCGCCCCATGAAGCCAACTCAAGACTTTCTGTGGGACAGCTGCCATGCTTGCTGAACTCACTTAGAGAGTTTTGTTAGGTAGACGAATGGCATTTCGTCATCGCCAGATATCCGTTGGAAGCTCCAAGCTTTGTACTACCATGCGAGACCATAATCTCCTTCGCTGACGCTGTCGTCGGAACTGTCCACCATGATGCACGACGTTGGCCAAGATCTGGCCAACTTGAGCCTCAATGTCAAGTCAAGAGGACCGGGGAGACACAAGCTCCGTTGGAGCTCTCACGGGCTGCCGCTTTTAGTGAGCCAGATGACAGGGTTCTGATCTTATGCCTGCTACTCTTTGCCATCACCTACAAAAATGTCCATTTCTTCAGTGGCACTATGTGAAAGGCGATGTATGTAAAGTGATGAATACATACATCGTGTTAAAGCGCAAGTATGGCTGTACTCGCAGAACTTCCACCAATCAATGAATATATCCTCTTTTCAATGCAAAAATGGAAGCTACCATAGATTATTACCTTCGCGTCCAGCTCCAGTTCTAGAGCGAAGGAAGCAGGCTCGCGCTGAAAGTTAAACGGGCATAGTACTACAGAACATCAACTAATCAACGTCTTTGCTGGCTTGAGTTGTATTTTGACTTGTGCTCCTCACTTTGTTTCAGCATTGCCTCATTTTTCGTCTTCATGGCGGCGGTTGTTTCAAAGATTGGAGAAGTAGCGGTGCAACAGGATCCAGCTGCTACCGCCGAAGGATTTGGCCACGCGGTGCGGACGGCTATCAAAGCTGGTAAACTCGGAGAGGTCCAGTCTCTTCTTGGACAATGGCGATCGGACTCCTCCATATCCGGTCCAAGCCCTGAAGACATCAACTATCTAGTTCCTCGAGCAGCTGAGAACAATGGCGAACCAGAAATCCTAGAATACGTGTTGTCCCAGGGCGGAGAAATCAGCACGTATACAATAGGCCGAACCACTTCCCCAGAAATCTTCCAAATTTTCGTGCATCATGGTTGGAAAGCCAACAATAGAGTACTCCACACCCATGTTTCCCACCCAGACCTCATCTCCTTCTTCCTCTCCCATGGCGCGGATCCCAAAATCCCCACCGCTGATGGCGGTAACCCTCTCATTCTAGCTGCCCATCACGCCCCGCTCGAGTCTGTCAAATTGCTGCTCTCTCGCGGCGCACCCCTAGGTTCAGGTAGTGCGGCCCTAAACGCTGCCGCACAGGGAGACGCACCGGACCGCATCCCCGTTATGGCATATCTACTCGAGCATGGCGCCGACATTAATGGGCTGGTAGATGACATCACCGGGCCATCAGAGGCGCGAAGAGCGGGGAGGAAGGGTACGCCATTGCACACCGCTGCTAAATGGGGCAATGAAGAGGCGATGGCGTGGTTATTGGAACACGGCGCTAACCCAGAAGCCAGAAATCAGGCTGGGGAAACGCCCGCTGAGTGGGGGAAGAGGTTTGAAAAGGACGGGCCGGAGTGGATAGTGAGGGTGCGGAGGGCAATCAATCGAAAGAATACGCTGAAAAGGGAGAAGGAAGAGAAGGAAAGTCAGAAGAAGGTGCAGGAGAGTAACGCGGGAGCAGCTGATACAGATTTCAACTAGGTTACTCTTTGAGACCTCGATCGCCTTTGAAACGCCGCGGGATTTCCTCCGCATAAATCCCTTCGCAGCTACTTCTCACCAAAAATCTCTTTCCAGACCGTTTTATCGCTCGACACCCGCGCGAACAGCATGTACCCAATGATCACGATCCGAGGTGTTGGTGCAATGTCTCAGCCAGCTATTGAGGACGCAACATGGTTGCAAGAGATGACGTGGCATATGCGATGTTGTCTTGCCGAAATCGACTCTAAAGGCATTCTAGAGAAGATTCGCGCGTCCCAAGCAGCGATCAGTTCTGCATTTGCAGTCAGGTCATGAATTCGACATCCAAAGGCTCTGAAGCACCAGAGGATCAGTTAGCTTAACGATGTGGTGTCGCTGGCCAGCGAATATAAATCTAGCGAGCCTCAATGAAGTTAAGACGAGTTCTAGACCCTCGAGGATGTGATGCTGGGACGCCCTTCTCGCTGGTCCACACTACCACGCACCCAAACCTGAACAGCGACTGACTATACCCTTCGATCTACCAAAAACCTACAAGAAGGAGTTTCCGATACAAAACCGTGCCGTTGTGCAGGGCGAATCAGCTCTACTCACCTCCATCTAATCATACTCAACCCATCAAGTCACGGCCAGCAGTGCATGGAGCCGACTGGTGGTAAAGAGAACTCCACTTTCGGACTGAATTCCACGTGAGAGGTCAGAAGGTGCCCCATGAGCTCGAGCACTGCTTAGATTATATCAACCCCGGTCTTTGCATCCCACTCCCCCTTTACTGCAGCAAAAACCAAGTCGGCAAATGACTTGACCAAGAGCAAAGTACGTTGATAAAGACCCAACACTCGCACTCAAAAATCCCACACACCCACGGCCTCCCGAAGAACCTTTCGCACAAGATTTCTCTGCTTGTTGTCAAATGGTGAAGGCACAGTTGTGGATCCATCAGATTCATTTCGGTGGTGGTATTTCTATGCCAGAGTGATTGTATGAATGGAAAGGTGCCGGTGCACTTCAATGGATTGGTGGATTGAACGTGTAGCAAAGCGTGAGAATGCTCGGTTTTGTGTATTCCATGCGTGAAGGCGATAGGCTATCGAAGTTTGCGGGAATATAAGGTACTGCTAGAGCTACAGTATGTTCACAGCCTTCAAGATATTTTCAGAGAAACTTGTTTGGTATGTGAAGTTGACTGAATCCTATGCTTGGTGTCTTCTTTGAACAACGGTTGTGGCTGTCGTATGTATGTATCAGTTGTAAAGTGCTGGGGAGTACTGTAGAACTCGAAGGAGAAAGAATTGCATCAACGCATGGTGCGTGCCTCTCGGTCTCAACAACGACTCGTATACCTCTAGAATCCTCGCCTTAGTTTTTTTTTGTCTACAGTATCTCGTCTTTCTCTCCTCTACTACATCCAAGTATCGCCTAAGATGTGCAAGTTGTGATCTGCTATATCCCCTTGTATATCCCATGCATGACCCAATTCTAGTGACTGCCGCCCTACCAACTTCCCCATTCTCACATCTCACTCCCCTTCCACCGCAGCTCATACCCATAAACCGTCCTCCTCAACAACTCATCCTACCCCCGGAAAATTAATTAGTCGCCGCCATCCAATCACGCACCAAACCCCACACAAAAGAAGACAATCACACTCACCCCCCTATCAACCTCAAACATCGGCTTCGCCATTACCGTCTCCACCACTTTCTCCACCTCGAACCCTCCCTCCCTCGCCAAACCGAAAAACGCCAGATCCTTATGCAGCAACCAGGGCCTATGCGGGCTGAAGAAGACCAAAGCTCGCGAGGACGGGGAGCGCCGGAGCGTGGATTGGATGGTCTGAAGGAGTTTGGCGTGCTCGGTGTGGTTGAAGATCAGGTCGGCGAGAATCAGAGTGTCAAAGCCTGCTGGGGCTTGGGTGTTCTGATGGGACAGCAGGTGCGCGGTCGATGCGCCCCAGAGGTAGCCTTCGACGCGCATTGTCGGTTTCGGCGACGGTAGGAGCGGCTGCGTGGTGGAAATATTGGCTTTGAGGTTGTCAAGGAGCTCCTGGTCCGGGTAATCCGTCAGGACGACGCTTCTGGCGCCCAGCACGGCAGCCACGAAACTAGGGAGGCCCGCCCCAGCGCCGAGCTCTAAGATGTCTTTCTCGCGGGCTAGATCTTCCGCATGCCGTTGCAGGTATTCGGAGAGGACTTGTGCGGCGTTCCAGAGGAAATGGCCCTAGGGGTTTGAGAAGGAAGCGGTTAGTAGGGACTGCGGGAGGGGGAGGGCGGATTGTTAAGGGGGGGACGGGACTGTACCCACAAGGGATTGAAGCCGACGAGGCGGAGGCGGAGGGTTTGGCCGTTGAGGAGGGTGTGCTCTGCGTAGGTTGCGGGCTTCTCGGGCTGGAAGTAGCCGTCGGGTTCTTGGAAAATGGAGGGGTCGAGGATGGGTTCGTCGTTGGAAGCCATGGTGGAGTAAAGTAGGGGAGGTTGAATGGGAAAGCTTTGCTGCAAGATGTGTTATATAAAAAACCTACTCGTACGCGGGAGCAATTAAAGGAATGCAAACCTCAACGAATGTGGTGGGAGACATTTTGCCCAATGACGGAATCCCGCCGTCAGCGGCGGCTCGGCCCTTCTCGTCTTCTCTGTCAGCGGAGCATCGATACATTATTTACTGTCCCCAGGCCAGATTGGGAAATCTTGAGGCTTGTACAACATCGCTTCTCGCCAAGCTGGTGCTCTATCTTCAATCCAGCCAGCTAGAATGTTTCAATTGATGCCCCGGTTTGAAGGTGTAGAATACTGATGGCCCAGAATGGGTGCTAGAAATAGTACGTCCGAGTGTTTGGAGTATCTTTTTTTGGTTGGCTTCTGAATCCAATAACAACCATTCATGAAGTATGCTATCTAGCTTGTCAAAACCATGCACGCATGCTGGTATCAATGCTCATCACCTCACTTCTATCACGCATCCCACGATCGATCACGCACCCATCACTGACTGTCTCGCTAATGCTCTTACTGCTTCGCAATATCCGCCTCCGCGCTCCTCTGCGACGCCTTCCCATCATCATGCTTCATCTGATACTTATCCTGCCCCGCCCTATCCCCCGTCAACCCCGTGACCGCACTACCCACCGCTCCCCCAACCCGATCCTGCATCCCATGTCCATAATCACTCAGCTGCCCGTGCGCCTCCTGGCCCTTGCCCTCGGCGTTCTGCTGCTGCCCTTCGCGCTTGAGACCCTCGGCACCGACCAAGTTGCCAATATACTCTTTTGCGCTGCCGACAGTTTGGTTGTAGGAGCCAGCGGCGCGGTCTGGGTGGTCGGTTGATACGCCGCCTTGGGGGGTGACGGAGAGGGGGCCAAGTTTGCCGACAGAGTGGGAGGCGTCGCGTTCGGTGGAAGCTTGGGCTTTGGTGGTGTCGGCTTGGGACTGTCGGGGTTTAGGTTAGCGGATGTAGTGCTTGGAGCGTCTGGGTGCAAGCTCGAAGGGGGAGTGGTAGGGGGTTGATGGTAGTACAGTAGAAGAATGGGTAATTATGGAAAGGATTGGAACGGACCTTCTCTGCGGGGTTACCAGTGATGCTGCTGACTACGGACTGTGCTCCAGCTACGGCAGAGTCGACGTAGGACTTGAGGGTGGAAGAATTGTCGCCTGACATGTTTGCGGTTGTTTGTAAGGTTATGTCGGATTGCTTGAGGGTAGGTTGTCTTTCGTAAGGGTGATTTCAGGTTGATGTAGTTGAGAGTGCAATTTTGAAGTCTTTGTAGTACAGAATGAAAGGTGATGAGCTTCTGTGTTGATGGTAAGGGGCCCTGGAATGTATTGGCAGGTATGACGTCAAACGTCACATGCCGGCAACTGGTTTCCTGATCACCGATCACAGGATACAACTTCCTCACAATTCTATGGCTCTATCCTACAGTTACTAATATGTGTCCAAAACTCCTACCTACGGTACCTAGTGTTGTATCTGTCTAGGCAATTCGCTAATTAAGAACAAGAAGAGAAGAAACTGAATCCATAGCCACGCGATAGCATACTACAGACAATGCGTACAGAGTCTGAGAAAGTAGCTGGAAGTCATCGGCAGAATCCCTATACACAGAGACTCTCCCAAACCCAACTCGTACATATGAGTGAACTTCAGGATATCCCCCATGAATATCCTCTATACTCTACTTCCTCATCTCCTTAAACCCACCTCTACCTACATCCTCACGCGTAAGAAAACAAGAATCAAAAGAAATTACCAATCTCCTCCCGAGTTCTCGACCGCGTACATTCTTTTTCCACCTGCTGCCTCTGTATGAGGCCACTTTCTTCTTTTTCATCTTCCGTTTGCGCTCTACTTGTTATTTTAGCCTTCTTCTTTTTCTCTGCGAGCTTAGGCATCCATTCCCGCATCAGTACCAGTTCAATCTCCACATCCACCATGGCCAGCTCCATTACTGTTTCTTGGTGAGAGTTGAGTGTTGCGTGTTCTTGATGACTGGGCTTGAGCGTCTCTACTTCCGTTTCTTGATTGGGGCTAGGTGTGGCAGCCGTCTCGCGCTCCCCAGGAGGAGGCTTGATATCGCTGCGTTTGGGCCTGGGTCTGGGATTTAATGGTTTAGGGCGCAGAGACGGTAATTTGACGGCTTTCAGTGCACTGTCAAACCAGCCCTTATGACTTTTGGGCGTTTGGCTAGGATGAAGTCGCGACGGCTTACCCTGCGGGACAACTACCGAGATGGCCGTATTGTTGCTGGTGAGTCTTTCTCGAGATTGCTGAAGGCCGTCATCCTTCCAAGGACAAGGCGTGGAAGGGAACGAGGAAATATATGTCTGTAACGATGAGGATCGCTGGGGGATCTGAGGATATGTGGTCCAAGGGCTAGCGGAAGCTGACCGCGCTCTCGACTCTAATGAAGCTGAAGTTGATAAGCCTACAGAAAGCGGATGACCGCAACTGGAGAGAAGCTCCTCAAGTACGCCCTTTCGAGTGACCAGTTCCTGGCGGGTGAGTTTAAGAGCGGTGAGTTTGCGCACGTTTGGGGGAAGGTCAACGGCAGAAGTCATGGAGATTCTGGGCAAAGTGATGGCACGGGCCCAAATGATGTTGATGTAGCAGGCTTCCTTGGGGATACAGAGGCCGTAGCAGAAAGCAGTGCGATAGTAGAAGAAGATCTACTGCCGGTGAAGGTAGATAGACTTGGGGATTCTCTATGCTTCAAGTTCTCGTTGATGCTGGGTGGAAGCAGGCAGTTGTAGTGTGAACGAAGGCATAGGGAAGGCCGATTAATATAATGCTGCGAAAGACTAATAGCAGTGACGGCATGTCGATGATATGGTGAATGGCGTTCCATGACCACGGGGAATAGTGAGGATTCAACGAAACAAGAGACAGTTGAGGTAATGAAGAGAATGGAAGTGCGTTGAGACATGGGAAATTGATGGAATGGTTGAAACAATGTTTCCATTGTTCGATTCACCAAAAATTGCTGGGGAGGAGCCAGGTTTCGAAAACCGCATGCATCATCGCAGAAGTGCATGATAAGGCTGTGAAGAGCAGAGTTCGCGAACCAGCTTCTAAGGTGAAGCAATTATTCAATAATCACTGTGGATTACCTAGGGCATAGATGTGAGGATGGCCAAAATGATTGAGCCTCCAAGGACCTAATATAAATTATCTTTGTAGATCTTTAGCCGTTGTATTCTTTTGGGTATCTCTGGGTATCAATTAAATTCTGCCGATATACCTTTCCTGCCGGATGTGTGCGCCGGATCACATGACTGTGCAGCAGCTATTCTTCAGCTTCCGTAAGACCCTTGGAAGGTACTTCTTGACGGCAGCCTCAATCTCGTCGTTCTGATTATGTTGTTGTGGCCCTCCAGTCTGAGGTTGTTGCCCTGGATAGCCGCCTTGTTGGTATTGCGGGCCACCCTGATATTGTGGGCTACCTTGGTATTGCTGCTGTCCGTGTGGTTGGCCGTGGTTCTGCTGTTGCCCATGGTACTGCTGGTGGCCTCCAACATTCTGATTAAACTGTGGAGGCATCTGGGCAGAACCTCCAGTCAAGTTGACATATATTCTACCTGCATTTGCCTCGGTAGTATATTGTAGGCCAAGCTCCTTACAAACTTGCTCGACCCGAGGCTTGAGCTTGTCGACATGGTTGACGGAATGATTGCCTTTTCCTACGACACTTTTCAAAGAGTCCAGTTAGTTCGAGCCATCCGAGGATAGACTCTTAAAACCGCGCTTACACGTGTAGATGGGTCTGCCCATTCGCCTGAGCATATCTTATCCGCTGTTCGACTATATCCGCAGCCTCTTCGACAAATTGTCCGTGGAGATCAATCGTATCCCCGTCCACTCTGCCCACTGCATTGTTTTCCCTGAAGATGTAATCGGAGGCTTGCTTGTTGTATTGGTCCATCATCTGGCCATGCCTCTTCCCCTCCTCTGAGAGCTCATGGGCGGCTGCTCCATCTCCGCGCTCATAGGCTTTGCGAGACTGGCAGGATGGCTCAGCAATGTCATAATACTCTCATTGGCTTCGACACCCACCTTGTCCAGGCAGGCAGAGCGCTTGCCATGTTCTTGCCGTGCCAGCTCTCTAAGCCGATCGTATTCAGCCTCGGCACTGCTGCTCTGGTTATGATTGAAAGCTGTCGACCTTTTTGAGCGTGCCGGCGCATAGTATACTTGGAGAGTGGGGTTGACTTACCACTCCCACCTATTTGCGTCAAAGGGTACGACATGATGACTAGCCTAACCTCAGACAGACGCGTTTGAGCGTGCAGGCCTCGAGCAAGGATTCATATCTACGCTGTATGTGGTTGACAGTCGGCAGTAGGGAAGTCTCCGCGAACGGGATTCGAGTTTAGGCGCTAGCGTTCAAGATTAGATTTCCCCCAGAGGTTAAGGAAGTACAAACTCCGTACGAGTACCGAAGTGAACGATTAGAGAATCAGTAGATTAGTACGGAATAGTGGAGTGAAGCTTCCAAATACTATGTACTATGAGTCTTCTCTCCATCATCATCATCATCATCATCATCATCATCATCATCATCATCATCATCAACATAGGCTGGCCGTTTGGCCCACCATCAGAGAGTTTTGGCAGTACGCAGAGGATAACAGATGGTTGTTTTGAGACGTTGGATTCGAGAAGGCCAATTGGCTCTCATCTAAGGTAAGGTACGCTCTTACGCCGCACAGTAGTCAGCCCCCACAGCCTTGTGATGTTCCAGCGTGACAAGCAACAATGCGGCCAACAGGCGGCCATTGTCAGTGTGAAGGAGCAATCCGCTTTGCTTCACCGTCCATGGCCCGTGAATTGAAGCTTTCTCCCAGCTGTTGTATCGTTTCTCCATCTATGTAGGACACAGTATGATTATCCACTCATGTCCTTGCAAGCCCGTACGGTGTATTCTAAGCCTTCGTATGACCGAATCAAGCTTGATCTCATCATAATCTTTGGGAAGCAGACCGACGGAACTGGACAAGTTGCAGATCCTTCCGTTGCTGCCAAAACTCGCTAGAACTAGAGCGCTTTTTCTCCTGAATCTGGCCGTCTCTTCGGGGCTTAGCGTGGCCCCTCATACCAAGATCCCTATCATACCTTATGTTTCATTCTTTCTCCATCCACCATAACCTCCATCCTTTCGGCTGTTTCCCTATTCGAGTCTCCCAGTAGATAGCAGGTGTCGCCATACACGACATTCGTTCTGCGACCTGCCGCCTGCCAGGTCTTCGAGTTCTTACCGGCCCTTCTGTTCTTCCGGCTCCACACCAAGCAACTGTCCGGTTTTAATAGCTTCAGCCCCGGATCAACCGACTCATTCCTTTTCGCACTGCACATCACGAAGGAGTAGTCAAGGCCACCGCTTGCAGAGTGGTCCAGACAATTCTACTACTGTTTCTTTACAAGAAGACACATCTTGTGGTAAGCTTCCCCGGGCGCAACGGTTGTACGAGTAGTCGCAGCAGCGGGCTCTGCATCCACGACATCACCCTCCATTGAGCTCTCTTATGTCATTTGAAGATCGTGGTCAGAAATGGGAACTAACAGGTATTCCAGGATTCGCGGAGAAGACGGCTTCTCTCCCCACATTGGTAATTCAGCAATCAACGGTGAAAATTCTCGATCGCCGCCAAAATGGGCTGTGGGATGAGTACAGAAGAGAAGGAGGGGAAGCAGCGAAATGAAGAGATCGAAAACCAGCTGAAGCGTGACAAGCTATCCCAGCGCAATGAGATCAAGATGCTCCTTCTCGGTACGAGTATTTCCATTCCATAAGTTCATAAGCTGACATTAGGCCAGGAGCTGGAGAATCTGGGAAGTCAACGATCTTGAAACAGATGAAACTCATCCACGAAGGGAGTTATTCTCGAGACGAGCGCGAATCGTTCAAGGAGATCATTTACAGCAACACCGTCCAGTCAATGCGTGTCATTCTTGAAGCCATGGAATCACTTGAGTTGCCTCTCGATGACCAACGTACCGAATACCACGTACAGACCATATTCATGCAGCCACCCCAGATCGAGGGTGATAGCCTGCCGCCGGAGGTTGGGGGTGCAATTGATGCTCTTTGGAAAGACGCTGGCGTCCAAGAATGTTTCAAGAGGTCAAGAGAATACCAATTGAACGACTCAGCAAGATAGTAAGTGCTTACGCTAATACCCTTTCTGTTCTATACCCCGTGAGAATACCGCCTATGCGAAGGAGTATTCGCATTTTGTGCGCACCGTTTATGCGCAGCCTTAGATATTGGACTTGACTAGCGGTCAAAAGCCTCACCATTACTTACTCTCACGTTCTAGCTACTTCGACTCCATTGGGAGAATTGCGCAACCAGACTACCTCCCCAACGACCAAGATGTACTGCGCTCGCGTGTCAAGACCACTGGCATTACCGAGACTACTTTCATTATTGGAGAGCTCACATACCGTATGTTCGATGTCGGCGGTCAGCGATCAGAACGTAAAAAGTGGATCCATTGCTTCGAGAACGTCACTACAATCCTGTTCCTTGTTGCCATATCTGAGTACGACCAACTGCTCTTCGAGGATGAGACTGTCAACCGTATGCAGGAGGCCCTCACTCTGTTCGACTCCATCTGCAATTCGCGCTGGTTTGTAAAGACCTCGATCATCCTATTCTTAAACAAGATCGATAGGTTTAAGGAAAAGCTTCCGGTTAGCCCGATGAAGAACTATTTCCCAGACTATGAAGGCAAGCTCAACCAAAATGGAACGAACGGGAGGGAGCACCAGAGATCTAACCTTACTGAAGGTGGACCCGATTATGCCGCAGCCTGCGATTATATCCTGAATCGCTTTGTTTCTTTGAATCAGCACGAGACTAAACAGATCTACACCCACTTTACATGTGCTACCGACACGACCCAGATTCGCTTTGTCATGGCTGCTGTCAATGGTTTGTCCACAATCTATTTCTACCAATGTATGACAAGTATCTAACAATGCCGTTTGCAGATATCATAATCCAAGAAAACCTCCGGGACTGCGGTCTGTTATAGTCCTACATCCCTGCCATTCGACATCTTGGATCAGAAGCTGAGTGGAGAAGGTCTCATATAACGGCGGTGATCTCCTGAAAGCATCGGTGTTTTTCCACGAAGGGGCGTTGGCGCCTACGATTACGGTTTCGATTACAACCCCCTTATCTCCTCCGAATACTACTATTCACCACCATGGCCTGAAGCAATATATCGTTGCCGACACGTCTAGAAGGGGTTTTTTGGTATGCAGAAGAACTTGTGTAGGACTGGAGGAAAGGGATGACTTGTTTGTTGGGGTCTTGCTACTTCTTTGTGTCCAGTATACTACCCATGTGTTTTTTAATCCGATACCATTCGCCGAGCGATGTGCGAAGCGTTTTCCTTTACTCGTTTGACTGAAGGGGTGAACGAGGGTTGCTGGGTAGAGCAGGTGAAATGTATCAAATTCGCATACGGTTGAATTCAGTATTGCTATGAGATCAGAACGTATCGTGGCCTCTCGTGGGGCATAGTCTTCTAAGCTTTATCTCATACCTACTACTATAACCCCCCCGGTTCCCCCGCAAAAACCATAAATCTCCTGCAGGGCAAAATTTGCAGAGGGTGGACCCTCGATTTTGGAAATTCTAAAATCTGGCACAGGCACTATGAAATAGGGGTAACACAACTCCAAACGCCTTTGGGCACTAGCAAGCCACCTCCAAATCTTTGTCAATGAGTATATTTCCGAATTCCCAACTACGGTTTCATGGGGAACGGAGGAAAGAAACAAAACAAAAGAACAGGAAAAAAAAAAAAAAGGGACGAGGGAAACGGGAAAAGGAGAGGAGAGGCAGGTGACACAGAGCCGTTGGGCTTTGGATATGCAGGAGGTGGCGCAGGTATAGAGGGAACGAGCATAGGTAGAGAAGAAGAATCAGAACAGGGGTGTGCATATATGCTGCAACCGGTCGATGCGGGTAGCAGGGATTAGGCAGATGGAAGAGGGATGGATATAGATAGAGTGGAATAGAGAGGTGGGGGATGGGCGAAGGGGATGAGGGAGGGAAGGGTAGAGGTGAGAGACGGTGTGGATAAGGATGCGGATGATACAGCGGTGGAGTTGAAGCTCGCGGGTCAGACGGCGGAGTAAGGTGGTGCGTTGGAGGGTGTTAGGGGGGGGGGAAGTGGGAACGCGAAGGGGGGTGAGCTTATTGTTTGGAGGAAGAGGGGTGTGGGTAGCTTGTATGATGATATGGTTTTTGGTCGAGTTGATGTCGTTTATGTCTTGGCTGTTTTTGGTTGCATGGGAGTGCGTGTATGTATGTTTCTTACTGAGTGCTAGGTATCTCCCCCTTCCTTCGTGGTCGTGCTGTGCACTAAACCAGGGTATGCCGTCCTCTTCCTCAAACACCAATAACACCGCACTAGGCGAGGGTGAGTCTAGAGCCTAGGAGCAAGGCTAGGGTACCATTTTCCTCTTCTTCGTTCGACCTCTGTAGACTCTCGCTCGAGGGTACTTCTTGTATTGCGGACTGATATGCCGGTGCTGCTCAGGGCGAATGCCTGCTCGTGCGGGCAAGGTTTGCAAGATAGTAGATATCGGGGCTTGGGCCCAAGTTGGCTCCTCCAGTCTTTTTCACAGAGTATTTTCGCTCAAAATCTAAACTTCGGCCCCACTAACACCAGCAATATCGCCACAACCCATAACCCAGCAATCCACGCATACAGCATCATCCGTCCAAACCATCCTTTCCCCTCCGTCATCCTCCTCAACATTCCCATCCTCTTCCCCGCCGCCTCCATGCCCCCCGCATTTTTATCTAAGCCTTCTGTCGCGGCGTTAAGAACTGCCGTATCAGCTTCTAGGGAGGTGGAGAACGCCTGAGAAGACTGTTTGAGAGCAGTGGCGAGGGAGAGGAGGGAGGATGTTAGAGCTGCTTGGGTCGTACTGTCGGATTCGAGGAGAGGGGCGACGGAGGGGGAAGCGGAGGGGAGGGCGGTGGTGGTGCTGGAAGTGGGGTAATTCAAGGAGGGATGGCGTCGATTGCGGAGAGTTGACTCGGGAGAGGAGTCTTTTCGCCGGTCAACGGTGGACGTAGGAGGTGAGGAAGGCGTAGGGGGAAGGTCGCCGTATTCGGCTAGGAGATCTTCAGAGCTTTCGTTGGAGTAGTTGTCGTCGTCTAGGTTATCCAAATCCTGAAGGCGATCTGTAAGGCGCTTGATCAGGGCTCGTTGGGCGTTGAGGTCATTCTGGGCGGCTTGTTTGCGGGATTGGATCTTGATCGATGAGGAGGCTTGCTCGAGGCGGAGGAGGAGCGTGCGGGCATATTCGAGATTCTAGCCTCCGAGTTAGTAAGTAGGGTGTCCGGGTTTTCTAAGGGAGGGGCATACGGCTGAGGTTTTGGTTCGTTCGTAGCTGGAGTATTGGAGCCGAGGGTCTGGAGAGGATAGGATCTTGTGCTCTAGGCGCGAGAGAATTCGGCTTAGGTCAATGGCTGTTATGTCGGGCGATTGGAGATTCAACGGGGTTGTTCGCGCCATATTATTGCTTCGACGATGAAGGTTATGCAAGTTATCGCAACCACCAGTTGTACCTTTGGTGGTAGGCAAGCCATCCGTAGCTGACGGTTTTAGCACCGAGATGGATTTCGGGCTAAGCCGGTAGGGCTGAGCTCTATCTACCGTAGCTCTTCGTTCGAAAATTTCTTATCCGTGATTGCCCATTAACTTCGACTTCCATCAATCCCCTACATACTTGTCCTATCGATATGCTTCAAGCTCAAGACCAACTGCTGATCTTTCCCGAGTGCTACTCTACCCTCTTGCACTCTGATCGGTACATCCTTCCTTAGCTACACTGATCAATATTCTATTTCGTAGTCTATTAATGTCGATGAAATCGGAGAACGTCAAGATATTCGATGTGGAACAAGAAAGATCGGGCACCTGGAATTACATCTACAAGGCTCCCATTGTCATGGTAGGTTCATCTCCAGATCCGTTACCATAAGATCCTGTGATGATTACACCAAAAAGCATAGTTCAGCTGATGGTCCAAGGACCAGATGAACGAAGAAAATGTCAAATATCTTTCGCTCCTATCTGAGAATCATGATTGCAACCAATGTGGAAAGACTTTTGCCCCACGTGCTACGCGAGGCTGATGATTCTTTCTTTAGGACCGAAGCTCCATTCAGCTTCGTAGAGGGGGATAATAGGGTATTCAAACGCGAGGCTACTGCCAGCGACTACGAGGCATCGGCAGGCAAATCACTTGCCAGCATGAGTTGAACTTTTGACCCGTGAACCTTATGCTTCAAAATAACCAGAAACAGAAGAGTTGGTGTGCGGAGGAAAGAAAGGCAAGAGTCGAATAACCGAGTGCCTCGACCCTGCTCGATGCCGTCTCCCCAATATAGTCTCGCGCTGCGAAGATATACCTTAGTTTCGCGCTGCGAGAAAAGGCTTATGCAGTGCCATGCTAGGACCATGCTCAGGTTTGCTGTCTTTATACGCAGATACTGCAGCTCTATCACGTAGTAATCCGTCCGTTGCTGCGAGGGATGGATTGTTAGCAAGCCTAGCAAGCCGAAAGACAATGGGGATTGTAACGAAACTTCCGAAAAAAGATGGAGTACATATTCTAATGGTAGGAAGGTATTGGATTCCCTGACATAGCGCGAAAGGGCTTGCCTCAACCACGTGTTGAACAATACTGTTTCGGAATTGGATGGTACTTGGTGCTTTCAATGGCGACTGCCAAGTTTACCTTTACTGCTACTGCATACGGTAGGGGTGACACGATGCTATTTGTGGGAAGATGTGGGTGTTCAATCGGCCACAACCAATTGAATGTACAAGTCCGTTTGAGCGTGGAGTGCATGGAAGACTGCAGTACTTTCTCAGGGAGAAGGTGTCATAAGTGGCTAAAAGAACCCTTGTTTGAATTCAACTCACAATCCCAATCGAAAAGCATCAAAACCCATGGACAGTTGGAAAGTTTGTCTTATCCGCCGGGAGGAGAGTCCCGAGCCAAGATGGGTCTCTCAGTGTGGAATCCACTGGCTGCTAATGCTCCGCCTGCTCTGCCGCATGATTGACACGTCAGATCATCGCCTCGAACGGGCCAAGTATTGTGTGCCAAAGCATGCCAGCGCGCAGCTAATCCTTGACGATGTTGCACTTCTGTACCTCGAATCACACTCTTCGATAACGATTACTATGAGACTTCTCCCCCAATTACGCCCAATACATCAAATACTTGTTTCCGCGCTCGAGTGACCCCGCCCGCGACCTGCTGGCAGTTCGCTTTAAGTCCGCTTCAATCCCCCCCTTCACACCCCCTCGTATTATTTCTTCGTCCAAAGTATTTCCCCTTTACTCTTATTCCAGCAGAACATAAAATTCCTTCGTGATTCGGAGGCTCTTTCTTTTCATCTCAAGTTACTTGCGACTTGGATCCCCCGAAAAGTTTTACCAGAACTTGTACTGTAGGTTCTGGTCCGTCTATTGGAGTATATACATCTTCCACTGCGACCGCTCGGATAAGTACCTAGGACATCATTAAACAGCGTGTCACTGCAAACCGCATACAGCTACGAAGACTTTGAGCATCCGCTCAAGCCTTCAGGATCTATAATGAGGTATTACCCTTTTCCCTGTAGCAAACCAGAGCCGCTTTTTCTTTGGGTTTTTCTCTTTCGTCTCTTTCTTTCCTGCCATCCGCAGTGGACTGTTAGGACCTTCCTGTGGACTCCGCTCTATCGAGAATCTCCCAGGACTACCGGAGAAGTCATAATACGTGCTCCATGCACTTTATAATACCTACTGCTTAGATGGACTCTTGCAATGCAATAATCAGCCAATTTTGGCCAGCTACCTATTTGGTCCTACGGATTGAAGAACCCTATGGTAATCCTTGTTACTTCGTCTCAACGGCAGACATTGATCACAGCCCACCTGGATCCCGCAATGTGCAATATTGCTGTTCAGCATAACCGCACATCTGCGGCCGGACTTGAGAGCCAGCGACGTTGTCGCATCGCGCTTCAGTGCTCACAAATTCATAGTTCGCATGATTACTTACTGTTCCTGCGGTAAGAGAATGATCCCTGTGAGTTGCCAACTGGCTGGATCCTGGATGGCCGGTCTGAAGCTGTCGGTACTCCCGGCTGTTTGTCGGTGATGCACCAAGCCAATCTCAGCCTACCGAAGGTATTAACGATAAAAGCATTCCACAGGCGGTTATTGTGAGCTCAGCTTCTGGACCTTTGTTACGACAGCACAACTCTTCCAATCACTACTCACACACCAGTAGTTCGAGTAGAGAACGTCGTTCTCTTGACTTGTCTTCTCAGCTTTGTGTTATTTACATGGACCCGAGGACTTTCCCTAGATTAACCGACCATGGGGAACGACACGCTATTGATCCTCTTATTGGATGCGAAGTCAACCACCCTGCCAAGGACTCTTGGATCATTATTTCATCCTGGACTCTGTGGTGTGTATTTGAGAGCGCTATGAGTGGTTCCACTTGCGCTAACGATACATTGCTACAGGATTTTCTTTGCTCTTGTGTCTGTCTTAAATTTTATGCGACATGATATTCTACAGCATTGTCTCTACAAATTTTACCATTTGCACAAACTGACCCATGATCCTAGCTTTTGCAAGAGCTCTACCTCTGTCACCCAAGGACAACTACCTAAAATGGCCATCAAGAAGAATAACCCATTCACTGGAAGCCGCTTGAGTGGTATTGTATCGGACAAGAATTGCTTACAGGCCAAGGATTCTTCCAGAGGACAAGATTTTTCTGTGTTACCCACTGGATCTCTCAATGATGAGCAGCTTTTATTCCGGAGTAGTGGTTCAATGTCAAGTTCGGGTCACAGGACGTTCTTCAACGATCCGGCGCAGGTTCGCCAATGGGCTGCTAACAGTGCCACTGGTTCCGACACGATTGTGGACGTTCCATCTTATGGACATTGCAGCGCCAGCTATGGGATTGATCCGTCCATGACCACTGCCGCGCCACAAATACCCGGCTGTGTTTCTGCTTTGCGTTCAGATGTTTCTCATGTTTCTTTTCAACATTTTACTCACATGCCTGAGACCAATGGGGCCGGATCCGTCTATGATCCTTTCTCTCCGACGAGTGCAGGGAACACTGCCTCTCCAATAGATCCTGGGCTTGGGTTCCACCAATTCCAAGACATTGACAGCAGCGTGGGAGTTCTGGAAGAACAGTACCCTCGTGATTTTTGGCAGTTCCCGACTACAGGCACCGACGATGTGATGTTTGCTAGCCAAGTAGCCCCAAGCTCTCTGGCAATGGGAGGCCACAATGGTGATTCTGGCTACCGCGCGGGATGGTCTATGGCGCCTATCCAGGCAGGCGACAAGATATTAAGCACCGGCGTATCTTCCACTGCATACCCGATGGCGTGTTCTCCTTTGTCAGCAGTTGATCCATCTGTTTCTTCTTCGTTCTCACAGAGTAGTTTTCTGGGACCGCAACCAAACACCCCGATATCACCAGCGTTTCAGGAAGGAACCTGGCCGGCTGAGCAAAATGGGACCCTAGAAGAAAATGCCCTATTCCCGGCCTTTACCATTGGGGAAAGCACGCACGGGTCACTTCCATCTGGATGTCTGCATGAACAGGTCGACCTGCAAAGGTTTGTTAAACTTTCTATGGGACCCTTTCGGTGGTCTGACACTACTCGTAGTACATTGAAGGCACCTCATCCTTTTCAGCGCACACCAATCTCAAATATGAAGATGTGGCCGCAACCTGAGGCACCCAACCAAGAGCCCATGTCATCTCCGTTCATGGAAATTACTTGCCAACGAAGGTCAAGCGAAGGTGAAGCTTCGACAGCACGGGAGCATCCTCTTTACCAAGTTGGCCCCTCGGACGACGGCTTGTACCACTGCCCCTTTGCGGGCAAGGAAGATTGCTCCCACAAGCCCGAGAAGTTGAAGTGCAATTACGAGTGAGAATTCTTGAAGTACCATAAACCTTGGAAAAACTAATCAAGAACCCTAGTAAACACCTGGACTCTCACCTCAAGCCATACCGTTGCAAGGTGTCTTCTTGTGTTGCCGTTCCATTCTCATCAACGGCATGTCTTTTACGGCACGAGAGGGAAGCCCACGGTATGCACGGCCACGGAGAGAAACCCCACCTGTGTTGGTTCGAAGAATGTGATCGGTCTGTCCCTGGAAACGGTTTTCCGCGCCGATGGAACCTATTTGATCACATGAAAAGGGTTCATGATCATACTGGACACGCTTCATCCAATGAGAGCAGTTCACCATCGCCTTCGTCGGCGAGCTCTTACTATCAAGGCTTGGCTCCCTTACCACTTCGCAAGCGTAGACCATCGAGTCCTTCCCAAGCAGAGCCAATGAAGCGGACCAAATCTAATAATGGGACCAAACCTCCAGCAAAGGCAAGTAAGCCTGTTTCATCCGCTAACCCTCCTGGAAAGCAACAGTCAATGCAGAAGTTGTGGCTCGAGCAGAAAGCAGCCATCAAAGCTCGCCTGGATTCCTTAGATCCACATGATGCCTGTGCATCGGAACAAATTAATGCGGACTATGCTTTGCTACAAAGTATTGGGTTAACTATCCGCCATCGGGTGACAGGCCAACCTGCTAACGCGTGAACTCTACATACCCATGGATTACTTGGAGTGCAATATGCCCTTCACATGATGATACAGAGCGTTCTGATACAGTAGCAATCTACAGAAGGAAGCCGCAGTTCACAGTCTGCGCATCATGACAACCGTCATGATCTCTTTTTCCTTGTTGGTTTCCCGTTGTGCCGGAGCCCAAGTGATTCCCGGATTTGAGTCATGGATTCTGCATGGAACACCTAACTCGGAGACCCATTGGATCTCCATACTAAAAGGGCACTCCCACCAGGGAACAGTTCTCAGGCCTTTTTACTGGCACAGAAAATTTCGTTGTAAAAGGAGGATTTTGTTTGCTTGAGTGATCATGACCGACGTACTTTCTTGTATTGATGCGACTTGTTAACGTTCTGGTGGATCTCTTGCTGTGCTTGTTTGTCCATACGGTTCTGAAATATCCTGTAAGATCTTGTGACTCTATCGTGTCGGCCTTTTGATATAAAACTTAGTAGTGCGGCTGTCTGACATTATTTTGGGGGCAGCTCTGCTATGTACGACATGAAGGAAAGCACAAAAGGTCGACGGTATAGTCATTTGGATGGTCATCAATATAGCATCATTCACAAAAAGACACTGACTGCGCAAACTGGCAGAAGCAAAAATCAAACGAACTGTCAACAGTTATCATCCCCCTTTCCTCCGGATTCGTCATTACGAAAGTGGAGACCGCTATGGTCAATATAGCCATTCTTAATGTTAGCTACCGGAAACCTTCGGAACGCCAGGTTGTAAGAGATGAGGTAGAGCAGTTCCTAAACATCGTCTAGAAGACCACAGGGCTCCAGTGATAACGCTTAGCATGCCCGTGAGATTGTCCGCTCTATTAAGCTCTACATCATCCGACAACTATCAATGGATCCTAATGGGGTTCAGAACTAATGCTAGCGACGTCTAACCCACCAGGTAATGCCTTCCGATGTCATTCATCTTCGACATAAGTTCAAGAGACAGCTATTGAGACGGGGCTGACGCGGTGGCAGCACGGACCAATCAAATGTTACTCGTAGGCATTTCTAATACGTGGAATTCAGGAATCCAAACCACTATCGTGGAAATAATGAAGAAGAGACCTGATTCAAGTCTGCTACTCATCCACAGAATACTTTCACCGTATAGGTTCGGTGCCTCTCCTTCGTGCTTCTATACATGGGTATTATGGTGGTTTATTGAGTCGTCAGTAACCGGTTCCGCACGTTTTGGCCGAGTATGTAATACTCCGCTGTTTCATATTGAGGATCAACTCTTCATGACTCTCTGGTACAGCATATAGATACTACATATCTCAGGGAACCCGGGGGTGTCTACGCGATTCTTAACACAGAGTACCAGTGAAGAGACCTTTCAATTTTGGCCGTTTTATCTTTCGCCTAGGGGCGCTGGGTGGCATTTCTTTGCTTTCACCAACCAGCCAAGTACCATATTGATTAAACGAGTTGATTTTGCTCTCAGAAGTCCCCTGGCAAGTTTGTTTGCTACCGGTTTCTCGTCGACTATGATAGACCTCCGGTTATTTGGCGAATTGCTCACACTTGAGTAGCATTGCTGATAGGAAATTTTGTTCGCCCTCTTCATAGCTCAGCTGGTAGAGCGCAATTTCCTGGCGTTCATGAACGTTAGGATGGGGCCACTATTGAGGGCCCTGGTTCAATTCCAGGTGAAGAAAGACCCTTTGCAATCTTCTGTGCAATTTCCAATTCTTCTTTTTGGTGTCCTTCACTAAGGCTTCTGTACGCTTCACTCCCAAGCTTATCAAGTAGCCATTGGCATACGCTGCTGGTTGAGTGCCCTCTGAGCCTTGTGGATAGCGGATGGTGAAGCCTCAGATTCTTATCCAGACTGAAAGGCCTTGCAGATCCTTACTACTCACTCTTTCTCGCGTTCGAGTAAAGCTGGCTTCTTCTTGCCTGACAGCGATTCAGATTGCGTTCGTTAAGTCATCTACTGCGTCTCATGTGTTTGAATAAGGTTTGATCCGATGGTTCTTGAATACTCTTCATAGCTCAACTGGTAGAGCGCAATACAAATCTCGTCGTTAATGGGCGGCGAGAGTCTATTGAGATCTCTGACTCAATTTCAGGTGGAGAGACCTTGGGGTTACATTTTGCTATTTACTCGATGATGAATGCTCTGAATTTGCTTCTTGGGCGAGAAGGTACTATCAAGCACAGAAGACTCGTCTGATTCTTCACAGCTCAGTGGGTGATAGCTGCCGGGTTGATGCATGGCTTTAGGTACTTTTTGATGTACAGTCTAGGAAAGAGTACATGGTACTGAACAAGTAGCGGAGCCATACCAAGCAAGGTATCTGACTTCACTTCCAAAGGCTAATGACAACCAGAATAGTGCTACGCTCTGAATGGAGATTCTATTGTTCAGGGGATCGCCTCCGGTAGACCCGCTTCTCCTGATCTATTCCTTGTTGTCATTCTACTTTTGGGAGAGTGTGGCCTCCCAGGAATATTGATAGCAATCAACCTCGTTATCTAGATGGTTTAGTCGCTCTTGACATCAAACTTTCCGGTTTCGATGATTTACCCAGGAGATAACCATCGACAATTGCTCGCGTTTTGTCTCGCAGCTCAGAATAAGCCTTCCAACTGACCCTCATTCCTCAACAGCTTCTGCATATCCTTCCCCTCTAACCCCCAGCAAGGCTCCGGCCACTACACTACAACCTTGAGCTCACCCATTCACCACCTGCACCTCCGCCCTCTCGCCCTCTCGCCCTCCGGACACTTGGCCCCCCTGAAGTCCGCGCTATCGCAGGATTGCAAGTCAGCTAGTGGCAGGAGTGAGGGAGGCAGCCATAAGTGTGATCGTGTTGCAAGACGTAGTCCGAGATTTCATGCGAGTCTTGTAGCGCGTAATTGTGGGAAAGTAAGGGCTCCCGAACTGCAATGCGTGATGCTTTGTCGATTCTCCAATCCTCGTGGTCATTGCCTTGCCAGTCGTGTATGCTTACACAGTTGCAATAGATTGGGTGAGCGACGTGTCCCATGACCCAGATTTCCTTGATCATGTGAGGATAGGGGGTCCGGTTACCTTGGACTACATACATCATTTCCTCTCCTCCAGACCTTACCCCCCTTCCCAACATTGCGGCCCTCCCCCAGCCCTGAAACTCTTCTCTCACCAAAAAGCCCTTCCCCCCTTTCCTCCTTCCCCTCGTCCCCCCAACCCTCTCAACCCACACCGATCCCCCAAACCTATTCAAACACAAACACCTTTCCACCTCTCAGACCACCCCCACCAAACCGAAACGCCCGCATACGCTACCAAAGCGAGAACCGCGAGAACGACACCACCGGCACAGCCAAGAACGATTCTTCGAAAGAGTTTGCGAAAAGTGGGTTTCGCCGCTCGGTATGAGGTTTTCTTTGAGACAAAGGTTCCGGTTTGTTTCCTACCTGCACAGTATAGTGAATATTTTCCCAGCCCTGCCTCATCGATATCTCCCCGTCTTCATCGCCAGCAAGAAACACATGAAAAACGATAAAGCCAGGCCCGGTCGGTCTACTGGAAAAATCCAGCATCACTTCCCTTGCACTCAAGCCGACACAAGAAACAATTCGACCGCATGTCACAGTTCTACCATTTTTTTCCCCCAACGCTTTCGCACAAGCATAAACCAACTAAGAGTGTTGTTTTCGGTTGTTGCGAAGCAGGACCAACCAGGAAAGGAAAGGGATACGGGAGAGCTTGGAGCACCTCACCCAAATCAAGGATGATTAAGAAGTTACGATCCCTTATTAGCCTCACGCTCGCCGGCAGCTGCAATACCTATTCGGCAACAGGAACTGCCCGGCCTGTGTATGTGGCGCGGAGGTAGCATGTGTAGCTGGAGAGGGGTTTGGGGATGGTGGTGCGGTGGTTTGAGGGGATGCTGAGTATTCGGTGGTGGAAAGGGGTGGCGGGGTTGTGGAGGTGGGGATGCTGGCGGAAGTGCCGCAGGGGTATTTGGTGTTATAGCGAGCACTAGGATGAGTATTGGAAAATGTCAGTTCTATATCAGTGGATGAGGCATAGTAATCTTGATTAGCATCAATTTCTGCTGTGGGAGTACCAATACAATCACTCTCGCTATGCTATTGAAAAGCTCATGCCTAGTATCCAGCACCGAGAACCATGCGAAACAAGATCTTCCTTGACTCATAAGAGGCGAACATAATTACCTATGTTGAACGTTAGCACTACACTCATCCTAATAAACCTTGTCGCACGCTACGCACCAGGAAACTGCCCCGTCTTTCCATTCAAGGTGCCTGTCCACCACTCATTCTCGGTCGCCCCTTTCTGCACAATCTCAATCACATCTCCCGTAGTAAAGCTTAGATCCCCCATGGCCTGCGCCTCGTAGTCGAACAGCGCCGTCGCCCTATCCGACGCCGGCATTCCACTTAAGCGGCTCGGCTTCGGTTTTGGCGGTGGAGGGGCAGCACCCTTTGCTTTTGCAGCGGAGCTCCATGAACTGCCTGTGCTGTTGGCGCGCGTGATGGCAGAGTCGCCATTGAGTGAAGGGGATGCCGAAGAGTAGGGAGGAGGCGGGTTGTCGACGAAGTCATGGGTTTGTCTTCTGGCTGATGCAGGGTCGTAGGACTTTCGACCTTCGATTGCTAGAGTAGTCTCGCCTGCGCTGCTTGTTGGTTTCCGACCTTCCAGTGCTAGCTTGCTGCTACCATACTTCGGCGGCCCTGGTTTCTTAGCGCCTGTTGTCTTGTATTTGACAATGGAGAGTGCTTCGACTTGGTCTTGGATGGAGCCGCGTTTCTTCTCGAAGGCGGCTTCGACATCAAGCGTTAGGTCGAAGTAGCCGATGTCAATGTTTTGCATCTTTTCATGGAGGGTGTAGAAGACATTAAGTTGCATATAGTAGAATGATTGGAAAAGGGGACGGATAAATTCGGCTTCTAGGGTGAACAGTCTGGGTAGCTCTTCTTTTAGGAGGTCGTTGAAGTAGTTGAATTCCTGCGTTGCTTGCTCTACTTCGCTTTCGGCCTTGTAGAGTGCCTTCTCGTCCTTTAACGTTTTGTCCTTCTTGTCTTGTATTTTCTTTAGATTGGCTCTGCGCCTGTCATAATCCAGCTGCTTGTGCTGCCGTTTGATAATCGATTTCTGGACAATCTTTATGACGCTCGAAAGCTCGTCTGCTGGCCCAATAACTCTTGCTTGTATCATTTCCAATTCCGGCAACAAAGTGGCTTGCAGGTCTTTCACGATGGCTTCATATTCCTCACAGGCCTGGATGCCTTCTGGATTGCCTTCTGGAATTATGGAGCTGGGGTCAGATACTCGTCCAGAGATTGGTTGGTAGATTTCCTGCACAGCTTTCGAGAACTCGATTTGATGATTTAACATGCCTGTTCGAACAGGTTAACCCCAGTTTACAGGCTTTAATCCAGCAGGAAGTAGCTGACCATTGATGGCGTCAAAGTACCTGTTATTTTCAGTAGATATTTGTAAAATGCAGGACCGTTTTATGCTCACTTCTTCGACTCATCATGCAATTTCTTCGTCTCCTATACTCATATAGTTGTTAGCGCACATGCCACATCGAAAGGACTGGCGATCGTGCCTTTTCAAGCTCCTGGAATCGCCGCTCCGCATCGATGTAGATTGCATCCTTCGTATGCTCTCCCTAACAGTGGAAAGCATCAGTGACTTTTCCAGATCTAGCTTAAAAGTTCTGGGGGATCATGAAAGGGAGGGCGCGTTTCATACAATGTTGAACCTCTGCTTCAAGTTTTGCGGCGCCTACTCGAAGAGTAGGTTAGCAAGAATACCGAGTGCTGAGAGAGGCAGCAGCAAGTGTATCTATGCACATACTCGTACGGCAGCCTTGCCCAACCCCTTCAAACTCATTGTACCCCAGGTAACTTCAGAACTGGACAAGCCTGGGTTTCTATCGTAGTCGACTTTGGCGGATACGATAGGGAGATACTGCTGGAAAGTATGCTGGATTCAAAGTATATCCAGGTATAGCTTGGGTTGAGGCGCAATGCTGACGAGTCCTTGTTGCGATGTGACCTGCACGACCTGGGTCGACTCTTTGGAGCACAGCAGCGCCTGTGAATGCGGAGAGGGCGGAACGGTAGTACGAGTAATGGGGGCTTTTCGCGGTCAATGAGTCGGCGAGTAGTTCTATTCGTTGAAGAAGGGCGAGGTGCAGCTGTGCCTAGACGTGTCTTGCAGGTTCCGTCAAACGCTCTGTCAGTGAAAGAAAAGGCTCATGCCGGCTGACGGCATCGACAAGCACTAGAATATTTGATGGGCGCCTGGCCTAAAGAAGCGAGACTGACGGATTCGCGGCCTCGGTGGAAGCTCGAAGTATTTGGGATTCTAGCATCGTTCACATCGTAACACCATCTGTGCTATAATATGCTACAACATGAACCTTCATACAATACACAGCATCATCTCACAGCATTGATAATACTTCCCTGATCCATTATCCGAGCTGGACCTTCAATGGTCTCACCAATAGCAGCCTAGTGCCGGAAAGAGGAGTTCAACGGGAGTGGCAATTATCTATCAATCAGATTAGGGTTGCCAATCCACGACTCACTCCATCTTCCTACGAAAACACCTTCGTGGGTTTACAGCAGGCTTTGTCGAGATGTCAAACTTTGTCCCCACAACTATACGGCAAGCGGCGAGGCTGTCCTCCAGACGCTTGTCATGTTCGCATGGCTTGATCAGAAATTCGCCGCATCTTCGAACACCAGCAATTGCCACCAACAAAGCATTAAGACGACCATATGTATCAGCATCAACGGCGGACAAGGCACAAGTCAACGTCGATACTACCATAACGGCGGATCATAATGCCTTTATAGCACAAACGGGAAAGCTGCCTGAGAAGGTCAAGATGCCGGGTACAGATATGTCTGCAGATGTCATGATGAGCCCAGCAGCTGGAATACTCAAGCAGGCTACCGTCATGGACGAAGGAGCGCGACCCATCTACCTTGACATGCAAGCCACAACACCCACAGATCCGCGAGTCCTCGATGCTATGCTTCCTTTCTTTACTGGTCTCTACGGAAACCCTCATTCAAGAACCCATGCTTATGGCTGGGAGACGGAAAAGGCAGTAGAGCAAGCTAGAGAGCATGTTGCAAGTCTTATTGGTGCCGATCCTAAGGAGATTATTTTCACTAGCGGGGCGACAGAAAGCAACAATATGAGCATCAAGGGAGTTGCGAGATTCTTTGGAAGAGGAGGGAAGAAAAAACATGTCATCACTACGCAGACAGAACACAAATGTGTTCTAGACAGCTGCAGACATTTGCAAGACGAAGGCTACGAGGTTACATATTTGCCAGTACAGAGCAATGGACTGGTGGACATGAAAGAGCTAGAGGCCGCCATCCGACCTGACACGGCGCTTGTCAGTATCATGACAGTCAACAATGAGATTGGGGTGATCCAGCCCATGGGAGAGATAGGGAAGCTTTGTCGGTCGAAGAAGGTGTTCTTCCACACCGATGGAGCACAAGCCGTTGGAAAGATCCCCATCAGTGTTAATGACTGGAATGTTGATCTAATGTCTATATCTGCACACAAAATCTACGGACCTAAAGGAATTGGCGCTTGTTTTGTGCGAAGACGACCTAGAGTTAGGATTGATCCAATCATCAGTGGGGGAGGGCAAGAAAGAGGGTTACGGAGCGGCACACTTGCGCCTCCATTAGTTGTTGGCTTCGGAGAAGCTTGTCGCATTGCCAAGGAAGAGATGGCCGTAAGTTGATGAAATCGAGTAAATTGATACTGGATAATAACGTGTGACTGCAGTACGACTCCAAAAGAGTCACCGCTCTCTCGAATCGTCTTCTAAAAGGCTTACTCTCCCTCGAGCACACATCTCAAAACGGCGACCCCGAACATTTCTACCCCGGCTGCGTTAACGTCTCCTTCGCCTATGTCGAAGGCGAGTCTCTCCTAATGGCCCTGAAAGACATTGCCCTTTCATCCGGGAGCGCCTGCACCTCCGCATCCCTCGAACCCAGCTACGTTCTTCGCGCCCTCGGAAACAGCGACGAGAGCGCACACAGCAGCATTCGATTCGGCATCGGGAGATTCACCACCGAGAGCGAGATCGACTACGTGCTGAAAGCCGTGACGGAGAGGGTCAGTTTTTTGAGAGAGTTGAGTCCGCTGTGGGAGTTGGTGCAGGAGGGGGTGGCGCTGGACAGTATTGAGTGGAGCCAGCATTGATTGATTGGGGAGGAGGGGTTACGATTTATGGTGAGTTTCAATTACTATCTTTACGGTGTATTGGAGCGGTGGGATTATTATAGCATAACTTCTTAGGGCTGGGCGTTGTGTTTTCTTGTACCTTAACTTACGCTTCGTACCACCGGTACTCAAAACGAGTTTCCAAATGGTGAGCATGACACGGCAACCTTTGCAAAATTCGATCGAAGCCTCTGCTCTGAATGTAGCTCGAGTGTTCTATCCCCTCACGTTTCTCAGTACGGTGAACGAAGAACATCTTGGCGCCTGGAGAATACTGAAACCTCAGCCCAACGTCTGCCCAGACGCAGCTTAAGAATCCGCTGGTTGTAGTTTCATATGTTCCAGATCTCGGCAAAACTCATATGTCCGCATGTCACTACTCTAGTCACCCAACAGCAAAACAGTGAAAGACTACTATAACCCGGATGACCGGAACTGATAAGCTAAGCGCGAACTACTCTACTCCCCATATTCCGTAGAGATGCTGTGTCCGCCGGTTCTAGAGCAAGGGGGGGAAGCCTCGGTAGTTGTAGCAAGACCTGCGTTAGAAGACATGGCGACGCTGGAATTACCATTGGAAAGGCAATTGCAAAAGCCTTTCGTAGAAGCTGTAAGACATAGACGTGCTAACCGAGTTTTTCGATGCAGACGCAGTGGTAGTATGATTTTCTTGAATGTGAAAAGATTCAATTCCGTAGTTCAGAATAGCAGATAGCGCAGGCCATACTAACAAATAATAATAATAATACAAAATAACACAGTTTTCAATAGACCTCGGGCTGGATAGTTCAGTGGCAGAAGTCAGTACTTCACCAAACTTATCCAAAATTTAATTAATTCTAATCATTAAGCAGTTCTTGCTTTGGGTCAATATCTCACATGTAAGAGGTCCTGGGTTCAAATCCCAGTTCAGCCCCGCTTTTTTGCTACTTCTATGACGATGTAGAACCTCTCGATGTCCTCGAACCTAGATAATACTCTTCATGCCCCGCCCAAGGAGGGGCATGTCACGTGACTTGTCCGTACGATGACGATGCCCTGCATAGGCGAGTGGGCATTGTGTCTTATTCACTACATAAAATCTTCTTCAAGGATTTCTTCAACAATAAAAGCACCGAATCCAATTCCCTGTTCATCTGATTTCATCATGCTTCTTCCGCAAGTGGAGATTCCGGCAAGTCCCTTTCTCCGCCGGAGTTAGGATGCCGGGGCCACTGGTTTGTTTTAGCATGCAATAATGCATAGGTAGCTGCAATAAAGAACTCACAATGAAAGGGAAAGTAATCGAGTCACTTTAAGCTAAATCTACGTGAACCTTGGGCATGTGTCTCTTTACTAGGTTGATTACTATTCAAGCTGAATAATTCCATATACTAAGTACTATACCTAGCGTACCTTGCAGTCCCCTCGGCGCACTGGTATTCCATTTCCGACACCAAAATCCATTTACATCTTCATGTATCTAAAACCACCGTTCCACTGACATCAAGTACCTGGACTGCAGACTTGCGCTGGTCAGAATTTGCCCTCTACCTCCTCGCCACCACCGCTGAACTTTGAAGCCGAACGGCAAATCCGTCGATTTCACTATTCCACAAACACCGCAAGATATATAACAAGCAAGACTTCCAATATCCAACATAGATTCGGTCAGCCGTCTTAAGCGCCATGATCCCGCCAGTCCCTATCTTGGAAGACTATGGCATGTCGCCGGAACATGGCTTTCTTCCCATTGAGCTTCCACTGGAGGTTCTCCCAGATCCATATTACAGGCGATGGGAGGCCGTAGTAGGAAATCTACAGGCTCTGATACTCAGCAGGAGGTTACGAGGCGTGGTGGACGGGATGCCGGTACTGTCGACGTGGAGGCTACAACGTCGCGCAGAACTGCGTCGGGCGTACAATTTGCTGGCATTCATGACACATGCGTATATTTGGGGAGGAGACAAGCCTGCAGAGGTATGCCAATGTTGTTGTGTGCTCAGCATCAATGGCTGCTGACGGCCACCCAGAGAGTCCCGTCTTCCATTTCGATACCTTTTCTCCAGGTCTGCAAATACCTCGAATTACCTCCAGTCGCTACATACGCAGGCGTTTGTCTATGGAACTTCAAGAAAATATTTCAAGACGAACCTATGGACTCCCTCGATAATCTGGCCACACTCACGACCTTTACGGGCTCAACCGACGAATCCTGGTTCTACTTGGTATCTGTGGCAATCGAAGCACGAGGAGCCCCAATAATTCCTCTCATGCTCCATGCAATCGTCGCTGCTCGTATAAACGACAGCAGAACGGTGACAGAATGCCTGCACTCGTTCGCAGAAAGGCTCGACGAGCTAGGAACTCTCCTTCAAAGAATGTACGAAAACTGCGATCCCCACGTCTTCTACCACCGCATCCGCCCCTTTCTTGCCGGCTCGAAAAACATGGCCGATGCTGGCCTCCCCAATGGAGTGATATTCGAAGATGGCACGGGCTACGAACAATATCGCCAATACGGCGGCGGCAGTAACGCCCAATCTTCGCTGATTCAATTCTTTGACATTATCCTTGGGGTATCGCATCGTCCCACTGGCGAAAAGAAACCCTCGTCTTCTACCTCCATCTCGGACTCTGAGCCAGAAGGGCAGGCCCCACCATCCCGTCACAACTTCATCCACGAGATGCGCTCCTACATGCCTGGCCCACACCGGCGCTTCCTCGAGCATGTGTCCAACGTCGCGAATATCCGTGAGTACGTCGAGTCGCATAAAAGCAATCGAGCATTGAGTATAGCGTTTGATGCATGTCTGGCTATGCTGCGCTCGTTGCGCGACAAGCATATCCAGATGGTCTCGAGGTATATTATTGTCAAATCTCGGGAATCACGCTCGCACTCCCGGTCGCTCTCCCCCATGCATCCTGTCAACCTCGCCTCCGCGAACAACGGTGGTTCCAAAAACAAGAAACTCCGCGGAACAGGCGGCACCGCTTTAATCCCCTTTCTCAAACAAGCTCGCGACGAGACGGGTGAGCCCGCAATCGATGCGTGGGCGCGAAGGATACTGAGCAACGGGCCTGGAGACGCTGAAAGGAAGGGATTTGCGGCGTTAGGGAAAATAGGGGAGCATGCGGATGGGGAGATGGAGATCGTGGGGCTTGCGGGTACGTGGGCAATGGACGATAGCGAGGGGGGTTTGTGTCATTGGTAATGGCAATGGTTCATTCTAACGGATGAATGTATGATGATACCTGTTGATTCATGACTGATAGATAGATGTACATATGGGCGGCGCTTTGCTGACATCCGAAGCAACGGATATGGCGACAGTCAAAGGGAAAGATCTCAAAATCCGTTGTTCTCTCAAAGAACAGACTTGCGAAAAAGTGTTTCCGCTCAGATAAAAAAAAACCCTGTGAGAGCGACTGCGTTTGCAGTAGAAATTCATGAGTGACATCTATTCAATGAACAAAATAAATCTACCAACTCGCCCATATCAAACGCCCCACCCCCACCCCCTCACACCCCCTATCACCCCCCCTCTCCCCCCTCCCTTCCCCCTCCCCCCCCCAACCCAACCCCATCACACCCCCCTCCCCCACCCCACCCAACCCCACCCCATCACACCACCCCCTCCCCTCCCCTCCCCCACCCTCTCCCACCCCATCACACCACCACCACCACCACCCCCAAACCCAACCCAACCAACATCTTACTTAACCTCCACACCATCCCCCCCTTCCCTCATCGCCCATTTCCATCACACCCCACCATCACACCCCATAAACACACCATAGAGCCAATTTCTGAATCCGTCATGCCGAGTGAGTGTGTGGAGTAGGGTGGAGTAGGGTTTTTGTTGGGGGGGGGGGGGGTGGAGTGGGGATAGGGGAGTAGGGAGGGGATGATGCGCTCGGTTTGAATGTTGAAAAGGAGGTAGCCGAGTTTCTTTTCTGCGCCATTGATGCTGAGACGTGATGAGTGGGAAAAAAATAAAAAATTTCCTTACTTTTCTCACGTTGATCAAGAAAAAGGACGGGCCTTGCTTGGTTACTTTGGTCAAAAAAGGGCTTCTGGTGGTCGAGCAAGAACAGGAGTGTTAATCCTCCTCCTGTAGCCCTTTTTCCTCCCCTTCAAAAAAAACCCCCCAGCGGTGGTTCTTCTTCTTCTTCTTCTTCTTCTTGTTCTTCTTCTCCATACATCTTTGGACCATTTTCCTTGCGTCTTTTCTCTCCGCTCTCAGCCAACCCGAGTGCTACGTGTAGCCTGAGAAGTCTTTTTCCTTGGCAAAGACTAGAGGTTTTATCTTCTGTGGATCAGCTTTTTTTAAAAGATGCATGAACGGTCAGGACGTAGGTCGACCAAAGTCGCGTTTTCAGGATAGATATATCGTTCCTTCTCTGTTGCTGCTTTTCTGTCCTGTTGTAAGTTCATGCGATTGTGCGAGATGCTCTTTGCTAGAATCTGCATATTGGCAGTATATTGCGAGACAGACATTGAACCCACAGTCATCATGTCGGCTGTACCCATTCATTGAACCAATAAACCGATTCTTTGTGTTTCTGGTATAAGTTCATCTCATCACATGAGATATGTTTTGCAAATAGAACGCGTTTGCTTATTGTAATGCACGATTCACGTAAGCAATAATCACGAGCTCGGTCAAGACAGTTCGTCAAGCTATTGAACAGTCTCTTCTTATTCGGTTGTGAGTTCTTTCCATTAAACAACATACTCGGAACCAAAAATATCGAATAGTCAACGTTCTGTACACTCTAGTCTCTAGAAACCGCTGCCTAGTCGATCGTATCTGTTCCTTATATCGATAAACAATCTCTCTTTGTTCTGTTGTGAGATTTTCTCGTCATATAGCATGCATTAAACCAAAACCGTCACTTATTCACGGTTCAGTGCATTCTCAAACCGACCAACAACTGTCTTATCGAGCATGACCGTCCGTTTCCTCGATGACCAATGTAGCAAATCTAAAGGCAGAAATTCACCTCGCCGTCCACTAGACCCTGGCCCTGAATCGGCACAGCGATGATAAACGTTATGGGGTAAACAACCCATATTGAGACCCTATTGTCGATGAGCCCAACTCGGCATGGCGATTGGCTCCGTTGATGTTTCTGTTATGAGGTACAAGATGCTCAACATCGATGTAGATAGTATAGAAAACCACGCTCGATTCGCTGCAAATCCAGACTCGATATAGGGGAATAAGCAAACCAATATCTAGTCAATCAAGCATTCAAAGCAGTAGCAGTAGCAGTGAGTAAGCGACTGAAGGTGTATCCGTTAGTTTAGCAGAAAAAGCCGACAGAATAGAAGAAATGGCAAAACTGGACTCACTGGCCCTAGAGCTGACAAAAATGATCGCCGAACAATTGGACAATTGGGACAGCACTTCACGCCATAGGCTTGCTCTTGTTTCGAGGACGCTGTATGCCAATCTGTATGCTACGCCTGGTCGCCCTCCAAGGATGACGAGGGCCGAGTGGGTCCAGTTCAACGACTTCGAGCGCCACGCTCCACATTGCCCCATAAGCCTTCCATGTCCGATATGTGCTACGCTCCTGCCGCCAACCTCCTTCATAGACAACCACTCCACCACAGGTAGGTTCGTAGACACCGGCATCAATTGGGCTGGAACCTCCCTTACCGTCATATCATCCCCCATAACAGTAATTTTGCCCTGACCATACTTTTGGTTGCAATGCACCCGTCTTAGCCAGGATACTCCCAGAAGTAGATCGTATACTTCAACATCTACCAGCCAAGCTTTAATCACGGCTTCAATCCCTTCTACATTAACCGGGACCAAAACATATTCCCGAAGGGTAGTGACGGAATCGTTGGCCAGGCTTACCCTGATGTATCCGTCCGTCCGAATCCTGGGTTTAGGCTTCATCTTGTTGTAAACCTTCCGATTGAGTAGTTCCACCAGGGAACCTCCATCCAACAGTGATTTTGGTAGACGCTGGGTTCCTATCCAGGAATTGATCATCAGGGGTTTGCTAAGACCGTCATCTTCGTACGCCCTGGCAGTGACTTCCCGCGGTAGAACCGCTGCAGAAATCGTCATACTGGCTTGAACGTTTTCCGCTTCTTGAGTATCACCTTCGGCATTGACCTTTGATCTTTTGATCCTGTACCTAGGGGTCGACCTCTGCATGTTAAATGCCAGATCCTTGATGGTGATATCAGACCGGTCCAGAAGTTCCCCGACAGTGAGTTCTAGCGGCAGGTCGAGAATTCTACTGATATCGAACCTGCTACGACTCTGCATGCCTCTGATGGGATCCGTAGATTTGGGTCCTTTCGGCGTCACTAGTTCCTGAACCTTTCCGGTCTTGCTAACCTTGGTCTGAGGTAGTCCTTTCCTAGTTTGGTTTGCTTTGGAAGTAGATTCCCGAAGAACTGGTTCGTTGTTCTCCTCTATTTCCATATCTTCCGGAGTTTCCAGCTCCTCATCTTCGTCCTGATGTATGCCACTTACTAGACGGTCCGTGGTAGCCGCTGCCGCCTCGCCTGTGGTATTCGGACCGGGACTTACCAGAAGGTTTCCTTAAAATTGGGGGGCATACTATCATTCGCGTGTGGGGGTTGTCGTCAGGCGATGCCGTTGCCGCTGGACGACAGCTGCGTGGAAAATGTCACTTGGAGGAATAGCCAACGTCACGAATCGCCATCGGGCCTCCCAGGAAACGTTCCTTCAGCTACTGTAGTAGCCGCAGCCACGGCAGATCCAGTTGGTGTATCTAGTGTGGGAATGCGCTGGTGCCGCGCATGCTGGAGACAACGCACGACCACTGTCAGACTGGCTAGAGCGTGATAAAAACTCATATCGGCAGCGGTCATAGAGATTGCACCCAAATGAGCCATGGCTAGGCGACGGAAAGGAGGAGCGGATGATATGCATTTTATAGCATTGTTTCGGTCTACAGATTTGTTCCTCCTGAGGCTTTGCGAATTTTCCTAAATGGCGGCATACTTGATTGTTAAGCCTCAGTAAGTTTTCACTCCTTCCGCTTTTCTGCTCGTAAGAAACCATTGTATCTGTCACCGGCTAATGCTTAGCCGAAGTTGTTGTTAAGATGCTCGATGAAAGAGCTCCGAATTCTTGTCTTGGGGAGGCTGTTCTGTCGGTTAAGGTTCATAAATTGCCTACGGATTCGTTGTAGCTGTGGAAGCGAGACTGGGTTCGCCGGCAATTCGATAGTGTTTTCCTCGACATTCAATTCTCCGCCGCCCTCGCCAGGGTGGTCTTTTTGCCACTGCAGTATCGCGTTCATTATTTCCTGCGACGTCTTATCCAGCTCGTACAGATAGTCTGATTCGGCTGCTGGTTTCTTTACTTGTAGTTAGCTCGTTAACAATATGTCAGGCGGCACAAGTCACCGTACTGTAACAGTTGCTGCATTAGGTTTCACTCTCTTTGCCTTCCCCTCAGACCCAACCATGGCTTCCCATATAGCCTCAAAGGGCGGGGTCTCATCATCGTAGGGTACGGTGAAGAGCGGGCTATCCCATCTCGTCATGCCATTCGGCTCCTCATACCTGTAGACCAAGTTCTCAAAGACATCATTTGCGTAATCTCCTTCATGGCTTGGGTCTTCCACACGGTTTGTATGGAGCTCCCGACATCTTTCAATAGGCGTCCCTACATGAACCTCCAGCATAGTCAGCCCAGAGTACTGGACTACGCGCGATGTCCAGTTCTTCCGCGAAGGAGCCAAAACGTACAACGCAACTCGGTGTTTGCACAGCCTTTGCCTCACAGTACAACTGATACCGAAACCCCTTGATGTAGTTTAAGCCATCGGCAACTACAATAGTATCCCTCCCCAAGGCCCGTTTGACCGCGGAGTACTCCGCCGCTCGAGCATCTTTTTCACTTCGAGCTTCGCGGTACACGTCTCGACTAAGTCCAAGGTTTTGGTCGTTGATATGGCAGACACTGAGCCGGCTAATGCATGGGTCTAGGGTGGAATTGATTTTTGAATTGAAGAATTCGACCAGTTGGTTTGCACGATATGTTTTGCCGGAGCATGGGTAGCCTGAGATCAGTATCAACTAAGCGTATTAGCAGGGTCGTCATCGGCTTTGCGATTGAGGCGGACGCACTGGCATGTTAACGGTGATGCTGACACCTACAGGCGGGCGGGATGTGAGTATCTATGTACTCTAGATATGTAGAGAGTCGCTCGGTCAAGCGAGGCCCGGGTCCCGCTTGGAGCATGTGGTTCAGGCTGCTTTTGACACAATTTCGGAGCTACCTACTGTACATCATCTTCTAGAAATACTGCGCAATTGTACAACTTAATACCAGCTGCCATCATTGTTTCTATATGTGTTGTATCTTGAAAGCTATTTACAGCTACCTAGAGCTCTTTTTTTTTGACAGATGCCAGCTTGTAGAGCATCTGAACGTATGAGACTCTACCGTGAACTACTGTAGGTAAAGTGAAACCCTTTGCCAATATCCATGTGCATGGCCGTCTCCTCCCGAAACCATGGATGGGTTTGACCTGCACCCTCGATCGATCCTGAAGTATCAGCTTCGCTCGAAAGTGGCACTGCCCTGTTCATCCCTTTTCTTGGCGCTACACCCCTTTGATCGAGTACAATCTTCCTTGCGGTACCATCCATTTCCGATAAAGAAGCATTCGAGTTCATTTCCGTTAACCCTCCAAAGCGAATCCCTGAGTCGAAATTTACAAGGACAATTGCACTCTCCTTTTCTAGGTTCTCCTTCGCCATGTAGACGATTGACCTCTCATCTGATATGGCCTGGACCCCTCCACCAACTAGTCGTTGACCAGCAAGGTGAGATCTGGTACCTGGGCTTGGGTTAAGCAAGTCCAGTAGCTCCTCAGGCGCGTTTGCTGTAGGCCATATATTAATACCTCTATCTGTAAAGCGACTTTCACTGTCCTCGATTGCAGTTCCCTCAGTATCGTCCATTGTTGGCTGGTGAAGAATTCCATTAGAATCAAGAGGAGAAGATTGCTTTCGAGATCCGATGCGGAGCCGGATTTGCTGTGTCCATCGTCGTTGAGAATGAGCATGGTCATCAATCACTAGATCTAAAAAAGCAGAGCAACTGGGGTTGTAGGCTCGGTGTTTTGTTTTGGCCAGAATAAACGATTGAGGCACTGAAGCTGCAGCGTCGTCGGTATATTCACGATGGCAGTTCCGATCTATGCGTTGGTGCGCTGCTTCGTAGAGCGGTCTGCTCTTGCCGTCGAGCAAGCCAATGAGTGGATCCCCAATAGGCAGAGTCATAGTCCCGAGCTCTCGGGGCGGCGTCGTTGAGCCTGTGGTTGGGGGCGGAGTAACCATCAGATGATCGGGAACCTGTCCCGGCGTGTAAGGGAAAATGAGCGGTTGGTGATAGTAGGTTCGTCTCTGCGTACTGCCCCCATCCTTCCATTCACGTCGGCACTCAGTGATCAGTAGATTGCCAGTGCGCTCGTCTCTATGCAGTGAGAGTTCTGTCCATGAGTCGTTGATAGGTCCTTCTCGATGCTGCCTTCGCCACAATTGCTTAGGCTCTAAATGAGTTGGTGAAGGATCTTGAAGCGGAAAGCGATAGCAGTGGTAGTAAGACGTCCAGTCTATCTCCTCGAACTCGGCGGAAGACTGGTTCGAGATCGCATATAGGAAGTCGCCGTAGATCTGGAAGTTCACAGTTTGACCAACGTCTGTTCCAAACAGGTTCGGCAATTGCAGGTCTGCGAATCGATGGCCATTCTTCAGATTGTAGCCTCGTAAGACCCATTCATGATGTCCGTGTGTCCCCAAGCCGACATGTGAACCAATGAAGAGGTATCGAGAGTCGTTCCGAACCCAGAATTTTGACTCTGGGCATTCGATGGCTAACTTTACTCTTTCGGCGTTGGGCGGACTGTCTTCGGTGTTGAGAGCGATGAGCCAAGGTTGTCCAGTAAGGTCCGTATCATAGACTAAGAAGGAATGCACACCATCTTGGTAGTGGAGCAGCTCAGTATGAGTGATGTCTATGTGGTGTTTCCAAATCGCTTGGCCAACGTAATTGAGGTCAATTACCTTCTCGGTAACGTGTGCTTCATGAACATTGAGGATGCGAATCGTCGCTTCGTGAAGGTAACACAAGACCCCATCCCGGTATATGAAAAGGCTTCCAAAGCCCAGCAGCAGAGCCGAACAGGGTCGGGCCAAAGCAAACGATTCTCTCCTGCAGAAAGTTCTCTGTATGGCAGCCGCATAGTTGATGATACCCTTTTCGGCAAGTTGAGATTCTTTCGAACAGTAGATGTGTCTCTATACACTTCAATCAGCGCTGGCCATGTTTTGACTCCCGCACACAGACCAGGATGGGGGTTTATTATCTACAGACCCTGGCTGTTTCACCACTGATTCTCTCACCGTGGAGAGTCTCAAAGAGCTCCTTTCCTGTCCACTTCAAGTTCACAAAGTCTTCTAGATTGAGATATGAGACGACGTTGATCAGAATTTCAAGAGGCAGCGCCGTGATGCTACAATGCGTTTCCATTAAATTTCAGAGATTACAAACCCCGAGATATCCACTATGGAATTATAATAGGCAAAACAATATCGAGATCGACCGCACATTGGGTGATGGTGCAGGCGAGTTTCAGAAATGGAAGTCTCGTTCAGTGACTTCAGTCTTGGATTAACATCAAGATTGGACGACAGCGGAAAGCGAGAAGGTCCACAATAATAATCATTCAAAGCCATGTCTAGAGAATGTGGCAGAGCCTGATTTATGAGGGTACTCACCAGAGCCGCAGCCAGCCGGCTTCGATGAGGCTGAGATGTTGTCTACTTTCTCTTACCATACTAGAACTAGATTATGAAACCAGGAGATGAGATGTCAGTGATCCCGTACGTCGATGCAAGGTACAAGCTTTTTGCTAAAGCCATGACCTTACTTCGATGTCTGCGTCTCACGACGACGGGTGAAAGGCGAAGACCGGAGTCGGACAGGCCAATACGGAACTTGAGGCTCCGCGTCCAACGTTACACGGTCAAGGCAATCCAACAAGTTGAATAAGGCAAACTTTTGAACGATTGAGCCTCATAGATGTTAGTAATTTAAAGATTGCGACTGCCTATAATATACTAGTGCATTGTGCAGTGCAGATGCATGCATGCAACCCAAGAACTAAGGTACTACTTGGCGAATGGCGATACCTTACCTAGGGTTCGGAAACGTATAATACATCATAATCACTGATCGTATTAGGTCTTGTATTACAAACATGTAGTATGTTGATCGAGTGAATGTTGAGAAAATACAGCAGGGGTAGTTGACCAATGATATTAAGGATATGCCATGTACATCGGTTTTGGGGGTAACCTCGATCAATTATAAGTATTCCGTACCTATTTCAAACCGAACAAGCGAATTTCTTCCTTCTGTTTCATAGCCTTCCGGTATTCAATGCATGTCTCTAAATGAGACTGAGCTCGATATGTGTTAGTAGATAGATACTTGCAATTATAACACTTCTATCAAGGGCACCTTCTTGGCTTCAAAAAGGATAAATCTGAAATTATCCTTCACTAGAAGATTTACTAGTATATATGGGGAGGTACTAATATCAGGCTTATCTTGGAGCAAATGAAGGTAGCTCCCTACATATGCTAACTTACTAACAGCTTACTAGTATTATACGTTTATTTCATGGTGTTTGCACTTGATGTATTATACATGTATGTTGAACCAAAATACGTATTTTTCCGAACCCAACTTGACGAGGTACATGCTGAATACTGAGTATGCAGCCTCGCTACATTGCCTTAGGGCGTGCAGACGACCTCCATATGCGTCGTCCGTGCTCGACTATACTACTCGCAAAGTCACCGAGTACGAGAATTCCTTCGATCACGCCATCTACCTTCGGATCGATTGGCAGCCTTGCAGGGTGACAATCGCCAGCCTTGTCTGCGCGTCACGACCTCCATTGAGTCCCGCTTTGATTCCCGTTGAGGCTCTTCCAAAGCCAGTGATACTTTCAGCAACCGAGCCTGTTGGGACGAATGGCGATTCTAAGGCGCAAATCCAGATTCTAGACCGTCATCTTCGAGTATCTATGTTGTTCATTGGACGTAGCTAATGCAACTCCCCTCTTATACTTCGATGATAAGAAACCCCGAATGCAAGCCTTGTTCTTTGACAAGCCCGCGATCTTCTGACCAGAGTTCGATGCGAACAGCATTGGGAGGCTGCAGAAGCTGTGGAGCCAAGCCTTCACGGTACACGGCATGGAGCTCAAGACAAACAACACCAAAAAGTGGAGAAAACTATTCGTCAGCCGTGATGTTGGAACGGAGAGCGCCAATGCTCAAGAAGATAAGAATGACAGCTCAGAATGAGTACCTCCGTAAGCCTTGCCAACAATAATCTTCATGTGATATGATACACTCAATGAAATGTCTTTCCTGAGAACGTTGTTTTTCCCAGCAAGCCAAATAGTAACAACTTTGCTTCTTCGATACTAAGTCGATGTTGCGGTAAGGTAAGAGATCCTGAACTCATGTTCATCTGCCACGAAGTTTGGGGTGTTGACTCTCATTTATGTCATCTCGAAACATTCTCTCTATAACAGCCTATCGGCTAACTCGAGGCCTCTATTGCTGAAAGAACTTCTGGTTCACAAAGAACTGCACGCCATATTGAATGCGAATACGGATGCGAATGAAAAGAGAATACCGCGAATCGCAGCGAAGTGATAATGACTTGGCGCGAACTACTGTAAGTAGCACATGCAGCTGCTAGCAATAGGTTCTGCCATCGAGAACAAGCCAGGCTTTGTAGAACTTGAATCAAACAGACTAAGGAGAAGGGATGGATAGATACGCCGATAACGCAGAAAAGGTGAACAAGAATGTGTAGGTTGAGCTGCTTTGAATTTGACAAGGATTCCCTCCATATAAGAAGCAGTGATTCTGCTATCGCGCTGCAAGTACCGAATCAAATGTCTGCACGCTGTGAATTTTCAGTATATAAGGATGGGAAGGCAGAAAGCTGATTAGACCCACCTTCTGCAATAATAAGCTTTCATCCCAGCGGAAGCAGGGCGCCTTCAAGGCGTGCCGGCCTTCCCAGCTTGGCGTAGCTCATCGTCTCGCTCGCTCTCAACCGTTGTTATAATTCGTTCGTTGTATCGGGTTCGGGTTCGCTAACTTGTAAGCGTCCTGTTTCCGAGAGTGTCATGCCTAATTCTGTGTCTCGGAATCTCCATATCTCTTCATTTCCCAAGTTGTGAAGCTCCCTTTGGGACTATCACCATCTCTGGAGCTACCACGTTGAACCTGTCCAATAGTACCCAAAAAATCTGGTTCTGTAGGTGAAGGTTTTCGAACAATATATGAGTAGGTTTTACGTACTCAAAAGGTGTGGTCATCTGCCTCGGAAACACACTTCAAACCCTAGAGCAGACAGCTTACAGGAATCATGCTAACACTCAAAGTTTCGTTTGCGATTAATGGACTATTGCCGAAATCAATCATGGCCACGATGAAGGCGTTAGTGATCCACGAAGCGGGCGGCGCTGAGGTTCTCAAGCTCGAACAAATACCATTTCCCACGCCTCAAAATGGACAGGTCTTGATTCGGGTCAAGGCTTTCGGACTCAATCGCTCCGAGATGTTCACTCGGCAAGGCCATTCCCCCAATGTCAAATTCCCACGTATCCTTGCATTGGAGCAGTTGGTACTGTCGAGGATGCGCCAGGTAATGAGTTCCGCAAAGGCGATGTTGTCGCAACCGCAATGGGTGGCCTTGGACGAGTATTGGACGGTGGCTATGCGCAATATACGTGCGTACCCGCAACATAAGCTCAAGTCATCAAGACTCGAATAGCTTGGGAAACTCTCGGTGCTATTCCTGAGATGCTGCAGACTGCGTGGGGCTCATTGTTCAGGTTACTTCGCCTTCAGAGAGGTGATCGTTTGCTCATTCGAGGAGGTACGACATCAGTAGGGTTAGCCGTGGCAGCCATTGCCAAAAACCATGGTGCATTCATGACAGCAACAACACGCAGGTCCGATCGTGAGAGCTTGCTACGTGCAAGTGGCGCTGACCAAGTGTTCGTCGATGATGGGTCGATGGCAGAGCAGATTCAATCCCACGAAGCTTTTGACACAGTGCTTGAGCTGGTGGGTACAACAACGCTCAAGGACTCACTCCGCTGCACAAAAGATGCGGGAATTGTATGCATGACTGGCAAAGTTGGCGGCAAGTGGTCGTTGGAAGGATTCTCCCCAACGGACATGATCCCAACGGCGGTAAATTTGACGACATACTCGGGTGGATCCGAAGATTTCATGAGTACACCACTTGAGAAGTTGGTCCAATAAATTGAGAGAGGTCAGTTGCATATTCAGATTGGCAAAGTTTTTGAACTTGATGATATTGTGGAGGCGCACCGCTGCATGGAGGAAAACAAGGCCGGCGGCAAGATTGTGGTTCTAGCATAAACGTTTAGAGAAAGTATATGAATATGGTCTTGACGTTGAGCATCATGGGATTCCGTCCAATTGACACAGGGATCTTGCATGTCACTCCACGTAGTAGATAGGTAGATGATTCGGTGGACCATCAAACAGCACGCTCCAAGAAGTTTAGAACGGAGCAGGGTTGAGTTTCACCGCCTCAAGTTGCACACATGCACCTGCAACGTTCCCCAGCCAAGACGTTGATATGATAGCTCCTTGCCATGGCACGCCTGAATCGTACGAGCTGGGACAGCAGAGTACTTTTGTACAGCGATGGCTACCTTTGTCGACAGCTCACTAACACCGTAAGAAATGCAATCAAATAAGCTATGTGGCTATCAATCCAAATCCAAATCCAATCCATTAACGATACGGTAGCAACTCGCTGCTTCGATCGTGAAATGGTGACAGCTGGTGAAGAGCGCTATAACTATTGCTCTAGGATTGGTCAGCTGCTACTTCTACACCTTTTGGCTATCTGCTTCCTCGGGTTATGTACTATCTTATGCAATCTTCCCACGCAGTGACAAAGAGTTTGAAGCACTCGATTTGGAAGCAGGCAAATCAGTGATCACCTGCCGAGTTAGGTTTCCCTTGCTGTTAAAGGACGAGCGTGCCCGGCAAACCAGACGCGAGACGTTGGCATTCCGAGACTGCATATGCTCTGTGGCAGGATCGATAAGTTTCGGAAAAGCACGGTGCCAAAGGATTGAGATAACAAGCGATGTATTCTCAATTGCTCCCGACTCTGAAGAGATCCCACAAGAAATCAAAGAACAAGATGCAAAAATACGCGAAATCAAAGTCTGGATAATTCTACAGACCAACCAGCACTACATGAGCGCTAGATAACATGTGGGGACCAGTGCGACGAAAGACGCCCACTACCTTATGCCGCAATTGCGAAAGACACTATGCCAATATTGAAAATGCGATTTGGATAGTCCGAGCCCGAGTACGTCCGGTTCACGAAACAGGGTTTCTTCTTGTCTGAGAATCCATTATCTGTACCTGCTGGTGTGAGCACCCTGCCAGTTCGTGGGCAGTACCGACAGCAGTTGAAGCGGGAATGCTGGATTCATTCGAAGCTCATCAGCCAACTCAAGCCCCGGATGTAGACAAACTGATGAACCATTGTATGTAGGCATCACTTTGTGGGAGCGTTCTGCAAAAGAGATACCTTTCCGAAGCCGAGCCTGATCACTAATTGCGCTATACTCTTAGATCTCTCGACGTTCGTATACCGATCCCTTCCCTAATTTCGCTACATGTCCCATGATCTAACTTGGGTGGTGCTGGAATACGAGGTCATATAGGGGCATATGGATATTCTGGTTGTTGCACTTAGGAGGCGTGGGAGTGACGGTGGGAGGCTATCTAGCAGGTGGAAGATGAAAACTCTACTAGCAGGCCCAGCCCTACCAGCCCTATGAGGCGGAGGTTATGTACCAACTTCCCTATTTCCAACAGGTGGCCTTTTGTCCGAACAGACAATGTACTTTTTCACATTACTATTCTGCTTAGCACGCTGAATCCGGAGAAGCTGGAACAACAACAGGAAGGCGCTATTCGAAAAAGCTGCTGAGAGAGTGCGTGACGCTTTGGAGAAGTAGACAGCAAGATCCAGACCTGGGTACGTCATGTTGGTTGACGAATGGGCCAAAATGCGAACACACTTTGGAACAATTCTATTCAGGTATGTATAGCATATTTCAACAAGTCAGACCATACTATGGTAGCTGTCGCAAATTTGGCCACGATTAGTAATTCATTCTCCTTACACAATAGCTTCTTCTACCAAGAATGAACGGGTGAATGCAACGAATCTACAACTACACATGGAAGGGCTGAAGCAGATGGTCAACATTCTATCTAATCCACCAACCCAATCGCTGCCAATCTGGTATTTTGGTACAATATAGCGCATGTCCTAATTGTACTACAGAGCTCACCTTGGACAATGCAGGATGTCCTTAGTAGCCATTAGCGAGGTCCAACTCATTCCAATTGGCCTTAGCGATGTCACAGAACAACCGCAATAGCGTCATAGCTCTTCGCCCTATGAAAGACTAGATTTTGCAGAACTAAGGGTCGACAGAGCCACTACAGGTGCCATGCTAGAAGTAGAAGATCTCTTTCTGCATTATACTGCGTTCGAGAGCTATAGCTCAGCCGAGGAAGCTATTGTTGTGTTAAGTCACTTCTGCTTCGTACTCTGACGGTTGCTCCAACTAGCGCTAACGTCCGGCAACAGGCGTTTGAAGTTTTATATCTCCCGAATGCTGTCGCTATGCGGCTGCACTCCATGTTTCCACCTCTTTGAGTGGCTTCTATCCGGATCCTACGCTTATGATCAATACCTTTTTCCCACGAGCTCAAATCACCCCTGACCTGGATGCTCCCGCCCGTTGAGGAGACCCGGAACGAATTGCTACTGTGGCTGCTCCCGGTAGGTGGTATTTCGACCGTGAAGAACGTGACATGTCCGTGAAGATGCCTGAACATCACCTGGTTCGTAGGATACCTGATTGTACTATTTGCCGATCTGAACATCAGATCTTGGGATGAGTTCAGGCAACAGGTGACGTGGTATGACAACTTTTGTGCGGCTTCTCTGAGTCGACTGTGGTAGGAACTCGCTCTTAAAAGGGGAGCCTTGGATCCGATGGATCCGGCTACCATGGATTCGGATTCAGACTAGCGATGCACATATAAGAGGTCGTTGTTCGTTGTTCATACTCCCTAAAGACAATGTGGTTACTGGATACCCTGAGACGCGCATTCATGACCTATTGATGGTTTCCTTAGCATGCGTCAAGAATACCATGGATTCTTTATGATCTTGGGGAAATCCATATTCATAAACAATACAAGTGTGACTTTCAGTCCCCAACCCCTTTCAGAGAGGTTATCATCATTCCACCGGTCTAACACAACTGAGTTCTTCAAGTGTAGCCAGCAAGTTTTACCGCTTGAAGATATTTATCTTCACTCTATATTCCACCTGGAAAGATACCAGACGGCATGGCACCGCCGGAAGCCAACAAAGCCTACTCCCCCTGAATCGAAGACCCGATCCAACTGCATCGAACCCCCCCCCCCCCCAAACGATATCACCCTTACCCCAACCTCTCACTTCACATACCAGCCTCCACTCCACCACACATCTCCAACTCTTCCAACTCACTGGCATCATATGTCCCTCTCCCCCTATACCACTTCCTCAACACCCGACATATCCCATCCCTCTAACAGGCAGTTCCAAACTCCCCTACGCTCACAACTTGCACACCAAGTTGTCCTTCCTTCCCGTCAATGCACTCACTATAGATCCGGCTCCTCAATATCTCCCACCCACCCACCCTCTAAAACTTCACTCTTCCTTCCTCTCTCTGCATTCTATGCCATCTAACAATTCCCTTCACTTTCAACCACCCTCGCTCCTTTTCGTCTTCCTCATCTTTGCTTCCTAACCCGTCCAATCCACCCGTCCACCAAACCGACTCTCGTCGCAAAACGTCGAATATCCTCTCGAAATGAGATTTTCCGGGCTATGAAGTTTGCGGGATGTGGTACTGTTGTGGATGGAGGGAGGGAGGAAGGAATGGGGGTGGTTTAGTTGGGATGGAAAGGGAGGGGTGGTGGAGATGTTTTGGAGGACGGGAATGTTAGAGGGGGTTTGGAGATGTTATTCTTGTCTCTGACTCCCGGTCCCATTCATTCTGAGGATTCCCTTCCGAATATAGAAAACAGCGCATAGGGAATGCCTTGGAAGATTGGGCTAGAGAGAATCTTGGGATTAAGCTCGTAAATGCAAGATATTCCGATCCGAAATGTCCCCTCTATTGTACAGATAAAACCCGTGAGTATACAGTCTTTCAGATTGGAGTTTTTGAATCTTTCGCGACGATCATTATGCCCCTTTTATGCCCCTTCCCCCTTGTATCGCCTGTCCGCCACCCTGCACATCTTGCCCCTCTTTCTTCCACCACCACCACCACCATGCCAGCCATCATTTCCTCCCAGACGGGGCCGGTCAAAGCGCACACTCTCCCAAATCCCGCATCAGCACCGCCATCTGCGCTCTCTTAGCCGCCTCAGCAACGAGACAAAAGGATTCGGTGGCTGGGAGTTCGTCTCGCCTGCTCTCGGATAGGCCTCGAGGGGGGGGGAAGGGATTCTGTTGATGTGGTTGGGGTAGCGGTTGTTGTAATGGTTGTTGATGTGATGATGATGGTCGGGCTTGTGATGGGTGGGATGTGGATGAGGGTGTTTGCTGTTGGGTTTGCAAGGACGCTTGTGGGTTCATGGAGGTGCGATGTCGATGTTGCGAAGGGAAGGGGAAGTACGACGAGGAAGATGTCGAGGAGGCGGTGGTGCTTGTGGAGGGAGAGGGGAGGGGCGCGCTGGAGAAGGTGTTCGAGGGTGAGGGTGAGGCCGCCATGGGGGCGGTGGTGGATGGAAGATGGGGAGTCGCGGAGGTGAATGATGGATCTAGATGGGGAGGAGGTGGAGATTGGTGTTTGACCTCGCGGTGGCGGTGTGCAGACGCAAGTCCACTTGGATATCCAAACCCGTGGGGGTCGACTTCCAAAAACCCCCCCTTCAACACATGACCCAGCTCGGAAGCTCCTAAGCTCTAAATCTTCCCATTGGCTTTCCTCGGCGACAGTGATCAAATTTGTATACTATGAGAGAGAGTGTTTGAGAGAAATTGAAACTGGAACTGCTGCAAGCAGATGTATTTAATTACATGACACACAGCCATTGTTCTCGCTGTCCGGGGATCTTGATCCGGGGGTGCGAGATCGTGGGGAAGCTAAGCGAGCGCGTGGGGAAATTGAGTGTGTCGTCCTAGCCGGAAGGGGATGGGGTCCTCTGGGTAAGGCATGAGGGCCTGGGCGGCACGGGCGGGTTATAAAACACATACGAGTGCAAAAGTTGCTGTCTTTGGGGGTTCGGATGGGTGGGAGGTAAGTAGAGGTACATAGGGGTAGGTGGTGGTGGTCTGATATGGTTTGAAGGTTAAGTGAATTCAGGTCGTGGTTTAGAGAGCAATTTTGGAGGTTGAATACAATGCGGAAAATGTTTTAGTTGGTCTTTCACTAGGTAAGCACTGCTATACTGACAATGAGGGTATATTCAGACCTCTGGATCTAGCAATGTCATAAACCATAAGTCATACCCAACCCTCCAACAGACAGCTTCACACCTCCAGTCAAGGGCCTATTAACCATCACCAACCTTCCTCTCTCTCACCCCAGCACCCATTCCATCGCCACCCCCTTTAGCAAACTCTGAGCCAGTAGCACTCTCCTCATCAAACCCGTCGTTACCCGCATACGCAACACTCATCTCCGTAATCTCGTCTCCAACCTCCATCCACTTATCGCTCGTCGCCGGAATCGGGAAGAACCGACACAACGCCCAATAAGTCCCGCTCGCAACAATAAACCCGCAAAAGAAGTTCAAGTCATACAGATACTTGGCACCCTGTGGCACTGGTCTTCCGATAGCGCCAACGAATCCGACAATGTTGATCAAGATACCGCAGATGTATGCTGTGTAGCCGCGCCAGTGGAAGCCGAAGGTGAAGTAGTAAGGGGAGGATTTGCGGGCCGAGTAGAGGTCTTTGATTTGGAAGTAACCGCGGCGGATGAGGTAGTAGTCGCAGATGATGACGCCGGCGATGGAGGAGAGGAACACGGAGTAGGCGCTGAGGTAGGTAGTGAAGTTGTTGGAGGTGGAGAGAAGGTTCCTGGAGAGGGGGTCAGCTCGTGAAATCTCAAGGAGTAAGTGGAGTGAAGGGAGGGAGCATACCAAGGGCACATGGCGAGGCCGACGGCGGCGCAGATGTAGCCACCACGGCGGATGTTCAAGTAGCGTGGTAGAAGGGCCGTCATGTCAGTGCCGGCGGAGACCGAATTGGCCGCAATATTTGTGCCGAGCTGGGCCAAAGCAAAAGCAAACGCGATGATGAAGACGCCAAAACGCTCGCCCGAATTGGCTCCATCCAGGAAATTGCTCAGCAGGTCCAAAGGATTCCAGATCGGCACACCATAGATGACGGTAGACGAAGACGATACTATAATTCCAATAAACGAGGTGAAAGCAAATCCGACCGGAATAGTAATGAATTGAGACCAAAGAGCATCCCTCGGTTTTCTAGCAAAGCGAGCAAAATCACAGTCGTTTACTATCAGTGTTGCGAAGTTCGCTATCGAAGACATAATGCCGGATACCATGGCCCAGCCCAGAGCACTTCCGTGAGCCTTTGCTGGTTGGTGCACAATGGGTCCAATACCATGAGCCTTGACAATGGCCCAGATGAAGTAGGCTACACCGGCTACAGGCACAAAGTAGGCCTTGACTGTGAAGAGGTGACGGATTTGATGGACTGGAAACCAAATTGCTGGCAAACTGAAGGCCCAAAACAGGAAGAAGCTGAGGAAATCTCGAGTATTTGTGCCGGAGCTGGCTGGCATGCTGTTTGGTAGATGTGTATAGCTGGTCCATATAGAGCGGAGCATGAGTGTGACGCATTCTCCTGGCGAACCGGTCAGTATACCTATCAACTTCCATTACGATAAGAGGGAACCCACCGCCTATCCAGGACTGAACACCGTACCATATAGAAGCCATAGCCGCTCTGTTAAAGACGGGCCATAGCGCGCCCCAAATACCAAAAGAGGCTCTGCTAACGACTGGAAAGCTGATATGGTACGTCGCGCCAATTCGTCCAGTCATGCAGATGAAAGTGCCTGAAATAGTGTAACCGATCCACACGCAGAGCCATGACTGCCACCAAGAGAGCCCGTTGACAATCATAGAGGACGATATCATCCAGGTGTTCTGGGAATGGTAAGAACTTTGTCCTCGTGTTTGGTACGTTCAACATACAATGTTGAACGAATCGGCAATCCAGAAGCCCACAAAGTTCCAGGCGCCCCATTGCCTTCGTTCAGGCTCGACTGTAAATAATTATCAGTCCTGTTAGTTCGGTACATGTCCACAGAGGCTTAATACCTGGCTTCAAGTCATAGTTTGTCAACATTAATTGGGCGTTGGTGAGCCCCGGCTCGCTGGACACCGCCAGTTTACGCATATAATGCCTCGCTCTTGAAGTTGATAGTTTCTCCATAGCGACACGGTCTTTCAGGATAATTAATATGGAATATCGATGAAATTCGGTCCCAGGCGTACTGAAGCCGAAGTTGCGGCTGCCAGGCTTGCGCGCGTGAAGCGTAAGCCGAAAGCTCTCCAATGCCTCACTCACAAGGTATCGAATAGTAGTGACTCTATATACATTTCGAAAAAGGTGCAGATGAGATCGAACTGCAGTGCAGGGCCCCGCTTCGATTATATGTATGCACGCCCAGTCCCCGCGATCGTTCGGTTCCGCCCGATAAGAAACAGAATCAATGTCGAAAAACACAAGCTACTGTACATTATGCCTGCAAGTACATGATGGTCACATAAGGGGATCACTGGCGTGCAGTGGTCAAGAGAATTGAGTGGCGTGGGTTGCATTACAGCCCTTCAGAGGCTTCTGCAGTATCATAGTACCTATGTTGGGAAGTGGTCATCCTTATCCTTATCGTTATTAGCGTATGCAGAAAGGTTTAGAATCCTTGGCATTCATTTTTGCGCTGCCCCACGGTGATCCGTTTGTATGAGGAATTCGAAAATCAACCTCATCGCCCCCCCAATTGCCCAAAATTGAACCTATTCAGACCTCTTTGTTTGTTGACGTTCCTGACGTTCTTTCAGCTATGTCGGGACCACTTCCTGCAAGCCTTCGCTCCAAAATACTACGCCTTCTGCTACTTCATTGGACTCCTTCGGCAATCGCTGAAGAGGTTCATTGTTGCCCTGCCACTGTATACAATGTTCAAGAGAACCTCTTTATGTAAAACTCACCTTTTAGACCTCAATTCCGACTCAAAGGCGCTTCTCGAAAGGTCTTCAAGGCCGCTGAAAATGGCCTCATAGCCCCTACCTCGAAGAACAGCCGTGGGTCATGCAGAAAGAGATGGTCTGATACATATGAAAGAAGTGAGGCATTAACGTGCATCAATTCACGATATCAAGAATCCTGAAGAGAAGACGCTGAAGTAATAAGAAAGGACAGCGTGTAGGAGTCAGGCAAAACGATGAGCTTCGTTTGAATTGAGTAGCAGACATGCTTCGTTTGACGGCCGAACAGCTCGTGTTCGTGGATGAGTCTTTATTCAACGAGATCACAGGCTGGCGTCATCAAGCCTATGCCCCCGTTGACCAACCAGCTCGCTATCAAGCCTTCAGAACGAGAGGGCATTGCTGAAGTGTTCTTCCGATCTATACGAAAGACGGATATCTATTCTGCATCGGTATTCGCGAGGGTTGGTTCAACGACGAGACTTTCTTTCGATGGCTAGCAGATGAACTGCTACCTCTATGCTGTCTCTTTCCGGCTTCATTGCAATAGTCGAATTGAAGAGCTCATCACCTCACATGGATGTCAGGTAAGCTATTTGCCTCGTTGAATTGACGATCTACCACTGATATGAATGTCAGGTGCGATATTTGCCTCTCCCTACTCGTCGAATTACAACCTCATAGAACTCACCTTCAGCGTATTAAAGGCCTGGGTTCGTAGGCATTTTGACGAGATATGGCCCCATTTTGAAGGCACCTTTGGTGACTTTCTTCATTACGCTGTTGAACGAAGCAGATGTGATAGACCGAGGCAGCACTTCAAGCATTCAGGCTACATTTTTGAGGCAGATATCAGAGCTTTGGAACGAGAATTGAAGGTAGGAAATCAGGAATTTGACTCTATTTAACGACTCAGTTCTAATGGGGTGGAGGGGGTCATCTAGAGGTAGATTTTGACTCCGGCGTTGAGGCATTTCGAATAAAAACGGTTATAAGAACGTCAGGAACGTCAACAAACAAAGAGGTATGAATAGCTTCAATTTCGGGCAATTGGGGGGCGGTGGGGTTGATTTTCGAATTCCTCCTATAAACGGATCACCGTGGGGCAGAGCGAAAATGAACGCCAAGGATTCTAAACCTTTCTGCATACGCTAATATCGCTATCGCTCGTGACAGGTTACCTCATTCTATCAAGTCGGTCAGGAGGTCTAGAACCCGCCATGGTTCCCTATAACCCAGCGTTTCTCGAGCACTATTCCAAGTAATTTTGAGTAGATGTAAGAAAAGCTGTGAGGCGCACATGAGGGACAACATGACGGTACCGTTAGAAAGAGAAAATCCGATAACAGGAAGACTTATGTAGCTACTGTAGATGGAGAGTTGAGGAGGGAGATTGCAACTGTGGTCATGAGGGAAGTGGTACGGTAGGAGTGTAGATAGCTTATGCGACGCTGGTATCTAGATGGTTCAACATTCGATCGGTTGCGGGCTTGTGTTGCCCTGTACGGCCGTTTGATCTTCTCATTAATCAAATCATCATGATTCATACGGAGGATGAATCGTCAGAGAACGAGCTATACACCTTGAGCGGAACATCGTCAAGGCTACCCATGATTCCTGCTATGGGTCTCCCATCTAGTCCTGTCCTATGGTCGCGTGCTAGCTCCTGAAGAATTGCCGGATCAAAGTACAACGGGTTAACGTTTCTTCCAATTACTGGAACCAGCTTCGAGTACAACCCTCTCTTAAACGCATAGTGTGCGGTCACAACAACCTTTGCAGAGAAACGTCGTTCTTCCCTCATGTTCACGATCAATGGTAGGAGCATTTCTCTCGGCATGCCCGTCTTCAAGATACGGTCTTCCTCCACGCTCCAGATGATCTTGTTCCGTGCTGGCTGGCTGGGCGTCAGGGAAGTCAATCCATGTACCACCAGTTTGCCCTCCTGAGGTCTGCTCACGTCCTGCGCAAACGTGGCGCCGATTGTAGGGCCACTGGGTATAGAAGCTACTTGTCCGTTCACCTCCACGTGCCGGTTCATAGTGCCCGTTGACACCGCACCTGTGTAATGTTTCGGGTGGAATTTGACGATGGACGGATTCAAGCCTGCAGGACTGCCTGGGTCCTTCGGCACGTCAAGAAATGAGATTTTGATATCTGCCGCCTGTATGCGAGTAAACCAGCCATCTGAATGTCGCTGAAAACCGAAGCGGAAGCAGAGCAGCAGAGCAGGTTGTTGGTTGAATGTGCCGAGATGTATCGGGCGGAGGAGCTCAGCCTGTACACGAGTGCTGCGGATTTCTTCCGCAATTATCTCGCGCGGTATGGACTCTTCTTCCACAGTACTCGGAACGGGTGTGCTATTGAGTAGTGACTCGGCAGCGGTATCAATATCAAAGGTTATCGTGCAAGAAAGTTCTGGGTAGTCACTCGCTGCTTGGTCGTCCGTCGCCATTGCTTGAATTGGGGGCTATACTTCTTGTCGCTGTGCTTCTCGTAGCCTCGATATCGACGGCGTGCACAGAAAGCCATGTGGTGCGACAAAGGTCACGAGTCGAGCTACAAGTACGTGTACAGAGACGAGGCGTTAAGGTATTCAAGGTGCAGTAAGCCTAGAAGCGAGGGGGACATGGGATTGGCGTCGCTGAATCAGACTACTCTAGTAGCGCCAGCTTAATGGTATGGCCCTCGGACCATTGGCCAGAGGGGCCTTGATCTTTCGAGTCTTAACGGCATTTCAACGCCGATTGTTCGAGAAAGTATATACTTACTGTGATACAGTCTGGCATAGCCTTCCAATAGATCCGGTTTCCAATCCCATCTTCAAACATAATGCAGCCATACCTAGGCATAAACACCTCGTTATATCCGTCTCTGGAAGTAGCATCGATCCAGCATCTGGAGCGCGCTGTCGTCTTGACCGACCTCGGTGCTTATCGAGAAGCTTCACATATTTTCGATAAAGACCTATATTCCTGTAGACTGCTTCCAGCAGTCGTTCTCGCCAGGGCTGAGCTCGCACTCAGGCAATTCAAACTCGGCTTACTTTTCAGAATCTTAGACGAAGCTTTAGCGGAAGCGGAAAAATATGATCTCGATCTTGATAAGGCAGAATATCGATTGATGTATTTATTGCGTGCATTCGCTGTTTTCTCACACAAAGGCATAATGGAGCCGCCGTTAGAGGAGATCTATAGGGCTCAGGAGTGGCTCAGGGGTGTACCTGTGTGTGAGTACACGGATATTCAGGTGGGCAACGTCCATGTAATGTTTTGAGCCATCTTTGAAGGTCCTTCTAGGTCAACTTTGTGAGGAAATATGTTCTAACGGTACTATTTGTCCAATTATCCTTGTCGTCAACCTATGTTGGAGACGATGTTGCGATGATACCGAAGCCGAATCATGAAACACTTGCATGGCAAGGTTTGACGGATTTGCGAATATCTCTCGTCGAGCGCGGAATGCTTAATGAAGCTCTTTCCTTGTTCAAGGTCGAGAGAAGTCGTCTTCCGCCCACTGAGCGTGCTGACGCCACTCTGTGGTTCTTGGAACGATCTAAAAAACATAAGTTTCTGACAAAAGAGCGCTCTATTTGGGTAGAAATAGAGCTGAGGGTCTATCTTGCACAAAGCTTGTATGAACGTCGGGAAGCCCGGAGTGGAGAGACTGAATTCCAAACAGCGGAGGAATTGCTGGAGTGTTGGTGCAAGCTCTCGGATTATACAAAGAAGGAAACTCTGACGCCGTTTCTCGACATAAAGATCCTCAGGCTAAGATATCGTGGGAACGATGATCTCAAAGTACATTTCAATGAGAGTGTGCAGCTACTCGAGGTTTTGAAGGCTTGCTGTCATACATCGACGGTGGCGTGCTACCATCAAGCAACCGAAGCGGCCTACGAACTGGCGCCGGAAGATACTAGTGGTTATTATCAAGCTCAGTTCATCCGTCTTCATCAAGAACAAGAAGCATATCAAGAGATGGTGCTAGAAGATATTCGTAGTCTTTTGTTTGATCATCAGGACTTCTTCCAATACGCGGCGAGAAACGTTACGGATATTCGAAAGACATTGGAATGGCATGACAACTTCTTGGAAAGATATGCGGGATTCAACCTTCCAGATGGCCTAATGGGTATCCATCGAAACCGCAAAATTGCATATCAGCGGCTTGGAGATCCTGAAAGAATGGCGCAAGAAGACGCCGAGGTTAAGAAACTTGAAAACGCAATCCCGGAACGATTTGGAAGACTGGTCGGCGTTAGAAGGGCGAAAGCTGGCTCCACGGTTCCCTCCCAACCAAATGGGGACTCAGAAGCTGAGATGAGGTTTGCTTTGGACATCGAGGAAGACAATTTTTTTACCGAGTGGTATCATACAATCGGCGATACCGAACCAAGGCGATATCTGGCTTTCAAGAAATTACTTGAATGGATGATGATGGACTTGAAGACTGGCGTTATTGCCGGACATGAGGTGTTATCCATTTTAGCAATTCAGGATGGTGACAAAGATTATACGTCATTAGCCCAGAAGCTTGAAGAAATCCCTCCAGATGAAGCCTTCGCCATGCTGTATCTTCAAAGCATGGGCAAGGAAGACATCCCCATCAGTCCTGACGCTTGGAAGGCACGATCCGAAGTGCTAGAAAACTGGTTGTCGCGAGATTCAGGGTTGATGAACAATAGCCGGCAATATCTCAGAGCTGTTCTCCAAGAGATCCGTAAAAACTCTGTTTGCGCGTCTGGAATGCCGCTCGACATTAAAATATCTGAATTGGAGAGATGTATGTCAATGGTCAAGGAGCTACCACCACGAGTTAAGGAGAACATAGCTCAACAGACTGCAAGTTGGCATGGTAGTATAGCTGACCATATCCATTTGCACTGTTGTCGATCCCCGGATCAATTTGGTAGTGATGGAATCGGGTCATATATTGCTAGAGCAGAGGCTGAGTGTCAATGGTCGATAACAGGGTACCAGGCAAAAGGCGAAGCAGTTTGTACAGCCATGAGGCAGCGGCTGGCTGCCGAACTCTGCGTTATGAAGATCTACTGGCTCCATCAGCGACAAGGCAAAGCTATGAACGAGACTGATGTGGAGACTATTCGGGAGAGGGGCCTTCAAAACCTAGAGCTTGCAGAGTCATTCTTCGCCTCAAAGCGTCAGGAAACAACATGGGGTAGGGATTTGGATGCTTTAGAACAGAGACAGCGAGCCACTAATGCAGAAAACTCGTGGAGAATTGCACAAATCGCTATGCAGTTGTTGAACGCTGGAAAAGTTGAGGCAAACGAGTCTAGAAAGCTTGAAATGTGGAAATGGGTTCAACGTTCCAAGGCGCGTTCTCTTGCGACGTCCATGGGACTTGAAGGAGCCATTCCAGAATTCCTTCTCAAAGATGTCTTGGCGTCTGATAAGTGCCGCTCTATGTATGAACAGATGGTTTCCTTACAAAGCCAGATTCAATTAGCACAACCCCACCGGAGGTTTGCACTACGCCACGAACTTGATCTGCATCTGGCTGAGATGAAGAAAGACAAACTCCTCAAGGAAGTCTGTGATCTCAAAGACGGCATGCCTTTGACCCTCTCGGCCCTTGGCAGTATCACTGAGGTAGCCCGTACGACCCTGGTGCTAGTGGATTGGTACGTTGTTCCGGATATTTTCGGCGACGGCACACTTCTGCTCCTCACAGCAAAAGCTGGGCGCGCACCCACAGTTACGACTCTGGATATCGCGACCATTGCACCCATAGATTGGGTGACTCACTATCTTGATGGCTCCATGTCTCAGCAAAGATCCAAGGACATGAGCGATTTGAACGCTCTGGTGCAACCGTTAATCGATTTAAGTGACCAGGGAGACATTCTGGTATTCTGCCCTTCGGCAGCACTACATCGAATCCCACTTCACGCCATCGAAGTTGCTGAAAACAATGCTTCGAGTCGGCAGCCGATAATATTTAGAAACCCAATTTTCTATAGCCACAGCCATTCGCTTCTTCGCATATGCTTGTGGAACGCCCAACTGGCCTCGGAGGCAAAAGTGCCTCTGAAAACTCTTGTCATGAACGGAATCCCGAAGCAGACAGAAATTGAGAAATACAGCGCTGGTCGAGACTCTGCCATGCAGCTTGCAGAGCGTTTCAGCACTACTGCATCACTCGACGAGTCTTCTACCAAGTCTAAATTTACAACAGAAGCACCTACCTCCAGGCTCATCCACATCCACAGTCACGTCTGGTGGGATGCCTCGGATCCACTGGCACACCACATCGACCTCAACCACGAAAAGCTGACGGCACGCGAGATTTTCCCCGTCTCTTTCCTCAAAGGTACGCACGTCAGCCTGATCGCCTGTTCAGGAGGCCGTGCAAGAGTTGGCAACGGAGACGAAGTCATGGGACTCGTGCCCGCCTTGCTGCATTCGGGAGCAAGCTCAACTGTTTCCACGCTTTGGAGCATCCCGGATACGATTGGAGCGAAATTCACGGATGCTTTCTACAAGGAATTTTTCGAGCAGCGCAATGGGTTGCTGGGTGGCGGCGGCTTCATCAACCTGGCCAAGGTATTTCAGAGCGCTGTGAAAGAGCTAGCTTTGTATGAGATGAGAGAAAGCGATGCTGCTGATCTGGAACCTATGCTCCACTGGACGAGCTTCGTGGTTCACGGCTTCTGGGATTTCTTTGTCCCTCAGACAACTACCGGGCCTTAGTGTTGACTATGTTTCCGACGAGGACTGAACGACCGACGACTGAACGACCTAACGACCTAACGACCTAACGACCTTACGACAGAATGACAGAATGACACAACGACCTAACGACCTGAAAAATACCCCATTCACCTCCCCACCCCCGATGTCTTCGATTTCCTCTCTCCTTGAATCAGCATCATACTCGACCAATATATTGCTGCTATCAACTACTCCTATTACGATTACAACAACCATTTTTCATTCCAATCCAAAAACAACATTTTTCACGATTCAGTGATCAACGAGACTCACAAACTTCTATAAAGCTTAACACACAAAGAGAACAGCAAAAAGGCTGCCTTTAGAATATCAAAAGCTCTTGTATAATTTCAGACCATACTGTCAACATCCAGCGGCAAAGAACGCGATGGTACTTTGGCACGTCACAAAAGGTTCGTAGAGTTACCCATCAAACGAAAGACTAGGGTGAGCGGAAACGTGTCTCCAGTCTTCTCTAGTGTATCTCATGCACAGTTTCTGTACACTCGAGCCCCATTCCTTGCTCCCTTGCCCCCCCCACCCCCTACCCCCACTCCTTACCTTGAATACCCTTTATCCACTCAGCCGCGTCCATTCGTCGCCAAAACCCCCTCACCTCTTACACGCATGCCCTCCTCCCTCTAACCCCCATCCACCTTTCCCCCAACCCACTACCCAAAGCGCCCCCCATCCGCCTCCACCAAATTCCTACATAACCCCCACCTCCACAAAACCCTCGCCGCCAGCTTCAGCAACGTATTGTGGCGCTGTTAATTCCGCCGTGATGCCAGTGCAGCCATGCTTTTCTCTTGCCTCGTATTCTGCTTCTGTTCTGGCACGTACTTCGGCTTCTTGCTGGATGCGTTTGCGTTGGACGTGGTGTTTGAAATAGGAGAATGGCGACGACGGCGGAGATGGGGAGGCCGAGGCCGATGCCGACGCCCACGGCGATGCCTATTTATCTGTTCGCGGCTTTGGTGAGTGCTGCTGCGATTGTGAGGTTTGCAGACGAAGGAGCCTGCGGGGAAGTTACGGCGACGGTTGTCTCTGCTGACGGGAAAACGCTGCTGCTGTTAGATGTCGCATTCGCGGTTCTTCGGAAAAGGTCGAAATCTAATTTGAGAGTGGAGTTGGATCCTGCTGGTGGCTGCTGGATGCAAGCTTCGTTCAGAGCATGTAAATCTGTAAATCTGTATGTTAGTAATCTGCGGGTCATGGGTCGTAGCAAAATTGGGTTTTTAGAGGCTCACAATTGCTCAATCCTGATGCAGATGGTAGGGTATTCAAGCACCCGAGGCAGGCATTGTAATTCTTTTGGAAAGCACCATTCTTGCAGTAATTGTATTGCAGCGTCGCGTTGTTTATCTCCATCCTATCGACTAACGTTGTCTGCACGGATGCCCTGTCACCACTGCAGATGTCATTGCACTGGTTGTACGCTTGGGTCTGATTGTAGTTTGGGTAGCCAAAAACACATAGGGTGATTGTCGCTTTCAAGTTATCTAAAGAGATCCAGAATCTTAGCAAAAAGTAGACCAAAAAATTTGAAACCGTTTGGCCTTACACAGCAACCAGTACACATCTCCAATCTTCGTGGACGGATCGTAAATGGAACTGGTCCTTTCGCAGCTAAGGCAGCTTTTGAATTTACGACCCGAGATTGTGGAGTTTGGCCCTAACACCTCCCAGTCATCGCATACGATATCCCAAGGATAGGTGTCGGTAGAAAAGTCGTTAGGATCAAATGGTCTGTCGCCTTTGCAAAGGTCCAGGCAGGTTGAGTTTTTATTCACACAGAAAGCATCGCTATATGTTATGAGGGAATAGAGCACATAAACGATTGAACGAAGATGTTGGACAGACATGGTGAGATGATCTAGACATGGAAGGGGAAAAAATGCACGTTGGGAGAACAGAATGGGACGAGGGGTGTTTTCAGCACACGACTCATTGTCGACGCCTGATGATATTGATACCTTATGGTGATAGTCGATTGGAGCGACTATTGTGAACTTAAAACTGTGGAACATCCATCAAACTTGGACGACAACGTAGGCTTTGTAGTTGAGGGTGATACAAGGCAAAAAGTAGCGGGAAACTGCCTAAGGGATAAGGGTGCTCTTTTGATGTGGTTTCTATTGAGAAGCTCGTCGTCTGAGAAGCTCAGCCTTGTCCGTAGCTGCTTGAAGACTTATTGCACCGTTAGTATATCACTTTCAGATCAGTACTGTAGTACTGATTTATGATGATTGACGGACCGAAACAGGTAGTGTTTCGTGTGGGGGCGAAGAAAGGGTTTAGCGCCCTGGTATGCATCCCTAGAACGCTGAGACAAGGGTGATTCTTCAATGTTCTTGGCTGCTAACGTGTGAAACCCACAAAGGGGCAGGGCTCTGTTACCGTGCAGATGCTCGAAGACGTTCCTGGGGTGTCCTTTTCGGGATGAGCCCGAAAATATTGATTAGTCCCACGCAGCCGCAGCACAAAGACCACCTAACAATCCTATTCTCCTAAACATTCTAACTTATTCCAGCTCGAGCAGGATCTTTGGAATTTGGACTCTAAGAGCGCCTTCCGCTACCAACCCTTTTGTACTCCTCATACAAGGCTTTGAAAATCGACCTGCTGGTCGAATCTATCGCAGCATTCATCGTACGCATGACTTCCGGCTGCACTACATCTAGCATAGCATAAAGCCCAGGATCCAAGGCAGTCTTCATCTCTGGCAGCAAACGCCCCTTGAGTTGGCAGGTACAATAGTCCATAATCACATAAGGTAGGTGCTGCCCAGCTATGCTGCGCGCTTTCTTGGTCTCGTCGTTAAGTTCTTGCCGCGTATTGTTTGTCCGAGGCCTAGCCACTGCTGATACAGTGGGGGAACAGAGCGTCGTAAGTAGACGGGCATATGCTGCTGCGTGAAATTTTCCCAGAGAGGCCTTACCCATTAGATGTGACTCAATTAATGGAGTTCTTATTGCGTAGAGGATGAAAAGCGGTCTTAATAGCCCTTGCAGAGCAGGGACAACTAGATGGTAACGACCACCGAGCTTCTTGCGGTGAGCTGCAAGCAGTGTGCCAAATAGCCGGCACAAGCCTAGGTAAATTATGCCAGTGTGCTTTCCACATGTAGCAGATTCTAAACGAGAAGATACGACTGCAATGGCGGTGAATGTGTTGTCGACATTCCACTGGGAAATAGTTTGAGGCTTGTGAAAAATAAATCAGCGGAATTTTTACTGTGTCAGAAGCGTTGTTACTCACCTGCTTTTGCAGTAGCATTTGCATACATTGCATCGCCAATATACAACTACCGAGTCCTACTCGCCGTGAAAGTTCAATGCAGAGAGCGTTGAATACTCGAGACAATGCCACGGTGGCCTGCTCAGCTTGTTGAGTTGGGTCTAATCGAATTAGCATTTACAAAGGCTTTCCATGGCTAGATTACCTTTATACGTGAAAACGAGGTTTTGCAGCAATAGCAAGTTGTTGGTGTCCAGAGGTCCATATTCTTCCGTACTGGTGAAAGCCATTAGAGATTGCACTTGTGCTTCGGGCTTAAATTTCGATCTCGTATCGCTGAAGCTTTTCAAAAATTGTCTCTTTCCCCGCAAGGATTGTACTGGATTCGTTAGCAGTGTTGCAAAAAATCATAGAAAGTTCTTACAGCTATTAAGCGATTTCTTTGCAATCAGAAGCTGGTGAGTGAGCTCGCTTCCATGCGTTTCCAGGAGAAATGCTAGTTTGGTCAAGCACATCGATAGCTGGTCTGCGCTGCTTTCCATCCCGGCAGAGCCTCTCAGCGTCCCAGAGGTTCGTAGTTCTAGTAGTTCCTTTGTAATGAGCGATAATTGGGAGGAGACTAGAGGTTAGTTATATTTGAATTATGAAGTCTTGGAGGGTACAAACCTTCAGCCAGCCTAGACCCAATACAGATGAGATCCACACTAGATATCATGCATTCAAGTATGATGCGTAGTGTCTTCCTTGTCCTTAAGTCTGATATAACGCCGGAACAGTATATACCTAAATCATTACGCAGCCTTTCGAGGTGTCGCTGGCGTAAACCCGGGAGTGACTCCGAGGGTTCATTCAAGGTCTTTGGAAACTCGTTTTGGTGATGCAAGTAGAAGTCCAAGGAAGCTGTCACCAATACTGCCGAGGCGCATCCACCGTGGGGCTTAATTTCCCGGTTGACCTCTTGAGCGATACAACGATAGAAATCTGTAAGATAATTGACGCTATTTCTCTCTCTTAATTTTAACATTTGGTATCTTCAAGACGTTAGTAATAGTAACAATAACAGACAGATTAGCACAGTATACTTCAGTATCTGTTGAGTAAGCTGCTTGAGTCCACTCAAAGCTGCAAGGTGGAGTTCTGAGGGATTGTCGTCCAGATTATGTGCAAGGCTTACTAGGAATGCTCCACCTGTATTCTCTTTTCTAAGCGGTTCTTCTTCTGACAGCTCATTTAGCTTGTTCAAAACATCAATAGACTTGCTTGGAATTGCTATAATATTGAGTATAAGGCTAATAGTCCTGGCCATGGTCACGGTATCATGATTCGTTTCCATAGTTTCCCGAAGTAGGTGATTAGACATTGTACTCCTTTCTTCGCGATCGAAGGCATGCACAGGTATACACTGGAGGCTTTCAAGGGCTAGCCGATGTCTCATCTTGCTAGAAAGTTTGTCGGACACCCTGGCGTGGTGAGAGTTTAAGTATTCTGAGATGAGCAGTTTCCGGTAACAACCTATACAAATCATTCGGCGGTCCTCCAAAGACGCTCCAGAGTATCATACCTGCCGCTGAAGCGTTTTCACTCAACAGGTTGGAACGGAGCAGCCTCTGCCACAACTTTAAATAATTAATATCGTTGGATATCGTTGGTCCACCACGCTGTTCATTAGACACTAGCTGCCAAGCAGCTCCATGGAAGAGTTGCTGGAAGAAGCGATGGTTTGTCTCATAGTCGAGGCACCTGTTTTGTGATCAGATTAAAGTCAAGACTTTTTTCGGCCAAACTAACTGTAACGCTTCTGGCGAGAAAAGCACTTGCGCTTGACAACCCATTATAAGGATCTTTGGAGACTCAACCCCATTGCTTCTGCCGTTCCATTGTGGAGCGGAACAGTTTCGACGGGATATCACCATATCTTCTGGAATCAGGAAATCGTCCAAGATCTTTTGATGATTCAAGACGGTTTCGACTGCCCGTCTGATCGTTTGACAGGGCGGATTTTGTAGCATTTCGGTTCCAGATTTCTCAAGCGTCGCGAAGCTCAGAATGTAATAGAAAGCGTGGAGTTCTTCTGCGAAGTTGCACTTGGAGGCATCATAATCTACAAGTTTTAGAGCCCTGCGTATAACATGATCCTCTGCATATTTATAATGTGGTGCTGCATGCGGTATGGACCAACGTATGTTGATCGTTGTCAGTATTCTCCAGACTCTCCACATCTTCGGTATATTGGTAAATCTGTCATTTGAGGCAAGATTCAGAAGAGAGGTGTATATGGGTTGAACGGTTTCCATTACATCCTCAACAATGGCGTCGCTCGTGCATCCACTGATGGCACAGTCCAGGATCACTAGCGAAGCCAGTGGTCTTACGGTTTCGCTTGACGCAATTGTAGTGAGATCAGCCTGCGCTCCTAGTAAAACTTGTCTGAGTTGTCCCGTTGTTAATGCAGATTTGATGAAACCTGCGACTGTTTGAGAAAGGTGGTTGTCTTCCCATATGCTTGTTTCCATGGCTTGATCTTCCAGCCGCTCGTGATAACATGTGAGCTCTTTCCCCCAATGATCGATGAAGCGAGGCAGGTCTCGCGCATGTACGAAAGTCTGCACCAGCGGTATCACAACGCCGACAATTATGTTACTATATTCGTGGCTGTCATCCATGGGTACCTCAAACCTCATCTCCGTAACCCTTGTAAGTAAAGTGGTCAAGAACTTGTTAGATTGCCGTGGCGAAGACAGTCTGATGAAAACATCTGGATTTAACTTGAGCACTAAACTGACAAAATCCCAATTAACAATGTCAGGCTCGGTACTTTTCGAAAACAAGCCTGAAAATCTAGATAGGAGTGTCTCCAGCATACTGATGTCTAATAGGACATTATGATCAAGAGCCTCATGCAGCATTGACTTAATGGTACGCATTAATGGATCGGTTGAACTGGGTGACAATGGAGGCATTGCGCAAGCGCTTCCAATTAGTAGTCTGAATAAGCTCTGCAGCCATGGATTCTCAGCGGTGCGCTGTTTCGGTGTCTCTCGCGGGATGCACCTAATGGCAACACTGTAAAATACTGCAGCTGAAGAGACATCTCGTGCTTCACGCAATGATGTGATGTTAGCAAGGGGAGCCAATAAATCATTATACAAAGTTGATTTGGTTTCTTCATCGTCTCCCGCCCTTGACCGTTTCATGCTTAAGAACGAGGCGCGAGCTGGGGAGATGATATACTTCACCAGCAGCGTATCCAAGGACTGTGCAGTCTTCCCAATCTTGGACCACGAAGGAGACAATATTTGACATGTGAGTAGGAGTTGCAGAAGCGGCAACAAAGAATGCGTAGAGAATGCACGCTATCAGATCTCTTTAGTAACAGGACATAGTCTGTCAATTTAAGTTACGTACGAAGTCTGAATGGCCGGCCAGATCTTCTTTCCCGTCTGTGCGAATGTTCCATAGCGCAAGCATCGGACTTATACATCCATCAAGCATTTCTGCTGAAGGTTCATCAGATCTTCGTATTAATACATCAGTGACAGTAAAAGAGCTTCCCAGAATCGCAGCAGCATCTTGTGGAGAGCTTCTCAACGAAGCCTTCATATACTCCACACAGAAACCTCGCGATCCGTCAGGTAGATCCCTTGTTAAGGCCTCCGTCTCTCTGATAGTGCTGCAAATAGATTTGTACAAAGCCTTAATATTAGGGTCAACTATTTGGAATGGCTCGCTCGGAGAGGCTGCTGTGAACCCTCGCTTTCTTTTCTTCGACCTTTGTGGCGCTTCGACAGGAGATGCCTCAAGCGTGGCTGAGCTTGACTCAGCAGTGACTGAGACATCCTCGCGCTCCTGTGGGCTAGATCCCTTCTCTTGATCAACTTTCTGCTGGAGCCACTGAAGTGTGTTGGTAACTATGACCATAAATTTGTAGGTATTGAGCAAACGAGCTGTGTTAGCCAATGGTATCCGAATAGCCAGCACTTGCAAGAGAAGCCAAGCTCTGAAATCAATGCATGGACTTAGGCCAATCAGTATTAGATCAGATGTTTGAGAAGCGGCTCCGCACCTGCCTAAGTGGATATCATCCGACTGGATTTTTTTTAGCAGCCATCTCAATGCCCACTCTTCCCTTAGTCCATATGGGGTTACTTTTTGCTGCTCTTGTTGATCTAAAGATGAAGTTTGGTTCTTCACATCTATCTGTATGCCTAAAATTTCACAAATATCGAGGATTTGCGTCTGGAATGGTTCGTTGCTATCGTCTAGAGAAAGTATGCTTCGTTGGATAATCTGACTTTTTGAGGACTTCAAGATGTTGTTAGCAGCTTAGAAACGTGTAGACCATGGAGAATTTGCTGGCAACATACCTGGTTCTTCAAGGCCATGCCGAGCCTTAACATGAGCCTGTGGTTACTCTACCGAAATGATATCCGTAAGCCAGACGTACCTTCGATATGAGGACTGTGATTGGCTGAATAACGGGCATCATAGTTGATCCGGTTCCGCGCCGACAGAGCTCGGGTTCTCTACCAACACGGTTATCGACACCACCTATCGATGCACAAGTTTTCGTCCATAATACAGTAAGACTGGCCAGCTATTCAATTGGATTCCACTGACTTTCCAGCCCCTAGATACCTCCACAATGGCTGATACGCCTCCATCTACCCCTTCTATACCGCCCGCGCGATCCTCCAGACCTGTCAGCGAGGCATTGCTCAACGAGAAGGTACATTATTCTCACCTTGATCATTGCTGCCAAATCCTGCATGCTTCTTGAGCGTCGAGTGTCAATGCACGTATATATCGTTACTACCTGATATTCTTTTGATTGCGATCTCCCTGTAATGTTGTGGCTAACGACCATATAATCACAGTGGGACCACGCCCTTTCCTCCTTCCTCATCCGCTCATCCCTTGGTCTCTCCTTTGGGGTGGTTTTTTCAGTCCTCCTCTTCAAGCGGAGAGCATGGCCCGCCTGGGTTGGGCTCGGTTTTGGGGCAGGAAGAGCTTGGGAGGAAGCAGATGGTAAGAATGACGTGCAGGAAGCTCGTATGAGAGGCTCAGCTAAACATGCTACAGCTACGTTTAAAAGGGGAGGCGCCGCGACGGGGAGGGAGGGTCTGAGACTGGTGCGGACGTGAGGGACGAGGGGAGTGTTGGCGGAAAGCACTCCGATTATACTTGTTCCTTTGATAGTTCAATTGACACCTCTGTGGACGTCTGTACATTATGTACTTCATCATACACAAGCTCTATAAGAACGAATATGATACAAGATGAGATTTTTTTTTTCAATTTGCTATTGGAAGGCAGACATCAAGATTTGAAGTTCTCTGAGGACTTCAGGTATGAGCCTCGAAGCTGAGAATGTCTCCAGCCCTTTTGATAGCGGTTCCTCTCTCCACCCATCGGACGTGTTGGAGCTCTAGCGCAACGCTTCTTTCTGTCGTCAAAATATTAGATATTTTCGCAAGACATGGTATACGGCTCCGAATAAATCTAATCGCCCAAAATTCTGTTCGCCTCCAACGCATCTTGTAATAAGAAACCAATCCATGGGTATAGTTGCGACGTTAGCCGCATGTCCTCAGTCATCAATGACCAGCCCCAGCAACGCCCAAAATGCTAATCTTTGACCTGATTCCTTTCTTCCACAACATATCTTTCACTAATCGCCACCACTTAGCAGCATCAGTACTCCGTTCAACTCTCCCACAACCTTCTCTTCAAGTCGATTGTCCGCACCACTTCCAGGTCGTAACGGCTGTTGTCGCGCCCATGCTTCCTCCTTTTCACTTGTTGGCACAATTTTATCTCGCAGTGAAGCGCGCCGTTGCATCCAATTCTCTATGTCTTCCTTGATTTGAGCTCTATCCCATTTTGGCTCTGATATATCAGTGGCAATGATACCTGCACTTGCACCTGCTTCTCGAAATGTGTCAAGAACGGTACTTACAACTGCCAGTGTCTGAGCTTCCGAAACCATGCTCAATGTGATGAAACCTGCCGCTGGATCGGTGGGTGACGGGCCTTTGCCGTCAAAATTACTGGATGCGCGAGCTAGCTGTCCTGGAAAGCTGTTCAAAGCAGTCGATATCTCCACTGCTATAGGTGCCCCTACAGCATGTAGCAAATTAAGGTACAGTGGTAGGATACCACGAGACCAGATACTGAACATTCTTACTGGAGTGTCGAAAGGGCCCATACCTCGGGCCTGACGCAAATTTTGCACAAGATTTGTGTTCGAGATGTGAATTAGCAACCCTTCAACAGCCAAAGATTCCGCTAAAGCGGGTATGCTTGACAGCTCAAGTAGAAAGAAGATACTGAGCTCACCAAAAATGGGATCGCCATTTGTGGCAAGCTGGTCAGACCATGAAAGTAGAGCGCTCGCGCACCGAGCTGTTTGATGCTCAGAGAATTGCGAGATTAGCTGCGTGGTGTGCCTATCGATGCCTGGTACTGAAAGAAGTGTTCGCAGTATCGCAGTAATAAGCGCGAAATCAGCGGGGAGTACGCGAGAGGTATTTTCGTGCAGCGCTGTCGTCAGCGAGCGGAATCCTCGAGCGACAATTGTGCCGAGTATTTCAAGAGCTATCTTCAACGTCTCGGGCGAAGCTGAAGCTGCAGGTTGTACAGATCTGCCCTCTGAGCCAGATGCCTGCAACGAATCCGAACCACGTGAAGATGTGTCTGATGTGTGGGCTCGAAGAGCAAGCAAGAGAATTTTCAGTAGCGTCCTATAGTACTCGGCACCCTCACCATCTATGCTAGACCCAATGTCCGTGGAATATAATCGTACGGTATCCCAGGCCTTTGGCAAGATGTTTTTCACCTCTGATGCTGGGGCCTTGACCTCAATCAACCGTTGTAGGAGTGTGAAAGCAAGCTCCATGCGCGCTTGGCTCAATCTTTCGAAAATGGCTTCTGGTAAAGACATATCGACATTTGATTCCAAGCAGTTTATGACGATCATTGCCATGGACCTCTGAAACTTCGCCTCCGTTTCCAAAGCTCTGCTCAATTCAATTGCCAGAAATTTCCAGCTATGAAGTAAATTCTAAGATGCCATTAGCCTAGATTCCAAGACCGCAAGCACAACTATACAAACCACCTGTGATTCTACCAACGACAGATTGAGGTTCGCTCTTACTAGCTCCTCGGCAAACCCCTGATTCCGTCGCCCAGCCCATGCAGGATTGAAACTAAATATTATGTTTGCAAGATCGAGATCGTAAAAGAATGAGTCCCCGAGTAGCGGTCGCTCCAGAGATGTCCGCTTGAGATTCAGTAGGCTGCAAGCTGGAAATTTTGATTCGAAGTTCTGGCGTAGATTACCTTGCAGAGATGCGTTGTAGCACGGGGTAGAAACGGCGTTACGGATGAAATAGGAAATCTTTGGTGTAAGCTTCTTTGCAAATGAAGGATCGCCGGTTTGTCGAGTATGATGTACGTACATCGCAAAGATGTCGAGAATGGAAGAATATATTTGGGTCGTGCTGTACTCTGTTACTTTGTCCTTCGTTGAGCCGGGACTTGGCTCCAGTGCCCCTATATAATCCAGCATTGCGGTAAGAAAATGAGGGTGTTGCTCCATAGTCACCAGGACCCAAGGCCAGGCGTCCGCAGCAAGGGATACGAATTCAAGCATGGCTATAGCTCTTTGAGGCTGTAACTTCCCGATGTTGGACAAACCATCGAGGGCGATCTTCAGAATTGGCCGGCTCCGTCTAGATGTCGCACCATCTATTACTTTAGGATTCTTAAGCGAGTCCCGAGGCGTGTTGCCTGTCAGGACAAAGATGGCAAGCCATTGCTGACGTTTGCTCACAATGGCCGAGAGAAACCGCCAGACCTCAACCGATAAGTGTTCATTACCGACAGGTTGGTCAATGGAAGACAGCACTTCTAGAAAATGACTCGCCGTTTCTTGGCCGAGATGACCTAGTAGAGAAGGTGGTTGGTTGTTCTTTGTAGCTGCACAACATATCAAAGCATGGAAGAGGTTAGCGACTGGAGATCTGAAATTTTCATCAGCAGCGTAGACACTGGCCAGAATTGGAGAAGCTCTAAAAACCTGTTCCTCCAGGTGCGATGGTGGGTTTTGAAGCAGCCGGTTCACCTCAATCAATGTGGTAGCAAGGGTAACAGCAGCTCTTACTTGAGAGGTCCACGATTGCAAGCTTCGGGTGGATAGGCTGGTATCTGAAGTCGACGACATGCCGTCGGAAAAGATTTCCAGTAGTGGATGGACGGAGAGGTCGTTACTTGATGTTGACAAGAACACGTCCACGATGTACTCTGCAGCTGGCGCCAGCGGTTCGACCAGCTTGTTGGAGATGTTCGGATCATCGTCGACAGCAAAGCTATACTTCAGTATGTTGCTGAAGACTGTACATATAAAGGTGTTGATCTCTAATCGTTCTTCTGGTGCTGCAAATCTCCAATTCTTGGTGCTTTCGAATACATCTACCATGATCCGTTGAAGGCTCAAAAGAACCTTCTTCATGGCAGTCTGTGATATACCACTACTTAGCGTGAGGTGGCTGGAGAAGCGTGTAATAGCTTTCGTAGGGGTTTTGCGAGCGACTGCATGTCTAATGGCATCCTCGACAAGTGCATCAAAGACTCGTATGCAACCCAGGACGAATTCGTAGCGCCCGGTGACCATTTCCGTTGATGCAATCACCGCACTGATCTTACTTTCGCCTCCGCTAATGCCTAATAGACTACTTCTTCCGAGGAAAGGCCACACACGGTCGGGCATTACCGGCAGAAGCGCATGTGTGAATTGGATACATCGCACGAGAATATCGACGGATCCGTCCTCTTCAGACACATTACGACGTCTCTGCAACTCGTTTTCGAAGATCTCGAAGACAACTGAGATTACATCCTGATTACGATCCAGTCCATCGCTGGCTTTTTCTAAAATCTTTCGCGCAGCCTCCTGGACAGTGAGGGGTCCCTGCTTCGCCGAAGTACTCTTGACAGTAGTAGAAATCATGACACTCATCAAGTCAATGATCTCTGCAACTACCTCTCGTGACAGCGTGGTGTCCGAGTACCCGTCCGAAATATCGCTGACAGCCAACGAAAGCTGGAGTATTTTGCCCATATACGCCACACCAGAGTACTCGTAATGCCACATGACCACAGGAGGCCTTGTTTCCGAAAGAATACGCCCCACTGTTCCGCTAGGTAGTTCTAGAGCATCTGATGGTACAGTACATGCCGTTGCGGCACGCAACCTCCTCTTGCTGGGCCGGGACGTTGCTGGGTCTGGGCCGATGAAGCTGAGGCTGTCTATCAGCTCCACATAGTTGACCTCCTCGTCCTCTCTGATAGTTTTGTAGCCAACAAAACCAGCAGGCAGCATAATCGTGATCTCGTCAACTTCGTCAATTAAAGGCCAAATTGCAGGCAATCCTTCATCATCGTTGGCACTACAAACAGCCAGTGCCCGACAGAGCTTCAGAAAAGGTAGTGTTTCGTATGGGAAGCGAGACAAAGCTGTCCCGAATAATCTTTGCATGAGTCTGTCATCTTTGAGAAAGACTAACGCAGGTTCGGCGTCACCAAGCTCTATTGGTCGCTCCAAAACATCCCAATAACGCTCAGAACCAGTCAAGACTGCTAACGCAGCAATTAGCAGCGCTGGCTGGTATTCAACTAAGCCTAGGACGGCCTGGATCAAGTCGAGAAGAACCCGGCGCATTCTGAGCCCAGATTGTCCGTTATGTTCTGATCCGAAAGGGGTGCAGTAGTCGACCGCTAAAGCCGTGACTATATTGAATACCCCATTTACATCAACAGCACGTTCGGCAAGATAAGCAATCGGGTCTACATCCAGAACGGTCAGCATTACTCTTTCAAGCAGTTCCTCTAAGAAGGACAACTGGGGTGATGTGTCACTACTGGTCGACGATCGACTCCTGTAGGACGACTGCTCCGGACCCTCGTTATCAGACTCAATTACACTGAACCTCTCAGATGCACGGTCGGACTGTCGGATCTCCCTCTTCTCTTTGATCTGAAGAGCATACCCTCTCAGTGTTTGTAGGATTATACCCCAAGCGAGGACCGCAGGACTAGCGGTTATGGGGCAAGCGTCTGCCGCAGCAATCAATGTATCTTGCACTTCGCTAATTACAGCTGGATTGAGGATGTATGGAGCATTATCAGTAGATTCTGGGGCTGCCGTACCCAAAGCAGAGATTTCCGAAAGTAGTGCGAGCGCCGATGGAAGTCTGAAGATTGCGAGTGAGACAAGTGCAACGAGTGATTGAAGTGGTAGATCGTATGTATCATGAAGCGCACGAAATGGCTATGCAACGTCAGCGGCTATCCCTATTATTCACTCGGCCAAAACTTACTGGCTCGAAGACCTCAAAAAAGGCGTATCGATTCATGAAACTGAACCACGAAAGAAATGCATCAGATCTAGTAAGCTTTGTCGACGAGTCCAGCAGCACCAAGATAGTTTCCATGATATGGATCATTTCGAGTATTTGGTTACTTGCCCAAGCGGCCTCCATGTCCTCCTGCAGGCCTTGATCCTTGAACCATCCAGTGCCCTGCTCCAAACCCGTAGCTCGAGTCTGTAGAGCATCTACAGCGCTGACAATGTGATTTTTGCCGCCTTTTGAAGAAACACTATCGGCCTTCCAATCCGCTAATATCGCATCTCCAATTTCTTGTACCCAGTCGAGACTCGCCACTGCTTTGTCCTTTGGTCGCTCCCTACCCTTGTGACTAGCCTGACATCGCGCCCTTGAGGCGACATATTCACTCGTCTTGATTATGTACCGGCGCTCGGACAGGTAAACTTTAAGGAGCCGTTTCTGGCGTGATTGTAAACTGTCGAAAGTACCTGGATCACTTTCTTCTAATCTTGAGGACTTGACCAGGACCGAAGACCGCGGGCTAGGTCGCGTAGTCTGTAGACTGCCACTTCTTCCCGTGATATTTGTTTGCGCTAATTCATCCGCGGTATTTTCTTGTAGTAGTTGAACACAGGATCTCATCTGCCATTCAAGCATTGCAATCCTGAGGGCGGCCATCTCGTCGATACTTGTCTCTTTGCTGAGCCATATTGTGTCATCTTTGAGCTGCTTGACATCATATTGACCATCGTTCGAAGGCGGGACGTTAATAGCGGAAGTTTTTGTCTCAAAGCTCGATTTGGTTTGGGAAGTTGGAGGGGGAAAGGGCGAGAACGAGCGGACCAGTAGGTCAAGAGTATGGGAGTCGGTCAGATGCCTTCTCAGGGAGCTGTCGGCTGACTGGTCATCGAGCTGCGACAGGCCTGTGAAAGCTGCCTTCCATGATCTGGGAAGTCATAAGCCGTTGTACCACATACTTAGACTTTACTCACATTAATTGATGTTCCCCGCTCAAGCACCTGTCAAGAGGGGGAAAGTAACAAGACTCTCCAATTGGTGCCATTAAGGCATCACTGAGCTGTCTAACACGGTACCTTACTGAGAGCGAGGGTTTAGGTTATGAAACGCGAGATTCGTTTCTGTAAGATTCCGCTAGCGCGTCAGCGTCAGCTTACAATAGGAGCCTAATATTCAGCAGTGAATCATCCAGCACACAGCGCTTTCCACATTTCCAAAACACCTCTGCTGATCTGGCTAATACTAATGCTCAACGATCCCACATCTACCATAGCTATCTCACCCTAGATTGTGGACAATGGTATTGGAAGCCCGCGCCCTGATCATAAACATCCTTAATTCCCAGTAATTGTGCCCTTTGAAATCATATCTAATTAAGACAATCGACAAGCTGAAGGCTTGCCAACTAAGATTTTGAGCCTAAGGTAACGCTGAACCGCCTTGTCAAGCCTTCAAACAGCAAGCCTTCTACGATTTTGGGGAAAGTTGACTGATTCTTGAGAATGGCGCCATCCAATCTTATTGATCACTCTCCAAACCACCCAGAGGCGGCACCGCCAATACCAAGCGCGTCCAACTTGATACTTGTTGACAACTATGATTCTTTTACTTGGAATGTATATCAATATCTGGTCCTGGAGGGGGCTTCGGTCACTGTATACCGCAACGATGAAATTTCTGTTGATGAACTAGAAGCACTAAATCCTACTCAACTTGTGGTAAGTCCTGGGCCTGGACACCCAGATACAGATGCAGGAATAAGTATCGAAGTAATCCAAAGATTTGCGGGGAAAATACCAATTCTAGGAGTCTGTATGGGAGAGTAAGTCATGCCGTTCATATCGATTGTCGAGTATCTTGAAGCTGATTGACATCCTAGACAGTGTATATTTTCTGCCTTTGGCGGTAAGGTGGAGGTGACGGGCGAGATTCTGCATGGAAAAACTTCTCCCCTACGCCACGACTCTAAAGGGTTATATGCAGGTCTTCCTCAAGATCTACCAGTGACGCGCTATCACTCGCTATCAGCTACGCACCCCAGCCTTCCTGAATGTCTCGAAGTCACATCTTGGATTGCGAGTGGTCCGGATGGCGGCAAAGGCATCATCATGGGCGTCCGTCATAAAGATCTTCTTGTTGAAGGAGTCCAATTCCATCCCGAGAGTATACTGACTGCCGAGGGAAGAACAATGCTTAAGAATTTTCTGAATATGAGGGGTGGCTCCTGGGCCGAGAATGACCGTTTACAAGAGCAACAAAAAGCGCCGACACTCCTGAATGGTGTCAATGACATTAATGGCACGAATGGCAGTCCTATGCCACATTGGGTATCCCCGACAGATGCCAAACCGAAACAAAATGAGTCGATGTTAGATAAGATCTACAGGCATAGAAAGATTGCAGTTGAAGCACAAAAGCTTATTCCTTCTCAACGGCTTCATGATTTGCAATCGTCGTATGATTTGAAACTTGCGCCCGCCCAGATCTGTTTTCCAGACAGGTTAAGAGTCTCACCATATCAACTCTCGCTGCTAGCTGAGATTAAGCGAGCTTCGCCGTCAAAAGGTGACATTTCGTTAGAGACCTGTGCTCCTGCACAGGCGAGGAAGTACGCTTTGGCTGGCGCTAGCGCAATCTCAGTGCTCACAGAACCCGAGTGGTTCAAAGGAAGCATCGAAGATCTGCGAGCGGTAAGACAAAGCCTTGAAGGTATGCCGAACCGGCCGGCTGTCTTACGCAAAGAATTTATCTTTGATAAGTACCAGATCCTTGAGGCGAGGCTGGCAGGAGCGGATACAGTATTGCTGATTGTGAAGATGCTTGAAAAAAGCACTCTTTGGACGTTGTACTGTTACTCGCAAAGTCTTGGTATGGAACCCTTGGTTGAAGTCAATACTGTCGAAGAGATGGAGATTGCCACCAGCCTTGGAGCTCGAGTCATTGGGGTCAACAATCGCAATCTGACTAATTTTGAAGTCGATCTCGATACGACCACACGTTTGATGGAAAAGGTACAGGACGGGACAGTTGTCTGTGCTTTAAGTGGAATATCCGGTCCAAACGACCTCAAAGCGTACAAACAGAATGGAGTTGGTGCCGTTCTAGTTGGGGAAGCTCTAATGCGTGCTACCGATACTGCTGCGTTCACTAATGACCTCCTTGGGGGCGTAGAGACAGTCTCTAACAGCCTCGATAAACAAGATCTTTTGGTCAAGATATGTGGTACACGAACGCCAGAAGCTGCCAAGGCCGCGATCGAGACAGGGGCGGATCTCATTGGTATAATATTAGTCGAAGGGAAGCGCTATGTGTCTCGAGATACTGCTCTTTCGATATCAAAGACAGTGCATGAGACTGCAAAGCCATCGATGAGAGATGACACAGAGCCTAGCCCTAATCTCCTGCCAGGAGCGACCGAATACTTTGATCATACATCTAATTTCTTCCGTCGAGCAGATAGGGCTCTCATCGTTGGCGTATTCAAGAATCAGCCGCTGTCCTATGTTCTTGCCCAGCAAAAGCTGCTAGATCTTGATGCTGTCCAGCTTCATGGTTCCGAACCCATTGAATGGGCGTCTCTCATACCAGTACCTGTGATTCATCGCTTCGGGCCTAATGATGCAGAGCTTGGTCGCAGAGGGTACCATGCCCTTCCACTACTTGACTCTGCAGCTGGTGGAACAGGACAGATGCTGGACTTGGCTGCAGTTCAAACAGCCTTGGACTCGGACCCTGGCCTAAGCATAATCTTGGCGGGTGGACTGAAGCCGGAGAACGTGGGGACTGTTTTGGAGCAGCTTCGTGGTCACGGTTCGAGAGTGGTCGCTGTTGATGTCAGTAGTGGAGTGGAGAAAGACGGTGCACAGAGCCTAGAAAGGATCAGAGATTTTGTGAGGGCGGCGAAACATGCGGCAGTGGAACGATGATATGGTGTGTCTTTTTGCATGTTTATTGGGACTGGAAATATACTCACTTGGCCTTTCGTATATCTTTTTATCGTCATTCGACATCTCACATACCCCCAATAAGCAACTCTGAAAGGCAGCTATCAAGATTTATTATAGGCAAATGTTCAACTCCTTGACTGAACCAACTCGTTTTATCCGCACAATTGAGATACTCATTAGGGTTCAGAAGCGCAGAGCGTGGTCCCGATATTTCACTCCATTTGATGATGCAATGCGGAATCATCCTAGTGCCTTGGACCTAAATGTGAGCATTGCGATGGCAAATTTGGCGGAGTCGAGAACCTCACCTCCAAAAGAAAATTGACGCGCATTCATCGATTAGTCTAACCCTTCGTCCCAGCCGGCTCTATGTCCGATGAACTTCCCTTCAACATCGTTACCACTACCACATCCATTGAACATCAAGCCGTCAATCCAACCTCAGTACCGACCTCCTAGCCCATAGATCTCGACCTCAAAACACGTCGTGTGCGTCTAGCCGGCCAGATCTCCTACAACTCAGATCGCAGTCGTTCGATCCTACGACATCCGTCGTTTGCAGTGAACTTTACGTCTGCTCTTTTCTCGCTTTTTTGTCACTCCGACACTACCTTTTCCCTTGGCGGAAAACTTCACGTCTTCATAAGTTCAAGCTTTAAGGACTTATCAACATAAACTTTGCTTCCCCTTACGCTTACAAAACCTCTTGAGCAGTTGTTATCAGAGTTACCTCTACTTCTCTTCTTTTTTATCCAATACTACCTGCCGACATGAAGGACCCGCTCAAGCGTTTCACAATTGCAATCACCGGAGATTTTGGCGAGACGCGCACGCACGACAAGATGAGACAATGGATAGAGGCCAACGGCGGTACCTTTGCGCCTAAGATCTCCGCCGAGGTTACGCATTTGGTCTGTAGCAAGGAGCATTACAAGAAGTCGGTCACAATGGGTACGTATGCTTACTGGTTTCGAAAGCTTATTACTCACACTTATGCCTTACCAGTTCAGCAAGCCCGCGCAATCAAAAGCCTGAAAATTGTCACTTTCGACTGGCTGGAAGATAGCCTGATGAAAGGATCTCGGAAAGGGGAGAAGCCCTACTTGCTGAGCCGTCAAGTCAAGATCGACGCCAAAGCCAAGGCCGAGAAGAAAGTGGTCAGAAAAGAGAATATCCAGAAAGGCTGTAAGCTTCTCTCCAAACACTCTATTCTGTCATCAAGGAAGCCGCTGACCGTCCCGAAGTAGAAACCTTTGAGAAATCCTGCCGCGATTTCCAAGACGCAATGCACTCCGGTACCCACCCCTTCCCCTTCCCGACCACTCATCCAAACCCACCACTAACCTCCTGCTCCCAAGACGGCTACCACATCTACCGCGACCGTACAAACTTCCTCTATGACATCACCCTGGCCCGCATTGACCTCCTCACCAACAGAAATGAACGCTACTCCCTAAAAGTACCTCCCCCCCTCCCCCTCGCCGCCCTTCTTTCACGCCTTTATTCTAACCCCTAGCTCACCCCCCCATAGCTCCACGAATCCCACACCATCCCCCACCTCTACGCCACCTACATCCGCTACAGCGGCCCCGGCTCGCAAGCCACGCAGGTGCTCGCGCCGCTAGGCAGCGCTTTCGAGACGGCCATGGAGGCGTTCAAGCGGTTTTTCAAGGTCAAGACGAGGAGGGAGTGGGAGGAGAGGAAGGCGTGGGGGGGCGTGGATGGGTGCTTTGTCTATACGGCGCCGAAGGCGGGGGAGCCGGCGGGGGAAGTGGAGACGAGTTATGGATTCGGGGACCTGGCGGCTCGTGGGTCCCGTGCTGGTATGTATGGGGGCTGCGATGCTGCCCACCGATCGTCTTAACGGCGGGGCGCCTAAGGGTGGTATGAACGGGTTCGTTGCCGGCGCACCTGCGCACTACACGGCCAATATCTAAGAGCCACCGTACGCCGCGGCAAAGGACTTAACTCGGACGTTGGAGAAAACCGTCCGAATCGCGTTTTTCGCTCGAAACTCTATCAAGGGGTTACAAGCACCAACCTACATAGCAGCAAATACATCCGTTTCCACCTGGATCTCTCGTCGAACACTCCCAATCATCCACGCTTAACCCAAACATCGACTACCTGCCCCTCGAGCCTCTTGAAACCTTTCCATGCTCAGCAGCGCCTCCAGTCCAACTAAACATCAAAAACAGCAAAAGTCCTTCCCGTTTCTCCTCACCCAACCTCCACCGCACCCCCTTCCCCATCCTCGTCGCCAGAGAACCCCGCATACCCTTCCCACCTCCACCACCTCCGCAGATCATTTGGGCCAGAAAAAGCGTAACCTTTCAGAGATCAATCCTCTCATCCATCAAAACCCACCACATCCATTAACTCGGCTTCACCATCCCTTCTCAGCGCACCCTACCTACCTACGCTTCCCTCCAAGTAAATCTTTTCAAAAAAGGAAGCAACTTCCGCTCTAATGCTTATTATTGTGATATCAGCGTAATTTATCCCATTCACATTGTTTTTTGAAAAAGGAGCAATATGGCTTTTGAAGATTGTCTTTTCTTTATAACAGTCACCTGTCTGTCATTCGTATCAATTAATTTTTTTCCCGCAAAATAACCATAATCCTAAATTGGCGAACAGGTCCCATCCTCTCCTTGTCCATTTCTTTCCTCTTCTACATACTCCTTCCTCTTTTCTCCAAGGGTGCCTTTCAACGATCGGAACTGGAATCCCTCCGTGGTAATAATCAGGAGGCAAGCTCGTCGTTATATTACTGTGTTCAGGAGGTTGATCATGTTCTCACCGCCCTAGTACTACTCTATCACTTCACAGGAGGTTTTGGGTTTGGGCAACATGTTTCGTACCGTTAATTCCCCTATTTCTCTCCTCGCGGTTTATTTCTTGAATCCTAATCCCTAATCCCATGCGAACCCGACCCAACAAACCCATCCCAACCCCCCTTTCCCACCCCTCAAATCTCGCCTTTTCCAACACCACACACACACCACAGAGATCGTGCCGAGCAGCCGCGTTCCTCGTTCCCACCCACCGATCCCATCCTACAAATTTTTCCTCCTCAGAAAAAGTTTCTTCAAGGGCAGAGAGTTATTGTTTTTTTTATAGTATGTTTTTTCATTTCTACATCCGTGTGAAAACCAAAGCGAATCAATCCTTTACACGACCTAGACGTCTCCACCGCCCAAAACCCCTCATCCTCGGCCATCGCGGTCATTGATTCCCCATTTTCCTCATTGTCCAACACCAACCAAACCAAATCAAATCCCAGTATCGACCCATCTCGTCATCCGCCACCCATGCCAACTCCACCGGCAGACCCCGCAATCCCATCCCCATATCCTATTCCCCCAAGTCTCGCCCCCCCCCTTTTCTCTCCTCATTCAAAAACCATCAACATCAACCCCCCCCCCCACAACAAAATCATCCACTCCAACGCCGTATTCCCCCCCCCACCACCACAACAACAACAAACTCCCTCCCTACCAACCCCAACCCCATCCCCCCAAAACCTCACCCCACCACATCTCCACCATCCCCATCATACACGACCCTATCTAATCCCATCAAACCCCATCAAACCCCTCCCCCCCCCCCTTCTCAAATCCCCCTTTTCCCCCTCCTCAACCACCCCCACTCCAATTTCGCACTACTATATTATCATCCACATCTCACATAGGTACATACCAAAAAAAAAAAATCTTTTTTCAAAACCCCAAAAAAGCTAACATCGAATTTTTATTTTTTCTCTTATCAAAAAAAACATTCTTCGACTTTTTTTCGGCCTTGCTTTTTTTTCTTTCGTGGAAGGAGGAATATGTTCGAATATTGGGGGATGGTCGCGTCCTCTAGAGTGCCTTTTTCATCTGTTCTTTGAATCTTTGAAAAACGCTTCCTCTCTCTCATCAACAGCCTAAAACCCAAACATCTCCCCTCCTCACCTTCAATGATACCACCATCGGATTTTTTCCAATCTACCCAACCCCCCCCTTCCTAATGGTACAAACAAACAAGCAAAGAACCCTCACATGTAGCGAATGAAAAGGTTCGATGACATAGTTCTGGATTTTGCAGCACCAGGGGGGGAAGCGATGACTCTGCTCCTTGTGGCGCGCTATGCTTATTTACATCCTGCTTTGTTGTTACTGCCGTTTCGTAGACCTTGCTGACTCTCCTCATAGTAATCCCTGTAGATAACACCTAAAAGCTACTTCAATCACATGGACATTGGCATCGAGAATTCTGTGCAACCATCATGTTTGTGTTTCCGTTTCTCTAATGTCCTTCAATACTGTAGCTCGCATAGCAAGTACACCCCCCCATCTCTTATGGCTAATACAAGCCCAACTGAATCTTCCTCCACAACCCTCCTGCCTCCCTGCCATCACTGTATAGCCTAAGCCATCATCTCGTATCCATCTCTCCTCTCATAAGCATGAAAAACGCCAACTCGAAAGATTTGCCGGCAGGTCGTCCGGGATGCAAACTAGGTGCTATCCAGGACGAAACAGAATAGCCGATAGCAAGACCAGCTGTCGAGGTAGAAGTGTACACAAGGAACGTGGTTATTAATCAGTAAAATAAGTAAAGACTGTCGAAAATGTCATAGTCGTAAAGGGCATGCAGGAATTACCAGTAAACCTCTGGAATGAAGTGCACTTTTAAGCTGTCAGAGTAGCGCCGTTGGGATCTACCCAAGGCGAATTGCAGAACCGTTGGGCAGCAATCAAAAGATGGAGCTCTTGCGCTTTTCAGCCTCCTGGAGCACCAGAAGAGGCATTTTGCGTCTCCCGTCCACGGCTTTGGATTCCTCAGCTTTGACCTCCACAAGCTTGCCTCCAATGGTCGCACCTTCATCACTGCTGATACTAGCAGTAGTAAATGAGGCGTTGCCGGTCGAGCTCCTGTCTCGTGAACGTTCCTTCAGCTCTTTCCGCTCAGATCCAATGGCGCCGTTGGCTGTTGCACGCAAGCTGCCTAGACTGGGCGTGCCAGACAAACTGCCGCTGCCGCTGCCACTACCGACGCTATCCGTGTCGTTGTCGGAAGAGACGGAGAACGTAATTTCGCACTCACTGGCAGGGGTCATGCTCCCAACACTATCAATGGAACCGCTGCCACGAGATGCACCGCGACGCTCCAAGCCTGCACGTACGAGATTGTGCACAGCACGACGACGTTGCCGGGTAGCGAAGTTTTTGCTGCCTTCGTGCTTTGCCGTTGGCTTAGCAACAAGTTCCTCCAACGATGGAGGTCCTCGAGGCTGACGGATAGGATGTTCCCCAGCACGTGCCTGTCCAGGCCCGAAAGTACCAGACATGGGAGTCTGAGGAAACCCAGCTGATCTCGGCACGCCAGTCTTCAGACCATCAAGTGGGCTAGATGCACCTGCATTGGAGCTCGGAGCGAAAGACAGTGACTTCTGGTGGCTTCGTCGGAAAGCGGTGGCGGATGGAGGCGGGAGTGGGTTCACGTCGACCGGTGGGGACGGGTTTGACTTTGGAGGAGAAATAGAGCGATAGGTACTCGGAGACTCGGTTCGATAGGCGTTGAGAGGGTCTGAGGTCTCCGCTGGCGGAGGCGAGATTTGAGCACGGAAGGTAGGCGTTAGCGGAGGTGGTGAGTGACTAAGATCTTGGGTAGGAACAGCGGGCGGAGAAACAGCTTGGCCCTGAGCCAGGTTATCCATATAGTACGACTGCTGGCCAGTTAGGGGATTGTAGACAGAGTAGACCCCAGGCTGGTTGGCAACTGCTTGAATCACCGGCTGCAGTCCATTGATGGCTTGCTGATTGGTGTTATAATAGCCATTGTTGAGCGTCAACGGTGACTGGACGTATTGTTGTTGTTGTTGATGTTGTTGTTGTCCAATTCCCTCATTGAGATGCATCCCCTGGAACTGTCGTTGAGCTGCCGCCGTAACGTTGATAAGCTGTTGCTGGAGGCGCATCTGCTGCTGCGCAAGGTATTGATTGGTTGCAACAAGCTCTGCATAGATATCCGGGTCCATGCTGGAGTTATCATGCTCCGCAAACGGTATGGCAGGTGGTGCGAGGATTGACTGCGCACTTGCGATCATTGGCTGGGCACCAGGATACATGTGGATGTTCCCATCTCTAGTGTATCGACTTGGGTCACTCTTCGGAAAATTCCCACCAATTGCTGTCTGGGGGGCATTGTAGCTAAACTGGTTGTTCTCTTTGTTGAGATATCTGCTCTGCTGCTCAAATCCAAAGCGTTGCTGCACCTGGGTTGGCGGAGCGGAAGTGGGAAAGGTTGGAGACCTTGGAGCGGTTCTCAGCCCGGCTAGAAGGTGAGAACGACTAGTCCTTGGTGTCGGATTAAGGTTGGCTTGCTGAGTCTCATCGATGGTTGAGATGTTGCTAGGAGGAGCTACACTGAGACGCTTGATATGAGATCCCTTTCCACGGGAGGCAAATCCAGACCCAGGAACGCCGAGGCCATTTGTGAAGGAGTTGTGGTGGTTGTAAGTCAACTGAGCGAGGCCGCCAGCGTCTAGACTCATATTGACTGAAAGTGTCGTAGTGTTAACGTATGTGCAAGCGTTGAAGGGGCGGAAGAAAGTTCCGATGTTGATGTCAAGAATTCGGTAGCTGCTCGAAAATCCTATACAAGACGAGTAGCTAATGGCCTAAGCTGAGAAACGGTGTATCTAGGTAGGTGAATGAATTCAAGATGTCCTTGTTGAGGGTCCCAATTATTGATGCGACAAGCGACCAGTGTTTCTGACAGAGTGTGGTTGGACGGACTCTTGATGTGCGGGTCGTATCAGTTGTTACAAGGTGGAAGTAGACAGCAGAAGCAAGATTGCTACCGCGTAGATATGATTAAGAAACTTGATCTCTCTATTCCAAAAAGCTCAGATCAGCCAAGTGTTTGTGGGTGATTTTGTGTTGGAGAGGGCCGCTCACCTTTTTGGGGTTACACGACCAGCCGGTAGGTGAATGCGAGGAAGGAACGACGGAAGAAGCTCAACGTGATTGTGGGGTCAGAAGTGAATTACAAGTAGGCACAAGTGGCCTTTTTAAGGATTGACGATATGTAAATTCGGAAGGTGCACGATGTGGCGATGGAGGACTTGTCGTTGCGCTGCAATCCACAAGACGAGGATCTAAAATGGTCGAGATGAAGCACGGTACCTTTTCGCTCGCGACAAAGCTTTTTCGATGTGTGTGACGTGATGCCACTTCGGACGGACACGCCTTTGGAGAAGGGGGTTTAGCGACAAGAACGGCGAAAGAACGGGATATGGAAGAACAAAGAGGTAAGATGATCAACGACAGTTGTGTGGTGATGGTGGTGATGGTGGTGATGTGGTATTATGAGATAGACAAGGGTAACAGAACCCAAGGGTATTACTGAAGGGAGAGTGGAAGTGTAAAGTGTGCAGTGATGATAAAGTCGAATTGGGGGACTGGAAGTTGAAATCTGCGCGGAGGGGATGGAAGAGAAGCGAAAGCCACTAGCACAGCTAGTGTCAACGCGACTTGGCTTGATTGGGTTTGGCGTTGTTGGTGGTACTTGGACTTCGAATCAGAATTGCTCTGGGCTTGACTTCCTCCATCTTACCAGGAAACTTGCGCCTAATCAGGGCTGGAGTTGGACGGCAAATTACTTAGGGGGGTGCCCGTTGATACATGGCATGCCTCTCAATCCACCACTTCTCCAATTCAATTCGCTGAACCTTCACCTCTGGCAGTCCCCCACCGGTTCTTCAACCCATCACACCAAAAAGGCGGTGAAGATTGATTGCAGCCAGTGAACGACACCAGTGGTGAAAAGCTTTTCCCCCTCCATTGAGAAATCAGCACTTTCACCGAGGGGTATCTTCATATGGCGATCCTGATGATGGCCGGCTGCTGGCCATCTGTCCCGTCTGGAAGATGTTACGGCGCTTAAGCAAGGTCCTTCACACATCTTCCGCGACCAATCCCCCGTTCCCACACCATGTGGCTTTATTCCTTCCATTTCACCTCTCGGTACGCTGGAAGTGGTATAGGCTTGCAGCACTCGGACGTGGGCGTGCGTGAGCCAGTCAGTCGCCACCGCCGTTGAGAAAAGTCGGCCATACAGTTCACAGTGCATGACACTCAAGGAATCCCACCAGCTTTCGAGACAATTACGTCAAACAAAGCGAAAAGTTTGTGAAGGAAGAGATCAAAGCACAAAAGGCACTATACCTGAAAGAGGTTGCGCCTTGCACAATCATCTGTTACAGACCGGTCGCAAACGGCCATTTGGGGGCCTTGTGGCTCAGATGCAGGAGTCAAGAAATGTCTCGGATTTGTGACATCGCTTGTCTGCTTGCACATCCCATATTTAGACTTGAAACAGCAGCGCATTTAGATCACGTGAGCTTCTAATGTTGCTGTGCGTTTCAGATTTCTTGTTAGTTTTCAGCTGACTCCCTATTTTTTGCCAAACATATGCGGCTAGCGAACTGCTGTCTTCTTTGCGCCTAACAGCAGTACCTCAGCTCAGTTTTCTTGCATGAAGAGAAATTCAAGTATCAAGTGTCACCAGGATTGCATTGGTGGCTATTTTGGGTAGAGCAGTCTGTACCTGAAGAACCGAGATCCCAGATATCAAAGCGTGTACTAGAATTAAATAACAGTCGTGCTGATTCGTTACAATAGTTTATAGCTCTCAGATCGATATGGTCATGCGATTGACAAGTCTTTCCCACACTTCAATGAAACAGCATTATCGGCTTAGATTCAATAATCTCTAAACCCATATGACCAATAGAATTGGCTGAATGGCTGTAGAGAATGGGTCAGTTTCGGCCAATTGACATTTTGCTTTGGGGGCCGTCCTGTCGAAACGTCCCTTGACACGAGATGGGGCAGCTGCCATTTCTCCATATCAACACTGTGCGCTGCGGGCACTTTACGTTAGGATGGCTTAGGTAGTAGTGACTTTGGTGACGGTATCTTAGAAGTGGCTCGATGAAAGGGTAATAGGAACAAGATGTCTACTTGCCATCGAGCTCGTTCCTTAGACTCTTTAAGTAATTGGATGAAGGAGACGTCAAATTTCTGGTGTTCAATATTAGTTGAAGTTTGAGCGCACTTATGCCAACTCAATTTCCAAGCCAGCGAGGCTCATGAAGAAGTAGTCCGAGTAGAATGACTATATGGTAAAAGGTGTCAAGTATTCAAATGTGAAGTTGGCAGAAAAAAGAGGCCCTTGCGTTGGAAACTAGGAGCAAGAAAACACAAAAAGAATCTACCCATATGGAAATTCTAAGTCATGGAGAACTCGACTCACTAGGTTCTCGCGCCAAATTCTGGATCGAAGAAGATTAGCCTTTTATATATATGTTGGTACTGTAATCGATACCAACCTACTCGAGCCTCATACGCTTGTTTTTCATGTGCATGTTCTGTGCGGCCTCATTCGTCTTTTGAATCTACCTAGGATTCCAGAGATGGACGATACGAAACTAAGAGATAGCATGTGATCGTGCCATATTATCGCATTCCCATGATGCAAATTTCTCTAGGAAGTTGCGACTATTCAACGGTATCCTGGTTTGCGCTGGATTTGTCTATGGGTTTCTCGAGAATGGAGTTCAGTCAGGTTGTCGATCGATTCACATGCTTTGCTTTCGATACCATATCATGGACACAATTCTTGATCCTGCTTTGTTCACAATGAATCTTTTAAATAATCTACCCATTGATCTTAGCTGACTCGATTGTTTTGGATTTCCTCATTTTGCTGAGAAGGCTTCCCGAGGCTTCCTATCAGTAGCGCTAGTGTGGCGCTAATATGTTTTGCTTTTCCATCAGAAAGCATCTAATCGTCTATCTCTGAGCCAACGCACGATGATAAGAAGGTGAAGCGATGGATACCACTACAGAGCGTGTTGATCCCAGATGCCTTGGAGGATTCCTTGGCTGATGGGGTTTATCCTATGGTCACTTCTCCTCTTTCTCGTTTTGCATGTTGCAAATTCTTCTGTTGCTGTCAACGAGTCTTCGCTGAACAGTAATTACTCCATATACTGTCTCGGATTGTCTGTAGATCCCTGAGATCTAACGTACGAAAATCAACGATAAATCTCTTGTCTTTGGCATCGATTATCTCTCCATCCTTGTGAGACGCTTTTTAACGCACAGAGCCCGATTTCTTTAGCCCTTTCGATCAGTTGCTGCAGTCATGGATGCCTTTACGCCGCAACAAACGGTTGAGCTGGTGTCGAGAATTGGATGCAAAAAAGCTCACATGAGGCTTGACAAGTTGTTCTTCAATTCTTTCATGGCTGGTCCTTTGCTTGGTTTCGGGTAGGTCAACCGTCTGGCAATGGTTCATAGTGCCGCAAGAAGATAACACTGACTCTTGCATGGCAACAGCTGCGCCATAGCTCTTAGTACAGAAGCTGCGCCTTGGTTTCAGGCCAATGCTCCCGGTCTGATAAGGACTATCGGGGCATTGTTCTTCCCAATTGGTCTTGTGATGATCGTCCTTGTATGAGCTATTCGTCCCAATAACCAAATCTATTGTCGGCTGACAAACCCAAGAGCGGAGCAGATTTGTTCACAAGCAATGTCATGGTACACGTAGCGTGATCAAGGCGGCGGTGAAGCGCTAATTGTTCCAGTTTATGACAACAGCTCTCCTCCACCGCCGAATCAGCGTAATCGATGTTCTCATCAACTGGGTTGTCTCTTTCCTAGGGAACCTCGCCGGCATGCTCTTCTTTGTGGCCATCATCACGGGATGTAAGTCAGCATCAAAGCGTAGCGGATGTAACAGTTGCTCAGGCGAGATATAGATGGCGGTGTCTTCGATATGGCAGTATACCGGACGGAGACCATAAACTTCGCCACAATGAAAATAGTCAACCCTCAATGGCACCAGGTCTTCCTTCGTGGTATTGGCGGTGAGACACTATCCAAGAACTCATTGATAGCCTGTCGGTTTCTAATATTCCTCTTGCACGCAGCAAACTGGCTCGTCTGCTTCGCAGGTATGTGAGCTGCTGGAGGTCAGTGTGACGGCAGGCTCAAAATCAACCTTAGTTTTTATTTCCATATCGTCACGAGAAGTCGTTTCGAAGATTATAGCCATATGGCTACCAACGATGACATTTGTGGCACTGGCCCTAGACCATGTTATTGCCAACATGTTCTTTATCCCCATTGGTATTTGGAACGGAGCGCCAGGAATAACCGTCGGCCTATATATCTGGAAATCTATGATACCTGCCGTGATTGGGAATACCGTTGGGGGTGGCATCTTCGTCGCTGCCGTATATTGGTACCTGTATTTAACCGGCGAAAGCAGCGTCGAGATGGATTTCAACGTTGGGGGGCTGAACACCGCAATGGAAGTTGGGGGCCCAATGGGCCGGAAGCGATCGGGTCATCATCTGTCGATGAAGTACGCCGAGCGCAATCGGAATGTTATCCATGGAGAGGATCCAGGAAGGCTCAGTGACGCCAGTCAATTACCCAATTCGAGCGGGCACATGGTTAGCGGCATTGGCAGAGAGTTGTGTGCAAATATGTACGCTAAGAGGAAAGGTGAGGCGAACGAAGAGAAGAGCGCCGGCGTGTAACGGGAACACATATATCCAATGGAATCGGTGTGAGGATGAGGCAGATCAAGCCCCCGTGAGAGTTGGAATATTAGATATAGCGTTGATTGTGGGGGGATTCGTACAACTGCTGAGGAGAAATGAGCGTGAATCATCCACGCTTATGCAAAGCATTGCCTTTCGGGAGTTGCGGCCGAGCAGGCAAGGTCGATCTCCAACATGATTGTGTACGAGTACCTGTTCATTGTTATGCAAGTCATCACTCATCCACTCGCATGAAGCGGGTGTGCATGAGAGCTACTGTAGAAGGACCAGATCTCGATGAAGGCTTGGCTATGTGTTGGTTGACCATGCATGATCTTGGCACTCCCTCAACGGATACATGGCAATCCATGGGACCATGGGCTGTTTCAACCGCCCACCGGGGACCAACCAAGTTGCAACGAACTGCTCCTCGTTCGAATCGGCGATGAAACTGTTTCAACAATAAAAAGAATATAACACCGCACAACACGCGAGACTGGTACAATACTATAAAGCTGGGCACTCACTGATCCCAACCTAAGCTTAAGGGACTAAGGTACGGTAACTCTACTAGTACAGTAAGCTGAGTCATCGAGATACGCTGGTGACGACTGACGGAGCTAATGTTGAATCAAAAGCGGAGGCGTCGTGCTTTCCCGCCCTGGGGCATTAGTACTATGGGGTTGAACCAGATTGCCGGGCCATCCATGATTGATGACCACAGCGGCCACGTATCAAATCAATACGAAGCAACTTCACACGGAGGTGATTGTGCGGGCTCAGAGTTACCGTGTATCGTCGGTATGTCGGTAGAGAGAGAGACAGACAGACAGATAGGGGCATAGCTGAAGTTGCTGTCGGTGGGATGTGAGCGTGATGATGATGATTGGGGGTGCGAGCGCCAATCAGTAAGGCTGCCTGTGCGCCAGATGATTGGTGGACGCCAGCCTCGTGCTCTCGGGGCGTTACTGCACACCGTCCAGCAGCCAAGAGACAGAGGGTGAGTTGCGACTCGTCGAGAGCAAAGGGCCGACTGCTCGACGGCTGCCACCGGGACCGAATGGGGACTCCCATGATCTTAGCACCACAGTCGTGAACGGGGAACAGTACGGAATAGTTGTAAGATACCAAGACGTACGACGGTACTACGGTGATTCTTTCAGGTAGTTCTACGGACGGATACGAAGTGGTGAAGCCAAAAACCCCCCGGATGAGAAACACGTAGCCAACAGTGCCAACGCCCTGAATTTGGTACTCGCGTCCACTGTCTTGGGGTTTGGGGAGCAAATTTCTTTATTGCCAATTTCGGATTCTGCACTATTACACGTCGTCATCGTCGCATCATTCTTTGTTAGATACTCGATCCCAACAATAACAGCAACAATCCGACATCCCATCCTGGATTCCTCATCCGGTCCCAAGTACTACCATCGAGTAACAGTAAGTACTGTCAGAGGCCAGTAAAGGGTCAAGGTACCTACCTACCTTGCCCCTTATAAGATACCTGATCGAAAAAGGCGGTCGGTTGGTCAGCCTTACAGCCGCTGGGTCATCCTTGTTCCTTCTAGAATCTTTTCATGGTAACAAACTCCGCAACATTTATTAGTCGTATAACACCCAAAAACGACCGGCTAATTTTACCGTCAGGAAATAAATCAAAAAAGACGTATGTTCTTTTTTCCCATCTTCGTCTCTCCCCCATATCCACTCCTTTTCCCTTTCAAACCTACCTTTCCATTCTGCTCTGCATCACACTTTTGGATACTCACCAAACATCAACACAGGCTGCAGGCGTTTGATACGATTCCCGTAGCCACTTCTGTAAATCATTGACCATCCGCCTTGCGCGCTTGAATCGCAACCGAAACCGCCGTTGGCTCGTCGCCCTACAAGTCTCTGGGCGCAGCAATTCCTTCGAAACAACACAGATCCCCCGTTGTCCAACCCCGCTCGATCCTTCATTGCTCGTTGTTGTGGCCACAACTCACGATTGCAAGCTTGCCACTTGCGTAACCGGTGTTGCCCTCGGGCCATCTTGCCCTCCGGTAGGTGACAAGATGGGGGGTACCAAACGTCAAACTTGTTAATTGTCCAACTGCGCAAACAAAAATACACACCGTCTTCGAAACGTACCCAGTGTATACTATGAAGATCTGAAGCGACTCACTTAACCGCAGTATCACGTCCCCACGATGAATCCCAGTTCGACGACATCCGCTGTCATGGCCAGTGGCGAGCCTAAGAGATGCTGGCAATCTCCCACGCTATTTGCCCCGTCCTCTCCGATACAGAAAATCGTCATCTCGGTCCCATTCACCGTCACACCTGCATCGGCCGTCACACCAAGCGGCCCCTCCACGGCGACAACCGCAAACACCTCGATGCAATCGTCACCCGAGGGCCCACGAGGCCGGAACCTACCCTATTCAAACCCACCAACCCCGTTGCAATTACCTGAGCCCACCTTCAGTATACCTGCGTCCCCGGCCCAGAGCGCCATGTCCGAAGCTGTGACCTTGAGCAAAGGGCCCAGCCTGATGCGGAGGCTGTCAAGAGGGGCTGCCAGCAGAACGAACAAGGTGATGCGTCGTCGCCCGTCTTCGAATCATGTCAGCAACCGGGATCGAAGTTCTGGTCCGGTCATTCGGCGTAGGAGCGAGAGCAAGAGCAGTGCAGACGCGGACGCCGGGGCTTTTGAGCCAAGCATCGGAGACTATGAGGAAGAGGACGACACCTTTGAAGATCTTCAGCGAATCAATGGATTGGGATTCTCTGGTGACGGGATCACTTCCGAGAATGGAGGACCAATTGCAGCCGAACCGCGCACTCAGGGTGGCATTGCTCCTATAGTTCCTTCCGAACTTCGGCGGGGATTGACTCTCCTCAAGGTCACCAAGAAGAAGAAGAAGAGCTTAATCTTTACCCTCGACACGGACTCGGCGAAAGTCTCTTGGCACCACACGGACGTATCAAAAAGGTTCTACATAGACGATATCCAACAAATACGACTACAAGGCGACGCGAGAACGTATCGAGAGGAACATCAGAACTCCGCAGACCTGGACCCATATTGGTTTACCATCATCTATGCCGACCAAGACAGAGCAAAAGGGCGACCGGTAAAAACCATGCACCTCATTGCCCCCAACCAGCACGAATTCGAGCTCTGGACATCGACCCTCAACAACCTCTCGAAACACCGCCACGACCTCATGGCAGGGCTGGCGGGATCTGGACAGGACGAGAAAGTATTGAGAGGCCATTGGAAACGACAAATGTCCAAGATCTTTGGTGAAACCCCTCATCGCGAGGATGAAGAGAACCTGGATTTTGGAGGGGTGAAGAGTTTGTGCACAAGTTTGCACATACACGCCTCGGAGAACCTGATCCGTGCACAGTTCGATCGAGCAGATTCCAGTGGTACAGCAAACCTCAGCTTTCAGGAGTTCAAGGATTTTGTACGACGGCTGAAGCGACGCATGGATATCAAGGAGATCTACCAGATGATCACTGCGGACAATGGAGATGGGCTCGACCTCCAACAATATCTCGGTTTCCTCCAACATACGCAAGGTATCGACGTCGAAGCGAATCGTCCACAGTGGGTCAGTCTCTTCACTAAGTTTGTGCGCAAGGCAGGGTCCAAGCCTACTTCCACTTCCCCGGGCACGCCGTGTATGTCGGATGAAACAACGGTGCGGATGAATTTCGAAGCTTTCTCCTCCTTCCTTTGTTCCTCGTATAACAACATCCAGACTACCAAAGCCTCTGAAGTAAGGTTCGAACGACCTCTAAACGAATACTTTATCTCCAGCTCACACAACACCTACCTTCTTGGACGGCAGGTCGCCGGAAGCTCTAGCACCGAGGCCTACATCAGAGCTTTACAGCATGCCTGCCGCTGTGTCGAGATCGATTGCTGGGACGGGCCTGATGGCCGCCCTGTCGTTATGCATGGTCGGACACTGACCAAAAGCGTTCCTTTTCAAGATTGCATCTCCGTCATTCAGAAGTACGCTTTCGTAGCGTCGCCCTATCCATTGATTCTATCCCTTGAAGTACATTGCAACGCCGAACAGCAACAGATCATGGTAGATATCATGATCAAGGAGTTTGGGGAGCGACTGATTCGCGAGCCGTACATGACGAACGTCCTTAGCCTACCTTCACCGGAAGACCTTAAATACAAGATTCTGGCAAAGGTGAAAGCAGGTGTAGATCCGAATGTTAAAAAGGATACGCCTAGAGGGCTACGCCAGCGTAGCTTCAGCTCTCCGTTCTCCCGCCCTCAAGCCCTGGATAATTCCGCGATACCCCACGGGCCTCTGCTCTCTAGCCCTCCATCAATGAGTATCGTAGAGGGTTCTTCGACGTGGGCTCCTACTCGAGGTTCTATGGCGACAGCGAGCCTCAGCAGCGCTACCGACGACAGCGATGTTGCTTTGGGCGGAACCCGTACCAGCAGACAGCCAACAAAGCCTAAAAGCAAGATTATCAAACCCCTGGGTAATCTTGGTGTATACACACGCGGGTTGAAATACCGAGATTTTGCTTTACCTGAAAGTAAAACATACAACCATGTCTTCTCCTTTGCTGAACGTAAATTCGAGGATATATGCCGGAACCAGGAGAAGAAAGAGCAACTTGAGAAGCACAACATGCGATATCTAATGCGGATTTATCCCTCTGGCTTCAGGATGCGATCCTCGAACCCTGACCCTTTGGCCTTCTGGAGACGAGGCGCCCAGATGGTGGCATTGAACTGGCAGACCTACGACCTGGGAATGCAGATGAACGAAGCCATGTTCGCATCTGGATCTGATAGATATGGCTATGTCCTCAAGCCACAAGAATTGCGGCAGTCACAGTTACGCTCGCTGGAGGGGCACACTTGGGAAGATGCTACGCCGGGAATCAACAAAGTTCGGAAAAAGTTGATCCGGTTTGCGGTAGATTTGATTTCCGCACAGCAACTGCCGTTGCCACGAGGTGCAAGACCAGAGGAAACTCTCGACCCTTATATTGAAATCGAAATGTTCTGTGCCGAAGACAAGGCCGCAGGTGTCGCTTCCGGTGAGGGCGGACAAGACGCTTCGGCACGCAACGGGATGTCCGGTATTGGATCGCCGCATAAGAGAAGAGGTACCGTGGTACAAAGCAACGGCTACAACCCCATCTTCAATGACAACTTCAAGCTCTCGCTGGAGACCAAATATCCTAGCCTAGTCTTTGTCAGGTGGACCGTATGGAATTCACAGGACGGGCGTAATTACAATGGCAAAGACAGTACCGATCCACTGGCCACTTTTACGGCCAAGCTCAGCAGTCTCGAACAAGGCTATCGTCATCTACCTTTGTACGATCATAATGGCGAGCAATTTCTTTGTGCAACCTTGTTTTGCAGAATCCAGAAACAAGCGCCCATCACCATCGAGCGCGAAGATCCCATTGCCGCCGAAAAGGTCGGTCTGTTTGGACGATTTGGTCAGTCATTCAAGCGGACTCTCTCAACGGACAAGAAGAGTCCAAAGGAATTAAAGGGAAAGGCTTCTCGAGAGCTTAGGGGCAAGGCTTCGAAAGACATGAGTAGAAAATCATCAACCGATGGAAAGGCTTTTGCAGAGACCAATCGGAAGCCTTCATTAGAAGCAAACGGCAAAACCACGATAGACGCCTAGCAGCGCAACGAAATCATCATGCATTTTACAGACTTGGAGTTTCAGGAGATGATTTGAGCATTTGGAGAAGCGTCACTCCACAGTACATATACCCCGACGGCCGGAAATACGGGGCATGGCGAGGCGCAACATTTTGGGTGTTATGGGTGCAACTCTTTTCTTGGTCCAGCATTTGAACGGAGCAAAGCACAACCTGCAAACCTTGACGGTCACTCATCTGTATCAACCCATTTTACCTTCTACCAAACTGCGTTTTAAAACCATTGTATCATCAAACCCCCAAATTCACCTACTCACAAGCTGTGCTATGAGTCTCTCGTTTCCGTGATTTGGTTCCATATTGCACAAGCGCGGCGCAGACACGGTGGTTCGCAGAGTGCCAGGGCGGTCTACTGCGAGGGTTTACGGGGGACGTTGAATGTATGTAGATAGGGGGGATGGGGGGTATATTATGTGTATCGGGGGGCGGGCAATGTGAATATGATTTCGATGATTATATTGCGTGGGATATGTAGAGGGTTTCTGTGAACTGTTGTTGTGACTTTGGCGACGGGGACGTGCCTCATCCCGCCCATCTGGAATGGCACGAATGGCTTCTACCACTTTCACTTCCACCTCCACCTCCAACTCCACCTCCCTCTCCTCTCCTCTCCACCCTCTCCACCCCATCTCTTCTACCAAACCCCACCCCATCTCTTCTAACCAAACCCCCCATCCCCTTTTTTTTTTCTCACCCCCCCCCCTTTTTTTCCTCACCCCCCCACCCCCCCTTTTTTTTATTTCTCACCCCCCCCCCTTTCTCCCCCCCCCCCTCCATTACCTACCTACCCACCTACCTACCTACCTACCTACCTACCTACCTCCCTACCTACCTACCTCCCTACCTCCCTACCTACCTACCCACCTACCTACCTACCTACCTACCTCACTCACTCACCTACAGTATATGTACCTATATTCCCATCATCCTTTTTCTGGAATCTGGGGTTCTATCTGCTTGGGAGATTTTAGGGGGAGTGGAAGGGGGAAGGGGGAAGGG